>Ga0181520_10000312_pt1 | contig 107992 bp, 101 predicted proteins | sample PEATcosm2014_Bin_29_FD_132451 | JGI IMG/M metagenome (GOLD analysis project Ga0181520, IMG submission 132451) | Peatland microbial communities from MTU Mesocosm Facility, Houghton, MI, USA - PEATcosm2014_Bin02_30_metaG | ecosystem: Environmental > Terrestrial > Soil > Wetlands > Peat | place...
AGGCAATGCAGGGTGTCAGGTTGCTCGGGACAATTCCTATTATATTAGGTTCCTAGAAAATTTGTATCTACAACAATATTAGTCATTGTAAAGATGCTCTGTTTCTTTAACGGCATCTCCGCCCAAAGAACAGTGAAGTTTCATATCTAAAAACTTCTTTACGGTAATACCTTCATATGAATGGATAGGAAAAATGACTTTTATTTCAGTATGTTCTTTAATGTCTCTATCTGGTTTTTCCAGAAGATGAACTTCACCTTTTTCCCATAAACCTTTTAGTTCGATATATTCATTCATAGCATACCTCGGATTTTGTAAACGATATGTGCTGTGGCAGCGGAAGCGGATTATATTGTTTCAGACGACAAGCATCTTTTATCCTATGGTAAATATGGGAATATTGAGATAATAAAAGCCGCTGATTTCCTGGAACTATTTTAAGGAGTTTAAAAAAACAGCATAAAATATTTTCGGGTGCCTTCGATGAAGTTGGCACCCGTTTTTTATATAATTGACATATTCCTTCAATGTTTTTATTATAATTTAACACTATTTCAAGGTAGTTTTGATACTGAATTGATACTGCCGCAATTTAGGAGAAATTTGAAAATAGTGACTCGAAGTCTATATTTTACAATGGATTATGGGGTATTTTAATTTTTAAAAAAATCCCCTCATCTCCACATTTAAAAAAACAGGAGGGTTCAGGTGAATATTTCGACGATTCAAAAATCCGGCGGCATATCTCTCATAGCCGGTTCCTCTTTATTGATCCTCTGGTCTGTTCTCTGGACAACTCTTCTGCCCGTGGCGAAGAGGGCTCAGGATCCGGCGGCAATGGTATTGAGTCCGAACTGGGTCTGGATAGCTTCTATTGCATTAGCCGCAGTGCTTCTGACAATTTTCGGATTTATAGCGGTATATTCCCGTTTTTATTCAAGCGCCGGCATTACAGGCTTTCTCGGATTCCTGTTTGTTATAACAGCTTATATTCTGCAAGCCGGCCAGATAACATGGGAAGTCTTTGTTTATCCTGCGATTTTAAGCCATGGCCCCTCGCTTCCGCTTTTCAGCGAATCGATCCTCAGGCATCATCCGATGATAGGTCTTTTCTTTATCGTTTTTCAAGCCGTCCTGGCGGCCGGGGTTATTCTTTTCAGCATAGCACTTTTACGCTCGAAGGAATTTCATAAAAGCGCCGGCATTATGATCCTTGCGGGCGCGCTGATCTATGCTTTCGGGCCGATGGTATCTATATATGCAGCCGTACTCGGCGTATTGATACTGGCTTCCGGCTGCTCCGTCCTGGGATTCCGGCTTACGGGAAGCAAATAAGATCGTCTGCGATCCTATCTACGATAGGCCCTTCTTCCTGTAAGACCTCAGCACAAGGCCGTCTGTCAGGGCGAACAGCAGAATGGGGATTATCAGGAATATAAGCGTAAGAGTTGAAGCGGCGCTCCTGTCTGACGAATTAAGAAACGGGAACAGGTATCCTGAATAAGAAGGCACGCTCCCGCCCCCCATGAGGAATACAAGGAAATATTCCGAAAAAGCAACGAGAAAAACCACGGACGCTCCCGAAATTATAGCGGGTACAAGGAGCGGGATTTCTACCCGCAGCAGGGCTGTCAACCGGCCTGAGCCGAGGTTGAGAGCGCACTCCCGGTACCCGGTACCGATGGCCTGGAAACCAGCTGTAAGGGCTCTTAACATGTAAGGGTAACTCACAAGGGATAGTATCAGGACAACTCCGGTTGTGGAATCGGAAATCCCGATCTTGATAAAAATGAACTGGATCCCTGCTGCGAATGCCATCGACGGGATCAGGGCCGGTGAAAGAAAAAGCCCTTCGGCTAGATGCTTGAAGGGGAAGCTCCGCCTGGCGAACTCTGAGGCGGGAAGGACGGTCATAATGAAAGTAAGCGCAACTGTGCAGAGCGAATATAAAAATGAACCGCCAAGGCCCCTTGCTATGCCCTGAAATTCACCGGATATGAAGGACAGACCATGCATATCGAACCGGCGGGGAATTATATCCGGGTATCTCCACATAGATGAAAACGCATAAAATAAAAGCACAACTGCGGGAAGAGCGAATAATAAGTTATAAATAACGACTGAAAATAAGATCCGCCTTTTCATATCTTCCTCACATCGCTATCCAATTTTGCCACGAGGCGCGAATAAATGGCCACGAAGCATATCGAAAATATAAAGATAAGGGATAGCATCGCCATGGCGACCGGCCTGTAATAAAGACCCCTTTGAAAGTAATATTCATATACCCTGATGGCAAGCATGCCGGGATAGCTGTCCCCGAGGACATAGGGCAGGTCGAAAGCCCCGAAACTGTATATAAACAGGATTATAAAAGAAGTGTTCAGGACTGGCATAATAAAAGGAACGCCCAGTCTGAAAAATACAGTTAATTTTCCGGCGCCTAACATTTCGGCTGTTTCAATTATCCGCGGGTCTAACTTTGCGAGGATGCCGAGAACAAGCACCATGACGAAAGGAGTTTCCTTCAAAAAATATCCGGTTATGACATCGATCCCGCTGCCCGTGAATACAAGAGCCGGAAATGACTTATAATCCCTGATGAGTCCTGCCTGATACAGCATGGAGGAAATTACCCCTGTCCTTCCAAGCAAAATAATAATTATATAAGCCACGGCTATGTGAGGCAGAACCAGGAATATCCTCTGCATGAAGGCGTATGGGCGGATTCCCGCAGGAAGGTTCCATATCCACCATGACAGGACAGCCCCAGCGGCCGTTGCAGCCGCGGCGGAGACAAATGCGGTATACATAGAAAACATCCATGATTTAAAAAACCATCCGTCCCCGAAAAGCGCCTGGTAGGCGTAAAATGGCGAGGGATATTTGTATGACAATCCTGTAATGCAGAATGACTGCAGAATTGTAAAAAATATTCCGGCGGCGAACAGCATTAAAGTCAATATAAGGGGCAGAAGGTTAAGAAATAAAGACCGTCCGGATTTTACCTCCATTTAATGGCCCCTATCTGGAGAGGACTTCGTTTTTCCATCCGTCCTCCAACGCTTCCACGTATGCCGATGGTATTTCCGGAACGCCGTATTTTGAGAGTTCCTCTATTGGAAGCGTTGACTTCCCCAGGTCAAGCTCCCTGAATTTTGCTCTCCATGCGGGATCTAATCTTTTTATATCGAGGACGGTAAAATCTCCCCAGTTTGACGGGATATTCTTTGAAAACTGGGCATCGGGGGACATGAGAAAGTTTGCCGCAACCATCGCCCCCGGCTTATTAGGGGAGTCATAAGCTATAGCCGTAAAATGTGTATTGTAAACAGAACCTTCCCCCATGACTAAAGTCCTTACAGTCGCCGGGTAGCGGCCGGATATAACACGGTTAGCGGCATCCGCCTGGTGGTATGACATGTTGAAATCCACCTCGCCCCTTTCGAAGAGGCTGTCAAGGGACGCGATGTCCCTGGGATAAATTTTCCCCTTCTGCCACAAGTAGGGCTTCATGGCATTCAGGTATTTCCAGAGCAGGGCTGACCTGAATTTTAAAAGTTTTTCATCATATCCCTTCATGTACTGTTTATATCCGCCCGTAAAAGCGTAAAATGCCTGCCTGATAAAGGCCGATCCTGTAAAATCCGGGGGCTGGGGGTAGGTGAAACGCCCCGGGTTTTCCTTTACCCATTTCATCAAATCCATGAAACTCCGGGGAGGATTCTTTATTTTTGCCGAATCATATTCGAAAACGAACTGGGCTCGGCCCCATGGGGCTTCATAACCGTTTACCGGAAACCCGAAATCATAGGCTGCCGACTGGCTCTCAATAAAGTTTGTGAAATTGGGGAGTTTACCGGCGAACGGGCCGTATAAGAGCCCGTTTTCATAAGAGTCCCTGAAATTTTCCCCGTTAATCCAGATAAGATCTATCGTGCCTGTTTTTTTTCCCGCCTGTTTTTCCGTAAGAAGCTTGTTTACTATCAGCCTTGTATCGATGGGAACCCTTATCAGTGTTATTCCATAACGTGATTTTAATTCTCCGGAGATATAACCGTCGATCCATGCGTTGATGCTGACGGAACCGCCCCACATATAGAAATGAACGGCAGTGCCTCTCGCGGCTTTCTCGATATCCGGATAAGACTTTGAAAGCCAGTCGGTATTGTCGGTTTTCGCACAGGAAAAAAGGACGGCAGAGGCTACAGCTGAAGCAACTAAAACGTTTCTAAAATATGCTTTCATAAATTCTCCTCCTTAGTGCCGCTTACAGACGCTTGCGGCATCAGCAAAACTTAAGCAATGATTGAAATCCGCACTTTATCGCCGGTTTCGATGCCGCCTTCAAGCCTGTAAACAGTGCATATCCAGTCCTCGATCAGCACCCTGTATATTATGAAACGGCCTGTGAAAACAACTGCCATGACAACCGCATTTCCTGCCGGGTCTTTCTCGATCCTGAACGATTCGGCGCGGGCGTATGCCTTGCCGCCGTCAAGAAGGACTCCCTGGAACATAGACTGTCTGAGCTTTTCAGGTATGATATTTACATGTCCGAGAAAAGACGCCGCCTCGATCGATACCGGTCTTCCGTAAATATTTCCTGCCGTGCCGTACTGTATCAGGCGGCCGTCGATCATAATTCCTATCCTGTCTGAAATCATGAAAGCCTCCTGCTGGTCATGGGTGACCAGGAGCGCGGCGGTCCCGTATTCCTGCTGTTTGGAACGGATAAATTCAGCCATCTCCAGCTTTAGGTTTTTATCGAGGTTGGCGAAAGGCTCGTCCAGGAGCAGCATCTCGGGCTCGAGTACCATGGCCCTGGCGATACAGGCCCTTTGCTTCTGCCCCGCGGAAAGTTCCGCCGGGTATGCCCGGATTTTATCGAGAAGCGAGAAGCTGTCGAGGATGCTTTTTACCCTTTTCGATATTGCGCTTTTATCGATGCGGGCCGCTTTGAGTCCGAACGCGATATTCTCATATACATTCATCATAGGGAAAAGAAGATAATCCTGGAAAACAAGAATGGCCCTGTGCCCCGTGGTGTTTATAACATTGCCCGAATCCGCCTTTTCAAGGCCGGCTATGATTTTAAGGAGAGTTGTTTTACCCGCTCCCGACGGGCCTATAATTGAAACTAGCTGGCCCTTATCTATAGTCAGGTCTATCCCATGAAGAACTTTCAGATTTTTGTAACTCTTTGTTATGCCTTCTAATTTAAGAACCATTCAGCCCCGCCAAGATATTCTTTTATTTTTTTAAAGGTTTTTAAATTTTTTATCGGCCGTCCCGTGTTCATATATTCATAACATGCCATATAGCACCATGACAACGCGCGGAGCAGCACCGCTTTTTCTATAAATTTTGTTTTCTCCATTACAGCATCCAGGGTCAGGCCTGCCTTATCCGTTAAAGCGGAGTAATAAGACCTTAAAAAGGACGACCTTTCCTCATCCTTTAAATAGTAATCGGTTTTCCATAGAGTCGTTGTCTTTGCCATGAAATGGGCCAGATCCATGTAGCGGCAGGAAAAGACCGCTTTTTCCCAGTCTACAAGGTGACACCCTGCGGGGTCTTCGCCTATAATAAAATTTTCGGAGTTGACCTCGGTGTTGACAAGGCATTTCTCCTCGTCACGGAAGTAAATTGCATTAGATGCGGCATTCAGGGTAAGATCCTCGTATATATCCGAAAGAAGGGAGTAAGCCGGGCTGTATACGGACATGGATTTATCCGCGGGGTATTTATTGAGCAGCGCCAGGCTTTCGCCGGCAAGGGCCTGAATGGGGTCTTCAAGGATAAAAGGACGGTCCACCGCCGCGCCTTGCGGATGAACCTCGTGGACTTTAGAAAAAATGTAAGCGGCCGCCGGGATATCCCTGCGATAATCAAGCGGCCTTCCCGGAATATATTCCTCGAGGATAGCCCCCCTGCTGAAATTTTTCCCCGGCGGTTCATAAAAAAAGGCCCTGGGGGTAACGCCGGTATACTCAAGCAATTTCAGGCATCTGAATTCATATCCCGTCTGATCGTCGAGGCCGAGCTGGCTGCCGTAATTTAGCCGGAAAACATAAAAATCCTTTCCGCTCTTTACGATATAATTAGTATTATATTCTCCCGCGGCAAGGAATGATATGGAATCCACATTTCCGAGCCACCCGTTTTTTGTTAAAAAATGCATGATCCCGGTTTTGGTAACCTGTTTTCTGTCCATGGATTTATTTTATCTTTTATAACCCTTTATTGCAAACGCTTGCTTTATTTAACCGGGGATATTATTTTATAATAAATAATACGGGAGGAATAAAATGAAAAAAGACAATAATTTCGCGTGGGTTTCCATAGCTGGTTTTATTATAGGAATTACCGCATTGCTTTTATTTGCAGCCGCCGCAATGGGTAACAGGATGGCGTTTCTTCAGACCTTCACGGTAGTCAGGCTTGTCTTTTTTTCTATGATAGCCGGCTTCGCGGCAACAGGCATTTCGATATTAGGGATTATTCTCAGCATCGTGACAGGCGGAAAAAAGGGGTATCTGTTAGGGACGGCCGGAATTATCCTCGGGCTTATTATCGCTGGCGGTCCATGGAACCTTATGTCGAAACATATGCCAAGGATTCATGATATTACAACCGACACACAGGATCCGCCGGTTTTTGCCGATGTAATTCCCCTGAGAGTTAAAGCGGCGAACAATGCGGCATACGAAGGCGGGGAAACAGCCGCTTTACAGGAAAAATTTTACCCTGATATCAAACCCCTGTTCCTCGATATATCCGCGCCCGACGCATTCGACAGGGCGCTCGCGATTTCCCGTTCGATGGGCTGGAAGATAGACTCTTCGGCTAAGGATGAAGGGCGGATCGAAGCTACAGCGACTACGATGTGGATGGGTTTCAAAGACGATATTGTGATCAGGGTTAAAAAGAGCGGCAGCGGAAGCAAGGTCGATATAAGGTCGGAATCGAGGGTTGGAATCGGCGATTTCGGAACTAACGCGGCCAGGATCAGGGCTTTTCTTAAAGCAATGCAGAAGCAGTAATAAGGTATAAATGATAAGATTATCGATAATAATTCCAGTTTATAATGAGGAAAAATTAATAGAAAAATCTGTTGAAAGGATTTTACAGGATAAATGCTATACGGCTGACACCGAGATAATAGTAGTCGACGGCGATAAAAACGGTTCAACGATAGCCTCTATTGATAATGACAGCAGGATTATCCGGATAATCTCAGAACAGGGCAGGTATAAGCAGTTAAATGCCGGCGCCGCGAAAGCGGCCGGGGATGTTTTGCTGTTTCTGCATGCAGACTGCCGTATTCCCGAAGGGGCGGCGGGCATTATCAAACGGGCGATAGAAGGAGGTGCGGATTTCGGCGCGTTTACCCTTGCAATAGATTCGGCTCATTTATTTTTCAGGATCATTGAACTGGCGGCCAGGTGGAGATGCCTGATTACCGGAGTGCCCTACGGGGACCAGGCCTTTTTTATCAGGAAGGATGTTTTCACCGGGACGGGAGGTTTTCCTCCGCTGCCAGTGATGGAAGATGTGGAATTTGTAAAAATGTTACGGAAAAAGAACGGCATCAGGATGGTTATCCTCAAGGATAAGGTCGTCACATCGGCAAGAAGATGGGAGGAGCATGGGTTCCTGAAAACGCTCATAAAGAACAGGCTGGTTTCGCTCCTTTATTCGCTGGGTGTTTCGCCCTTGAAGCTGAAGACTTTTCGTGAAGGCCCAGGCAAAGAAGGCCTTATTGTTTTTGTCAAATACCCGGAAGAGGGAAAAGTAAAAACCAGGATAGGGTCGGTTCTCGGTAACGGCTACACTCTCGGACTTTACAGGAATTTTGTTGCGGATATCATAAAAAAGACCCGGCTGGTAAGGGCGGATCTTCTCGTTTATTTCAGTCCCGCGGGGCCCGGGGATAAACGGAGGATAATGGGCTGGCTTGGCTCCGGAGTTTCCATATTCCCTCAAAAGGGGGGAGACCTGGGTGAAAGGATGGAAAATGCTTTTATTGAGCAATTCGGCAGAGGCTACCGCAGGCTTGTTTTAATCGGGAGCGATATTCCGCATATGCCGGCTGCCAGGCTCGGCAAGGCGCTGAGCCTTCTCATCCGGAAAGACGCCGTGGTAGGACCTGCACTTGACGGCGGGTATTATCTCATCGGCTTTAAAAGGGAGAAATTTTTTCCCGATGTTTTCAAAGACATGCCATGGAGCACTTCCAACGTTATGAGACTGACAGGTGATCTTTTGAATGGAAAAGGCATAAAAACGGCATTCCTGAAAAAGATGAGAGATATAGATACTGCTGAAGACCTTGAGATTGTTTTAAAAAGCGGTGATATGCCCCTCACGAGGGCTTTTGTTCTCGGCAGCGGCGGGGCAGGACCGGCTGGCATAAAGGAGGGAAAATGAAGGGATTCGATTATGATGTGATAGTGATAGGCGCCGGCTCGGCCGGGATTTCTGCGGTAAAAACCGCCGCCGGCCTTGGAAAAAAAACAGCGATCATAGAGAAAAAGAGATTGGGAGGGGAATGCACATGGAGCGGATGCATTCCTAGCAAATCTTTTATTCATGCTTCGGGGCTGCCCCATGACGACCCCGTTTACAGGGATCCCTTGGGATTTGTAAGGAAAACGATAGAGAAAGTTTATTCGGAAGAAAATCCCGGCAGTTTTGAAAAGTCGGGTATAGAGGTGTTAACCGGCAAGGCTGTATTTACAGGAAAGCGCAGCATAACTGTAAACGGAAGGGAAGTAAGGGCGCGTAAATTCATTTTAGCGTCCGGTTCAAAACCCCTGATCCCGGCAATTGACGGGATCGACAGGGTGAAGTATTTTACAAACGAGGATATATTCGAAATTGAAACGCTGCCCGAGTCCCTTGTTATTCTCGGCGGAGGTCCCATCGGGATCGAACTTGCCCAGGCGTTCAAACGTCTGGGCACCAGGGTCACGGTTGTTGAAATGGCTGACAGGATCCTGTTCAGGGAGGACCGGGAGCTTTCGGATATTGTCGCGAACAGGCTTGTTTCCGAGGGAGTCGAGCTTGTCCTCGGGGCCAGGGCAGTCCGGGTTGAAGAAGGCAACGGGATATCATTAACCCTGGAAGGGCATAAGGTCATCATGGCCGCGGCATTGCTTGCGGCAGCCGGAAGAGTACCGGAGCTCGACGGATACGGCCTGGACTCTGCCGGCATAAAGTATTCGAAAAGGGGAGTCATTGTCAATCCCTTTCTTCAGACAAGTAATCATGATATATTCGCATGCGGGGATATAGTTGGCCCGTATTATTTCAGCCATGTCGCAGGCTACCAGGGTGTGACGGCGGGCTTAAATGCGTCGCTGCCCTTTATGCGCAGGCAGGACCTTGGAAGCGTATTATGGACTACATATTCAGACCCTGAACTTGCCCGCCTCGGGCTGACGGAGGAAGAGGCCCGGCAAAAATACAAAAAGGGCCTGCGCGTATACAGGGTCCCTTATTCCCGGCTTGACAGGGCTAAGACAGAGGGCTGTACGGAGGGCCTTGCCAAGTATATCCTTGACAGGAGGGGACGGCTTGTCGGAGCTCACATCGCGGGTAAAATTGCGGGCGAACTGATACATGAAGCCCAGGTCATCCGTTATTTTAAAATACCTTTGCCGGTTCTTCAGTCCGTTATGCATGCATACCCTTCATATTCCGATATCATCAGGCAGGCTGCGAAAGACGCTTACATAGACGGCATTATTAATAACCCGGTTGTTAAACTTGCCCGGAAGATAATGTCTAAAATTAAAGGCGGCAGATCATGAAACAATGGATCAAACCCGCTATATTTCTTTTACTTGTAATTGCCGCCGTAATAGCCATAAATCTGACGGGTCTGTCGAGGGAATTCACATTCCAGAACCTGGAGAATTCGAGAGAGGCTGTTAAAAATTTTCTCCGGGAAAATTACGCTCTTTCGGCCCTCATATTTATCGGTGTTTATATTGCCGTTACGGCTCTTTCAGTCCCCGGCGCGGTTATCCTTACCTTAGCGGGAGGATTCCTGTTCGGCACGCTGCCCGGCGCTCTTTTTGTCAACGCGGGAGCGACGATAGGGGCGACGGGAGCTTTTCTCGCGGCGAGGTATTTTATAGGAGCCGTAGTCCAGGAAAAATATTCCCGAAATCTTGAGAATTTTAATAAAGAGATAAAGGCAAACGGGGCCAACTACCTGCTCACGCTCAGATTCATACCGGTCATACCATTCTTTCTCATAAATATCCTCGCCGGGATGACAAGGATAAATATCTGGACTTTCGTATGGACAACATCGCTGGGCATCATTCCAGGGTCCGTTGTTTATGCGTATGCGGGAAACAATCTCGGCGCTATGAAATCGGCTTCGGGCATACTCTCCTGGCCGATCATATCCGCCCTGATCCTGCTTGCCCTGTTTTCCATAGTGCCTGTATTTTTGAAGAAATTCACAGGCGCCGGCGAATGGCGGCCGGGAAGACCGTCATGAAGACCGGATTTTTTTTATCGATCGAATTCAGGATAATTTCCCTGATAATCATAGTCCTGCTGATGACGGGAATATTCATGGTATATTTTATGTATTACACGCAGAGATCGAACCTGATAGCTTCGGCAGAGCGGGGGCTGAACCTCAACACCGAAACCCTTTCCGCGGTGCTGAGGAATATGATGCTCGACGGCAGGGCTCCGCTTCTCGTCAAGAGCCTCGGGGAATTAAGAGACTCGGGTATTTACAAAGATATTTCCATATTCAGGATTAACGGGAAACTTGCGTTCAGCGATTACAAAACGCTCGATAACGTAAATTCCCGTCAGAAGGGGATTCATTTTGAAAAAACCCCCAGGATTGCCGACAGGAGATCGCCGGAAGAATTCGAAAATACGGTAAAGAAAGTCGGCTATGTAATCGATAAGGGATCGGTCAGGCATGATTTCCTTGAAAAGACAAGGGAGCTTGAATATTATTATCCTGTGTTAAACCTTGAGGAATGCATGCGCTGCCATGGGAGCGAATTCTCTTACAGGGGCGTGATCGGCTACAGGCTGAGCCTTGCCGACACTTACTCGCAGATATTTATGGCGGGGAATGTGATCATCCTGTTCTTCAGTTCCGTCGCGCTGTTCCTTATTTTGATTTTAGCCGCGATATTCAGGAGCCTGATAATAAACCCCGTAAAAAAAATCGGAAAAGCGGTAGAGCTTCTCGGAAATGGGGATTTTACAGCCAGGTGCGATTTGAAAAGGCGGGACGAACTCGGAAATCTTGCCGGGAGGATCAATATCATGATCAAAGGGCTTGAAGAGAGGTTCAAGCTATCCAAGTATGTATCCGGCTCTACCAGGACTCAGGTCGAAAGAGGCGATGAGACGAATGAAATAAGGAGAAGGGAAAATATTATCGTACTTTTTTCCGATGTCAGAGGATTCACTTCATATACGGAAAGCCACAAACCGGAAGAAGTCATTGAAAATCTCAACAGTATACTTCAAATACAGGCCGAAGCTGTCGAGGAATGCGGCGGCGATGTTGATAAATTCGTGGGAGACGAAGTTATGGCTGTTTTCGAAGACAGCCGAACCGCCCTTGAATGCGCTTTCAAAATGATAGACAGGGTCAGGATGCTGGGCCTGGGTCTTGAAGTGGGAATCGGCATAAATTCCGGTGAAGTTCTGACAGGAAATATCGGCAGCAAGAACCGCAGGGAATTTGCAGTAATCGGGGATACGGTCAACCTGGCATCCCGCCTGTGCGGGCTTGCAAAACCCGGCACCATTTTAACTACCGAAAACTATTACAGGAAAGTGGCCGCCCTTGTTGAGGCCGATATTCTCGAAGGGCAGAGAATAAAGGGTAAAAAAGATCTCCAGGATATTTACCGGATCAAAAGATTCATTCCGGAAATTTAACGGCGAAGCATATCAGAATCTCACGAAATGTCCGAGCCAGAAAACAATAAGGATCATGATTACATGAAGTATCCACCAGCCTGGTTTGAACAGCAATATTTTACTCATATATGTCTCCTGTTAAAGCATGAACGTACCCTCAGGATTTCTTTTAAGACCGAAGTACCTTTAAGGCAAAATTTTACCATTATGATATCCTTGTCAGGAGCGTTGAATAATCATTGTCGATCTTCATGATATCGAGGCTCGCGGAAATTGCCCCGCGATGGTGCGTTTCATGGTTGAACATCTGGATAAGCGTCTTCCAGAGTTCCTTCTCGACAGTTTCGCCTTTGTAATTCTTATACTGGAAAACAGAGTTTAATTTATCGTCATCAAGTTCTTCGATAAAGCTAACTACGGCCTTATCCATCTCTTTCCTGAATCTGAAGAAGTCTGACCTGCTTATATCGCCGGAGCCGGACAGTGATTTTACATCGATAGACAGGAATGCGCCCGATTCAAATGATTTAGCTCCCGTAAAGTACGACTGGTACCGTTTCAGCCAGGAAAGGTCCGAAGAAAAAATATGAATAAGGGTCCCGAATATGGATAAGTAATATATCCCCGTGTTCTGGCGCAGCTTTTCTTCAGGAAGTTTTTCAAGAATTGCGATGAGGTCCTCGTTTACTTTTTTGTTGTAAGCGGCGAATGCTGAAAGTATTTCTTTCATAGGCTGCCCCCTTTTTAAATTATGTTTTCTAAACTATAATGCAAAGTATTTGAAAAATCAAACAGAAGCACAAATTACGAATGGCAATTGCTGCTTGAAAAATTGTCTAACACGACTGAAAAACTTAAAAAAATGTTTTGACACGAAGTTTTGGTCATGGTATAATTGCCGCGGGAATGAAAGGGAGTTATTTATTAAAAAAATAAAGGCTGTTTTCTTATTTTGCTTCGTGTTGTTTGCCGCATATTCCTGTACAGGCAATCTGTCTGCAAATTTGCCTGTGAAAAAGGGTAAATTTCAGATCCGGGATAAAGAAATGATCACCTATGCCGTCTTTATGAACGGAGAAGAGACAAGCCATGTTACCTTTGTAATAAAAACCAATAAAGATCCTGTATGGGGTGATACAGCCACGATGTACGAGTTTTTGCAATTAGTCACGAATATGAGGAAAATGCCCGGCAATTATACCAATTTTGACGGTTACCACAAAGTTTCCCTCGATAAGGCATCCCTGGTCGAGGAAACAAGAAACTGGGAATTTGCGAAGGATGCAATCAAGGGCTTTCCGTATTACCAGCATTATGAAATGAATACCAGGGATGAAACCTATGAATACACGGCAAAAACCTGGAACGGCATTGAGACGCGGGAGAGCCGTTCAAGGATAAGTTTGAAAAACAAGATGCAGTATCCCATATGGACAACACAGAGCCTTGTTTTTATCGGAGCCAGGTTTCTGGACCGGGACAGCACCGGGATAGTTTACCTTGTCGAACCGCAGATACTCAAAGAACCGATGCCGATAAGGATTAAATTCCTCGGCAGGGAAGAGATCGCCACAAAGGCCGGCAGGTTCAAAACAATTAAAGGGACCATGCTTATAGCCGATGTTTTCATCGGAAGGCTGCTGGATTCCTATACGAAAAATATGGCCGTCTGGATAGAGGAGTCTTCAGGCAGGGTCATCAAGATCAAAAGCATAAATGAAGAAGATTACCTGATAAGCATCTCCGTTTTTACAAATGAAAGATGAAAACTTAATCGCTGCCCTCAACCCGTGAGGCAGGAGCATAATTATTGCATGAAAATAATTAAATTAACGATGATCCATGGCTCCTTCGCGCTTTTTTTTGTTTTTGCCCTCCTTGGATTAATGACACAGAGGTCTGCGGATATAGATCTTGGCGAAGGAGAAAAAATAAGCCTCAAAGCTATCGGCGGTATGATCGGAAGCAGTAACGAGAACCCCGCATATATAGTTTTAAACCGCATGAATTTTTCGAATAATCTTAACAATGCATCCGGCGTATATTCCGATGTCGGCATAATTTCCGGGAGCAACACCGCCGGGGCGGTGATATCGGTAAATAATCCGGCTTCATATTGCGGCATCGGCATATACCAGAAAGGGTTTTATTTTGTGCCTTCAAAGAACGGCTACAGCGCCGTGAGCGTGCTTCGGTTCGTTAATTCTCCCTTTTTATTTCCGCTGGGGATCTCGGCGGTATTTTTTCTTTTAATTACCGGCGCAGGGCTGTTTTACCGTGGATCAAGGTAATGGAAACGATACTGCTCGCCGCCGGCGCAGCCGCACTGGCGGGTTATATACTCTCCGGTATTAATTCCTGCAGGAGGGGGCGGTTTTTAGGGTATGCCGGAATAATATCATTCCTGTCCTGGATAATTGTCAGATCCCTCGGCTCAGGGCATGCCCCTTTCTCCGGCATATATGAATCTATGGTATTTTTCGCATTTCTCTACTTCGTAAAGATAGCGCTGCTTTCACGGTTTCCTGAAAAGACGAAGGCTGTGACGCTTCTGCCCGCCCTCGCGATGGCGTCTGTTGCGTTGTTCCTCCCTGATGGCATGAAAACAGCGGGGCCCGGGTCGCCGGCACTGGAATCATTCTGGATATGGCTTCATGTGCCTGGAATTTTTATTGGTTATGTATCCCTGACCATAGGGTTTATCTTAGCTATAATATCGAATGCCGGGAATAAAACCGCTGAAAATTATCTTGATGACGAGATGAGGATCGCGTTTTATTTCACAGCGCTGGGCATAATAACCGGAGGGTTCTGGGCGCAGCTTTCCTGGGGTTCTTTCTGGAGCTGGGACCCCAAGGAAACATGGGCGCTGTTTACATTTACCCTGCTGGCCCTTGAAAGGCACACGGGGCAGCGCCGGCCGGTCCTGAGGCGTATTTTCATATATGCCGCTTTCGCGGCAATGCTGTTCAACTACTTCGGCGTAACGTTTTTGCTTTCAGGGCTGCATTCATATAAATGACGGGTTTTTCCATTCTCTGCGCTCTTTGTCAATGCGATGAACCAAACGTCAATCGATTTGACATTTTTATTGATCCCCCTTTTAATATTGGCGATTCAGTCGATAAGGACCTGTATGAAGTATTCAGAAGAAAGGAAAGAAATAATCAGATATTCCAGGCTCATGTATGAAAGAAATTATGCGAGCGCTCTCGAAGGCAATATAAGCATTAAAATTACCAAAGATATCTTTCTTATGACCCCGACCAGGGTCCTGAAAAAGTATTTGAGGCAGGACGACATTGTAATGGTAAACGGCGCAGGAAAAAAAATAAAAGGCTCATTTGATGCTTCATCGGAATACCGCACCCACCTTGAAATATACAGGAATAATCCGGGCATAAAAGCGGTAATCCATGCTCACCCCTTTTTTACTATCCTCTGCACGGTGATAGGGCTGCAGCCCTTCCTTAAGCCCTGCCTGCCGGAATCGCCTATGTTCCTGAAGGACCCGGTTTTTGCGCCTTATGCCAGGCCGTCGAGCCCGGAGAGCGCCTTATCCGCCGGGACATATTCAAGAGGCACTAAAGCCCTTGTAATTGACAGGCATGGCAGTTTTACATATGGAAAAGACCTTTTCGAGGCTTTTTCACTGCTCGAGCTGCTTGAAAAAAACTGCCGTTTGTTTTATTACGCGGCGCTTTCAGGCCGGGATATCCGGTGCCTTGATGAGGCTGAAACGGCGGAATTAAAGAAAGTTTTAAAATAACAGATTATATAAATTCTAAGGGAGTTATGATGGCTATTAAGTCAGGCGGTAAAAAGAAAGCAACTGTGAAAAAAGCAGCCGGTAAAAAAGGGAAATCCTCTGTAAAGAAGGAAAAACTAAAAAAACTTGTAATAGTGGAATCTCCTTCCAAGGCTTCGACTATTAAAAAATATTTAGGCAAGGATTACGAGGTTAAAGCTTCGGTAGGGCATGTCATAGACCTGCCGAGATCGAGGATGGGCGTCAACCTTGAAACTTTCGATCCCGATTATATAATAATGAGGGACAAATATAAAGTCATCAAGGAATTGCGGGAATCCGCCAGAACAGCCAGCGAAGTCATCCTCGCATCCGACCCTGACAGGGAAGGAGAAGCCATTGCCTGGCACATTAAAAACGATTTTGAAAAGAATGTCTTCCCGAAAATCAAAGACAGACAGATCCCCATAAAGAGGGTGAAATTTAATGAAATAACCCTGGAGGAAATTGAGGAAAGGATAAAGCATCCGGAAAACATAGACTTGAAACTTGTGGATTCCCAGCAGGGCCGAAGGGTGATAGACCGTATTTTCGGCTACGAACTTTCACCCCTGCTATGGAAAAAGGTCAAATCGAAACTTTCGGCCGGAAGAGTACAGTCCGTAGCGCTGCGTTTGATATGCGAAAGGGAAATCGAGATTGAGAAATTCATTCCTTGCGAATACTGGGAGATAGAAGCCGATTTGAAAAAAAGAGGGGGCAATATTTTCAGCGCATCACTGGTCAGGATAGACGGTAAAAAGGCCGAGATAAATGACGAAGTGTCTGCCCTGAGGATTGAAAAGGAGCTCCTTGAAAACAGTTCGATAATAAAGGATATCAAGAAAAAGATAGTGACAAGATCGCCTTACCCGCCGTTTATTACAAGCACTCTGCAGCAGGCGGCGAACAACCTCTTCGGGTTTACGTCGATGAAAACCATGATGCTGGCCCAGCAATTATACGAGGGTATCGATATAGGCAATACCAGGACAGGCCTCATAACATATATGAGGACAGACTCGACAAGAATTTCTCCCGTCGCCATAGCGGAAGTCAGGAAATATATAAAGGAGCAGTTCGGAGAAAGCTATATACCTGAAAATCCGAATTATTTTTCGAATAAAAAGACTTCACAGGACGCCCATGAGGCAATAAGACCGACCCATGTTTTCAATAATCCCGACCTTATAAAAGAAAATCTGACAGGCGACCAGTATAAACTCTATTCGCTTATCTGGAAAAGATTCACGTCAAGCCAGATGAGCTCTTCCAGGTCGGAACAGATAACGGTGGAAATAGCCAACGGCAATAAAATTCTTACTGCCGGGGCTACAAAGATTATTTTTGAAGGTTTTCTAAAAGTCACTGAACGCGTGCAGAAGGAAAAAGAGCTTCCGCCGAACCTCGCAGTTAATGACAGCCTTGAAACCGTTGAAATCAAAAAGGAACAAAAATTTACAGAACCGCCGCCGCGATATTCCGAGGCTTCGATCGTCAAAGCCATGGAGGAATTGGGAATAGGCAGGCCGTCCACATATGCGCCAACCATATTTACGCTTACAAAACGTTTTTATGTTAAAAAAGAGGGTAGGACCCTTGTACCGACTTTCCTCGGTTCTTCAGTCAATAAGCTTCTTGTTGAGAATTTTCCGGAGCTTATAAACACTAATTTTACCGCTGAAATGGAAGAAGAGCTGGACGATGTCGAAGACGGGAAAAAAAAGTGGAAAAGCGTTGTCGGTGATTTTTACAGCACGTTCAGACCCGTTCTTGCGAAGGCTTATGAAAATATTGACAGTATAAAGGGCTCTTTTGACGAGGAAACAGATTTTGTATGTGAAAAATGCGGAAGAAAAATGGTCAAAAAACTCGGAAAATTTGGGCTGTTCTTAGCTTGCTCCGGCTGGCCTGAATGCAAGAATGCAAAGCCGCTGCCATTAGGCAAATGCCCGAAGTGCGGTACAGGTTATGTCGTTGCGAAAAAGGGAAGGAGTAAACGGGCTTTTTACGGATGCACAAATTACCCGGACTGCGACTTTACAAGCTTCTTAAAACCTGTGGAGATCGACGGCAAAAATCTGTCATGCCCGGTATGCACAGGCGCACTGTTCGGCCAGAAAGAGAAGGGCAGGCTTAAAACCATATGTTTAAAAGAGGGATGCACATATGAAAGCAAATTTATATAGGCTTTTTGTATTTTCCGCTTTGATACTATGTTTCAGCCGGGTATTTTGCCTTACGGCTACGGTTAACTCCCTTAATGCAAGTATGGAAATTGAAGATCCGAAAAAAAAAGGCTCTTTTTTAATGCTGCCTCCCGGATCGGAAGTAACCGTGAGTAAAATATCCGGAGGCTTTATCCAGGTCAGCTACAATGGAATTCCTGGCTGGGTTAGAAGAGATAATCTCGCCGTTTACAGCGGCACCCTCTCGGATATTAAATCCAGGCCCGGGCTGTCAAAAAAAATTATCAGGGAAAATGGAAAGGATTATCTTTTCTTTCATAACAGGGATAAATTGATAAAATACAATATAACGGACAGGACTGAAGAAGTTTCTCAGGAAGTTCCGGATTTTCAGGAGTTATACCCGGCGCAGAGAAACGGTTTATTCATTTTAAAGGGGATCTCTACAAACGGCCCGGAGGCAGATAATATAGCGGCATTCGATATTTCGACCGGAAAATCTGTATATTTAGGAAGTTTCAGGGAAGATTCTTTTGTTATATCCGATATAAAATTCTCCGATGACGGGGCTTTTGCCGGAATACTTTTCACGGTATACGGGCAGCGTATTATCTGTATATACAGGACCGATTCGGGCGAGTTTTGCGGATATGCCTCAAACGCTTATGATTTCAACTGGAAAAACAGCATCCTCGTTTTAAATGACAACAGGAATTTCTGGGCTTTCGATATGTCGGCGCCCGTGAAAGACACTCTCAATTTCAGCAAGGATAACCTGCTTATCCATGTGAAACCGGAATGGCTGAAAGGCGGTTTTTTAAAAGCCTCGATCAGGAATGACATTCTCTACATAGATTCAAGGCAGGGCGTCCTTTCATACGATTTTAATCTCAAGACTCTCCAGGTTACCCCGCTCAGGGGTCTCGTTTTTAACGATGACATGAGTTTGAATTATTACCTGGAGGGCGACAGGGCGGATGTTTATAATTTCAAGCTTAAACATGATGTTGAAATTTTCCGGGGCTCGGCGCCGGAAGCTGTTTTTGAGGCTTTTGCGGATTCGAATATTATAGGAAGGGCTAAATATGAAAAGATAGAAACCCTGTACCTGTATTCAGACAGCGGTGAAGTCATTTACCGTTACAAGGCGATAGACGATCTCATGGCCGTCGGAGAAACCGGAATCGCCGCCGAAGTAAACTCGGAAAAGGATCTTACAATTCTTTCTATTGAAGATCCAAATAAAGAGGAGTTTTTTTATATCTTCGAAAAGGGCGGCAAATAAAATTGAGAAATAATATCATCCATCCGGGCGCGGATGAGCTTACATATGAAATCCGGGAGATCGTAAAGATAGGTGAAGAAATTGAAAAAACGGGGCTCAGGGTTTACTGGGATAATATAGGCGACCCTGTCGCGAAAGGCGAGGAAGTCCCGGCATGGATCAAAGAAATCATTTCGAACCTTGTTAAAAACGATAATTCAAGTTTCAGCTATTCCCCTACCAAGGGGCTGCTTGCCACCCGTGAATATATAGCGGGAGAACGCAATCTCGAGGGAGGGGCGCAGATCACTTCCGACGACATACTTTTTTTTAACGGCCTGGGCGATGCCATATCGATAGTTTACAATTACCTCAACAAAAACGCCCGGGTCATCGGCCCTAATCCGGCTTATTCGACACACTCATCCGCTGAAGCGGCTCACTCGGGTTCCAGGCATATTACTTACCGCCTTGACCCCGGCAATAACTGGTATCCCGACATCGGAAATCTGCGCGAACAGATTATTGGGCATCCCGAGATCAGCGGGATCCTGATTGTCAATCCCGATAATCCGACCGGAATGGTTTATTCCAAGGACGTCATCCGCAAGGTCGTAGATATAGCCGGGGAATTCGACCTCTTTATAATTTCCGACGAAATATATTCGAATCTCATCTACGGCGGCTCTATCCATAACAAGTTAGCTTCGGTAATCGATAATGTTCCCGGCATCGCCATGCGGGGAATTTCAAAGGAGTTTCCATGGCCAGGCGGAAGGTGCGGCTGGGTAGAATTTTATAACCGCGGAAAGGACCCGGCTTTCGACCGTTACACCAGGACGTTGATAGACGCTAAAATGCTCGAGGTCTGTTCCACGACCCTGCCGCAGAAAGCGCTTCCCCTTGTCATGTCCGATCCCCGCTATTACCCTTATCTGGCGGGGCGTAATGCCCGATACTGGGAGAAATCACAGATAGCATATGATATATTCTCAAGGGTGCCTGGCCTTAAAACCAATAAAGCCTACGGCGCTTTTTATATGACGGTGCTTTTCGATGAAGGCTGTCTGCGGAAAGGGCAGTTCCTGAAACCGGCTAACAGCGGTGCGGCGGATATCATGAGAGAGCTTGAAAATACGGAGGAGCCTGATAAGCGTTTTGTTTATCACATGCTTGCGTCGAGGGGAATCTGCGTAGTTCCCCTTTCATCGGGTTTCAACTCGGACCTTCATGGTTTCAGGATCACTCTCCTTGAACCCGATATAAATGAATTCAGGAAGGTCATGCAGTCTATCGCGGATGCTGCGGGCGAGTATATATCTTCGAATTGATATGCCTTACACAGCCCGCCCGGCTGATATTTGCTATATTTTCGAAGGCTGTGTATAATAATTGAGTCTGAGTTTTTTATTATTTCCTGTCAGAAGACTGTCCTGTCAGATTAGTAAAGCGCGTTTCATGAAAGTAAATTCTTTTCAAACGTCCTTATCTAAGCGAAATTTTAAAAAAATCAATGGAAATCTTGATTCATGGACCGGCTGCGGATCCTGGTCAGGAAATTTGTGTTACTGCGTTTATTTCTATATTTTTTTAAGATTTAACCGCTTATTTTTTAAAGGAGTTCTTTAAAAATGTCATTTGAAAACATGAACCTCATCGAACCGATTTTAGCCGCGCTGAAATCGGAAGGGTATACTACGCCCACACCCATCCAGGAAAAGGCAATCCCCATAATCCTCGACAACCGGGATCTGATCGGCTGCGCCCAGACAGGGACAGGGAAAACGGCAGCTTTCGCCATACCTATTCTTCAGAAGTTATATATCGAAAAAGGGGGCCTCAAAGGTCCCAGATCTATAAAAGCTCTTGTATTAACACCGACAAGGGAACTTGCCGTGCAGATCGGAGAAAGCTTTTCCGCTTACGGAAGGCATACAGGCCTGAGGCATACGGTCGTTTACGGAGGCGTTTCACAAAATCCCCAGACAAGCGCCATCAGGGCCGGCGTAGATATTCTCATCGCCACCCCCGGAAGGCTGCTCGACCTTATGAACCAGGGCTACATTAATTTCAGGGATCTGAAATTTTTCGTCCTTGATGAAGCCGATAACATGCTCGATATGGGATTTATCGTTGATGTCAGAAAGATTATAAATAAGATGCCTGCCAAGCGCCAGACGATGCTTTTCTCGGCAACCATGCCTTCAGAGATAGCCAGGCTTGCAGACACTATCCTCAGTAATCCCGTGAAGGCCGCGGTGACGCCGGTTTCTTCGCCTGTAATGGTAATCGATCAGTCGGTATTTTTTGTCGAAAAAAGGAACAAGCAGTCCCTTCTGCTCCACCTGTTAAAAGACAAAGCCATTGAAAGCGCCCTTGTTTTCACAAGGACCAAGCATGGCGCCGACAAGGTTGCCAGGGACCTTATCAATGCAGGAGTCAGGACGGATGTGATCCATGGAAATAAATCGCAGGCCGCACGCCAGCGAGCGCTTAACAATTTCAAGGCAAAGCAGACAAGGGTGCTTGTCGCAACGGATATAGCGGCAAGAGGGATAGATATTGACGAGTTATCGCATGTAATAAATTACGAACTGCCCAATGTCCCTGAAACATATGTACACAGGATAGGCCGTACGGGAAGGGCAGGACTCTCGGGTGTGGCGCTTTCTTTTTGCGATTACGAGGAAAAATCATATCTGCGGGCCATTAACAGATTGATACCGAAGTCTATTCCCGTAATAGAGGACCATCCCTTTGTTATGGATGCGTCCCAGGAGTCAAGCCATGCGGCAACCAGCCCCGCGGGTCATCCTACAAGCTATGCTTCGGCGCATGCTTCGGGCCGTTATACGCCCGGCCGCCGTTCTTCGGGACATTCTACAGGATCCAGAAGATATTCTTAAACTTTCTCATTCAGGAGCCTGGTTAAACAGGCTCTTGCCCTGAGGGGCGGACACGATCATTCCTTGTTTTTATTCGCGAGGCTGTCTTCCAGAAGGTTTATAGACTGCAGGATGATATAAAGCTCGTCGCTTGTCTTCACATCGGCTTCAATTCCGCGGGTTTTCAACAATCCCATCATCCTCTTCGATAAATAGCTTATCGAATTAGATATATAGAATGGAAAATACCAGAAATATGCGAATGCCAGGATCAGGCAGACAGCGCCGATTACAGCCATGTAATTTATTATTTTTAACGAATCTCCGATTGTAAGGGCGCTTTTCCTGACGACGGCCTGCATGTTTACATCATTGATATTGTTGACCGACTGCCTTATCTTTTCATAAGCGGGCAGAAACTCGTTGAAATATACTGTTCCGGAGCCTCGGCCCTCTTTAATCCTGTCGCAAATGCCGGCATAGATGGCATAGTCGGCGCTCAGGGCGTCCACGTACTCCTTCTCATGAATTTCAGTGATATTGCCGCTTTCAAGTTTTAAATTCTTATCGAATTCCAGCCTTGCTTTTTCGAAGAGTTCATTATAATACCCGGTGAATTTCGAATGGCCGGGGTTGAATATGCTTTCATTAACCGAGACTGTCATATCCTCGAGGGAGGAAAACATGTTTTTTGAATATACGATAGAATCGTAATTGTCTTTCAATATATTTCCGGCATCCCTTGACAGACTGCCTATATAAAATGCGCTGAAAAAGGCTATTGCAAATATTATTATGAAAAGGAATCCCAGGCCGAGTGTTAGTTTTGTCCTGAGCTGCATAAAAATCTCCTCCTATTTATTTTTTCTCTTTCAAACCTAAAGCGCCGGTTTTCTCAACGATTCGATCCTTTTTTTCATTTTATCCAGGATAATCTCGATCTCCTTAAGCCTTTCTGAAGATATCTCTGATTTTGGAAAATCGTAATATTTCATTTATCAGGAGATATATCAAGAATAATAAAACTTCCAGGTTTTATCCCGGGGCGGGGCCGGGGATTTTCAGGGGTAGATGGAGGCGCCGGGCCGAACTCGGCCGCAGGAAGAAAAACATGGTGAGTATTGGTATCGACCGAAATTGTCCTTGCGCTTTTCTGAGTTGGTAAATTTTCTATTACTTCAAACCTGCCGCCGTTTATTTCCCTGATAACAGTTAAAATGCCGTCCCCGCTGGATGCGAAAGCCGTTTTAAGCCCGGGGTCGAATGCCGCGCCGTCGACATGAGAGCCGATCGGCAGCAAGGCGATAATCCTGCCGCTATGGTCATCCATGATAACCATTATTTTGTTATTGCAGCTGATGAAAAGACGGTGATTTTCATTATCGATGGCAATTCCTGAAGGTCCTTCTCCCGGCGATAAGGGAAAGCTGTTCTCCACTTTCATGGTTTTTGTATCGATGGCAGTTACAAGGTTTTTATCCTCGATATTTACATAAACATGACCCGCATCGTCAGACGCCGGGAACTCAGGTTTGCCCTGCAGCCGGATGACGGAAATCAGCCTGTAATCCTGTGCGCTGATAACCGATGCATTCGAACTCCTTCCGTTAAAGGCGAATACGCAGCGGGAATATGGATCATAGAGAATCGCGTCGGGATTGATACCCGCTGAAGGTATTTTTTTTATAACCTCGAGAGTCTTAAAATTGAAAACAGTGACAGTATTATCCTTCCCGTCGCTTGTAAATCCTTTGTTGAGCTCCGGGGCCAGAGCTATATCATGAATTCCATGCGTTCCGGGAATGCTGCCTGTGATTTTTCCTGTCTTTTCATCGATGACCTGCATAATATCGCCATGTGAAAGGAAAATCCTGCCGCCGGCGCTGTCAACCGTCAGGGCGTCCCAGCCTCGTCCTGAACCTTCTACTGGGAACCGGGCGGTTATTTTATATCCGCCGCCGAAAGCGGCGGCAAAGAAGGCTGATAAGAAAAGTATGGAAATGCCGGTAATTCTCATAAACACTCCATAATTATTTTATAAAGGGAACAAACATGGGCGTCTTTTTTTTATATTCCTCGAAATCGGGCCTTCCGGCATATTTTTTTTCGAGTAATGGAACTCCTGAAACAAAAACAAGCAGGAATGTAATCGTAACAGGGCTTATTACTGCAAACCAGCCATGGAATGATGAAAGCGCGGTCAGGAAAATACCCCACCACATTAAAGCTTCGCCGAAATAATTGGGGTGTCGTGTATACTGCCAGAGCCCTCCTGTCATCAGCCTGCCTTTATTGGCAGGGACTTTTTTAAAGGCCGAAAGCTGATAATCGCCGACCGTTTCGAAGAAAAAACCGGCTGAAAATACCAGGACACCTGCGATATCGAGCGCGTTAAGAGGCCTGGCCTGCGAGTTGAAAATCACGATTGCCGGCATAGATATTATCAGCATCAAAAGACCCTGGAGCATGAAAATAAAAAAGAAGCTTTTTATGTAGAAAGATTTTCCCCAGTCCTTGCGGAATTTCACATACCGGAAATCCTCGCCTTTACCCCGGTTTCTTTGAAAGATATGCCATGTCAGGCGGCAGCCCCAGATCAAAATCGCAAGCGTGACAAGAATTTTCGACGGATGGATTTCCGGTTTCATGAAGAAAAGGCACAGCGCAACAACGATGAATCCCATTCCCCATGCAATATCGACTATGGAATTATTTTTAAAGGCCTGGGCAAGGATAAAAACCAGCGCCATGTAGATCAATATGACAAAAGCCGAGCTTAAAATCAGATTTATTAACATAAACCCTCCCCGATGAAAAGATTATTCGGTAATAAACGCGACAGCGACTGCCCCGATCCCGGCGTTCAAACCTATAACAGGTGAAATATCCATTGTATAAGCGGGCTTTCTTCCCAGTTGCTTTTCCAGCTTGCATGCTATTTCCGAAGCGTCTCCCGGGTTACTCGCATGAAGCAAGCAGTATTCCATTATTTTTTTGTCTGATGAAATGGTTTTTATCCGCCTCAGCATTTTGTTTAGAGATCCCTTCCAGCTGAAGGCTTTTCCTGAAACGGCCGCTTTTCCATCGGGATCGAGGGAGACTAAGGGTTTTAAATTCAATATATTGGAGACAAGGCCTTTCAACCGGCTGACACGGCCTCCCCTGACCATATACTTGATGGTTTTGACACTGACAAGTATCCTGGTGTTCGCAATCCAGGATTCAACCCGGCTCATTATTTCTTCATGCGTCTGCCCTTCCTCGATGGCCCTTGCCACCCTTAATACTATAAGGCCCAGGGAACCCGAGACATGCCTTGAATCGACAACATCTATCCTTTTGCCGGTTTCATTTTCAATCCCGGCTGCCGCATGGAGGCTTCCGGAGTATGTCCCGCTGAATTTCCCGGATAAATGAACGGCGATGATCGATTTGTAATAAGTGGAAAGACGGGAAAATATGCTCTCGAAAGTTTTTTGATTTACCTGTGATGTCGTGGGAAAAAACGAGCTCTCATCAAGCATGCGGTAGAAATTATCAGAGGTAATCGTAACCCTGTCAAGGTAATGGTTTTCACCGAAGAAAATATTGAGGGGGGTAACATTAATCTGATACCTGTCGATTAGTTCGCGGGGCAGGTCGCAGCTTGAATCTGTTACGATTGCTATATCGGATTTCCTGTTATGAGCGGCTTCGAATTGTTTTTTCATATCGTCTACTTTCTGGAAGGAAATCGAGCCCGTTTTCCTCAAGCTGTAAAACAGGCCGGCAGGGTCGTCGGTGTGGACATGCAGCCGCAACGTTCCTGCTGCAGGCCCCGCAATTACCAGGCTGTCTCCCCAGCCCATGGCGATTTTTTTTAATCCGTCCCTGTCTTCGCAGCCCTTTATAAGGGCTTCCGTGCAGTAACGGTATTTAATTTCTTCAAAATCATCAATATTTTCTTCTATGCTTTCTATCTCAACACTTTCCTGCCTTACCTTGATAACCTTCCTGAAATTCTTATCCCTGATGAAATCTATCATTCCCTCGAGAAAAAGTACGACACCCTTTCCTCCGGCATCGACGACATTAGCCTTTTTCAGGGCAGCTATCTGCGCGGTAGTATTGCGGAGGGTTTCCCTGGCCACTTCGCATGATCTTATGAGCAGGTGAAGTAAATTTTCAGTGTTTTCATATTCCCTGTACAGGAAATCCGCCCAGTTTTTTATAACTGTTATCATTGTCCCTTCTACGGGATCGGCTATGGCTTCATACATGTATCTCACGGCATTCTTGAGGCTCTTTGCCATGCTTTTTAAGTCAAGGCATGAGCCCTCGGAAGCCTCGACGCTGAAACCGTAAAGGTATTGAGCGAATATTACCCCGGAGTTTCCGCGGGCGCCATCCAGGGCCGCCCCCGCGATTGCCTGTGCTGATTTTTTAATCGAGTGATACGGAACGGCATTCTCGATTATGGCCCGGACGGTTGAAGCAAGGTTTGAACCCGTGTCGGCGTCAGGGACGGGAAATACATTCAAGGAGTTCAATTCTTTCTGGTTTTCGAGTATTCTCTGCGCTCCCGCTATGAAGTTGTAATAAAAACTTTTACCGCAGGGCTTTGAAATATTCGGCCTCATAAAAATCCCTCTATACAATAAATATAAGACAATGGGAAAAATAAAGCAAAAGCATGGGGGAGGGACAGGCATTTTAGTCTTTTACGAAGATAAGTTTTTTAACGGCTTCCGCGGTTTTATTGTTCAGGCTGACGGCCTTGAAATAAATAAAGTATCCGCCTGATATAAGATCCTGTACGGAGCTTGTCCCGGGATCCCATATAACGGAATTGGTACCCTCGTTAAAAAATCTTTTTTTGCAGACAGAATCGACAATTTTACCGTATTTGTTAAATATCAGGATATCAGTATACGCGGGGTAATTTATGCTGAAGCTGATGTTGAGCGTATTCTCTCCGCTGAACAGGATCGATGGGTCGATAATGAATTCGTTTGTATTTATCAGCGAAAGACCTTTTTTCGTTAGGCCGAATGAATAAACCTGGACGTCGCTTCCTGTGAATTCAAGGCAGAGGGTGACGTTCCTTAAAAAAATATTGTTTAATTCGAATGACCCGCTCTTATAAAAGACCTGTTTGCGGATGTTTTCACTGTCGGCGTTATCGAAGACCTTCATGGTGACATAAGAGTTGCTCCCGCCGTTATCCACGATATTGACAAAGGCGCTTGAGAAAACATAGTTATCATCTATCGGGATGCCCGATGTAAGAAGGTAGCTATTGGATTCTGCAGAGGGGGATATGTAACCGTTGCTGATGACGATGTTGTTATAATCCTGGAGGCCGTCGAAATTACTCAGCTTGTCCGAATTAAATTTTATTGTGTTGTTCATCGACCATTCGACAGCGAAAAACATGGACCAGGAGAAGCATAAAATAATTGCAATGCTACCTTTCATTTTTATCCTCTGACTTTTTAACATAATCTTCCAGCCAGTGGAGGTTTTTTTCATTTTCCTCGTTAACGAGCGCTTCGGCTTCTTTTTTCCTGACAGACTTCGCGTTGACCTTCCGGTTTTTAATCCAGACAGTAATATACCTGTCCGCTATGACAACACCGCATATGAATAATATACATATTAAGGCTTTGAGAATAAGAATGAAAATATCGCCGATGCTTCTTTCCGGATAAACGATTCCCAGTGTGCCTATATATGCGCCGCTTATATTGATCTGAAATGTTTCAAAGGTTTTGTTTTCATAAGTATATTTTTTGCTTATTTTTATTTCCTGTATAGAATCTTTGATGAAATCCGTATTGAAATCCGAATTTTTATATATTTTTTCATCGGTAAGAAAGAAGGTTTCAAAGTCAGTTTCCTTGATTTTTTTAAGGATTAAACCGGTATCATAAACAGCAGCCGCTTCTATATCCATATCGAGAGGGTTTTCATATTTGAGGCCGATTATCAGGTCATCATTGGTAAAATATACATTTACATGGTCATGAAAATTGAGGTAAACCGGGATTATATTATTGCTGGACCTTTTGTAAAGGATGTTGTTATTGGATTCTATAATATAAAAGTCCTTGAAAGAGTTCAAACCGGCAAAATAACGGCCTGCAAGTTCGTCCATACCTGTCATTTTTTTTGTCATGATATATAAATAAATGCAGTCGTAGAAATTCCTGTCCCTGGTAATTGCCGTAACGTTTGTTACGGCGGATTTAAATGTTCCTATGAAATCATTGGTAAAATTTTCTATTTTCGAGTCTGCATCCCTGGCGTACGGGTCGAATAAAATAAGATCCTTGAAACTGTTATAAGTGCCGATGAGACCGGTAAGCCCCGAATGGCTGTAATCGATAAGGTCGTCCTTGGTCGATTCATAAAAGAGAACTGAGAAAGCCAAGACAATTAAAGCGCTTAAAAGCAGGAGTTTGAAATATGCATATATCCTCATCATTTTTCATTTCTCCATTTTTTAAAGGATTTTATTATAAAATCGGAACAGCCGTCTGTATTCTGAATTCCTGTGTCGACGGTAATATCGGCAGTTTCTTCATACAGCGGTTCTCTGATGCTCAGTATCCGGGTTATTTCTTCAGCCAGTGGGAGACTTGTAAGCGGAGGACGGTTATTATCGCCTTCGATCCTCGATTGAAGTATTTCCTTTGAAGCTTTTAGATATACGCAGAACCCGGTCCTTTTGATGATATCCCTGTTTGATGAGGAGAGGATTATGCCGCCTCCGGTGGAAACCACTGTAGGGGACATGCTCTTTGAGATATGTTCCAGGACTTCCGACTCTTTTCCCCTGAAATACCGCTCTCCCGATGATGCGAAGATGACAGGGATCGGCCTCTTTTCCTCTTTTACTATAATTTCATCCATATCGGCGAATTCGAAATTCAGGCCGTATGATATCTTCCTGCCGAGTGTTGTTTTTCCGCTTCCCCTGTATCCTATGATATAAATATTCATTTATACCGTCCTCCCCGCAAGATTGAAGCAGATCAGCATATCGCCTAGAAGTATGAAAAAAACGGAAAATGCAGCTATAAAATATATCCTGTAATATGTGAATACGCCTGTGTTTTTCAGGACAGGTTCTGAATTGTCCCTATTTTCAAGATATTTGAAGATTACTGTATTCTCGGATTTTTTTCCCTGCTTTGCCAGTGAACTTCCATCGGGGACTGACTGTGATTTCAGATATTTGAGTTTGGACTTAAGCTCTTCGACATCGAGTTCTGTCCTTGCCTTCTGTTCTTCCAGGCGGTTGATCTGTTCGATTTTCTGAAGATTTTGTTTTATTCCGCCGTTGCCGAATATGAATACTGCAAGGATATAGAAGCTAACGGCATTAAAAAGGAGAAGGACAATGTATTTCATCTCTAGATTCCTTCAGTTATTCACAAGGTTAAAGTCTTATATAGTAATCGGAATATTTGTATAAATATGTAGGAAAACTGCCTTTACGGGGTTCCGGTTTTGGCCCAGGCTCTTGACTTTTGCCCTGAATTCAATATAATAATGTGACATTTTAAAAAAAAATGGAATTGAAAGCGCTTATAAGGAATGTTAATAATGCCTTTTCAGATAGATAATGATGTAATTGAAGAGATACGAAGATTAAAAAAAGAGAAAAACGCCGTGGTTTTAGCCCACAATTACCAGCTTCCTGAAATCCAGGAAGCGGCCGATTATGTGGGCGATTCGCTCGGCCTGGCCAGGAAAGCTAAGGATTTCAAGGGCGGCATAATAGTCATGTGCGGCGTTTATTTTATGGCTGAAACCGCTGCGGTTTTAAATCCCGGCAGGGCTGTCATCATCCCGGACAGAGACGCCCTCTGTCCGTTAGCGGCTTTTGCCGATAAAAAGATGATCCTTGAATGGAGGAAAAAATATCCGGATCATGCCTTTGTCGCTTATGTAAACACCACCGCTGAAGTGAAGGCGGAAGCCGACGTGTGCTGCACATCGGCTAACGCGGTAGAAATAGTCAGGAAAGTGCCACAGTCGAAAATAGTGTTTTTACCGGATAAAAACCTGGGCTCGTATGTCAGGGAAATAGTAACGGAAAAAGAGATCGTTCTCTGGCCCGGTTACTGCATAGTGCATGAAGCCTCAGACCCTGAGGCTGTCGGCAAAACTATAGAAGCAAACCCGGGGGCTGCAGTGCTCGCTCATCCCGAATGTCCACCTGAGATAAGGAAAATGGCCGATGCTGTGCTGAGTACCGGGCAGATGTTCGATTATGTTGATAAACATCCTGAAATAAGGGATTTCATAGTTGTAACCGAATGGGGTATAAATTACGGCCTTCATAAAAAGTTTCCCGGAAGGAATTTTATCGAACCCCTGAGCCGCATGGAATGCAGAAATATGAAGAAAATAACAGCCGGTAAGCTCCTTGAATGTCTGAGAACCATGAAATACAGGGTCGAAGTTGATCCTGAAACGGCGGAAAAATCCGCAAGGGCAATTGAAAAGATGCTGGATTTGATGCAATAAAATACCATAGGGTTTATAATATCGTTCAGGAGGATGCCATGCCTTTTAAAATTACTCTTGATAGTGCAATGAAAGGAATAAAGTTTGCGTCAAAAGATGAAGCTGTTGAAGCTATGTGGGAATTCTTCAAAGATAAAATGAAAAGAGAAGAGTTTGAAAAATTTATACAAGCCCATATTGAAGAAGTATAAAAAGGGAAAGATTTGAGAGTATTAGCCGTTAGCGATGTTGTGAACAGCAACCTCTATAGTACGCGAGTAAGGGAAATGGCCGGCAATGTAGATGCCATTATCTCGTGCGGGGATTTGCCCGTATATTATTTAGATTACCTTGCCTCAAGCCTGTTAAAACCACTCTACTATGTATGCGGAAATCATGATCATTATGAAGCGCAGGAAGATACGGGCGAAGAATTCCTTAAATCAGGGATTTTCGGAGATATCCGTAACGGGTCGCGAAAAAAACATATAAGTTTCGGCGGGAGGAACCTTGACGACAGGGTTGAGAAAATCGGTCCGGTTCTTGTCGGCGGTCTTGAAGGATCCCTGCTTTATAACCGGGGGGAACATCAGTATACCGAGAGGCAGATGAGCAGGAAAATACTCAAAATAGTGCCTGTTATGCTGATGAACAAAATGGTCGCCGGAAGATTCCTCGATGTGCTTATAACCCATGCCCCGCCTTTTGGCATACACGATAAGAAAGATCCTGCTCATAAAGGTTTCAAATCGCTGATCAGCTTTATAAAGCGGTATCGTCCGAAATACCTTCTCCATGGCCATACTCATATTTACGATATGACTGAAAAAAGGATCTTCGAGTATGAAGGCACGAAGGTTATAAACTGTTATGATTTTGTTATTCTTGATATCAAGGTATGACAGCCTTGATGTTTTTATAAAAGAGGTTTACCCGAAATGAGCAAGTTTAATGACCCCCTTGATTTTCAGGTCAGGGAGGCATTCGACAGGGCGCGTAATAAAGCCTTTTTCAGGGAGATTCTTAACAAGATATTCAGGAAGAGGAACGCTCTGTTCAGATTTGACGAGGTCAAATCCATGCTTTCCCCTGAAGGTATGAGCTATATGGGCTTGCAGACAATACCGATCAATAAGATAATGGGGAGCGAAGGGCGGTATTCGGATTTCGATATCAATTTTCTTCCCCTGAAGGACAACAACCGCGGACGCTGGCAGAATATCGAATTAGCTAATCTCAAGGATCTGCACCTCCCGCCTATATTAGTCTATAAAATCGGCGACTTTTATTTTGTCCGCGACGGGAACCACCGTGTATCCGTCGCAAAGGAATTCGGACAGGAATTTATAGATGCGGACGTAGTTGAATTATTTACTAAAGTAGGCCTTTCCGAGTTAAGCGAAAAAGAACTGCTCCTCGCGGAAAGCCATAAATATTTCCTGGACAAAACCAGGTTCGACAGGTATTTCCCTGATGTCAGGATAAAATTGACAAACCCCTGGGGTTATTATAGATTGATAGAACATATAAATACATATAAATATTTTAAGAGCGAAGAAAAGAAGCACGAAGTTTGCTGGGAAGACTCGATTAAATTATGGTACACGGAACTCTTTCTTCCGGTAACAAAGCTTATAAAGAAGAGGAAGATACTCAGAAAATTCCCCGGGCGCGAAGCAGGCGATCTTTACATATGGCTTCTGGACCACTGGCATTATCTCAAGGAAAAGTACGGCGATGTTTCTCTTGAGAGCGCCCTTGACGATTACCTTGAAAGATTCGGAAGGGGCTATTTAGGCAATTTAGCGCTTAAAATCAGGGGATTTTTTAATAAATTTATAAAATAGGTATTATTCATGGCCGTATTAAAAAAAGTTCTCATAGTCGCCAATACCGGAAAGAACAAGGTCAGACCTATATTAAATAATCTCCAGGCCCTTCTGAAAAGTAAAAATATCGAATCTAACATAACAACCCCGATACACTTCAAGCTTAAAAACGGCAATATGCTCACAGACCTTGATCCGGGGTTCAAATTCACAAATTATGACATAATAATAGCCTTAGGCGGCGACGGGACATTCCTGTTTACAGCAAGGACATTTCATCAATTCCGCCTTCCGATCCTCGGTATTAATGCCGGCAGGGTTGGTTTCCTGATGGAGGTGAAACCTGCCGAAGTTGAAAAGGCTCTTGACAGGATCATTCGGGACGAGGTAAATATTTACAACAGGATCCTCATTGAAGTGTCTGTCATCAGGAAAGGGAGGAAAATATTTATCTGCCCGTTTTTGAATGACGCCGTAGTATCCAAGGGCGTACTTTCGAGAATGGTCGAGCTTTCTGCCTGTTTCGGCGGCGAAATGCTTTCCCGGTACAGGTCCGACGGACTGATAGTCTCGACGCCGACCGGATCGACAGCTTACAACCTGGCGGCCGGAGGCCCTATACTTACCCAGGACCTTGAAGCTATGATAATAAGCCCGATATGCCCTCATATTTTAGGAGTAAGGCCGATAGTGACCACGGTTAATAAGGAGCTTTCCATTGTCCTTACCTCAGGCGAGCATGATACAACTCTTACTATAGACGGCCAGGAGAATTTTTATCTCTCGATCGGGGATATTCTGAGATTTAGAAAAATTCACGACGGCGTCTGCGTGTACGATCCGGGAGAAGTCGAATATTTCAGCATATTAAGGGAAAAATTGGGGTGGCACAAATGATTGAGAGGCTTCTGATAAGGAATTACGCGATTATAGATACCCTTGAAATAGAACTCGCAGGCGGATTCAATGTCTTTACAGGTGAAACCGGGGCCGGTAAATCCATCATTGTCGGAGCGCTTAGCCTTCTCATGGGAGAAAAGAGCGACCTGTCCTCCATCCGCACAGGCGAGGAGAAAGCGACAATAGAAGCCTCAATAAACGTGAAAAACAGTGAAGTTGCAAAAAAGCTGAACGGTTTGAATATTGAAACCGGCGGCGACATTATTCTGCGAAGGGAAGTCGCCCCCGGCAATAAAGGCAGGGTTTTTATCAACGGGCTTCAGGAACCTGTTTCCAAGCTCGAGGAATTAGGCGAATGGCTTCTCGATATACATGGCCAGCATGACCATCAGCTTCTGCTTTCCCAGAAAGTACATCTCGATATTCTCGACAGCTACGGGAAACTCCACAATGAGCGCGGCGAATTGCAAAAAACCTATCTTCTTATGAGCAAAAAATCGGAGGAAAGGGACCTGCTGCTTCAAGATGAGGCTAAACTTCAGGAGGAAAAAACCTACTGGGAACAGGCGGTAAAAGATATCGATGGAGCCGGCCTCCACCCCGGAGAAGAGGAAGAACTCTCTCAGGCGCTCAAAAAAATGGAAAACTCCGAACGCCTTGAGTTGGCATTTTCAAGCGCTCACGGCCTGTTATACGATGAAGAGACGTCTGTATCAGCGGAGCTGGCCAGGTGCATCATGATGCTCAAGGATATATCAGCCCTTGACAGCCGGTATGGAGAACTTCTTGAAATCCTTGATGATTCACAGGCCAAACTAAATGAAAGCGTTAACCTTATTTCAGGATTCAGGGGCGAGCTTGATTTTGACCAGAAGGTTATGGAAGATACTATCGACAGGATCGAATTGATAAAAGACTTTAAAAGGAAATACCGTAAAAACACCATAGCAGAACTTATGGCCTATATGGATGAATGCTCGGAGAAACTGATCAGGTTTGAAAACAGGTCGGCGGAACTTGAAAAGCTTAATAAAGAGATAGAGCTGATAAAGGATGAATTGATAGAAAAATCCGGAAATCTTTCAAAGAAAAGACAGTCGGTGGCTCTTGATTTATCCGCAAAAGTAAAAGCGGAACTGTCCTTTCTCGGAATGGAAAAAGCGGAATTCGTCGTGGATATCAAATATGTAAAAGATGAAGCAAGCCCATATGTTATCAATGGAATCCCGATTAGAATACAGGAAACAGGCATGGACAGGGTTGAATTTTTTATCAGCTCCAACCCGGGCGAAGACCCGAAACCTCTGAAAAAAGTGGCTTCCGGAGGAGAAATCTCGAGGATTATGCTCTCCCTCAAATCCGTTTTTGCAGAGAGCGATATGATCGAGACCCTCGTATTCGATGAAATAGATGTCGGGATAGGGGGTGTAACTGCAAACCATGTCGCCGAAAAGATGAAAAAAATTGCCAGGGATAAACAGGTTATCGTTATCACCCACCTTCCACAGATAGCGGCCAGGGCTGAAAATCATTACCAGATATCAAAATTTGTAAAAGACGATAAAACATTCACTAAGATCGAGAAGCTTGATGGAGAGAGAAGGGTGGATGAGATCACCAGGATGCTTGGCGGGGAAAGCGACAAAAGCCGGGCTCATGCGATGGAAATGCTCTCGAACGTCTGACCGGCTTCACGCAAAATTAATGACCGGTTAACATTATAGAAACAATTCTTCCTTACAATGTAGATAAGCAGAAGCAAGCTGACGCTTGAGTTTGGGAAGGATTATGAAAGACAATATTGAAAAATGGATGATTATTACTTCAAGTCTCGATTTTGCATTTCAGCCGATAGTCAATACTTATACCGGAAAGGTTTTCGGGGTAGAGGCTCTTCTGCGGGGGCATCTGAAGAACGGGTTCGAAAGCATTTCATCCGTCTTTGACCAGGCATTGGCCGACGATTATCTTGTCGGTCTTGACATGATCCTCCTTGACAAGGCTGCGGATAAATTTTCAACGCTGAAAACGCAGGAGCATATCAAGCTGTTTTACAACATTGACAACCGTGTAGTTCAGCTTGACGGTTTCGACAGGGAGCATGCGAGGACCATCATGAAAAAATACTCGCTTGATCCCAACCAGCTCTGTTTCGAGATTTCGGAAAGGCATACTTTCGATTCTTTTGAAAAAACCAAGGATCTTTTGAGCGGCATTAAGGAGAACTTTTTTAAAATAGCGATAGACGATTTCGGCACAGGGTTTTCAGGTTTCGAGTTTCTCTACCATTTCGAACCGGATTATATCAAGATAGACCGGTTCTTTATTTCAAATATTCATTCCGACTCGAAAAAAAGGCTGCTTCTTTCATATCTTGTCAATATTTCACACATGCTGGGCATCCTGGTCATTGCGGAGGGGATCGAGACTGAAAACGAGTACTATTTCTGCAAAAGCATAGGCTGCGACCTTGTCCAGGGTTTCCTTCTCGGAGAACCTTTCACGGAATTGGACCAGTTCAGGAATAAGATCGAATACCTTGAATTCCTGAATAACATCGACAAGAGAAGAAAAACCATCGATGAAAACCTTATCTTCAAGCAGATGGAATATATAGAACCTGTACTGATCGATATGGAGCTTTTCGACATTTTCGACATTTTCAAGAAAAACAAGAAAAACACTTTTTTCCCTGTAATAAATAAAGAATACGAACCTATCGGCATAATAAGCGAGGAATGCCTGAAGGATTATATCTATTCTCCATATGGGAAAGAAGTTTTGAAAAACAAGACTCTCTCCGAAAATTCGGAACACTTCGTTGTAAAAAATCCCGTATCCGAGGTTAATACAAGGATAGAAAAAATACTTGAACTCTTTGCTATCGACGAAGACTCCAGCGGGATTATAATAACCGAGAATGGGAAATACATCGGCTTTCTCGGTGCCAAGGAACTTCTTAAAGCCATCCATGAAAAAAATCTCGAATCAGCAATGAACCAGAATCCCCTTACAAAACTGCCGGGCAATAATTCCATTTATCAATACATATCGGTACTTCTCGAAGAAACGGACCTGGAGCATATACTTGTTTATCTCGATATTAATAATTTCAAGGCTTTCAATGATAAATACGGATTCAGGCAGGGCGACAGGGCTCTTCTGAAATTTTCGGATATGCTTGCCAAAATTTCAAGGGAATTTTTTATTGCTCATATCGGAGGGGATGATTTTTTTGCGGCCTTTAAATCAAGGGAAGACAAGTTCGACTTTGTTTTAAAGACAGTGAACAGGCTTCTTGACGAGTTTGCGATAGAAATATTATCCCTCTATTCAGAAGAGGACAGGAAGAGGGGTTATATCACATCATTGAACCGGGAGGGCAGGAAGAGGCAGTTTCCGCTCCTTTCCGCCTGCGCTGTGCTTCTTGTTATCCCATCAGGCCCTATTCCCTTCTCGATAGACGAGATCAGCGGACTGATAGGCGACCTGAAAAAAGCAGTAAAAAGGGATAACGAGAAAGTGCTCTGCGTTTCGGTATTAAAAAGCGGTATTTTCGCAAGGATGCGCTTCGATACCATGGAAGCCGCGATTGAGAACGTTTAAAGAGCCTTTTCCATGCTTCTGCTTGCAATGACATCGATATCCATGCCGAAGATGTTTTTCAGAATAACCTGCCCCGATTCAACCGGGGCTTCGACTTCAACTTTTCCGATCAATTCCATCAGTTCGAAAATCCTGTCTCTGGGAACAGGCTTGTTCGTCCATACGGGTAAAAGGGCCCCTTCGGAGGCAGCGGCGGCGGAAGAGTTTTTAACCCTTACCGTCGAAGTCACTGTTCTCCTCGGATCATCCATCTCCGACCTCGAGTAATCCTCGCCTAATTTGCAGAAATTGCCCGTAATGGATGTTATAGCCCCATGACCGTCAAGAGAAGTCTGGATATCGCAGCCTCTCGGGCATCTTATGCAGATCAGGTTTCTTACGCTTTCCTTTCCCATAATTAATCACCATCCATTTCTATCAGCCGTATCTCCAATTCGCCCGTTTCTTCCATGCCCGGGCAGGCCCATTCATCAGGCTTTATTTTCCTGATGATCATTTCCGCAGGCCTGGCATAATTCTCCCTGTAGCTCTTCATTACGCGGCTGCCGGTCATAACCTCCATGAGCACTTTTTTCTCTATAGGCCTGGAGGCCCGCAGACCCAATGTGAATCCGTTGCCGGAAAGTGTTTCCGGAGAAACATACTGGGGTACGATGCTTCTTACATTATAACCGCAGTTTATTTTAAACATGTTAGGATGCCTGGGCGCGGTATTCCCGCTTTTGAGCCTCTCGGCGTAAATAGCGGCGTTTTTCCCGGCGGTATATCCCGCGAGGCTTACGTAATCGGCAATATCGTAAATAGTTACGGCGTTTCCGGCAGCGAAAATTCCATCGACATTCGTTTCCATCTTATCGTCAACAAAAGGCCCGCCTGTAAGGGGATCCAGGTCGATCCCCGCCTTCCGTGAAAGTTCGTTTTCGGGGATGAGGCCGATGGAAACAAGCAGGGTATCGCATTCTATGGTTTCTTCAGTCCCCGGCACGGGGAAAAAAGATTCGTCGACCTGCACCGTCCTGACTGCTTCGACTCTTTTATCGCCGATTATGCCGCTGACGGAGCGTCCGAGATCGAGGCGGATCCCGAAATCTTTTATGCACTGGACATAGTTCCTCCGGAGGCCTGTTAAAAACGGCATGGCTTCAAGGATCCTTTCAACCTTAGCGCCTTCAAGCACAAGCCGCCTTGCCATTATCATCCCTATATCCCCGCTTCCGAGGATGACGAAACGATTACCGGGCATGTATCCTTCGATATTGACCATTCTCTGGACCATACCCGCGGTAAACACACCGGCAGGGCGTGTGCCGGGGATCCTTATCTGGGCCCTCGTCCTTTCACGGCAGCCCATAGCAAGAACTATTGCTCTTCCCTCCAGTTCAACGAAACCGCTTATTATATTGTTCGCATACACATGCCTTGAGGCGGTCATGTCGATAACGGCAGTGTCAGTCAGGATGTTGATCCCGAATTTTTCAGCTTCCCTGACAAAATACTCGGCATAGGAGGGGCCCGGCATATCCTTATTGAAAAGCACAGCGCCGAAACCGTTATGAATACACTGGTGAAGGATGCCGCCCGCTTCCCCGTTCCTTTCGATAACAAGCACATCGAGCGCGCCGTTCTTCTTAGCTTCGATAGCGGCGGCAAGGCCGGCGGGTCCGCCGCCTATTACTAAAACATCGTAAATGTCTTTCATCCGCCCTCTTTATCTTTTGTATGCCTGAAAACTATTTCAGATCCGGCACCTTTCTTGGTTATTTCCGTCACCTTAATTCCAAGCTCGCGGCTCATTATGTCAATCACCCTGGGGTAATCGAAACTTCCCTGGCAGCGGCCTGTGCCAAGCCATGTCCTTCGCTTTATGCCGTCATAAGTAGTAGCTCCCGCCGGGGATTTTATCGCATCGATAACTTCGCCTTCGGTTACTTCCTCGCACCGGCAGACTATCCTGCCGTATGCCGGGTTTTTCCTTACAAGCTCGGCTTTTTCCTTGTGGGAAAGCCTGTGAAAACATGGGGAGGCTTTCCTCACCGGTTCGAAATCCTTTTTGAATTTAAAATTCTCTCCTGCGCCGGTCAGGAGCTCCATAACCCTCTCGGCTATTGCCGGGGCGCTTGCAAAACCGGGGGAATCTATACCGGTAACGTTGACCATGCCTTTTATTCCCGCGGGTATTTCGATAATAAAGTCTTTGTAGTCTCCGCCGGACGACCGGAGACCTGCGAATTGCGCTATTATATCCCGGGCTTTAAGGCTGGGGACAAGTTTTAATGCGCTGCCAAGTACATCGCCCAGGCCTTCTTCGCTTGTTTCGGTCCTTCCGGGCCAGTCCATTTCCACCGAGTTAGGGCCGATCATCACATTTCCATGTACGGTGGTTGAAACTAACGTACCCTTTCCCTTATCGGTCGGAACCGGGAACAGGACATTATTAAGGCTGATTTTGGCGGAGTCGAAAATAAGATATTCTCCCCTCCTGGGTCTTATATTGAATTCAGTCCTCACTCCGGCCATATGCATGATTTTAGCAGACCCGGTACCGGCCGCATTGATAAGCCAGCGTGTAAAAAATTCGCCCCTGTTTGTTTTTATGCCTGTTATTTTATTATCGATTACGATCAGATCAAGTAATTCCGTCCCGGTGAGGATCGTCGCGGAGTTCTTCACAGAGTTCTCGGCAGCCGCAATGACAGCCATGAACGGGTCTATAACGCCTGCGCTGGGTGCGTAAAGAGCGCCGCTCGCCGTCTGGTTTATAAGCGGTTCTTTAGTAAGGAATTCTTCCCGCTGGAGGATGCAGAGGCCCGGCACGCTATTGGCTATGCCCCTCCGGTAAAGAGGCTCGAGTGACCCGAATTCCTTGCCGCCTATGGCGACAACATAGCTTCCTGTTCTTTTAAATGGAATATCGAGCAGAGATGCTGTTTCTTCCCAGAGTTTGTTGCCCCTTGCATTCATTTCAGCTTTCAGCGTTCCGGGCCTGGGGTCGTAGCCGGCATGAATAATGGCGCTGTTGGCGCCGGACGCCCCCATTCCGATATCGGCCTCTTTTTCAATGAGAAGGACCCTGTTTTTTGTTTTTGTAAGCTCCCTGGCTATAAGGCTACCGATAATACCGCCTCCGGCAATAATAAAATCGAAAGTGTTTTGAACATGGTTTTCCATCTTTATTCCAGCCATCCGTAGGATTTTTCAAGGGCTTTTGTCCAGTAGTGGTAAAGTCTCTGCCTGGTCTGTTCATCCATCACTGGAATATACTCTTTATCGAGGGACCAGTTTTTCCGGAGTTCGTCGAGCCCGCTCCAGAAACCTGCGGCAAGTCCGGCCGCGTAAGCAGCGCCGCGGGATGTCGATTCTGTAACAGTCGGCCTCATGACCCGGACATTTAAAATATCCGCCTGGAACTGCATAAGTATATCGCTTACAGTCATCCCGCCGTCCACCTTGAGCTCTTTGAGCGTTATTCCCGAATCCGCGGCCATCGCCTCGAATACATCGCGAGTCTGGTAAGCCGTGGCTTCTAAGATCGCCCTGGCTATCTGGGCCTTGCCTGCGTAATGGGTCAGGCCAGTGATAACCCCCCTGGCGTCGCTTCTCCAGTGAGGCGCGAAAAGGCCTGAAAAGGCCGGCACATAGTAAACCCCCCCGTTGTCGGGTATGCTCGAAGAGAGCGTATCTATCTCGGGGGCGGCTTTAATTATTCCAAGCTTATCCCTAGCCCACTGGACGAGAGCTCCAGCTATTGCCACGGAGCCCTCAAGGGCGTATGCAGTCTCGCCGTTTCCCAGGGAATATCCCACAGTTGTAAGGAGACCGTTGCTCGAGATCACCGGTTTGGCGCCGCAATTCATCAGCAGAAAGCAGCCTGTCCCGTATGTGTTTTTCGCATCCCCTTTATCAAAACAGGCCTGGCCGAACAGGGCGGCCTGCTGGTCTCCTAAAAAGCCTGAAAGGGGTATTTGCGCTCCGAACGGGCCGTCTGTTCCTGTCAGAGGGCAATTTTCCATCGAACTTGAAGGCCTGACTTCCGGCATCATATTTTTGTTTATTCCCATAACGTCAAGAAGCTCGCTGTCCCATGCAAGTTTATTTATATCGAAGAGCAGCGTCCTGCTGGCGTTTGTCGTATCGGTTACATGCCTTCCCGTTAATTTCCAGCAGATCCAGGAGTCTATAGTGCCGAAAAGAACCCTTCCGTGCCCCGACGACTCCCGCAGACCCGGTACATTATCCAGCAGCCATTTTATTTTCGGGCCTGAGAAGTATGTGGCAAGAGGAAGTCCGGTCTTCTCCCTGAATCTGCCGGGGCCTTCTTTACCGCCCAATTCAGCTATTATTCCTGCAGTCCTCGTATCCTGCCAGACAATGGCGTTATGGCATGGAAAACCCGTCTCCTTATCCCAGACTACCGTAGTCTCTCTCTGGTTTGTAATACCGATGGCGGCTAATTCCAGCGCTTTTATTCCGCTCCTGCCCAGGGCGTCCTTTATTACAAAGCATGTTTTATCCCATATTTCCATCGCATCATGTTCGACCCAGCCGGGTTTCGGGTATATCTGGGAGTGCTCCATCTGCGACGACGCTTTTACTTTACCGTCCCGGTCATAGATGACGAAACGCGTGCTCGATGTTCCCTGGTCTATCGCACCGATGTATTTTTTATCCATCCCATCCCCCCGGCCCAGGTCAGATATGATTTTTAATAAATTTGATGGTTTCCCCGGCTATAATATCTTTATCGTAATCCATGGTTGCCACATGGTATGAGTTTTCCAGCCATTGCAATTCCTTATCATGGACGGCTGCATTTTCATAGGCCCATAAAGTGTCTTTTATCCGGAGCACATGATCATCCTTCGATTTGAAAAACAAAAGGGGGGCCTTTATCTTCCCGATATCGGACCTGGTGATTTTCTGCAGCTTCATTAATTCGTGAACAGCGGCTACCGGCGTTCTTTCGTAACCTGTCTCCCTGGCGGCTTCATCCTTCAGATCGCTTATGATCGGTTCAACTGATTTAATGAAGAACTTGAGCAGGGGTATGGCCGGAGCGAGAGCCGAATTTATATACAGGGCATGGTTTATTGTGATGACTCCGGATATTTCAGGATGAATTTCAGCGAGCCTCAGGGCAAGCGTCCCGCCCATTGACAGGCCTGCGGTGAAAATTACCCGCGAGGTTTCTATTAATTTTTTATATGAATTTTCAACATCCTCTATCCATTGCTCATATCTTACTCCGATCATATCTTCCCAGCGGGTCCCATGTCCTGTTAGTCTGGGTCCCTCGACATTGAAGCCGGCCTCGGAGAGTTTCCTTCCCAGGTAGATTACGCTGGAGGAACTTCCTGTAAAACCATGGGACAGGAGGATTCCCGTATCCGAGCCATTGTTAAAAGAAAACGGTTCCCAGCCATGCATAATATCCATACTTACCTTCCATGATTATTTTATCCCATCTTCAATAATATGCAAGGGGTTTTGATAAAAATGGTCTTCAGCCGATGAACTTTATTATCGCGTCTATTGCCATTTCGGGGTTTTCATCAAATGACGCATGCCCGGCGCCGGGAATGACTGTAAGAATGGCGTTTTTCAGGTCCTTTTTCAGCCTCTCGGCATTTGCAAGGGGAAGCATTCTATCCTTTTCCCCCCAGATTATAAGTACCGGCTGTTTTACATCCCTTATGATTTTTTCCACTTCAGACGAATTTGTGACAGAACGCATCATGCGGTAGGAAAATTCCCGCCTCGAAGGGTTATCGAAGAGTTTGTAATTTTCAAAAAGCTCCGCCTGGTCAATTTTCGAGTTATCGGCGTAAATATCCTTCATGAATAATGATTTGAACATTTCCCACTTGAACAGCCTCCTGAATATGAATGAACCTATCAGGGGCGACATTGCAAGCCTGGCTGAAAATTCAGGCTTTTTATTATATGAAATCGTATCAATAAGGATGATCTTCGAAACAAGTTCCGGGTACATTACCGCGGTCATTATGGAAATTGCGCCTCCCATTGAGTCGCCTGCCAGAATAACCCTGGGGAGACCCAGTTCACTGCAGAAATCCCGGAGGAATTCCGCGAACTGCCTGAAGCCGGGTTTGAAATATTTAGGATCCTCGGAAGCTCCGCTTCCTGGCAGGTCGGGGGCATAACTCCTGTATTTTCCCGAAAGCCCCTTCATCAGTTTATCGAAACTCTGCCCTCTGGAGAAAAAGCCATGCACGAATAATACCGCCTCTTTGCTCTTATAAGCTTCGGCTGAGTTTTCCTCAATGTAATAAATTTTTAATCCGTTCACGGCGGCATACCTGACTTCCATTGATTTATCCTATTTTCCTGATGAGATCCTTTCGCGAAAGCACCCTGAGTTTTGCGTTCTCATTTCTCCGCCTGTCCTCATCTGTGACTAGAATCAGTTCAGGAACCTTCGCAGGCTTTCTGTTCCCGTCAAGAGCTACAAAAGTCAGGAAAGCGCTTGTCGCTTTCGATACTTCTCCTGTCGCGGGATTCTCCTTTGTAACCTGAACCCCGACCTCTAGAGAGGTTCTGCCGACATAATTCACTCTCGATTTAATCAAAACCTGTTCTCCTATATATATAGGAGTAAGGAATGAGATCGAATCTATTCCGGCAGTTACAGTTGTCATCCCGCAATGACGGGTAGCCGCCATTCCCGCTATCATGTCTATCCATGATACGATTGTTCCGCCGAATGCGGTACCTAAGTGATTGGCATCCTGGGGCATCAGTACGTATCTTGATTCAACGGCGCTGTCAGCCGGGCTTTTCGGTTTTTTTGCATCCATGGAACATCCTCCCCGAGTTTAGAATAAATATATGTATAAGAGCCTGTTAAAGTCAATACCCCGGGTGGCTGCCGCTATCCCCGGCGATTGGCTTCGGGGGATGTAAAAAAAAGATTGACATTAATCCAAAATTAACCTAAATTTAATTAAAAATTAACAATCGGATGTGATAATTCTCTGATTTATTGGCTTCAAAAGGTTTTTAGGAGTGAATATGTCGAAAAAATCGGTGGAAAGAATAGAATCTGCCAGGGCTCTGCTTGCGGGAGCGGCGGCGCTGAAAGATAAAAAATTTTCCTCTCATCTGGAGACAGCCTTGAAACTTACTGAAAGCGTGAATTCCGAGATAGAAACCCTGAAAGTAAAAATAGAAAAAAAGAAAAATGAATTATGCGGGCATATCGAAAATCTCGGCAAGCAGCTCAAGGAAGCAAAAAAATATGTAAAAAAGAACCTGCCGAAGAAGTCATGGAAAAGTTTCGGCGTTTTATAAAAAAGGATGACATATGAAATCGATCGGTGTATACAACATCAAGGGCGGAGTCGGAAAGACATCTGCGGCAGTCAACCTTGCCTATCTTGCGTCGGCTGACGGATTCAGGACCCTTTTATGGGACATCGACCCCCAGGGTTCGGCGACATTTTATCTGCATAAAAAGCAGGGAATGAATGTGAGCCTTAAAAAGGTCATTGCCGGCAAAGAGGATATTTCAGAATATATTAAAAAAACCGATTATGAAAATCTCTCGCTGCTCCCTTCCGATTTTTCAATGAGGAACCTCGATATACTCCTTGACGATGTTAAGAAATCAAGAAAAAGACTCACTGAAATTCTCAAGACTTTGAAAGACAGCTACGATATTGTTATCATGGACTGCCCTCCAAGCATATCCCTTTTATCGGAAAATGTTTTTCATGCAGCGGATATCCTGCTTGTGCCGATGATTCCCACACCGCTGTCGAGGCGTACATACCTCCAGATAATAGAATTTTACAGGGAAAACGAACTGGACGATTCTGTCATTGTGCCATTCTTTTCAATGGCTGAAAAACGGAAAAAAATACACAGCTCCAGCATGGAGGAGCTCTCGAAAACGATACCGGGGATATGTGAAAATTATATACCCTATCTTTCCGAAATAGAAAAAATGGGCGTTGTGAGAAAACCCGTCGCTATCCGTTCCATGAAGAGCAGGGGATCGGCCGCTTTTCATATGCTCTGGGACGAATTCAGGAAGAAGCATCTCGATAAAAAATCCTGAAAGCTATGCGTTTCTCTAAGCATAGGCAAACGGATAGAAAGTGCAGATAAAGCATTTTTTCAATAAAAAAGGCCGGTAATGAACCGGCCTTTTTTGTTTTAACTGAAAGGGTTATTTGATCGTGATATCGAGATCTGCGCTGACTTTTCCTGAATCCTGCGCTGTAACGTCTTCATCTTTTACATCTTCCTTGGGTCCGTTCTTCTCGAAATCTGAATCAAGATCGGCATCGGCATGAGACTTGTAAATCCTTATGTCAGCTAAATCCCTGGGGGAGATCACGCCCTTGTTTGCCCTTATAGCTGCAAAAGCAAGGCGTCTTGCGCGGATTGTCTGATACAAAGAGCGTTCGAATTCACCTGAATTGAAAAGGGTGATTGCGAATCTCTGGTGGCGGATCGAAAGAGCAAGGTCGCCGGTGAAATTCTTGCCATGGTTGACTGCCTTGTGAGCCCTGATGATAACTAACTTCGTCTTCGTGATTTCCTTTTTAGCTTCCGCCCTGTGCATGGGTGCCGCGAAAGCAAAACCTGCTACTAAAAGCCCCGCCAGTGTTACTAAAGTGAATAGCCTGATTTTTGACATTTCTGTCCTCCATTAAAAATATAATACAATATATATCGGAAAAGAGGCAAAAAAGTTACAAAAAAGGGAGAAAATTTTCTCTATTTATACGCTGAAAATCCTGCCAGATAATCGCAGACTAATTTGTAAAACCTGCATACCAGACATCGTTCAGAGCTCCATTATTGCCGTATCCTCCTATGACCCACATCGTATTTTTAAATACTACGCTTGTATGGCAGTGCCTGGCGGGAAAAGCCGCATTCGAAGCGGCGCAGGCCCAGCCTGAGCCGGTATCGTCGAGGTTGAAACAGACATCGTTCAGGTTGCTGATGCTGCTGCCGTTTGTTGATTCCCCTGCTATTATCCACATATTATTGTTAAAAACAAGACTTGTATGCTCCATCCTTTTTGAAAACGGTGCGGATGACCCGTTTATCCTGACACATACCCAGGGCGATGCGCCATCGGTATTCCATACATCGTTATATGCGGGATAATTGATATCCTGAGAACCTCCTATCACCCACATCTTTCCATTATAGACAACGCTCGAATGGCAGTCCCTTTGTATTAATACTCCGCCCAGCGAAGCTGCGGACAGCCAGTTTGCTCCGTCGCTGGAATAATAAGAAGCCCAGTCGTCGTATGAAGAACCTTCGTATCCGTTTATTATTCACATATAATTATTGAACACCACGCATGACTGTTTTAATTTTGCCACAAAAGGATTGCTGTTAGTTGCACATTCCCAAAAGGTTCCGTCGGCGGAATACCACACATCATTTGTAACACCTGAGGAGGTATATCCGCCGATAACCCATATCATGTTATTGAAGACAAGACTGGTATGACCGTATCTTGCCGGAAATGCCGCGTTTGTTACGGCGCAGACCCAGTACGAACCGTCAGGGTATTGATCGCCGGTGCCGGAAGGACTGCCTGAATTTCCGGGCAGTTTATCGTTGAGGCTGAGTAAAGATGAGCAGGAAATAATTATAGTGAATAAAAAGAGCGGCATGATAATTTTCATATTAGCCTCATTTTTTTGAAATTATAATTGGAATAGTTATTTTATACAATATAAAATTCTATTGATTCAAATCCCGGCATCAGAGATTGCCAAGCGGTATTTTCATTGCCGGAGCCGATAAATTTACCCGGATAAAAAAAGGAAAAAATCCGGTGATTATGTTGACAACAGTTTGAAATATTAAATATAATATTTTATCTTTTTAAAAAACACAGGGGAGGGGGGATATCATGAGAAAATGCTGTGCCATTATAGTTCTCTTTCTGTCGGCATGTTCGGGATATTTTCCGGGGGGCGGCAATAAAAGCCAGGGTACGGAAAGCGTAAGCCTCGAGATGTCGGACGGAAGCGGGACTCTCAGTTCGGCCAATCATAACGATATCACCCCGTTTTTATACCGCAGCGGCAACAGGGCATGGCTATTCTTCGCATCCGACAGGGCCGGTCATTACAATATTTATTTTGCCGAGATGGACTCGAACGGCCGGTTTTTCAACCTGACGATGATGGACTCTAATATAAATTCAAGCTATGATACGTTCTCGCCTGTCGTGTTTCAAGCGACTTATTACACTACCGGCTCAATATATCCGACAAACAATTATATTTCATTTCTTGTAGTCTCGAATAATGCTACAAATCTGTATACTGCTCCGATCGACAGCAACTTCTCCACAACATCCAATGCAACACTCGCTTTTGCATCGATACCAGCCACCCATATATCGCTTTATGATAAGTCTAATTATATTATTCCCACCTATACACCTACAAACAATCTATTGGTAAGCACGGGGGGATCTTTATGTTCAAATTATCAATGGTCTCCTTTAGGATTGACTAACTGGACAACTTATCAGCCGGACATCGATGCGGGTCAAACAGGGTCCGTATACGGAATTGACGGATATCCGGCCCCTTTGCCTTATTACGGAAGTTTATTTTTAATGGATATACAGAGTAATAATCATCGCCAGCTCTACTTTGGCGCATTATGGGTTTCCAATACTTCGGGGAATTATACTTACACAACCAACATTTACAATATTTCCGACTATAGTTCGAGCTACAATGACGGTTACCCCTGCATTGACGTGGCGACTTTAAAAGTTTATTTCAGTTCGACACGCTTTGGCAAGGGGTTCTGGAACCTCTACCGCTTCAATATTAAAACCTTCGACAAGGAAATCCAGTGGGATAATAATGCAACCAATGCCCCCATAAGCAAGGGATAATTCTATCGGCAATGCTTCGCTGTTAATATGCCAGGCATGAAACAAAACTTTTCAACCGCATTAAGCAGCTTTGTAAACTCTCAACCTGTTCCATTCATGGCTACGCAGCCATGCATCGAAAGTCATGAGTTTCGGATAGATTTTACGCAGGGCGCTGATATCCGCAACGAAACTATTTTCCATATGCCACAGAGCCATTTTATAGAAATCATCCCCCTGCTGCTTCCTTACTTCCTCGAGCGGTATTTTTTCATAGGCTACCCGCTGGCCGAGGATCATGGAAAACGAATCCGCGACCTGGCTCGCCGTCAATTCATCGCTTGCTAATTCTATCTCCTTTCCCGCATACTCTTCCGGATTTTCAAAAGCTGTGTTTACAAATGCCCCGAGGTCTTCAAGGGCGATATACTGCTCTTTCTTGTGTTCGGGATAGTAGGTCCTGAATTTTCCTGAAAGTATGGAGTCCCTTCTTTCGGGCACTTCGAAATTGATCATAAAGGATACGGGCCTGAAAATAGTGCTGGTAATCCCCGAATCCTTGACGCGGAGTTCTATCTCCCTTTTATTTTCAAACAGCGGTATCCCGGTTTTCCTGTCAGCTGCTCCCACCGATGAAAAGACAAGATGCTGAATTCCTGCTGCTAAAGCCGTTTCTACTGCTGTTTTTCCCCGCAGTAACTCCCCGGTAAGCCCTCCCTCCATTGGAGTGGTAATGAGAAATACCCCGTAGGCGCCTTTCATAGCGCTTTCGATAGCAGACCTGTCTTCCATATCTCCGATCACGACATCGGCCCCCATTTCCTTCAGTTCGTCTATCGCCTTGTATGAACGGCCCCTTGTCAGGGCGTTAACCTTCCAGCCGTTTCTGATGAGGCTGCAAACCACCTCTTTGCCCTGGTGCCCTGTTGCCCCTGTCACTAAGATTACTTTGCCCTCTTTATTTATCATAAAGATCCTCCGATTTTTATTCCCTGTGCAAATTACATCCTTAATAAAAAATAATCATTCTATTTTAATAGTCAAGGAAGGAGGTAACGGGAATATATGAGGGAGGAGGGTCTTATGGCTGAGTTTTTTTTTAAAGACTTTAGATTCCCTCAACGCACGTAATTGATAGACCCCTCCCTTCTCGAAGGGACTTCGGTATAAGAAGCTTCCTTGTATCCTAATGCGATGGAATAGAGGGGAAGGAAGTCCTCGGGGATGCCGAGGTCCTTTTTATAATAATCCCCGGCTTCGCTGTTGAGCATCCTGACAGGCATGTTTATCCAGCATGAACCCAGGCCGATCGATTCGGCGGAGATCAGGATATTCTCGGCAGCGGCGGCGCAGGATGCATGGGGCGACATCGCGTTTTTATCCCCCGATATCAATATGACAGTGGGGGCATGATAAAAAAAGTCGAAATTGGAATCCTGGAGTATTCTCTGCAGAAATTCAAGATCGGTGCTTGATAACGCTTCTTTAGCGGATGCGGTAAGCTTATCGAGGAGTTTCCTGTCCTGTATGACAGTAAAATGCCATGGCTGTTCATTCCTGGCGCTGGGTGCGTACAATCCGGCTTCTAACACTGCCTGGAGGTCTTTTTCATCAATTTGCTCTTTCTTAAAAGCTCTTATGCTTCTCCTGTTCTTGATGACGCTCAGGGTATCGATGTACATTATTACTCCTCCTCCCACCGCGGGAATTAATACTTTCTGTTCAGGTCGATAAGATTAGGAAGTATTTTACCTTCCCTGTAAAGGGAAAGGCTTTTGCTGAATATATCGGCAGTCCTGTCCATATAATAGGGGCTGATTCCGGAATTATGGGGCGTGATTAAAACATTTTCCATTTCCCATAAGGGGCTGTCGGCAGGAAGAGGTTCGGAATGGAAGACATCAAGCCCGGCGCCTGCTATTTTGCCGGTCCTGAGAGCTTCTATCAAGGATGTTTCTTCTACCGTATCGCCCCTTGATATGTTTATGAAATATGCGCTTTTTTTCATGAGTGAGAACTCTTCCCTGCCTATAAGGTGATAGGTTTCGTCCGTGAGAGGAGTTATCAGAACAATATAATCGGCCAGGGATAAATCATCATGCAGGATATCCTTCTCCTTGCCATGGATCCTGTTGAAATTTGCAAGTCCTGCAGGTGACGGGTTGTTTTTGATGCCTGTTATGTCCATATCGAAGACAGCAGCCTTCCTTGCTATCTCGGAGCCGATGCTTCCGGCGCCGATTATAAGCAGTTTTTTACCGGTAAGTTCATCTACAGGGAGTCCCTGGAACCATCTTTTTCGCGACTGGTTATCCCTTGCCCTGGCAAGCTGGCGTGAAAAAGATAGCATCATGCCTATTACATGTTCGGCTATCTGACCTCCATGAATACCCCGCGTGTTTGTAACTGTCACGCCCCTGCTTATCAAGCTTTCGAAAGGCAGTTTTTCCACTCCGGCCGATATGCTGAAAACCCATTTTAAAGCAGGGTAAATATTCAGGTCGATTCCCGACCATCCAAATATGATGAGAACATCTATGTTTTCAGCCATAACTTGCGAAGGTATGTCCCGGGGTAAAAAAACTTTTTCACCTGTAAGCGTTACAATCCTGTCAAGATATTCCCGGGGCAAAACATTCTCCGGTACAAGGGACAAAACCATAGACCCCCCCATCGGGAAAACAAAAACATAACTATAAAATATTCATTATACTGTTTATTGTCAAAAAGATTTGAATTTATTTTTTATGTCAATTTATCAGACATTGAACAGGATGTTCATTATATCCCCGTCTTTAACGGTATAATCTTTACCCTCAAGCCTGAGTTTTCCGGTCTTTTTTGCTTCCTGAAGCGATCCGGCCGCGGCAAGATCGTCGAATGATACGACCTCGGCCCTTATGAAGCCCTTTTCGAGGTCCGTATGTATCCTTCCGGCAGCCTTCTGCGCGTTAAAACCGCCGGGAATGCTCCATGCCCTGACCTCGTCCTCTCCGACAGTCAGGAAGGAAATAAGGTTCAATGTTTTATAGATATACTGGAGAAACCTGTCCATGGCAGGCTCCGTAAGGCCCATATCGAGGAGGAAATCTTTCTGGTCCTCTCTTGGGAGCTGGGATATTTCCATTTCAAGGTCTCCCCTGAGAGGAAATACTGTTATGTTATAATTTTTTGCGGTTTCTTCAAGTCCTTTTGTGTCAGCGTTAGACTCCCCCATGTTTATTATTACTATGACGGGCTTATTGGTAATAAAGCTGAATCCTGCGAAAAGTTTCATATCTTCTTCGGTTAAAAATCCGGTCCCGATGAGAGATCCAGAAAGCAGGGTTTCAGACATCTTGTCGAGAAGCTGGTATTCCCGGGTCGCTTTTTTGGCTTCCCTGCCGAGTCTTTCTTTACGTTTTTCTATCATTTCATAATCGCTGTAAATGAGGGAATCAAGGACCTTTTTAAGGTCGGCTCCCGGATCCAATTTTTCAAAAGGGTGGGGTACTGATTCATTCTTGAAAGCCCTTACAATAATTACAACTGCATTAAGATTCCTGATATCTGCTATGGAAGAAGGGGTTATGCCGCCTTCCGGCGTAATTTCTATCTGAAGATCTTCGAATGTAACTGTCGCAAAGATCGTTTTTTTGGGTTTGAACACCGATGTCATGACATTGACCCTGTTATCCGGCACATTGATCTCTGCAATATTCTTTTCTCTTTTACCGCCTGAAAAAGCGGAAAGCGAAGCGTTTTTTCCTGTCAGGGAATTGAAAATAGTCGTCTTCCCGGAAAGGGGCAGACCTATAAGACCTGTTTCCATTATTTATCCTCATACCGGATTATTTTTTAAGCGGTAATATCTTAACATGATTGGGGGAAAAATGAAAAGAATATTTATCAGTGCTTGAGGCCTTGCCTGGAATTTTCTCAAACGCCCCCGGTGACATTGATCTCGTTAAAACTGACCGTGCATTTTACTCCGCCATCGCCATCCGCCGGTTCGAAAATGACCTGTCCGCGGAGCTGCTGCTCCCCTATCCAGAAGACGGTCCGGAGGCCCATCCTGCTATTTTCCCTGAAGTCGAAGCCTTCCCTGACCCCGATACCGTTATCGCAGACTATAAGCTTGATCAATCCATCGGGAGATTTATGCAGGGAAATTATGATTTTTCCATTTGAATTTTCAAGGAAGGCATGTTTATATGAGTTGGAGACCAGCTCATTTAATATAAGCCCGAAGGGAATGGCCGAATCTATCTGCAGGGGAAGGTTTTCTATATCGAGGACAATATTAACGCTGCCCTCTATCAGTACATAAACAGATTTCAAACGGCTGACAAGTTCATCAATATATTCTTTCAGATAAACCCTGGAGAGATCTTTCGATTGATATAATTTCTGGTGGACAAGCGCAATCGAATGAATGCGGTTTTCCATATCCTGGAAAATGTTCTTGAGGCCCGGGTCTTTCAAAAAGCCGGCTTCAAGGCTTAAGAGGCTGTTTATGATCTGCATGTTGTTTTTCGTCCGGTGATAAAGCTCCCTTAAAAGGGCTTCTTTTTCTTCGAGGGCATTTTGAATCCTCTGCTCCGATCTTTTCCTCTCCGTAATGTCAAGGACTATTATTATCAGTATGTAGCCCTTGTCGGTTGCGAAAGAAAACAGTCTTGTCTCCAGGTGCATAAGCCCGCCGTTCTCCAGGACTCTTTCCTTTTCAAATACTTTATCCGTAATTTCCGAATTCCCGGTTTTTAGTAACTGTAAAAGCTCTTCATTTATGCCTTCGGGAAAGGCAAGTTCTATATCCCGTATAAAATGGCCGCAAGTATCTGCGGCCTTAATGCCTGAAATATTCTCCATGACCCTGTTCCAGGAAATTATTCTGCCCTGTTCATCCGTAACACAGATGCCCTCGAATGATTCCTCTATAATTCCCCTGTATCTGCTCTCGCTTTCCCTGAGATCACGCTGCACCGTCCTTCTCTTTGATATATTGATTAAAAGAAAAACTATCAGGATGCTTTCTGCTAAAATAACAGCGGCGAGGATTAATATTTCAAAAAAATATTTTTCCAGGAAAGTGTATTCCCTGTACCTGACTTCGCTTCCTTCCGGAAGGATTGCCAGGGGTATTCCCCAACGTTTTAATTCTCTCCAGTCGAAAATCGTCGTGTATCTGGCAGGATTCAGGTCCTTTATTTCACTTATAGCCGCCCCCTTCAGAAACCGGATGACGGAGCCGCCGGCAGTTTTACCCAGCTGTTCATAGCTTATCATTCTCCCGCCTGTTGATCCGGTTCCCATGGTCTCGTCTGAGGATGTGAAGATCGGGACGGGGCTGACGGAATGGATACGGCTTAATATCGAGGAAGACTCGTATGTATTTCCTTCCCTGTCCCGTGTAAATCTTACGGCAAGGATGAATGAATTATGAGGAAGTTTTGATACTGACTCGAGCAGGCCCGCCAGGGTCTCATTGGTCAGCCATATGATATGAATATTTTTATTCAGCTTAGCCAGTGCCGTTGAGATCACTTTGGCATTCTGCCTTTCAGACGGGGTAGTGCCTGCCACAACGGCTATATTAAGGGTTTCAGGGAGGAGTCTCAGGGCTGTCTCCGCAGTGCCTTTAAAATCCGGCAGTTCTCTTATGCATAAAATATTGCTGTAGCTGTATCCCGGGAAAACGCTCGTGCAGTATATGAATGGGCCGGATAATCCTAAGCAACTTCTGTAATGAAGAAGAAAGTCAAAGGCCGGTTTATAAAAAACGATTACCAGGTCCGGATGACTGGAAATATATCTTGTATGTAAATTTTCAGCGAGCTCCTTTTTGAAATTCCGGCTTGAATACTTATCCATGTCAAGATATTCATAGCTTAAATCGATATTATAATCCGGGCAGGTCTTTATCTCTTCCTGCAGGCCTTTTATAAACAATTCCTGGTATGCGATCCCGTAATCGTAAGAAAGGAGCACCAGGGCACTTCTGGTTTTTAACAGGCCTGACTCCGCGGATGCCGGGCTCAATGCCAGGCATATAAGCGAGAATAGGATAAAATATTTCATGCCGAACCTCGCGTGAATTATAACCCGGATAAGCTTTTAATTCAATACAAATTTTATTTCGCACGGGCGCCTCTGTTCCTGAGCATCTGGGAGATATATTTTTTGATCGTCCTCCTGGGAAGTATGCAGTCGACGGCTGCGGGGGCGCATTCGATATTAACGGGAAGGCTGCCCGATAATTCCCCGTCAAGCTGGGTTTGAACATAACGGCTGGAAGATATACGGATGCTTTTAGCCTGGTAATGGGTTTCACGCCTCATAAAAGCAGGGAAAAAATTCATAGCGTTGAAATGAAAAAATGTAAAGGCTACCCTGAAAATAAGGCCCAGCATGGCAAGGTAGCCGCTTCTCTTGTATATGAATATATCGAGAAGGCCGTCGACAGGCGTTGCACGGGGGCTGATTGTAAAATAAACGCCGTAGCGGCTGGTGTTCGAGACTAAAACAAAACTTCCCCTGTCCTTTATAGTTTTATCTATTTCAATCTCGATCGGGGGATAGTTGTATCTTGTAATCGCCTTCAGGGCGCCCAGTATGAAAACTATCTGGCCGAGCACTTTTTTAAGCCCCAGGCCGTCTATCTGCTTGATCATATAAGCGTCGAAACCGGCCCCGCACATTAAAAGAAAGTAGCGGTTATTGCTTTTAGCGGCGTCCAGTTTCAGGCTTTTGCCCTTCCTGATCATTTTGCAGATCTTGCGCAGGCTTTTTGGAAACGACATCTCCCTTGTGAAAACATTTCCGGTACCCCAGGGAATGATCCCCATTTTTTTTGAAGAACCTATCATTCCATTGAGGACTTCATTAATGGTTCCGTCGCCTCCTGCCCCTATGATACAGCCGTAATCGGTTCCGCAGGCCCAGCGGGCGATTTTTTCGGCATGCCCCTGATATTCGGTGAAAATCACTTTGAGTTCAAGGCCATGTTTTTCAAAATATCCGATGACAAATTTAATATAAACATTCTGTTTCCTCGATCCTGAAGTCGGATTAACTATCAGAAGGTATTTCATTCATTCCCCTCCGGGCCTTATTTAAAAAAAGTTGTAACCGGCATACCCTGCTTTCCCGCTACAAGGGGAAAGTTTCCGCGGATGAGCCTGTAGATGGTTATCAGAAGTCCGGTTGTAAAAGAGTTGAACAGCAGCCTGTCGAGAAGCCGGTACCGGGCCCTCTTCCTGATAAAAATCCCTAATAGAAATTTATAAACGGGGGGATATGACGTTTTCTTGAATTTGATATAAAAGTGATAACCCTCCGGATAATCCATCCTGTAGCTTTTCAGGAGTCTTTTGAGCTTAACCATAGATTTATCGCAATCCTCATTGTAGATAATCTTCCGGCATAGGTACAGGAGCCTGAAGGTCCTGTAATGAAATTTAAAATCATACGTCAGGCCCAGGCGGGCATTGAGGGCTCCCATCCGTTTTATCGAAAGGAGGGCCTGCTTGCCGCATTCAAGGGACCTTTTCCAGTCGGCTGTAAATGCGCGGTAAGCCATTACAACAAGGCCTGTCATGGTCACCTGGTCCCAGAGAATATGAAGGAGGGGTGATATTCTGATTTTATTGAAGTAGTACTCCTTCCTCGCGAATTCCGGATCGTAATACAGGTTCTTAACGGCATGATCAGAAAGGACCAGGAATTCGTAAAAATCTTTGAAAGATGAATTTTTTCTTTTTTTCCCGTCAAGATAGGAATCATAATAAAGCCTTGCCGCTTCACCGGATGAAAGCCCGTCCCGGAATATTTTAACAGCCGCGAATGTGTTTATCTCGTTCCATATGGAACTCTTTTTCATAAAAGTAAAATTTCTGAAAGCCGACCAGCCTCCGGTCTGGCACCAAACGTAAATCCCTGCAAGGTCATCCCGGTTCCTGAGCTCATGATGAAAAGAGGCATAGTCCTCGCCGATGTATGATGGAAACTCGCCGAACCCCTCGTATTCCCGTCTTGCCTGCAGTTCGATGATCTTTTTCTGCCCGTCTGTAAAAAAAAGAGGATTAAGAGTCAAATGCCTGAAAAAATCGGCGGTTCCGTATTTCAGGGAAAGAATAAAACTTTCGCTTTTTATGCCGGAGCAGAGTTTGGCAAGAGTTTTTGGGTTCCACATCATATCTCCGATAGAATAGCCGCCGGTAGTCCAGGTCCTGAAAATAAAAAGCTTTTTTCTCTCTTCGAAAACCGGCAGAAGGTATCTGATAAGGGAGTTGGCGTATTCGGGGGTCCTGATAACAAGGGCGCTTGTGAAATCCCCTTCGACGTCGACGCCGTCTGATTCTCCCGACCTGAAGATAACGCCTTCGATGTCGGGAAATTCATCGAATAAAAGCTCGAGATAATTTTTAAGTATCCTCTTCAGACCTATCCGGTTTGCTTTCATATGGTTCCTTAAAAAACTGTTGAAAAACATTATGTCGGTTGTGACAAAAACCCGCATACCGGAAAAGACCGATTCGCCGATTAGGACTTTGAACTGGGCGGCATATTTTTTTAATTTTTTCCTCAGGTAAAGGCCGTAAAAGGGCTGGACAACCATATGGGCCATGTCGTCAAGCGCTATTGCGTTATAGCCCATACAAGAGACTTTTCCTGCATAGTCCCTGAAAAGTTCATGGATATTTTTCCTGTTTTTTTTATCGAATTCGCCGTTTTTTTCCAGCCTGTCGAAGGGTGTTTTTGACCAGTTTATACTCTCTTTCGGGTGTAAAGTAAAAAATGGGCTGGAGGAATCGATGATGAAAAGATCAGTCACCCGTTTTATCTCCTTTTATGCCTCTGCCTGCGCTTTTAACGGAAGCTCCTGCGCCTGAATGTCAGGCGGTAAAGCCGGAATACCCTTCCGGTAATAGCCGATCCATTTGACGAAACAGTCGCTTACTATGATAACGACAAGAATAAGCATTATACCGGAAAGAAAAGCGTTCAGATACCCGTTAAAGTTCTTCCTGGGGAGGTAATTGATAAAAATATTCATTACGGCGGCGCTTACCGTCGTTACGAACATGAAAAGCATGGGTATGAATGTGACAAGCGCATACAGTGGCTTTTTATTGCTCCTGAGTATAACCGACGTTCCTATCGCAAGAGCTGCTGTCGCAAGCAGCTGGTTAGCCACTCCGAACATCGGCCAGATTGTCGCTATGTCCCCGTTGTAAACAAGATAGCCCCAGGCGAGGACGACTATGGCGCTTGATATAAGCACGCCCGGATACCATTTCCTGTCGCCGAAAGGTTTGATGACTCTTCCCGCGATATCCTGGGTTATATACCTGGCGACCCTTGTTCCGGCGTCGACAGTAGTAAGAATAAAAAGGGCTTCGAACATTATGATGAAATGATAGAAAAATCCCATCAGCTGCCGCAGACCCGGAATATTTGAAAATATCTGGGCCATGCCTACCGCCAGCGAAACTGCTCCGCCCGGCCTTGCCGTGATATTTTCCTGAACCATTTTTGAAAGGTCGTTAAGGTTGACGGGTGTCATCATGAGCGCCGCGAAAGAATCCTTTGAACAGTTAATAGCGAAATAATCCTGGGGGAAAAGCGATGTTGCGGCGATCAGCGCCATAACCGATACGAATCCTTCCATAAGCATCGCTCCGAAGCCTATCATCGGCATATCTTTCTCATTGGTCAGCATTTTTGGGGTTGTGCCGCTCGAGATCAGGGAATGAAAGCCTGAAATGGCTCCGCAGGCGATCGTAATACAGACATAGGGCCATACTTTGCCCGGGAAAACAGGACCGCTGCCGTCAATGAATTTTGTAACAGCCGGCATTTTGATTTCAGGCATGACGAAGAAAATCCCGACTGCGAGGAGCAGTATAGTCCCGATTTTGAGGTATGAACTTATATAATCCCTTGGCGTCAGGAGCAGCCATACCGGAAGCACCGAAGCGCAGAAACCGTAAACGGCTATAATCACCGAGAGCTGTTTCGCATCGAAGGTAAACAGGCCGGCAAAAGCGGATTTCTGGACATAATAACCCAGGATGACCCCGGATACCAGGAGGACAACGCCGATCAGAGACGCCTCGAGAATCCTCTCCTTCCGGATTACATTCATATAAAGCCCCACAAGGAGGGCTGCGGGTATTGTCAGCGCTATTGTGAAAGTGCCCCATGAGCTTTTATTGAGGGCGTTTACAACGACTATCGATAAACCCGCTAAAGCGGTAATTATAATAAAAAGAACGGCCGCTGCTGTTGCGCCCCCGGTCAGTTTCCCGACGTATGTCCGGGCTATCTTATGAAGGGACTCGCCGTTATGGCGGACGGAAGCGAAAAGGATAACATAATCATGGACGGCTCCGGCGAGCACCGAACCGACGAGTATCCAGATAAGACCCGGAAGAAAACCGAACTGCGCAGCAAGAACAGGACCGACCAGCGGGCCCGCGCCGGCTATAGCCGCGAAATGGTGCCCGAAAAGGACGAATTTATTGGTCGGCTGGTAATCCTGCCCGTCTTTCAACCTGTATGCGGGTGTAATATTGGCAGGGTTGACAGGGAGCACCTTTGCCGCGATAAAAGCGGCGTAATACCTGTAAGCGATAACGAAAACCAGTATTGCTATTATTAGTATAACAACTGAATTCATATTTTTTCTCCGTCAGATCCGTGAAAAAATTGTAATTAGGCGCTTGGAAAACAGCAAAAAAACAAATAACAATATTTTCTAATTCAGACTATTTTTCAAGAATAAGGAATTCGGTCCGGCGGTTTTTGCTTCTGCCCTCTTCGGTGCTGTTTGATGCGACCGGTTTTGACGATCCGAATCCGGCCGAACGGAGCCTTTCAGGGCTGATGCCGTTCTTGATAAAATATTCCATCACGGCGTCTGCACGTTGAACAGAGAGTTTCTGATTATAGGAAGGGTCGCCTATATTATCGGTATGGCCTCTGATCTCGAGCTTGATCCCGGGGTTTTTCTTCAGCTGCCCGGCTATGTTGTCAAGAGTGATTTTCGATTCCGGCCTGAGATACGCCTTGTCGAATTCGAAATATATATCGTGAACATTGACTGTTCCTCCGACATTTTCATCATCAAGATTGACCATGTAAAGCGATGAACTGCTTGATGAAATCGAGCTTGCGGATTCTGAGACTGCCGTTGAGACGCTTGATCCCGTAGCAAGAGAACTCGACGATTCGCTTTTTACAGGGCTCAGCCCTCCATCGTTGCCGAATACCAGGGGCTTTTCATAAAAAGTCCCGACGGCATACAGATAATTGCCGGCCGGCAGAAAGAGCGTGCCGCCGTCAGCCGCGGGCTGGGAAACCGATCCGGGAAACGGCGGGAGGAATTCCCAGAAGGGAGCGTTTTCACCGAAGATGTAAGCCTTAGCCGCAGTAAAGGTTATGTTTTTGCCGCCTACCTGTTTTATATAATTAAACGCCGCGTAGAGCTGATCGTTTACAGTCACAAACATCGGGTCCGATCTTTCTCCGAATTCAAGCGAATAAAAAACGCTGCCTGAATCGGGAGACAATACTGCGATTTCACGGTTTCCTAAAGTCATAAGAATTGCCCTGTCCGTGAAGCCGGGACTGGATGTGATGTAATCGGCGTATTCTTTTTCCCATATTTTCGATCCGTTTGAAAGTGAAAGGCAGACAAGGGTTTTGCCCGTGGGTATGAAGACCTTTTCCTGGTATATGACCGGCGGAAAAATTATCATGGGTATTTCTATCGGTGCGTTCCAGGCCGTTTTTCCGGAATAGCGGTCCATGCATACGACTTCATAGGTATTCCTGGTATAATCCCTCGATGCCGCGAATATTTTATCGTCATAATATGCCGGAAATCCGCTGTAGCTCTGTATGGCCCCGTTGCTCCATAAGACATGTCCGGAGGAAATATCCCTGGCGATAAAATTTTTCCTTGTGCCGTAGTAAATCGTATCCCCCGAGATTATGGGGTCCGCATAGATGCCGTCTATCACGGCCATATGAAGATCGTTTTCCTGCAGCCCTGATCTGGCCCATACGGTTCTTCCGCTGTTTTTGTCGATGCAGTAGATTGCCGTGGAGTCGGAGAGAAAGATGTAATTTCCCTTTATGACGGGGAATTTTACCTTGCCTGCGGCTGCCGATGCCGATGCAAAATGAGCCGATATGGATTTGAGGTCTGTCTTCCAGACTAACTTCCCGTCTTCCTCTTTTACGCAGTATAAAATTTTGTCGAAGTCGGAAAAATAAACTTTTCCATCGGATATCGCGGGATAAAAAATGTAATTCGAGGCCATGAAAAGCCATTTCAGGCTGTTATTTTTTACTATTATTTCATCGTTATTGCCGGTGAAGTAGAGATTGCCTTTGTAGGTGGGCCAATCCGACGGGAAAAGATATGCGCCGGTAAAAAGAATAAAAAACAGAAAACCGATCGATAATTTCTTCATCGGTCAGGCCTGCGCCGCTTCATCGAGAATTTTATAATATTGCTTTATGGATTTTTCGCTTTTAAAAAGGACTCCGATCCTCAGCCTTTCGTCGGGAAGGGGGTAAGAGTATACGGTATCGCCGTTTAAATCAAGGTTAAGCATATCGAAACGGATATGCGCCTTGGCTCCTATATCGATATTCAGGCCGGATTTGTCTTTTGAAATAAAAGCCATGCCCATGCTGTTGACATCGACGGTTACCGCGCTTAAAGGTTTACAGCCCTGGTATTTGATTATGACATCCTTGATGCTGTCGGGTACAGCTTCCAGTATCCTGCGTATCTCCTGCCTTCTCTCTTCCATAAAAGCCCCTGCAAATTTTTTATATTATAATAATCCATCGCCCATTAACTGTCAAACGATGTGAAAAATTGGCCCGCGGTTATTTCAGTGAAATCACCGATTGTCATGTCTATCCTCAGGTGATGATTTTTTAAATATGAGCTTTTTCCCGGGACAAGGGCGACTATCATACCTATGCCGGCATTTTGAGCAGACTTGAGGCCGGCCTGTGAATCCTCGAAAACAACGCATTCCCGGGGGGAGAGTCCCAGCCTCTTAGAGGCTTCGAGATAAAAATCAGGAGCCGGTTTGCCCTGAAATGAAGAATTATCATAAACGATTCTGCCGGTCGAAAACCACCTTTCAAGTCCCAGGTGCTTTATATAAAACTCGACGTTATCCAGTCCGGATGCAGTCGCAATCGCCATCGGTATATCCATTGATTTCAGGCGATCGAGGAAATCCCGGGCGCCCGGGACAAGCCTGAACCTTTCGGGATTGGCAAGACAAAGGCCCCTGTAGATATTTTCCTTTTTTACGGCTAATGTCCCTGTTGAATCCGCATCCGGAACACCGGCCGAGAGGTATTCAACTATAGCCCTGTTGTTCTTCCCATAGATATTTATCCGGATCTCATCCTCAGTAAATGGCCTGCCCCGCAGCTGCATTGAAATTTCGTTCCATGCCCTGTCATGAAATTCGGAGTCATCTATAAGAGTGCCGTTAAAGTCGAAAATAGCGCCTTTTAAATTTTTGCCGTCCATTGATTAAAGCCTTCCAATGTATACTTTTGTGTCGTATTCAAAGCAGATGCGGCTGTTTTCCTGGTATTTAGAGAATATCGTTTCAAGTTCAGCCGTCATTTCGGCGTTTCCCGGCTCCCCTGACCAAGGCAGGTAGGAGGTAGACATCGCCCTCTTTTTAAAACCGTCCCTGTCGAGATACTGGGAGTTTTTCAGGCAGTTGAAATGATATCCGTTCTTTCCGAAAAAATCGTCGAAAACCGTCTTATCTATATTCCAGTGCCTTACACCCGAATAATCCCTTGCGTATTTCAGGATGAGCTTTTCATAATCCTCGAAAAACGGGTTGCCTTTCCTCTTTCTTTCATTCCAGATCAGGACGGCAAATCCTCCGGGTTTTAATATTCTCCTGAATTCAGCGGCGGCTTTATCCCTGTCGAACCAGTGAAAAGCCTGGGCCGCTGTCACTATATCGACCGATCCGCTTTCGAGAAGTGTGTTTTCGGCGCTTCCGCCGGAACTCCTGAAATTGGTGTAGCAGGGCTGTAAAGCTGCCTCCGCGGCGGCGCGCATGTCTTTATTGGGTTCCACGCAGAAAACCGTGTTCCCGTTATCCAGGAAAAGCAGGGCTGAAATACCCGTACCTGAACCGATATCGGCAATGCTCGAACTCTTCGATAAACCCGCTTCACTTTTCAGCAGGTCTAAAAGTACCGGGGGATATCCCGGCCTGGCTGCCGAATAATCGGAAGCCCTGTTCGAAAAACGGGATGTATTATCCGGCATCGATGTCCCCCAATTCAGTTCGGCAGGTATGGTTTTATTTCGGACTCGTATTGGGAATAGCTCATCTCTCCGATAAATTTTTTCACAATATTGCCGTTTGTGTCTATAAGAAAAGTGGATGGTATGGCTTCGATGCCGCCGTAATCCTTTATCATCGATTGCTCCGCCATAATGACCGGATAATTGATCTTGTATTGATCTGAAAATTCAATCACTCCCTTTGATCCGTCCTGATCTACCGATATTCCGAGAATAATCAGCCTGCCCTTGTAATTATCCTGGAGTTTGATCAGATCCGGTATTTCCATCCTGCAGGGCGGACACCATGTCGCCCAGAAATTGACAAGCACGGCCTTGCCTTTATAATTTTTCAGTGAAATGAACCCTTTCCCGTTAATATCCGTTCCCTCGATCGGTTTTGCGCCCGGATCGGCTGTTTTTACCTTCCCCTGGGAACAGCAGGCCAGGAGAATTATTATCAGCGCATAGCTTAAGGCACTATATAACCTCATAAGCGGACCTCACTTTTTTCCATCATCAAATTATATGAAACCCCGGGCAAGTTGTCAATTTAAAAGTCCCGGGGGGCGGTAATTTCAGCGGGTGAAAGTCTGTCCCGGGGATCTGTTTTGACTAAAGCGGTAAAATGACTTAAAATTAAGCGTTCATTCCATGGAAAGGGGAAAAGATGAAAAATTTGTCTTATGACGACCTGAAAAATTACAAGAGAAGCATGAATGAAATACCGCGGAAATACTTTGATACCGTCAACGAAATAATAACTAATGTCAGGGAAAAGGGCGACCGGGCCCTCTTCGATTATGCGTTAAAATTCGACGGCGTCCGGGAGGGCGATTATTCGATTGCCGTTACTCCGGAAGAAATCGCGCAGGCCCGGAAAGAAACACGGGAAAAGTACAATGACATCTTCGGGTATTTTATGAATGCGGCTGCAAATATCAGGGCTTATCATGAAAGGCAGAAGGACAATGGCTTTTCATACAGGAATAACGGCTCCCTTTACGGCCAGAAAGTCAGCCCCCTGGACCGCGCAGGCCTTTACGTGCCGGGGGGCAGCGCTTTCTATCCCTCAACGGTCCTCATGAATGTCATTCCTGCCAGGATTGCAGGTGTTCCGGAGATTTATATTTCGACCCCTCCCGGCAAAGACGGACGTATTAAAAATCCGCTTGCCGTTGCACTTGCATCGGAGCTCGGCGTAACAGGCATCTTCAAGGCCGGCGGGGCGCAGGCTATAGCCGCCATGGCATACGGGACGGAGACTATCCCGCCTGTATCCAAGATTATGGGACCCGGAAACATCTATGTCGCTGCCGCAAAGCTTCTTGTGATGGGGCATGTAGGTATAGATTCGATCGCCGGTCCGAGCGAGGTCGTGGTATTTGCCGACAGGACGGCGGATCCGGCGTGGGTAGCTGCAGACCTTTGCGCCCAGGCGGAACACACAGGCGATAATACAGTGATCCTTGTTTCGGATTCCCGGGAGTTTATCGGCGCTGTGGAAAATGCCCTGTCGGTCATCGTCCCCACGCTTTCGAGAAGGGACCTCATCGGCAAATCCCTCCGGGAAAACGCATTTTCGGTGATTGTCGGCTCTTATAAAGAGGGCTTTGAAATTATCAACGGCATAGCCCCTGAACATGTGGAAGTCATGATCGATATGGGTGAAGATGAAATAATTTCAAATATCCGCAATGCCGGAGCTATATTTATAGGCGGATGGACGCCGGTAGCCGCTGGAGATTATTACGCAGGGCCCAATCATGTGATACCGACAAACGGTACAGCCGTATTCTCTTCTCCTCTCGGTGTTTATGATTTTGTTAAGAGAACAAGCTATATATCCCTGTCCAGGGAATATATTATGGAAAAAGGGAATGAAATAAGCTCCATGGCAAAATTCGAGGAGCTTGACGCCCATGCCGCTTCGATAAATGCCCGGATGAAAAATGCAGGGGTTTTGAGCCGGCCGGATTGAATGACAAATAGGTATTGACAACATTTTCTTTTTACATTATAATAAGCCGTATGTCTATTAATCCGGCAATTGTATGATTGATTACGGCTTATTGCTTGACATCGATCTTGTCAAAAGGATCAGGGCCTATCCCGCTAAAAGCAGAGAATTCATATCCGCAAAAAACGAGATCTATCTCAGGTATTTCGAAGAGATTAAAAAAGCAGTGCATGTTTTTTGCATGCCCAGCCCCGAGGATGAAGCTGTCGCCCGCGACCTCTTCCGCGACATTGAAAAAGTCCTGATGGGTTTTAAAAAGGGCATGTCCCTCCGCGCTTACCTTTCTTCCTATGCCAGGAAAAATATAGCGCTTCCCAGATGGAAGCAGAAGCCGTCTTTTTACATGGCCGCATATTCCGGAGGCATCCTTACTCTCACAGGCCTGATAATTTTCCTTATCCTGACAGGAAGCCCTTCAATAACTGGTGTTTCAGCTAAACCGGGTACCCTATTCGACGGAAGAAGAACAAGGGTATTGCAGCTTGACAGGTCAAGCGCTATAACCCTGGGCAGGGATGCCGTTATCGGGGCTGTTTCCGGAATATCGGGAGGAAAAATTACCGCCGAATTCTCTCTTGTTACCGGCGATGTAGAATGTAAATTAAGAAAACTTTCCGCTGATGAATATTTCAGATTGGACAATGCCGTAGCCAGTGTCGAAGTCAGGGGGACTGATTTTAAAGCGGAATATGAAAAGGGGTTATTCAGGGTAGATGTAATAGAGGGGAGGGTGTTTTTCACGGATAAGATCAAAGGAACAAATTTCATTATCGCCGCGCCCGGGAATTATGAAACAGGGGCGGAGGGATACTTAAAAAAAACAGCGGCGGCTATAACAGAAAAAACCACCAATGAAAGTGATACGGGGGCGGAGTCGCTGAGGGGACCGAGAAATTTGCTGAAAACCGATGATTAAGCCTCCCGGACCCGCTCAGTCGCGTTTCGTTATAAATCCAACTTTTCGGTGGATTTACAAACATACCGGTGTTTTGATAATATGAGGCCTTGCAGATAAAGACGGGGCAATGGGGGCCGGGAATATTAAGGAGGTGGTATGTCTCGAAAAATTGGAGATGCGGCCCATGAAGAGGACAAAGCCCTCGAAGATGAGTACCTGGCCCTGAGAGAGGAGGTCCTGAAATTCTGTGATCCGGTTACGCTTGACAGGATAATCCTCGAGAGGCTGAAGGACGTCTACAACAATTCAGTCAAGAAGAAAATAAAAGATGCAGGATAGGACTTGAAACGGCAATGGTTCATATTTGCATATTTGTATTTTGACAGTATTTTCTTAAAAGCTTAATTTTTCTCCTGATATTTCACTGTGCCTGGGGCAGGATATTAGATGGTCGTTGACCATTCCTGTCGCCTGCATGTGAGCGTAAACGATGGTAGGGCCCACGAACTTGAACCCTCTTTTTTTCAGATCAGCGCTGATAATTCCGGATAATCCGGTGCTGACAGGAAGTTCTTCAAGCGAAGCGAAATTATTCCGTATCGGCTTGTTTTTAATAAAACCCCAGATATAGCTGTCAAAATCTCCGAACTCTTTTCTGACCGATAAAAAAGCCCTGGCATTTGCCACCGCTCCTTCGATTTTGAGCTTATTTCTTATTATTCCCGCATCCTGCATAAGAAGGCCTATTTTCTTTTCCCCGTAACCGGCGACCGCATTGAAATCGAAATCATCGAACGCTTCCCTGAAGCGCTTCCTTTTTCTTAGAATTGTAATCCAGCTCAGGCCCGCCTGGAACCCTTCGAGGATAAGGAATTCGAAAAGTCTTCTGTCTTCATGGAGGGGGACGCCCCATTCCCGGTCATGATATTCTATGACGAGGGGATCGTCCGTAGGCCAGCAGATCCGGTTTTTCATTTCAATCATTATAAATCCCGGCTCTTTACATATCCGTTTGACATGACAGGATCAATTTTATTGAGCGGTTCGGTGTAGGAAATAACTCCGCCGATAGTGCCGTCCTGAAAGCGCCATGGCCGCATCTCCCATCTGTTATGGACCATGGACCCGTCGGCCCTTTCGAAACTATCGTTTCCGCTGCATTCAATAGCGCCTTTCAGGCACTTCAGATATATATCCCGCCACTGCCGGGAAATTCCGGGAAAAACATCGTAGTGGCTTTTGCCTATGATATCGGATTCATTTACTTTAAAATCGCCAAGCCACCTGTCGCTGGCCGCGATATAACACATGCCGGTATCAAGAACGGCTGTCGCTATGGGAGCGTATTTAACGACCTGCCGCAGCAGAAGATTGCTTTCCCTCAGAGCTTTTTCAGCCTTTTTCCTCTCGCTTATATCATGGCAATTCACCAAAACACCGCCTATTACAGGGTCATTGACAAGATTCGTCAATGTAGCTTCGATCGGGGAATAACTCCCGTCCCTGGATTGCATTCTCAGTTCCATCAAAATTGAAGACTTGTCTTCCTTGATAATGGTTTCGAAGGCTTTTCTTACTCTCGGAGCGTCTTCCGGATGCACCCTTGTGAAGGTGCTGGTGCCTACAAGTTCCCGGGAATCCCAGCCGGAAAATTTAGTGAGATTGATATTGGGGATATTGAATTTGACTATTCCGTCGGTATCAAAAACAGAGATTATGTCAGAAATATTATACATCACGGTTTTCTGCATTATTTCATTTTTCCTGATCAGCATGTTCGCTTCAAAAAGTTTGAAAGCCATCTTGATCGAAGCGTCGATGGCTGTAATGCAAGAGTCTTTTACTATGTATCCGTATGAAGTAATCTTTTCTGTTTTTTCCACGACTTCGGGCTCTAAATGATTTGACAGAAACACAACCGGGACATCGTGATTTTTTAAAATAATTTCAGCCGCTTCCGTACCGTCTATTTCATTCCCCAGGTTAATATCCATCAGTATAAGGTCGATCCGTGGAAATTTATTAAAAGCCTCTATAGCCTGTTTTCCGGTGTTGACGGTGATAACGTCATAACCGCATTCTTCAAGTCCGATTTTTTCATTCATGGCTATTATTGCTTCGTCTTCCACAAGAAGTATAGTCTTCTTTGCTTTATTTTCCTGCATAAAATCCTTCAAATGAAGTTATCGGATTGTTATCAAACGATCTTTAAAAAGCCTGCGTCTCAGAAAGGCAAAAGCGGGCAAGGCTCATACCTGTTAGAAAATAAAAGGTATTAGAGCCTTTCTTTCCGGCGGGTAATCAGGGAATACCTTTTTATACCATAGCCTGTTCGAATACGCCCTGGGCGCCAGGTTGGCGATGGTCCACAATGCGAAAACCAGGCCCGGCATCGACCATGCCGCCAGAGCCCACCCGCACCATTCCATTATCTCGCCGAGATAATTGGGGCATGATACAAGTTTGAACAGGCCCTTATCGGGAATCTTATAAGTACTGCCGCCGTGCTTTCGCAAGCCAATAAGGATCGAATCGGAGGAGATATTTATTATCATACCGGCTGCGAATAATATAGACCCCGCGATAAAACGGGGATCGAAAAGCCAGCTGACATGATATTCAGGGGCGAATCGGAATAAATACCTGCCGTTGGTGTAGGCGTTCACAATATTAAAAAAGATGCCGAATGCAAGAATTAGAACGGGAAAATTTGAGGGGGAATTTGACCTCCGTAACGGAAAAATAAAAGCCCTGTGGATGTAGTGGGCTTCCCACATTAAAAGAAAAACAAGCGCGGTAATATTTCCATTAGAACCGGTCAGGAACATCAGCAGCATGATCAGGGGAGATGGCGTTTCCATTATGATCCAGGCGAGCCTTGAGCCGATCAATGCCCCCCATCCCTGCTTCCTGAATCGTCCATAGGGAGCGCTGACAAAAAATAGCGCGGTGAAAACCCCGGCCGCGGCGCAGGCCCAGATTATCAGAATTATATTGAAAATGTATAATTCGTTCATTCGGCTCCTCTGCCTTCAGTAAAATTATAAACATTCCCGGGGGAAAATATCAACTTTTCAATTCCCGAATTGCATTTTCCCGGCTTTTTTTATAATATATATGATGATGATTTCGTGAGAGGTGTTTTAATGAATTACCAGAATATCAAAATTCCCCTTACCGGGGAAAAGATTTCCATAGACAATGGAAAACTGAATGTTCCGGATAAACCGATTATTCCGTTTATCGAGGGGGATGGAACAGGGCCTGATATATGGAGGGCTTCACGCATTGTTTTCGACGGAGCCGTAAAAAAGGCATATAATGGAAAGAGGGAAATATCCTGGATGGAGATATTTGCCGGAGAAAAGGCCCGGGCCCTTTACGGGAACCACCTGCCGGAAGAGACTCTCGACGCCATCAGGGAATATATAGTTGCCATAAAGGGGCCCCTTACCACGCCGATCGGAGGAGGTTTCAGGAGCCTGAACGTAACCCTCCGCCAGATGCTCGATCTTTACGCCTGCATAAGGCCCGTGAAGTTTTACATGGGGACTCCCTCCCCCGTAAAAAATCCGGAAGAGGTCGATATGATTATTTTCAGGGAAAACACCGAGGATGTATACAGCGGAGTGGAATGGCAGCAGGGTACTGAAGAAGCTGCCCGTGTCATCGATTTTTTAAGGGATACCATGAAAAAGGATATCAGGGAAGACTCCGGTATTGGGATAAAACCGATAAGCGAATTCGGCAGCAAACGTATTGCAAGGAAGGCTCTCGATTACGCCGTCAGGAATAAAAGAAAAAGCGTGACGATAGTTCATAAGGGCAATATTATGAAATACACAGAGGGCGCTTTCAAAAACTGGGCCTACGAAGTAGCCAGATCGGAATTCAGGGATAGTGTCATACTCGAATCCGAAATTTCGGACAATGATGCAAACGGGAAAATTGTAGTGAAAGACAGGATAGCGGACAGCATGTTCCAGCAGGTCCTTCTCAGGCCTTCCGATTACGATGTTATTGTTACCACCAATCTCAACGGGGATTACCTGTCGGACGCGATTGCGGCACAGATAGGGGGGCTGGGAATGGCTCCGGGATCGAACATCGGCGAATATCATGCGGTTTTTGAAGCCACCCATGGAACGGCTCCGAAATATGCCAACCTTGACCGGATCAATCCGGGATCGGTAATTCTTTCGGGAGCGATGATGCTCGAATACATGGGCTGGATCGAAGCCGGGGCAATGGTGAAAAACGCCTTAGAAAAAACAATAATGAGCAAGAAAGTTACCTATGACCTTGCCAGGCAGATCGAAGGATCGATAGAATTAAAGACAAGCGAATTTGCCCTTGAAATCCTGAAGAATATGTAAGATCCGCAGGTCGGACAATGATAGGAAACCTTTTCTTTAACAGGAATATGAATCCGGGCGGGCAGAAGATTGACTCGGATCTGCCGTCTGAAGGAGCGGCGTCATCCGTAAGGATATTCTGTAAACAGGACTTGATTGACGATTCGGCCGTTCTTACGGGAAATATTGGCAATGCGGCAGGGGAGATTGAAAATTACAGGATCCTGTCAATTATAAGCGGGAAAAAAGTTTTTCTCCGGGTCAAGGCGTTAAAGACAATGCCGGGCGCCGGGGGAAAAATTCTCGAAATTCCTTATAGATCCGTCCATGCCGAAAGTGGGCATGAGACTAACGGTTCTTTATTCCTGTCCGAAAACAATATCAGGAATGTTTTTAAGATTATCGGGCACCCCATCGACGGACTGGAAGATTTTATCGATGAAGTTCATATCAGGGCGCTTGAGAAGATTATCTTCAGGAAAATTTCCGGTCCTCCCCCGGACTTCTCGGATGCTATCGTGAACCTGCCTGACAAAAACCTCCAGCTGCTCTTAAACCATATTCTGCATAAGAATATAGCATCGATCGACATGCTTGCCTCATATATATACGGTCTGGGGGAATGCGGGCAGAGAATGACAGATAATCTTTCCAGGTCGGTACGGGCGCAGGTTATCGAAAAGGTCAAATTAGCCCGCCTGAAATCGACATACCGCTGGGCCGGGGAAGTCAGGTATATTATCCACAGGAATCTTTTTGCCGCCGCGAGGGAACTCGGCATAAGCATAAAAGGGATAGAAGCCCTTGATTTTATATCGAAGAGTTATGAGATAGCCATTGCTAAAAATATGCTCCAGTCAAAAAGCATTACCGGATGGCTGACAGATTTTGACAGGGATTCTAAGATAGGCTTTTTGCTTTCTAATATCAGCAGAAAAGACCTTTCGAGGGCATTGACATTCGCCGGTTGGAGCGATGTCGGCGAAATTTTTAAAAAATATATTTCGAGGGAAGGCGTCGAGCTTTTGAGGCAGGACGTGGAGTTTTCAAGATCTTTGCCGGATGAAAACAGGTTTGAGTCTCTTGAAAAGTTTTACAGGAAGGTGAAGGATATAGAGTTTACCCCCCTTGTAGCCGGAATGAATTTCGAGAAAGAGGTGAAAGAAAAAATATCCGGTGAGGGTCAGGTAGACCTGATAGTGGATGAAATCGGATTCGCCAGGACGGTTTTCGCCCTTAAGAACATGCCCTTTGAATGGATAAAATCCATCATGCCGGGGCCGCTGCTTGCAATTTATGAGGACGTGCTTGGTAAAAGGATAAAGATAAGCAGATACGAGGATTACAGGATCTCGGAATGCAGGAGGGATTTTCTGAAAGCCCTGCTGATACTTGCAGGAGAGGATAAAATCTAATGCCCCTGCGCTTGACGTTTTTCATTTTTTTGGTTAAATTATTATCTATAAATAAAAATATACGGAGGACATAATGAAGGTAAAACCTTTAAGTAACAAAGTTTTGATCAAGGTTAAAGAAGGCGAGGAAAAAACAAAAGGTGGAATTTATATCCCGCAGACAGCCCAGGAAAAAACACAGGCAGGGATAGTGGAAGCCGTAGGCCCCGGTAAGACAAACGACAAGGGAGAACTGGTTCCCGTCGGAGTCAAACCCAAGGATGAAATTATTTTCGATAAGTATGCCGGAACACAGATAAAGATCGACGGCTCGGATTTTCTTATCATATCCTCAGACGATATCCTTGCGATTATAACAGAAAAGTAACTTTAGATAACCCGATATCAAAACCCCGCCTTTTTTATCAGGGCGGGGTTTTTTTTCCCCTTTTACTGCCGAATTCTAAATCAAGCCTGCATTATTGTGTCAGCAAACCGGCCAGGAAACTTAATCCATAGACGATCTGGAGCCATGCCAGGCAGATGAAACTCTTCGGCCCTTCCCTGAAGCCTAAAAACAGTATCCTGGATAAAAACATGAACAGGTAATATAAAATAAGCGGAGCGGCGAAGAGGATATTGTGAAAATAAAATGGAGCTATGATGTCAGCTAATATGAAAAGAAGCAATATTACCGACACGATGTAAAAATTATCAGGAAGTCCGTTGTGTTTATTTTCAACTCCTTGCCTGAATTGGCGGGCGCGTTTTTTCGAGCTTGAAAGGATGTAGTCAAGAAGCTCGCGCGGGCTTGAGGGAAATCTTTTGTAAAGGATAATATCCGGGCTGTATGCGATTTTTCTGCCGGAATTCCTCACCTGGCCGGCAAGGATGTGTTCAAGCTTCATCCCGGGTCCGCCCGCAAGAATTCCGGTATCGAGGCACTCTCTTTTAATGAAGAGGCCGTTAAACTGGAGTTCCCGGACTTCCTTGTAACCTAACGGCTTATAACGGTAAGTGAGGTTCAGGTTTAAGAAAAAACTGGAAATGATGGAAAATGCAAACCCTTCGAAAGGCGTATGGTCGGGCCGGGGTATTACATAACCTCCTGTGCTGCCAATTCCGGGAAGCGATAATATCCTTCCTGCCGAGAAGAGAAATCTTTCATCGGGAAAGCAATCGAGGGAGGAAAATATGATAATATCGCCCTTGATCAAACCCTTCATGGAGGCTTCCCTGAGGCGAGTATTGAAATCTTCAGCTCCGGTCATACAGAATTTCAAACGGGGATCGGAAGCGTCCATATCATTTTTCCCAACCAGTATAACGCTGTAATTATCGTACATGATCTTTAAAAAATGCCCGAGGCACCTTTTTTCATAATCGTCGTATTTTTCGGGGAACAGAACGAACGTATAGGAATATTTTCTGTTTTCTCCCATCGGTCTGTCATAAAACCGGAGGAAGGTATTCCTGAAAAATATAGCAAGAGTGTCTATAAGCGTATTGACCGCAGTTTCAATTTTGATATTGCCGAAGCTTTTCCTGCTGTATTTCAATTCTATCGGTGCCGGCGCTATTTTCATCTTTCTTTTTATCAGGATTATCAGCAGTTCGATATCAAAAGCGAATTTCTTCACCAGGACCTTTGGAAGGGCAGGCTCGAGGGCGGCCCTTTTAAAGAGCTTGATCCCTGTCTGTGAATCCATTACGGGCAGGCCGAAGAGCAGTTTGATTATAAAATAATAAGTTAAGCTTATAATCCTCCTCGAAAGCGGGTAATCGATGAGAGAATCCCGATGGAGTTTGCTTCCGATCACGGCGTCGGCGTCGTTTTTGAGCATTATGTTGAAAAAATTCGGAATGTGCCATGGAGAAAGCTCGAGGTCGGAATCGAGGAAAAGCACATAATCGCCGCTTGAATATTCGTATCCGGTTTTCAGGGCCCAGCCCTTGCCGAAATTCCTCATATTCCTGACCACCCTTATGCGGGCGTCTTCGGAGAACTCTTTTTTGAGTTTTTCATAGGAACTGTCCTTTGAGCCGTCGTCAATAAGAATTATTTCGAATTGCGTCAGCCCCATCTCCTCGAGGTCGCTGATTACCTCATGAGTGTTTTTAACTATTGCTTTTTCCTCGTTTAAAAACGGCATAAGTACGGAAAGTTTTTTATTCTTTTTGATTTTTAACGGGATAGGATGTCTTTCGAGCGGGTGCATAAAAACTCCATGACCGATATTATAAATTCCATAATTAGGGAAGTCAAGATGAATAGTTGTCTTGACATCTTTACAAATATTAATTATAATTTATTTTCAAAGTTATAAAGAAGGTTTAAATGATAAACCATGATTCTCCGCTCCCGCTCTATTTCCAGCTTGCAAGGGATATACGCGAGATGATTGAATCGGGCGAACTGAAAAAAGGAGCCAGATTACCCTCCGAAATGGCCCTTTCCGACACACATGGGATCGGTCGCCCTACCGTAAGGCAGGCGCTCGAACTTCTGCAGAGGAAGGGGCTTGTTATAAAACGGAAGGGTTCGGGGACATTTGTGAGCGAGTCCCCGAAGGCGATAGACCTGTTTTCTATGGCCGGAACAAGCGCGGCTTTCATGAAGGAGGGGCTGCAGGTAAAAAGGACTCTTGTAAAAGGCCTGGAAAAAGTGATGCCGGATGAAACTAATCCCCTTTATGGCATAAAATCCTTCCGGCTTCTCCGGCTCTCGTCCGTTGACGGTTTCCCGGTTATCCTCGAAGAAATATTCATGGATTCTCTTCTGTTCAGGGGGATTGAAAAGTTCGACCTCGAAAAAAGGCCGCTTTCAAATATAATCGAAACCGAATTTTATATGAAGCCGTCGGGGGGAAGGCAGAGTTTCGGAATAAAATTCTGCGGAGAATACGAATCAGGGCTCCTCGGTCTTGGCAGGAACGATCCTGTACTTTCAGTAAAAAGGGAGCTCTATTTTAAACAATACAGTAATGTATTTTATACGGAACTTTTGTGCAGGACCGACAGGTTCGTTTTTTACCAGGACCTGGGGGACCTTGCCGGTGAACAAGGAGTTAAATATGAATAAAAACGGCTATTACGGGGAGTTCGGAGGAGTGTTCATGCCTGAGCTTCTCATCCCTACGATCCGGAGCCTTACACGGGAATTTGAAAAGGCAAGGGATGACAGCTCCTTCTGGGAGGAATACTCCTCTATAATGTCAGAATATTCCTGCAGGCCCACGCCCCTTACATATGCAGAAAATCTCACCGGGTATTTCGGCGGGGCCAGAATTTATATTAAAAGGGAAGACCTCAACCATACCGGCGCGCATAAAGCGAACAATGTGATGGGGCAGGGGCTTCTTGTAAAAAGGATGGGAAAGAAAAGGGTCATAGCAGAAACCGGCGCAGGGCAGCATGGAGTGGCAACCGCGACGATGGCGGCAAAATTCGGACTTGAATGCACGATATACATGGGGGAAGTCGATGTAATGCGGCAGCGGCCGAATGTCTTCTGGATGGAAAGATTAGGAGCAGAGGTCGTCCCTGTAAAAACAGGTTCGAGGACCCTCAAGGATGCCATGAACGAGGCTATGAGGGACTGGGTGACTAATATGGATTCCACCCATTACCTTATTGGAACGGCATGCGGGCCTCATCCTTTTCCTGAAATGGTCATGTATTTCCAGTCGATAATTGGAAAAGAGGCAAGAAGACAAATCCTGGAAAGGGAAAATAAGCTTCCTGTTTATATTTATGCCTGCGTAGGCGGGGGTTCTAACGCTCTCGGGATTTTTTCGGCGTTCATGGAGGATAAAACAGGCCTTGTCGGAGTCGAAGCCGGAGGCGAGGGGCTCTCTACAAAAAGACATGCCTCCAGGCTTGCTTCAAAAGACGCGAGCATAGGGATAGCCCAGGGGTATAAGACATATTTTTTACAGAATTGCGACGGACAGATGCTCGAAACTCACAGCGTAGCCGCAGGGCTTGATTATATAGGCGTTTCTCCGATACTCTCGGATCTGAAGGGGAGGGGAAGGGTCAGGTTCGAGTCTGCCACAGACAGGGAAATAGTGGACGCAATGTCCCTTACAGTGAAAAAAGAGGGGCTGATCCCGGCGCTCGAAAGTTCGCATGCGTTTGCGCAGGCCTTTAAGGAAGCCCCGTCTTTATCGAAGAATGACTGTATAATTATAAACCAGTCGGGCAGGGGCGACAAGGATATATTCACAGTTGCGGACGCCTTTAACGACCCGGAATGGAAGGAATTTATAATTAAAAAAGCCGACGAATACAGGGGGGAACGCCATGCTTGAAGCATACATCAGGGATCTCAGGAAGAAAAAGGATATCCTGCTGATGACCCATATTGTGATAGGATATCCGTCGCTCGACGCGTCATATAAAACCGTAGAATCCATGGCAGCCGCAGGTGTTGATATGATAGAACTCCAGATCCCTTTTTCCGAACCTATCGCCGACGGTCCGGTGATCCTCAAGGCAAACCATGCCGCCCTCGATTCAGGGATCACGGTTAAAGAATGCCTTGATTTCGCGGAGAGGGCCGCAAAGGATTTCGCGATCCCGTTCCTCTTCATGAGCTATTACAATATATTTTTCAGATTCGGAGTTGAAAAATTTACCGGAGAAATGGCCTCGAGGGGTATAAAGGGATCGATCGTTCCAGACCTTCCGCCGGAAGAGGGGCGGCTTTATATAGATTCCATGAAAAAGAACGGTCTTTCTCCGATATTTATCTATTCGCCGGCATCTGAGATGGAAAGAATGAAATATATATCCGGTTTTGCCTCCGGTTTTATTTACTGTGTTTCGAGAAAGGGCGTGACAGGCAAATCGACGGAATTTAGCTCCGAATTCGAAGAGTATCTGGGCAGGTGCCGGAAAGCGACTAAACTTCCGCTTGCAGTCGGATTCGGAGTGAAGGAAAAAAAGGACGTAGATTTTTTAAGGGGTCAGGGGGTTGATATAGCCGTCATAGGCACCCAGTCCATCAGGGTATATGATGAAAAAGGCCCGCAGGCGGTCGGGGAATTTATCAGCAGCTTGATAACATCCGCTTAAAGACCAAGCCTGTTTATTGCGCTTACAATTGCGTTAAGAGACGCTGTTGAAATGTTCTGTGCGATACCCACTCCGTACTTTCTGTCTCCGGCCTTGTCCTCAAGGCAGATATATGCGACAGCCTTCGAATCCGATCCCTCGGAGAGGGCGTGTTCATCATAGGAGACGAAGTTGTATTCGGGAATGCCTATTTCTCTCATCGCATGGAAGAAAGCGTCGATCGGCCCGTTTCCCTGCCCTGAAATCTCGCTCTCTTTTCCATTGAGAACGACTGTTGCCTGGATTTGAACAAGATTTTCATTTTGCGACAGGTTCTGGTTTTCCTCGATCTTGTATTTCATGAGCTGCAGCGGCTTGTGGTTTTCAAGGTATTCCATTTTGAAAATCTCAAAAATTCTCTCCGGAGCGAGCTCCATTCCGGTCTTTTCCGTTTCTTTTTGAATTGCTCCGGCAAACTCGGGATGCATGTCCTTCGGGAGTTTGTAGCCGAAATTATGCTCCATTATGAAGGCTACGCCGCCCTTGCCCGACTGGCTGTTTATCCTTATAATCGCTTCATATTCGCGGCCGACATGCGAAGGGTCTATCGGGAGATAGGGTACTTCCCAGTATAAAGGATTATCATGCTGGTAAATACCCAGGCCCTTCCTGATAGCGTCCTGGTGAGAGCCTGAAAATGCAGTATAAACTAATTCGCCGGCATAGGGATGGCGCGGGTGTACCGACATCCTCGTGCATTTTTCATAAGTGTTTATAACACGGTTCATATCCGAGAAATCCAGTTCCGGGTCTATTCCCTGCGTGAAGAGGTTCATGGCTATTGTCATTATATCGGAATTTCCAGTACGCTCGCCGTTTCCGAAAAGGGTGCCCTCGACCCTGTCGGCGCCTGCAAGAAGTCCAAGTTCAGAGGCTGCGACGCTCGTTCCCCTGTCATTATGAGTATGCAGGCTGATGATGCAGGCCTCCCTGTTCTTTATATGCGTTGTGAAATATTCGATCTGATCGGCATAGATATTGGGCATTGCCATTTCAACCGTCGCAGGGAGGTTGAGGATAACCTTTTTCGATGAGGACGCATGCCAGACGTCCATTACGGCCTGGCATATCTCTATGGCGTAATCGGGTTCCGTTCCGGTAAAACTTTCGGGAGAGTATTCCTTGACGATGTCATGCAGGCCGGCGGAGAAGCTAAGCTCTTCTATCATTTTTGCCCCTTCAAGGGCTATATCCTTTATCGCCGATTTATCCTTGTTGAAAACAACCCTTCTCTGGAGTTCGGATGTGGAATTATAAAGATGAACTATCGCCTTTTTAACCCCGGCAAGGGATTCGAAGGTCTTTTCAATCAGGTGTTTTCTCGATTGGGTCAAAACCTGGATAGTGACGTCATCCGGTATGAGTTTTTTATCCACTAACTCCCTTAAAAAGCGGTATTCAACCTCGGAAGCGGACGGGAAGCCGACTTCGATCTCTTTAAAACCTATGTCGGTCAGCAGTTTGAAGAATTCAAGCTTTTCAGCTACATTCATGGGAATGGGCAGGGCCTGGTTGCCGTCGCGCAGGTCCACGCTGCACCATGCGGGGGCTTTCTGAATAGCCTTTGACGGCCATTGCCTGTCTATTATTTTGAGAGGCGCAAAACGCCTGTACTTGTTAAAATTCTTCATAAATCGATCCTCTTAATAATAATACGGATATATTGTAATACAAACGGGCTATAAGCACAACTTGTGCGAAAAAACACCGTTGCCGTTCATTGCAGCATGACGCCGCCGTAATACATCATGAAAAGTGAAAATTAATTTGTCGTGCCGTTTCCCCATGTGTTGAAATCCGTCCAGCCCTCTTCAGGGGGATTGACGCCGGATTTATAAGAATCTATGAGGATATCCTCGAATCGGTCGCTCAGGGCATCCGGGATCCTGCTTTTCTTTTCCTCCATCCACCGTATCTGCCTCCTGAAGGTCTCGGCAAGGGGAACAGTGGTCTTGAAATTCAGATCTTTTTCCGCCTTCGAGTTGTCGAAGATCGAATCATACCTGTATATGTATTTTACGCCAACGCTCCTCCTGGGGGCGGCGGAATAAAGCCAGTCTGAGGGGATATGAACAATATCGGGTAAAGATGCCCCGGCCGCTTTTGCAAGTTCCCTGTAAACCCCGTCCCAGGTGGTATGCTCGGAACTGGTAAGGTGGTAAGCTTTTCCGAAAGCCTTTGTATTGCCCAGCGAGTTGACGAACCCCGAAGCGGTGTCGCTGGCATGGGCTATCGCCCATTTTGTGTTTCCGCTGTCATGGACTATGACAGGCAGGCCTTTCCTGATGCGGTCGACAAGGGTATCGTCGAAGAGGATGCCGTTTGCAACCGCGCCCTCGCCCGTTGTCTGTGAAGGCCTGAGAACAGTCACCGATAGTCCGTTTTTACCTCCAGCGTCAAGGAGGATGGATTCTATCATCGACTTGTTCCGGCCGTAATCGGAAACGAACCTGTGAGGTTCGTCGTCGCGGGCCGGAAGCCCTGTCAGCGTCCCGCCGTAAACGCAGACCGTCGAGCAGACCACGATCTGGGATGTCCTACCTGCAAAAGCCCGAAGGACAGACTTCGCGTTTTCAGGATCGAAAGCTACCATATCGATCACCGCATCGAAAGAGAAATCTTTCATCCGGTCCTCGAACTCCGCGTATTTCCACCTGTCTCCTGTGATGACTTTTACCGAACCGGGTATCCTCTTTTCGGTAATTCCCCTGTTAAATACGGTCACATCGTCGCCGCGGGACGCGAGCTGGTTTACTATGGATGTGGATATGAGGCCTGTCCCTCCGATCACAAGAACTTTCATTTTACTCTCCTTGACAAGAAATGAAAAGATAAAATAAGACAGTGGAAAATGCAAGTAAAGTTTAGCGGGAATAACCGGTCCTTCGGGAAATCCTTTATGCTTCAGCAGGGGTGTAAAGAGTAAAATTCAGTAAAAAATCTTGCGCCAAAGTATTTTTTTACTTATATTATGATTTATGAATGTTGAGGAAATAACTAAAAAGACCTTCATGAATTAAGCGGGGCGGTCTGACGCCTGAATATTGTTGATCAGACGCTTGAAAATTCAAAAAAGGATGATATCTTTTCATTGCAAAATTTTCAATAAATCAGGTGAAAATTTCGGGTAAAATAAAAATAATTCCGGAGGATAGAATGCCAAAATCAATGATCTTAATAACAGCTTCTTTTACGCTGCTTTTATGCGCAAGCTGCGGCAATAATACGAGGCGTGAGAATATGACCGCGGCCAGGAATGAAATCAGGGTCACCGGCTCCGTCATAGCGAGGGCGCGGATCGCGGTCAACAACGGACAGAATTTCACTGGCGATCTGGCGAAGTCTGTCAATGAACAGAAATTCGCCATACTGCTTTTCAATAAAAGTGAATTCGTGCGCTCCCGAAACCATACCATGCATGCGAGACGGCTCGCTTACAGGGCTATCAAGGCGAACAACGGCAGGTTAACGGATCAGGAAATAGAATATTCCGACAGTTATAAAGGCCCTCCGGATTCCGATCTCGACGCCGATCTGCAGAAAAACGCAGACAGTTCACAGGTTAATAATACAAAAGATCAGGAAAGCATTAACGCTTCAAATACCAATACACAGGATGATCTTGATATCAAGGTCAGATAAATTTATAGCCGGTATTGATAAATTTTAAAGCATTGATTAACATTAATCATCAGCGGGGTGTTGATGATGAAAAAGATTTTAATAATAATTCTGCTGGCAATTCCTGCCTTGAACGCCGCATGGTGTACCTGCACAATCCAGTGCTACTTTAAATTCCGTGAAGAGACTTTGTTCGACGCGGTCTATTACGGGGATCTCGCCTATATCAAAAACTACAGCGGCAATATCGATGTTACGAACAAAAAAGGGCTTACAGCGCCTGTTTATGCGAGGCAGCTTGGCCGTACGGAAGCCGCCAGGCTCCTGATGCTTAAAAAAGCCGGCGTACCGTCCGGCAAAGCCAGATAGGGGGCGTGTATGAGGAAATCTCTCTCATTTGCTGTATTTTTCCTGATTAGTTCCTGCACGGGCGCGCCTGTAAATAAACCGGAATCGAACCCGGGGTCTCTGCCCGGGAAAGCCTCTGCGGATGCGTCTTACATTTTCGGATCTTATTCATATGAAAAAAGATCTCCCGATCTAAACGGCAATGACATTGGTTATCTCGAACTGCTCATAGAGCCTGTCAGCAATTCAGGTGAAAACCCGTTTTATTTAAAAATGGAAAAGGACCCTGGGGGCGTATTTCTCTATCCATTAAAAGAGGGAAATTATGAAATCAGGGAGATGCTCCTCCGCTACAGGAACGAGGACATTAATGTTTCGAAAATAAACGGCTTTTTTATCAGCGTTACAAATGGGGAAATTTCATACTTGGGAAGAATAACGCTTTTTATTACAAGCGATACGAAGGGTTATATAACTGCAGGAGCCTCATCGGATAATCTCAATTTAAGCTCCGATTTTCAGGAATTAGGGAAAGCGGCTTTTTCCTATATCTTGATTACAAATGCGAACACAATTCTTATTCCAAGGAAAATCTATATTTCAGGCCTGGGCCTGATGGATTAAAGCTGTCAAAATAAAGTTTGACAAATCGAAATCTTTGTGTTTATAATGTACAAATCATATGCGTTTTGCTCTGTGCATGGGCCGATGGGGGATAAGGGGGAATTCTTAATTTAAGGAGTCCTCTATGAAAAATCCTGCTGTAATGGCGTCCGCCGCTTTATTTGTTTTCCTTTCTGCGGCAGTTTCATGCTCTCTCTAGGGAAATCCATCGTCCGGCTCAAACAGTTCGAGCAGTTCCAGCTCCGCGCCTTCGGCTACGGTTTACAGTTACGACATATCCTGGACAGGGCCGTTATCGGACTCTCTGTACACCGGATGCTCTTCGATCAAAAGCGCCCTGGTCACCAACGGCTGGTCAAGCAATTACACCCTTGCAGGTTCTACCGCGAACGGATCTTCAAACATAACCTGGAAGCCCGGTTCGACGGACGTCCTGCCTTACATCCTGGTTTATGCGACCGGCGGCAGCGGCGGTACGAATATGCCTTATCTGTCAATAAATAAGCCCTCCTCGCAATCGCAGCCGGTTTCTGCGGTATTAAGCCTCCTGGGCGATTATGCAACGGCAGGTTTTGATGACGAGCATTTTTATCTTTATTGGTCTTATCTGACATCGGATACGAATGTTGTGTTTATCATAAAGTATTACGGCGATGCTATCGACCATAATATCGAAGGGTATTCGATAACAAACGCTGCCGGTTCGGGTTTGCAGGTTTCTTTGTCCGATACCCTGAAAACAACCGGGCATTACGAGCTCTGGCTGTCTTTGTTAGGCAATGAATATTTATTAAGCTCCGGCCTGGTCCCATAAATGAAAACCGTTCTTGTCCCGGGGCTCCTTTTACTTCTTTTATCCGCATGCCAGATTCTTTACCCGCCCGGAGTCTATAACGATTTAAACAGGGGATCTCCCGGAGGGGGCCTGCCGGGGTCAGGCCAAAACCCGGGTTCAATTCAAGGATCCGATTGGACGCCCGCGACCGCGGCCGCGGCATTTTCTCCAAGGTACGGCATGGCGGTTCTGACCAATAACGGCAACATGTGGGTTATAGGCGGTTTTGACGGGGTCAATTACCTGAGCGACGTCTGGCTGTCTCCCGACGGCATAAACTGGTCGGAAGCGTCCGCGAGCGCATCGTTTTCCGGCAGGAGATACCATTCAAGCATTTTGTTTCACGGATTTATATGGATCATTTGCGGCTGGAATGCTTCGACATATCTCGGCGATATATGGTCATCTCCCAACGGTACGAACGGATGGATCCAGGCATCGCCTATTGGGACTCCCCCCACGCCCCGGTATTGCCAGGCAGCTGCAGCCTTTAATAACAGCCTGTGGGTTTTAGGCGGCGATAATGGAAGCGGCGCCCTCAATGATGTCTACTATTCTCCGGACGGGTCGACCTGGGCACAGGTGAACACAGGTACATATTTCACGGCGAGGTACGGACATACATGCGTTGTTTTCAACGGCAGCCTTTGGGTGATCGGGGGGTGCGGGGCAGCCCTGTACAATGACATCTGGTATTCGGCTACGGGCACTAACTGGACCGAGGCAGTGGCGAACGCTCCTTTTCCGGCAAGGTACATGCACACGTCGGTAGTTTATGATAATAAAATATGGGTAATGGGCGGCAAAAGCGGCGCCAGCCGTTTAAATGACATATGGTCTTCTCCGGACGGGACAAACTGGACACAGGCGACGCCGTCTTCATTATTTTCAAAACGCGACAGCCTTTCGAGCATAGAATTCAACAATGAAATGTGGATCCTTGCCGGCTGGGACGGCACATCTATATTTAACGACGTATTCTTTTCACAATAATTTGGGGGGGCAATTTATGAAAAATATTATTGCAGCCGCCGTATTTCTTCTTGTCAGCCTTACGGGTTTTGCAGTAGAGCCTTCGTATATAGTTATCAATCCAGGCACTTCCATCAAGGGCGTTGTCGTCGTCGGAGGGTTCTGCATCAGGACTGAGAAACTTCCGGTAGCCATCATGATAAAAGGCAAGTCCCTTGACCGCAGCCTTGACCTGGACGGGGCCATGGCCGCCGGATCGGCCTTCATAAATCCCGAAACCGGGAGAATTTATATTGAGATATCCTCGATAGGTTTTATCAGCAATAACGGTCCCGATGAAGGCCCTTATATCTGCATCAACGGCATCTGCACATCGATAGGGAAAGACAGCGCTTCGGATGGGATAATGCCCGCCGCTGTGACCAATGCCACAAGGCAGACCGAAAAATACTATATGATAGATAAGGGAACGGAAATAACCTTAACTTTTACCAACACTGTAAAACTTCGCAGGCTGACAAATTATTGATTTTTCACCGGGGAACCCGGCGAGATGCCGATAAAAAAAGGGCGTGTTTTTCAACACGCCCTTCGGGACATTCCCTATATCGGCTTTTGGTTTAATACATGTCGCCCATTCCGCCGCCGCCGGGCATTGGAGGCATCTTTTCCTTTTCAGGCTTGTCCGTGATAAGCACTTCCGTGATCAGGAGAAGACCGGCAATGCTTGCCGCGTTCTGGAGGGCGGTCCTTTCGACCTTGGCAGGGTCTATGATACCGGCCTTGATCATATCCACCCATTCGTCCGTAAGCGCGTTATAACCCATTCCTTCCTTTGCTTCCTTCGCCTTGTAGACAATAACGGAACCGTCGATTCCCGCGTTGTCGGCAATAAGCCTCATGGGGGCTTCGAGAGCCTTCCTGATTATATCTATTCCGACTTTCTCTTCGGGATTGTCAGATTTGAGGCTGTCGAGAGATTTCTGGCATTTGAGAAGGGATACGCCTCCGCCGAGAACAATACCTTCCTCAATAGCTGCCTTTGTGGCTGAAAGGGCGTCTTCGACCCTCGACTTTTTCTCTTTGAGTTCGACTTCAGTAGCGGCGCCTACTTTTATAACGGCGACTCCGCCGGAAATCTTGGCAAGCCTTTCCTGGAGCTTTTCCTTGTCATAATCGGATGTAGTATCTTCAACCTGCTTTTTTATCTGCTTAACACGGGCCTGGATCTCATCCTTCGAACCTGCGCCGTCGACTAATATGGTATTATCTTTATCAACCTTGATCTTTTTAGCGCGGCCGAGGTCTGCGAGGGTTGCATTTTCGAGCTTCATGCCCTTTTCCTCTGAAATAACCTGCGCCTTGGTGAGGATAGCTATATCTTCGAGCATTGCTTTCCTTCTGTCGCCGAATGCGGGAGCCTTGACTGCAACGCAGTTCAATGTACCTCTGAGCTTGTTTACGATGAGGGTTGCGAGGGCTTCACCGTCGACATCCTCGGCGATTATCAGGAGGGGTTTGCCGCTCTGGGCTATCTTTTCGAGAAGGGGAACTATCTCCTTCAGGGAAGATATCTTTTTATCATAAATAAGGATAAACGGATCTTCTAATTCCGCTGTCATATTTTCAGAGTTTGTTACCATGTATGCTGAAAGATAACCCCTGTCGAACTGCATTCCTTCGACTATTTCTATGAATGTTTCCATCACTTTTGATTCTTCGACGGTGATAACGCCGTCTTTGCCGACTTTGTCCATTGCGTCCGCTATATGGTCTCCAATGGCTGTGTCATTATTGGCGGAAATTGCTGCAACGTCGCGGATCTCGTCTCTTCCTGAAATCATCTTCGCGCTCTTCTTGATCTCTTCGACGATCTTAGCTACAGCTTTGTCAATCCCTTTTTTAATCAGAGTGGGATTGCTGCCTGCAGTAACATTTTTAAAACCCTCTTTAATAATAGCATGAGCCAATACTGTTGCTGTTGTTGTGCCGTCGCCTGCAATGTCGTTGGTTTTTGTAGCGACTTCTTTAACCAGCTGAGCGCCCATGTTCTCGAACCTGTCTTCAAGCTCGATTTCCTTGGCGACTGTTACGCCGTCCCTTGTGATTGTAGGAGCGCCGAACTTTTTATCGATAACAACATTGCGTCCGCGCGGTCCTAAAGTTGATCCCACTGCGGCAGCGAGTTTTTCAACGCCTGCCATGACTTTCTGGTGTGCCTCACCTGCAAACAATAACTCTTTAGCCATATACTCTCCTTTTAAATTATAATTTTGAATATTAGAATATAATGAAAAATCTCAAAATCGTCAAGAATATGAGGGAAATTTCACACATTAAGGCTTATCCCGGAAAGTTCAGATCAGTTTTTTAATCTCTGAGAGGAAAGCCATTGCTTCAAGCGGTGTTATCCTGTTGATATCTATATTGTTTATTTTATCAATTATATTCTGGTAAGACGGGTCGGCGAAAAGCCCGATTTCATGGGAACCCTTCCTCTCGCCTGGTTCCCTGTATTTTTTGTCAAATATCTTCTCTATCCTTTCTCCCGCCATGTCGCCTTCAGCTTCGAGAGTTTCGAGAATGATCTTGGCTCTTTCGATGATTTCGACCGGTATTCCGGCAAGCCTTGCAACATAAATTCCGTAGCTCCTGTCGGAAGGCCCTTCGACGACCCGGCGGAGGAAAATCAGTTCTTCTCCGTATTCCCTGACGGCTATATTATAATTCCTGATCCCTTTTTTTTCGCCGAGCCTTGTAAGCTCGTGATAATGAGTCGCGAAAAGAGTTCTCCCTGTCCTCGACTTCTGTTCATGCAGGTATTCAATGACAGACCAGGCTATCGACAATCCGTCGAATGTCGAAGTGCCGCGGCCCAGTTCATCCATTATTATAAGGCTTTTAGGGCTCGAACCGCGGATTATGTTGGCTGCCTCCTGCATTTCAACAAGAAAGGTCGACCTTCCCAGAGAGAGATTGTCCGAAGCCCCGATCCTTGTGAATATTTTGTCAACCATGCCTATCCGCGCTTCCGCTGCCGGCACGTAGCTTCCGACCTGGGCCATGAGGGCAATAAGAGCATTCTGGCGGAGATATGTGGATTTTCCGGCCATGTTCGGCCCGGTAAGGATGATTATCCTGTTGTCTTCGTCATCGAGCAGCGTATCATTGGGAACAAAAAGGTTTTTTCCAAGATACTTCTCGACGACAGGGTGTCTCCCGTCTTTAATCAGGAATTCGGAACCTCCGCTTATTAAGGGCTTTGTGAAGCCGTTTTCCCCCGCAATAAGGGCAAAATTCGAGTAAACATCTATTAAAGCCACGGTCCTCGAGAGAGCCTGGAGCGACTTCGAGCTTTCTGAAATTTTTTCAACTATATCTGTATAGATCTCCTCTTCGAGTTTCGAAACACGCTCCGCGGCGCTGTTTATCTTTTCTTCATGCTCGGAGAGTTCAGGTATGGTATAGCGCTCTGCGTTAACAAGACTTTGCTTCCTGATATAATGAGGGGGGACGTTTGCGGTATTGGCCTTGCTGACCTCGATAAAGTATCCGAATATGTTGTTATATTTTACTTTCAGTGAAGATATCCCCGTGCTTTTCCTCTCGCTTTCCTGAAGCCGGAGTATAAAATCCCTGCCGTTCCTCATTATTTCCCGGATCGAATCGAGTTCTTTGCTGTAGCCCGGCTTTATAACCTCGCCTCCGAAGGTTGAGGAAGGTTCTTCGAAAAGGGCCGCATCGATAAGGGATGATACCGCGCTCAGGTCGAAAAGTCCTTCACAGAGCTTTTCAAGACCTGCGCCGGATGCGATCAGGGATTTCAGCAAAAGCGCCTGTTTCAGGGAATCCGAGAGGGATACGAGCTCCCTTGGTATTACCCTCCTCTGACTTATCCTGCCGGAAAGCCTTTCAATATCGCTGATCTTATTAAGGATGGCCCTTGTATTCGTTACAAGAATTCCATCGTCAAAGAACGCTTCAACGCAGTTCTGCCTTTCATAAATTTCGCGAAGATCGTAAAGGGGCATTAAAATCCACTGCCTCAGGAGCCTGCCTCCCATGGGGGTCAGGGTGCCGTCGAGAACATCGAGCAGCGTGTATTTTTTGCTCCCGTCCTGCATATTTCTGACAAGTTCTAGATTCTTGATAGTGAAGTCATCTAATTCGAGGATATTGCTGCCGCCTAAAATGCGGATTGAATCGAGCGACATCTGGATATTTTTGAAAAATATCCCGCTTTCCCTGCCGGCGCTTTCACCCCTGGTTTCAAAAACATAATGAAATGAACCGAGAAGGCTTTTTCTTAATAAAGGGTCATTTGCGGCCGCATCCGGGAAAACGAGGGATTTTTCTGAAAGTGAAAAGTCCCCGTAATACCATTCGGGAAATGACTCGTGAAGAACGCCTGAAAGTTCGAGTTCGTGAAGAAGCGGCTGATACGTTTTTATTTTTTCATTATAAATGATCTCGGAGGGCATGAATCTCTCGATCTCGTCCTGAAGTATGCGGACCATTCCTGATGCGCCCTCCCCTCCGGAGGTCTTTTTTGAAAGGGAGTAAAGGTCCCCGGTGGAGATATCGAAAAATGACAGGGCTATATTCTGAGAGTCGCTGTAAATCGACAGCAGGAAATTGTTCTGCTTTTTTCCGAGGAAGTTTTCATCCGTGACAGTTCCGGGGGTTACTATGCTGACAATATCGCGTCTTACCAGGCCTTTGGCTTTCGACGGGTCTTCAAGCTGTTCGCATACTGCCACCTTTTTGCCAGCCAGGATAAGCCTGTGTATGTATTGTGAAGACGCATGATGGGGAAAACCGGCCATGGGCATATCTCCCCGCGAGGTAAGCGCGATATTGAGGGTTGCGGCTGCTTCCTTTGCGTCATCGAAGAACATTTCGTAAAAATCGCCCACTCTGAAAAGCAGTATCTTATCGCGATGACGCGCTTTAATATCGTTATATTGCCTGACCATCGGGGTCATCAGGATGTTATTGTCTTCCGGCATTGCCGGCCCCCTCTTCGATCAGACCCGTATCTCTGCAACAGAGCCCAGGAACTCTTTATTTTTCTTCAGGACAGGTTCTATGTAATCTCTGACGAATTCTTCAACCTGGGAAGAGGCCCTGCCAGTGTAAGCATTGAAATCTGAAACTGTTTTCCATTCTTCGCCGGTAAGCTTGAAAACGCCGCTGATTTTCATTTCAGACAGCATATCGTATTCAATGCCTTTTCTTGAATTTTCAACAGCCTTCATGGCAAAAGAACGGACCGCTTCATGGAGGTCCTGCCTGTTTCCGCCGTTTTTGACGGCCTTCATGAGAATATTTTCAGTTGCAAAAAAAGGCAGATTTTTCCTGAGATGCGTTTCTATGACTTCGGGATAGACGTTGAGACCGCTTATAAGCTTCTGATAAATGATCAATATGGAATCAGCAGCAAGAAAGCCTTCCGCCATCGAAATGCGCCTGTTGGCGGAATCATCGAGGGTCCTTTCGAGGAACTGGCCCGCGAAGGTATAGTTAGCGTTAAGGACATCGTTGATCAGGTAGCGGGAAAGGGACGTCATTCTCTCGGCTAAGATGGGATTGCGCTTATAGGGCATGGCGGAAGATCCGACCTGCTTTTTATCGAAGGGCTCTTCGAGCTGCGAACTATGCTGGAGCATCCTGATGTCATTGGCGGCCCTGTGAGCAGACTGGGCAATACCCGAAAGCGTTTCAAGGATTAAAACATCGTATTTTCTTGTCAGGGTCTGCCCGCTTACGGGCACGCTCTTTTCAAACCCGAGCTCTTCTGCGACAAGCCTGTCGAGGAGTCTGACCTTCTCCTCGTCGTTGTTGAAAAGTTCCATAAAACTCGCCTGCGTGCCCGTCGTACCTTTCACTCCAAGCGCGACAAGGTCAGAAATAAGTCCGTCAAGCCTGTTAAAATCGAGCAGAAGGTCATAGAGCCAGAGGCTGAAACGTTTACCCAGGGTCGTAGGCTGGGCCGGCTGCAGATGGGTGTAACCCAGGACTGGCATGCCGCTGTATTCAATGCATTTGTTTTTCAAAGTTTCGATCAGTGTTATAAGGCGCCCTTTGATAAGCAGAAGGGCTTTTCTGAAGATTATCATATCGGTATTATCCGTTACGAATGCGGAAGTGGCTCCGAGGTGTATAATACCTGCGGCAAGCTTCGCTTCTTCGCCGTAAGCCCGGATATGGCTCATCACGTCATGATGGATCTCTTTTTCGATCTCCCTGGCCCTTTCAAGGTTAAGCCTGGTCCTGTTTTTTTTGAGGTCTTCGATCTGGCCGTCAGTAATATTGAGGCCGAGCTTTTTTTCAGCTTTTGCTAGCGCTATCCAGCAGTCGCGCCATGTAAGAAATTTTGTTTCCTCCGAAAAAAGGTCAAGCATCTTCTCTGAAGCATACCTTGTCTCGAGAGGATTATTGTAAACACCCATTAAAATACCCCTTCATCAGGCCCTTTTGCCATAAAATTTTCCTTGATCTCTTTCTGCCTGCGGATCTGATTGATCTTGCGTTCTATCTGTGAAATATCATCGTAAGAGATTTTTCCTTCCGGCGAAATGGATATGTCCCTGTCATGCTGTTTGAGTTCCTTCCACACGGACCATCCGGAATCATTTAGCATGCCGGTGTATTTCAGGAGGTCTTCAGCGCCGAAATCGAATGTATATTGCCTTTTAACGTTTGTATTTATCCTGTTCTTGAGCAGCTGGGTGAAAAGGGCGTCATAAATTTTTGTTTCAGGGTTCGAGATCAGCATATTTATCATCTGCCTGTAAATTATCCAGATCCTGTCTGAAAGAAGTTCGATGATCTTGGTCGCGATCTGGGGATAATTGTTAACGACAAAATCGAAATTCTGCTTGGTTATCAGCATCAATTTGAGCCCTGCGTTCGCAAAAGCACTGGCGTTTCGCGGCTTGTCGTCCAGTATCGCCATTTCCCCGAAAATATCGCCCTTTTTCAGGACGCCGAGAAGGACCTCCTGGTTCTCATGGAACCTGGTGATTTTTACTTCTCCTTCCTGGATGACATAAAGGGCATGCCCGGTTTCTCCCTGCAGGAAAATGATCTGCTGATCATCGTATATGAAGAGATTCCCGTCTTTTTTCGGAGCGATCTTGATGGATCCCTTGTCGATCTTCTGAAGAAACGCCCTTGCTTTATCGCAGTCAGGGCTGTCCGGCATTTCATTGATGAATTGAAGATAGGCATAGCCTGCGTACGGGAAGTTCCCTTTTTTCGAATAAAAATATTCTCCAAGCGCAAACAATTTATCCGGGCCGTCTTCCTCTTTTCCGGTTTGCGAATTCCGGGACATCATTCCCGACAGAAATGAATCATAATACCGGAGCATGCGGCTGAAATAACGGATGATCTTCATTGCTATTGCCGGGTTGCTTTCGATCAAAAGCCCGAATTTTTCATTCGGCACGGCGACTGCAACAGTTTCTTCCTCTGCTGAAATTGTCTCGAGATTGGGCCGCCTTGCCATGCATGAAATAACGCCGAAAAAATCGCCCGGGCAGAGAATTGTCGTGCCGACCCGGGATTGTTTTTCCGAGAAATTAATAGAACTGCTGACCCTGATGGATCCCTCTTTTATTATATAGAAATCAGTGTTTTCTGACTGACCTTCCATGAGAATATAAGCCCCTTTCCTGAAGCGGATGAGATTAAAATTCCCTGAAGCCATCGGCACCTCTTGATTTAAGTATAATATAAATTACTAATTATGATATAAAAGAAATGATGTTTTGTCAAAGGTCCGGGGTGGGCTTGAGGCTTTGAATTGACATTTTTACCCATATTTATATAAAATTTAACCCCTTTCAAGGCAAACAGGAGCGAGCGATGAAAATAAGACCGGTTATTTTAATAAATTCCCTGATAATATTCAGCCTGTTTTTTCATGCGGGCAGGATTTTCTGCAGCCAGGCGGATGATCTAAATACTTTGGGGCTTGCCGATTATAAATCGGGCAATGTCAGCAACGCCATTGATAATTTCAGTAAAGCCATAAAGCTGGATCCTGAATTATCCCCTGCATACAATAACCGCGGTGATGCGTATTATAAATCCGGCGACCTGACAAATGCATTCGCAGACTACAGCAGGGCTATAGAGCTCGACCCTAAAATGGCCCAGGCATATAATAACCGCGGAGTAATTTATTATAAATACGGCTACCTGACAAACGCCATAACCGATTACAGCAAAGCCATAGAACTCAAGCCGGATTTCACCGGGGCTTATTTTAACAGGGGTCTTGCCGGTTATAAAGCCGGTAAGTTAACAAATGCCGTCGCAGACTACAGCAAAGCCATCGGGCTCGACCCGAAGCTCGCCCTTGCATACTGCAACCGCGGCCTTGCCTATTATTCCCTCGGACAGAAAGAAAATGCATTAAAAGACTTTAAAAAAGGGGAAAGCCTGTCTCCGGAGGGCAGCGCCTTGAAGGCGTTCGCTCATTCCCTTATCCTTCAAATCGAATCGACACGAATGATGCAGCCAAGGGGCGGGGTTAAATCCCGATGATGTATCGGCAAGGCTGAAAGTTCGTCAAAAAAATTATTTTTCTTCCGAAATATTGACCAATTTGTTTTTCCCTTTAAAATAAAGTATGTAGAATTAATAATATACCCATAATTTGTCAAAAAAATTAGGAGGATACAGATGGCTGAAGTGTTGTTTAAACACGTCACGAAAGTTTATGAAGGAGGTGTCGTTGCGGTTAAGGACGTAAACCTTGAAATCAAGGACAGGGAATTCGTTATTCTTGTCGGGCCTTCCGGCTGTGGAAAATCCACAACCTTGAGAATGCTTGCCGGCCTTGAAGAAATATCTGAAGGCGAAATCTTTATCGACAACGTGCTTGTTAATAACAAGCAGCCTAAAGACAGGGACATAGCGATGGTTTTCCAGAACTATGCTCTTTACCCCCATATGACCGTGGAAGAAAACATGGCTTTCGGACTAAGGCTCAGGAATTTCCCCAAGGAAGAGATCAAGAAGAGGGTGGCCGACGCTGCCGCAACCCTCAATATCACCGATTATCTTAAGAGAAAGCCAAAGGCTCTTTCCGGCGGCCAGAAACAGAGGGTTGCTATCGGAAGGGTTATCACAAGAAGGCCGAAAGTATTTTTGTTCGACGAACCTCTTTCGAACCTTGACGCCAAGCTCAGGGTCCAGATGAGAGCGGAACTTATCAAGCTTCATGCCAAGCTCAAGGTTACATCGATCTACGTTACGCATGACCAGCTTGAAGCTATGACAATGGGAACAAAGATCGTTGTTATGAACAATCAGCTTATACAGCAGATCGGTTCTCCGATGGAAGTTTATTCAAATCCCATCAATAAGTTCGTCGCAGGATTTATCGGAACTCCGCCTATGAACTTTTTCAATGTGGGCATTTCTGAAAAGCAGGGAGCAATCTGGGCAGATTTCAAGGATTTCCAGATGAAGCTTCCAACCCATTTCTCTGATAAGGCCAGACCTTATATCGGGAAAGAAGTAACATTCGGAATAAGGCCTGAAGATATCTATGATAAATCCACGTATCATAACCCGGTCGACAACAATATGGGTATAGGAAATGTCGAAATCGTCGAACATCTCGGTTCTGAGGAGCATATATTCTTCTCGATTTCGAGCACAACCTTTACCGCCAAGTATGATCCGTCAGTTATATTGCACATCGGCGATACGAACGTCAACTTCATATTCGATCTGAAGAACGCTCACCTGTTCGATAACGAGACAGAGATGTCTATTATCTAACAATCATGGTTAAACTGTAAAATTCGATACGCCCCGCGCCTTATTCAGGTGCGGGGCTTTTTTTATGAAATCCGGATAAAGCTAAAAGAGTAAGCATAGCCACCCCTGACAGGTAATAGCCCACGAAATGCAGGCCGTATTTTCCCGCAATCCATGTCGCGATATATGGCGCCAGCGATGCGCCCAGGATGCCGGCTAATGTGAATGCTAAAGAAGAGCCTGTATAACGGACCTGGGTGGGAAATATTTCGGAGAGTGCGGTCCCCAGCGGCCCGTATGAAAAACCCATCAACAGTAAACCGGTTGAAAGAAAAACGATAGTAATAAGCAGATTTCCTGTGCTGAAAAACGGCGCAAATAACAATCCGAAAACAAGGATTGCTGCCGTTGTCGTTATCAATACATTCCTGCATCCATACCGGTCGGCCAGGATCGCGGAAACAGGAACCCCGATTGCAAAGAAAAGAACTGCTATCAATTGCGCCACCAGGAAATCGGAACGAGGGTAATGCAGCTTAGACGTTCCCCAGCTTAAAGTAAAAACCGTCATCAGATAAAACAACACAAAAGTAGTGATTGCGGTAAATGTTCCAAGGAAAAGTATCCAGGTATGCTTCAAAAGAACATCCTTCATCGGTATCCTTACACGCTGATTATTTTTAATTGCCCGAAGAAAGGCGGGAGTTTCCACCAGTTTCAAACGCACATATAAGCCGACCCAGACCAGGACCGCGCTGGCAATAAATGGAATGCGCCAGCCGAAACTGAAGAACTGTTCATCCCTGAGCGTATTGCTGAGTACGAGGAACGTGCCGCTGGATAAGAGAAAACCGAGCGGAGCTCCAAGCTGGGGAAACATTCCATACCAGGCGCGCTTTCCGGAAGGAGCATTTTCCGTTGCAAGCAAAACGGCGCCGCCCCACTCGCCGCCAAGTCCCAGGCCCTGCCCGAAACGGAATACAGCTAAAAGAATGGGGGCAAAGATACCGATTGATGCGTATGTCGGCAGCAGCCCGATTGCCACTGTCGACGGCCCCATAGTCATCAGAGCCGCCACCAATGTGGCTTTACGGCCTATACGGTCGCCGAAATGTCCAAAAATGGCTGCTCCGACAGGCCTGGCGAAAAACGCGAGCGCGAATGTGGCCAGGGATTCCAGTATTGCGGTATTAGGATCCGCGGATGGGAAAAATAATTTCGGGAATACCAGAACCGCTGACGTTGCAAAAATATAAAAATCAAAGAATTCAATCGTAGTGCCGATAAGACTCGCCAATAATATCCGGCCCTGAGAATTTGTCTCTTTCATAAGCGTCTCCCTGAATCCTGCTGACGATTACGATCCGTAATAATTTTACCCTGTATCAGAAATAAAAGTCAAAAGAGGCAGCGGATCCCGATGAGTTCAGAACCGGAAGGCGTTTTCCGACAATAAGCTGTCTGCAATTAAAGGCTGGAGGATGCTTGAGCGCCATGTCTTTTAGATTATTAACACTCTGCATATTACTTTTTGTTTTTTCCGGATGCTTCTGTCTTGAATACAGGGTTAAAAAAGGGGACACCCTGTGGAGCATTTCGAAAAAATTCAATGTTCCATGCGATGCGGTCGTTGCAGCGAATTCAGGCCGGCCCGGCAAAATCATTCCGGGACAGCTGCTTAAAATACCTGAAAATTCTAAAAAACCGGATAAAATCCGGACTGAACCGGATATCCAGGACGCTCCCGGGCCCTTTCTCCTTCCGGCGGACATAGGTGAAGTAAGGCATGTGAGAAGCATGGGCAGAGGTCTGATCGTATTCCTGAATAAAGACACGAGAATTAAAAGCATTCAGAAAGGCCTGGTTAAATTTTCAGGGAGGATGAACGGGTACAATAATGTCATCATAATTTCGTACGGCAGGGATATATTTGCCATATATGGTTTCTTAAGGGAAAGAAATGTAAGAGAGGGGGAAACCGTTGCGGGAGAGCAGGTGATAGGAAGCGCCGGAAATGTTGATATGACTGGAAATTCCGGGTTGTACCTGGAAATAAGGAACGGAAGGAAGAATCTTAACGTGATGGGGCTCTATCCTGCGCTTTCAGGTAAGGAAGTCGCTTTCGCTCAAGGAAACTTGACAAAAGGTCTTTAAAGTAGCAATATATAGTAGTGGTAAAGCAGGCCGGGGAAACGCCTTTTCCGATATCGGGAAGGGAGGAAAGTCCGGGCATTCAATAGCAGGAGGCCGGTTAACAGCCGGAACTCTGAACTGTAAAGGTCAGGGGATGGAAAGCGCCACAGAAAATATACCGCCACGTCCCCTCCGGGGACAGGGTAAGGGTGAAAAGGCGGTTTAAGAGACCACCGCGGGCCGCATAAGCTGCCCGGCATGGCAAGCCCCCTCGAATGCAAGGTTAAATAGGCATTCTTATTCCGCGGCATTGCGGCTGACCCGCCCGAAAGGGCTGGAAAGGGAATGCGGGTGAACCGCTAGAATTTATTCGTAAGAATAAATCCAGATAGATGTTTCCCCATGACAGGACCCGGCTTACAGGCCTGCTTTTAAATAAGAGGCGCCTATGAGCGTTTTACCCATTGACCTCCAGGTACTTTTTTCAAAAGTTCCTGAACATTCAGAAAATATAGCCCGTTCAACAAATGCTGCCCTGACCGGCCAGCTAATGAATAATGAAAAAAACCGGCTTGATTCCAATGAGGTTGACGCGAAGGTTCAGAACCTTGAACAGTATTCCGGAGAATTCAGCAAAATCAACCCCGATTCCCGCGAGGGAAAGAACCGGAAGGGACAGGCCCGGAAAGACGCTAAGGGGAAAAAAGGCGAGCCGGAGAAAGAGCCCTATAAACCTGCCGTTAAGGAAGAAGGCAAGGGTAACATCATTGACATCATTGACTGACCTCGTATGAGGGCGTCATTAAATTAGGAGAGAAAATTGTCGCTTGAGGAAGAAAAAAAGGCCCCGGTTGTCAGAGGAAAAATGAGGGCGGACGGAATGCCTGTTGACAGGCGTTTCATGGAAAAGGCATTGAAAAAACAATCGGATGCCTCTGAAGACTTTAATGCAATAATAGAAAAATATAAGATCAGGAAAGATTTCCCGGCAAACGCGCTCCAGGAAGCGGAGCTCATACCCGACAGCATAGACCCCGCTGAAATTAACAGGCGGCTGGACCTCAGGGATAAAATGGTATTTACAATCGACGGAGCCGACGCGAAAGACCTTGATGACGCGGTATCTATTGAAAAAAATTCAGGGGGATGGCAGTTAGGCGTTCATATTGCCGATGTTTCCTGCTATGTAAGTAAAGACTCCGGCCTTGACAGGGAGGCCCGGAAGAGAGCCAACAGCTTTTATTTTATAACGAAGGTTGTTCCGATGTTCCCGGAAAAACTTTCAAACGGGATATGCAGCCTTAACCCCGAAGTGGACAGGCTGACTTTATCGATAATAATGGATATTGACGGCAGCGGGGCAGTAAGCAAGTATACCCTGCATGAATCGGTGATACATACGAGCTACAGGCTGACTTATGAAAAGGTCCAGGATTATCTCGATGGAAAGGAAGCATATCCTTCGCCCGGACTCGAAAAAAGCCTGTCGATGATGTCGGAACTTTTCCATGTCCTTTACAAGAAAAGGATCAGGGAAGGTGCAATAGACCTTGATTTCAGGGAGCAGAAATGCATTCTCGATGAAAACAGCGAACCTGTTAAATTCTGGCTCAAGGACCGCATAGATTCGGAAAGGATAATAGAAGAGTTCATGCTCATTGCCAACCAGATGACGGCGAAATTTCTGTCCGGAAAAGGCAAATCGATATACAGGATCCACGGCGAGCCTACGGCAGAGAAAATCCAGGATTTCGTAAGGCTTGCCCTGAAGCTCGGCCATAAAATTTACGGCGTTCCGGTTCCGTCGCCCCTCGAACTGCAGAAAGTACTCGAAGATTCGAAGGATAAGCCGCACAAGGAGCTCATAAGCCAGCTGCTCCTCCGTTCCATGCAGCAGGCGAGGTATGATACCGATAACATAGGCCATTTCGGACTCGGATTCGAATACTACACTCATTTCACATCTCCTATCAGGCGATACGCCGATCTGATAGTTCACAGGCTGATAAAGAATTCGATATTGATTAATAATAAAGACATTACAACTAAAGTAATTTACAGCGAGGAAGAGCTCGGCAAAATAGCGGACCACATTTCCACGATGGAAAGGGTCGCCATGGAAAGCGAAAGGGATTTTTACAAGATCAAGAGCATCCGCTTCATGGAGAGCAGGGTACACAAAAAATTCGAAGGTATGATCACCGGAGTGTCATCATTCGGCATTTTTGTCCAGATCAGGATTTTCGGCGTTGAAGGACTGATAAGATACAAGGATATGGACGATGATTATTATTTTTACGATGAAAAGAATTACTGCGCTGTAGGAAAGAAATCGAAGAAAAGATACACCCTGGGAGACAATGTCAATATAATCGTTAAAAAGGTCAATGTTGAAAGAGGGTTCCTGGACCTCCTTTTCGATACAAAGAATTAAACGGAAAATTTATTTACATGAAAGCAGTGTCAGCATTCATTTTTCTAAATTTCTTTATAGCGGGCTTCCTGTTTGCAGGCCCCTTCGAAGACGCTCTCAAGCTTTATAAAGAAGGAAGCTACCGCCGTTCGATCGAAGCACTGACAGGGTCGGCTCCCGCGGCGCCGTCGGGCGTAAGGTCGCCTTTAGAGTATTACCTGCTGGGAAGGGACTACTACGAGATGAAGGACTACCAAAGCGCCGGTGACGAATTCTCGAATATCGGAAGTCCGGCAGTTTTCAACAGTTATCCTGAAGGGAGCTTTTTCAGGGAAAATTATATATATTACTATTCCCTTGTCCTGTATGAGATCGGCAGAGAGGGAATTATAAAGAACCTTTTCAGGGAGCTCGACCCGGGTTCGGTATACTATGAAGATGTTTTAAAAACCTGGCTTTTTTACGAATGGAAGGCAGGAAGGCTTGACATAATATTGAAAACCGGGCAGACGAATTCATGCGCCCGGATGTACAGGGCCTTTGCATCATTTGTTAAGGGAAATCATGACTCTTTCGGGGATTTATTCGATTTCATCGATGAAAGGGATTATAACACGCTATTTTCCGGGATTACCAATTATATTACAGATAAAGATATGGACAGCATTCCCCGGGAAAAAGGGGCGCAGGCCCTTAATGTTTTTTATAAATTTAAAATGACCGACAGGGCGGCTTATCTTATAGACAGGCTTGCTTCCGCCGCGGGAGACCCGGAATTAATTTTCAGGAGCCGCCTGATCCTGCTCTGCAAAAAGGGCGATTATGACGGCGCGCTTAACTTTTTTAACAAACGCTTTGATAAGGCCGACTGCCCGGCTCCTGAAATAGAATACTTTTCCCAGGTCCTTCTGGATTGCGGCCGCATGGGTGAAGCGTATAATCTTCTGAAAAAAGGCGTTGAAAAATATCCCGGAGATCTTGCCTCGGAATGGATAAAGGTGCTTGACAGGCAGCACAGGGACGATGAACTTTATTCCTGGGCTATGCCTCTTATCCCGGGCGGGGCAATAAACGCGAATAACGGCGGTAAAATTTTCAGAATCTTACTGGGCAGCAATAAAGAAAGCGCAAGAAAAATCGCGGCTGAAATGCTTAAATCAAACGGTTATGACGCTTATTTTCTTTATGTGAACGCGCTTTTAGATCTTGAGGGCGGCAATAAGGAAGCGGCTTATTCAAAGTTTCTCAAGACGTCTTTATACCATCCCTATACTTACGAGGGAATAATATCGGCGAATTATGAAAAACAATTCCATAACACATATACAAACATTTATTCTTTAGAAAATGCGGAATTCCTTAACAGCAATATCAATATGAGCATGCAGGACAGGCTCTGCGCATTGACGGCTTCAGGCAGACCCGAATTCCGGACAGAAAAAGACAGGCTTGAAGGGAATTTCAGGGATGTTATTTCAAAAGCTTTTTCGGACAACACCTTCACCGGAATAATCCCGATGAAATGGTTTTCTTTCGTGAACAGGGGGCTTCTAAGCTATAATCACGAAATATTCAATATTCTCGACAGGAGGCTTCCCGATCCTGTCAGCAGGTTCAAGGCATCATACAACTACGCCGATTTTTACAGGGCCCTCGATCTTGAGGGGGTGGTGCTGTCAAGACTCAATCTTTATATTACGAGAATCTGCGGAGGAAGGGAATATCATCCGGTCCTCGAGGATAATCTCAGGAAAAACCTTTATCCGCTCCTGTACTTCGACGATGTCATGACTTTTTCGAGGGATACGAACGAGGGCCTCTGGGCCCTTTCGGCATTCAGGGAGGAGAGCCACTTCAACAAAAATTCGATTTCACAGGCTGGAGCGGCCGGCCTGGCCCAGCTTATGCCCGCCACCGCCGATATTATTAAAAAAAATATGAAAAAGGAAGATTACAGCTGCTACGATTTCAGGGACAATCTTGAAATAGGAGCTTTCCATATCAATTACCTTTTCAAAAAGTACCATCATAATTACATCTATGCCCTTGCCGCTTATAATGCCGGAGAGACGGCTGTAAACCGCTGGAAGCGAAGGTCTTCCTTTGAAAACGAACTCTGGGTGGAAGCCATCGATTACGAAGAAACCAGGGAATATATCAGAAAGATCTTCCAGACAAGATACTTTTACAGCCTGTTTTACGGCTTCGACTTTGAAGCTGCCCCGGCGCTCACTAATTAATTAAGCTCAAGTCCCATCCAGTCATAATAAAGGACCGGGCCGGAACCGATGCTTAGAAGTTCCGTCGCAGCCCTTACATAGGGTTTAAGGGAGGCCGACAGAACCTCCGAATCCGCCCCGGCCGTATAAGTCATAACGACTCTGGACAGGCTGCCGAAAAGGCCTTCGGAATCATCCGGGCTTCCGGCAGTAAAGCCTGTGAAGTCAACCCAGCCGCCAATCTTGTTCCTGATGTAATTTTCCGCGTCCTGGAGGCTCCCGAGCTCATCGACAAGCCCATTGGCAAGAGCTTCCCTTCCGGTCCAGACCTGCCCTTCGCCTAATTCCCGGACACGCTCGCCGGGAAGTTTCCGTCCTTCCGCGACAACCTTAACGAAACGGTCATACATCGAAATTATCATATCGTGCACGTTAGAAATGTCGCTTTCCCTGAATTCCTTTCCCGGGTTAAGAAAACCCGAGCTCTTTGAAAGGTCGATCCCGTCCTCATGTATCCCGAGCTTTCCAAGAGTGCCGGAGAAGTTCGCCAGGAGACCCGTAACGCCTATGGAACCGGTGATTGTTCCGGGATCGGCGAAAATCCTCGACGCAAAGCATGACGCATAATACCCCCCCGAAGCGGCTACATCGCCCATTGAAACAAAGACGGGTTTTCCTGACGAAATGGTTTTCTTTACCTCGCGCGCAATTTCATCGCTGGTTATGACAACTCCGCCGCCTGAATTGATCCTTATAAGAATTGCAGATATGAAAGGGTCTCTGCCGAGACGATGCAGTTGTTCGACAGCCGAGGTTCCGATGCTTCTGCCGGCGATGCCGGGGCCGGTGATTATCGGGCCGTTAAGATACAGGACCGCAACTTTTTTAGACACGCTCGAAGGACCCCAGGAGATATTTTCAGGCCCGGGATAGCTTGTGATTATCTCTGCGCCGGCGTTTGATCTTATGATAGCGTCCTCGAATTCATCCCTGTACATGAGGGAATCGACGACACCTGCGTCAAGCGCTTTTGAGGATGTCATATACGGCCCCGATGCTATTATATCCGGAGGGCTGTCTTTGAGCCTGCCCGCCCTTCCCGAAGAAAAATTCTTCTGAGCCTGTTCCGAAAGGTCCTTCAAATACCTCCTGAGCATTTCCCTTTCGCCCGCGGGCATTTCATTATATGTAAAGGGATTGTTGGCCGATTTTGTTTCCCATGGTGCGAGATTAACGCAGCGGACGCCGATCTTATCCAGGAAATCCTTGAAATAAAGCCGCTGGTAGCTTATGCCGGTAAGATTGACCGAACCCGAAGGGTTCAAGGCTATCATGTCAGCCTGGGGCGAAAGGATCTGGTACTGGCTTGAAAAATAATACTCGTCGGCGTAAAAGTAAACCATTTTCCCTGCATGCCTGAATTCATCAAGCGCTCCCGCTAATTCCTGGATGGAGGCATAAAGGCCCGCTGATGGAAGATCTTCGAAAGCTATCGCCGCTATCGACGGGTCTTTTGCGGCTCTCCTGATCATATCGAGAAGCGACGGCAGGTCGATTCCATTTTTATTATTTAATAAACTTCTGATCAGGCCGGCCGGCTGAGGCACAGGATATATTTCTTCGATATTGTTGATAACGAGGATTTTACGCCCTGTTATATCCGCTGAAACGGGGGCCGTTCCTTCCCTTGGTATCCTGATGCTTTCCCCGGCCCTGAAGTCGGTGAAATCAGGAATTGCGGGCCCGGAAAGCCTTGTCTGGCAGGGGCCGATCGCAAAAGATAATTCCAGGCCGGCCCTGCCGTACTCAAAATCGTACCAGGACCTTATGCTCAAAGAATCATTGAATGAAAGCCTGCAGCCGACATTTTCGAAAACGATATTGCTTGAAGAACTGTGAGCATCAGCGGTGAGAGTTATTAAGCTTCCCGAAGGGCCCTGGATGAAGAAAAGGGGCCGGAGACCGAGTCCAATGCCTATTGACGACGAGTTTGAAATGTCCCAGGTAAGGCCGGCCGACAGGAAATCAAAGGGTCTTGCTATCAGACCGAGCGAGGAAAAATCCGCTCCGGACTGAATCTGCCGCCACTGGTAATCATACCCGATTGAAAAACCGGTTCCGAAGCCCATTGAAAAACCGGCAGTCTGGAGCACATCGCCGCCTTCGAATATGGAACTGTAATTAATAAAAGGGCACTGGGCGGCAAGGTTCCAGGACTGGGGAGAATATAAAATACCGGCATCGAAAATATCCGGAGAAATGCCGGGGCCGGCCGGATTGTCCCTAAGATGCCATATGCCGTCATTGTCAGCCCTGAACTTAGGGTCGTTCAGCGGGTCGGAGGAAAAAAGCATGCCTGAAACAGCAAAGGTCATTAGAATAATAAGCAATAATTTCATAAAGTATCCTTAATATAAAATTTTCGAATTTCGAATGCCGATAGCCTGATTATATAAAGGCGGTTTTTAGAAGTGCCCATAAAAAAAGTTCCAATTAGTCATTCGGAAATCGTAATTCGTAATTTTTAATGTACATCTTTTATTTATGAAAATCAAGTCCTAAAAAAACTTAATTAAAATCAGTCTATTCCGGGCCGGTTCCATGAATGCAGTTTAACGGAACAGCAAATCTCGCCTATAAATGTTGACATAATTACGATTTTTATTTAAATTTCTGTATTGAGGTTTTTTAATGGACAGAATTTATCTTGATAACAATGCGACAACACTTGTAGATCCCCTGGTAAAAGAGGCGATGGAGCCTTTTTTCACCCAGATGTACGGAAATCCGAATTCTCTCCACAGTTTCGGTACCGAGGTTCATCCTTATATGCGTATCGCGATGGACCGGCTTTATTCGGGCATAAACGCACCGGATGAAGACGACATTTTAATCAACAGCTGTGCTACCGAGGGCAACAATACAGTCCTGAAATCGGTTTATTTCGATTATATCAGGAACACGCCTAAGAAAAGGATCATCACGACCGAGGTCGAGCATCCTGCTGTTACCAATACATGTAAATTTTTGGGATCTTCCGGCGCGGAGATTGTCTATCTTCCCGTCAACAGTGATGGAATAGTAACCCTCGATATTCTTAAAGAGCATCTTGACCCCGATAAAACCGCACTTGTTTCGATCATGAAAGCCAATAACGAAACGGGGCTCATTTTCCCTGTTAAAGAGATGTCTCTTTATTGCAGGGAACAGGGAGTGCTTTTTCATACGGACGCCGTACAGGCAATCGGAAAGATCAAAGTTGATGTCAGGGATACTCCGGTGGATTTCCTAACCTTCAGCGCCCATAAATTTCATGGGCCGAAAGGGGTGGGCGGCCTGTATGTCCGCAACGGGATTAAACTGACTCCGCTCCTTCACGGCGGGGAACAGATGAGCGGCAAGAGGGGCGGGACAATCAATGTGGCCAGCCTTATCGGAATGGGTCTTGCCATGGAGCTTGCCGTGGATAATCTCGATTTTGAAAATACCAAGATAAGACAGCTTCGCGACAGGCTTGAGGATGCCGTGATGGGCATAAAGGATACTGAGGTGATAGGAAGGCGTGAAATACGCACCCCTAACACGATCCTTGTAAGTTTCAAGGGGATAGAAGGGGAAGCCTTCCTTTGGGATCTTAATCGGAACGGGATAGCAGCCTCGACGGGAAGCGCGTGCGCTTCGGAATCTCTTGAGGCAAATCCGAGCCTGATGGCCATGGGCGTAGACAAGGAGCTTGCCCATACAGGGATAAGATTCAGCCTTTCAAGGTATACTACTGACGAAGAAATAGATTTCACTATCGAAGTGATTACAAAAACAGTGGAAAGATTGAGGAGCATTTCCTCAACTTACGCTTAAAATTATAAAGGCGGGGATTGTGGCTAAAAATGATTTGATTGGCGGTGCTCTATGGGAGCAATATTCGGATAAAGTCAGCGAGAAGATGAACAATCCGGTTCACAGGGGTGAAATAACGGATGACCAGGCTAAAGCAATGGGCGCAAAACTCATTGTCGCAGACTGGGGCGCAGAGGCCTGCGGAGACGCGGTGCGGCTTTACTGGGCCGTGGATACTAAAACAGACAGGATTCTCGATTCTAAGTTTAAAAGTTTCGGGTGCGGTACGGCCATAGCTTCCAGCGATACAATGGCAGAGATGTGCATCGGAAAGACCGTGGATGAAGTGATAAAGATAACAAACCTGGATGTAGAGCGGGAAATGAGGGACGAAAAAGATACTCCGTCAATTCCGCCCCAGAAAATGCATTGCTCGGTGATGGCCTATGACGTCATTAAAAAAGCGGCGTCGATTTACAAAGGCGTCGACATGGCGAGCTTTGAATTTGACGAGATAGTTTGCGAATGCGCAAGGGTATCCCTGGGAACTATAAAGGACGTTATCAGGATTAACAATCTTAAAACCGTTGAACAGATCACTCAGTACACCAAAGCCGGCGCGTTCTGTAAAAGCTGCATTAAACCGGGCGGCCATGAAGCGAGAAAATATTACCTTGTTGATATATTAAATGAAGTGAGGGCACAAATGGAAAAGGAACAGGTTAAAGAATCACTGACTGCGGCCAGTTTCAAGGATATGGGAATTGTCCAGAAGCTCAAGGCTATTGAGAAAGTCCTTGAGGAGGAAATAAAACCTATGCTCGCAGCTGACGGCGGAAGCCTCGAAATAGTCGATTTGAAAGAGAGCGAAGGGCATACAGACCTTTATATAAACTACATAGGTGCATGCAGGGGATGCCCTGCCAGCACTACCGGCACTCTTTACGCAATACAGAATTACCTGGACGAAAAGCTCGACAGCACCATACGTGTACTGCCCGTAATGTAGCTCCAGGACGGCGGGAAGGATCAGTTTGATTTTTTGAATTTGATGTTTTCGCCGTCAGCATCGGCGGTGACTTTGCCGCCTTTGATGAGGCTGCCGAAGAGGACTTCGTCGACAAAATAGTTTTTTATCTTGTCCTGAATCCAGCGGGCAACTTCCCTTGCGCCGAAGGTTTTGGAAAATGACTTTTCGGTAAGCAGGTCCAGGCACTTTTCTGTTACTTTTAATGTAATATGCTTCTGCTTGAGAGATTCCTGGAATTCGGCAATCTGCTTGCGTACTATATCTTTTACCGTTTCTTTATCGAGAGCGTTAAACTGGACTATCGAATCGAGCCTGTTCCTGAATTCAGGAGAGAAAAGCATTTCGAGGGCTTTTGCCGAGGTCTTCCGTTTTTCATCGGCATCGCTGAAACCTATCGAAGCCTGGGCCATGTCGCGGGCGCCTGCGTTGCTTGTCATAATAATAATAACATTCCTGAAATCAGCTTTTTTGCCTGAATTATCCGTCAGCGTCGCATAATCCATAACCTGCAGAAGAGTGTTGAAAATATCGGGATGAGCCTTTTCAACCTCATCAAGCAGCAGGACGGAATAGGGCTTCTTGCGGACTTCCTCGGTCATCAGCCCCCCCTCCTCATATCCCACGTAGCCGGGAGGAGCGCCTATGAGCCTGGCTACCGTATGTTTCTCCTGGTATTCGCTCATATCGAAACGTATCAGGGGTATGCCCAGACAGGAAGAAAGCTGCCTGACTAACTCGGTTTTGCCTACGCCTGTCGGTCCTATGAAAAGAAATGACGCCACAGGCTTTGTTTCCTCCCGGAATCCGGCCCTCGATCTCTTGATAGCCTCGGATACCTGCTTTACCGCGGAAGATTGTCCGAAAACCCTTCCAGACAGCTCGGTTTCCAGGTTTTTAAGGTTTCCGATCTCGCTGGTCGAAACGGATTTTTCAGGTATCTTCGCAATTTTCGCAACTATCCTTTCTATATCTTCAGAACGCACTGTTATCTTTTTCCCGCCGCCCTCCCGGCCTTTCTTTATGCGCATCTGAGCTCCGGCCTCGTCAATTACATCAATTGCCTTATCCGGAAGATGCCTGTCGTTTATATATTTAGCGGATAATTCCACGGCTGATTTCAGAGCTTTTGCCGTATAAATTACTTTATGGAAGTCCTCGTAATTGCTTTTAAGCCCCTGCAGTATCCTGAATGCTTCTTCCCGGGTGGGTTCTGCAATCTCTATCTTCTGGAACCTTCTTGAAAGAGCCCTGTCCTTTTCGAAATACTTCCTGTATTCCTCGTATGTAGTTGTTCCTATGCACTTGAGCTTTCCCGACATAAGGGCCGGTTTCAATATATTCGACGCGTCGAGGGAACCGCCTGTGACGGCGCCGGCGCCTACGATCGTATGTATTTCATCGATAAAGAGAATGACGCTGTCCATCTGCAGCAGTTCGGTAATGATCTTTTTCAGACGCTCCTCGAAATCTCCCCTGTAGCGGGTCCCGGCAAGCAGGGAACCCATGTCGAGGGAATAAATTTTAGAACCTTTAAGATTTGACGGAACTGAACCCGATGCGATCAGTCCGGCAAGACCCTGTGTAATTGCAGTTTTACCGACGCCCGGTTCTCCAACATGAATGGGGTTGTTTTTGAATCTTCTGCAGAGGACCTGAATAGTTCTTTCAAGAACATCCTCCCTTCCGATAAGGGGTTCGAACTCATGGGCCCTGGCTTTTTGAACAAGCTCGGTCGTGTAATAACCAAGGATGCTTTTTTTGTTCTCTTTTTCAGTTCCGTTATCGGTATAGATTTCCTCGCCCGGCTTGATCTGGGTGAGGCGCGACACCGCTTCTTCCGGAATAACGGATATGCCGTGGGAAATGTAGTTAAGCAGGTCGAGTCTTGTAATTCCTTCCCTGTTTATGTAATAAGAGGCGAAAGAATCCTGTTCATCCATTATGGCTATAAAAACATCGCCTATGGTGATCTCTGTTTTATGCGGGTCGGAAGAGGAGTAAAGGGCCCTTGTCAGCACGCTCTGCAGACCCAGGGATTCGAGGGGTTCCGTGTCCCCGCTTAAAGTTTCATGGTAATTTTTAAAATAGGTTTCCAGGTCCTGCTTGAGGCTTTCGACATTCCCCCCGCAGTGAACAAGTATGTCTATGCCGCTGTTAAAAAACAGGGAGGCATAGAGCAGGTGTTCCGGCGTATAATACTCATGCCTTCTCACCTTTGCCTCATTGTATCCGGCGAGAATTATCTTATTCAATTCATCATTTATTTCCATACGTTATTATAAACCCTGTACAATAAATTTACTAATAATAAATTAGAACAACAATAATATTTCGGGTAATAGTAATATTAAGATTAGATTTTTTACCGCAGAGACGCAAAGAACGCAAAGATGATGTTGATAAAGGCCATGAGGCGAGGAAACAGAAGCCCTATAGAAAGTAAATTTTCAGGGGGGTGTGAATCCGTTCGCATTCTAACAAGCAAATCCTGATCATTTATTGAAAACAGATCGATTATATGCTATTCTTCTGTAATAATCAAAGGAGAAAAAATGACTAAAATTATTTCCATTATAATTTTTGGGCTATTATTAACTAATTTTGTGTTTTCGGAAGATCAAATAAAAGCATCTGATTTTAAATTATCTTCAGGTGACCATAAGACAATTACTTTATCAGAGTTAAAAACAAAATTGATTCTATGTTTTTATGAAACCAAAGACACATCTGATAAAAACAAGGATCTTAAAAAAGAATTACAAGATTATTATAACGGTATGGATAATTCTTATCAAAAAACAATATTTGTACTTGCTGTAGCTGATTGTTCCCAGGCATTTTGGCCATTTACCAGTATATGGGAAGGTGCTTTGATAGATAGAACAAAACAAATAGGATTTACTTTATATGGTGATTGGAATGGGAAAATGAGAGAAGATTACCATTTTATTAAAGATGAGGCAAACTTCGCGATAATAGATACAAAAGGGATTGTTCGTTATAAAATTTCCGGTAAGGTTAAACCTGATGAAATTATCAATATAAAAAATATTATTATAGCGTTATTAAAAGAGTCGGAATAGCTATAAAAAAGTGATTACAGAGGATAAAATGGATTCGGATAATCATCCAGGCACAAAAATATTTTATTTTTCAAGTACAGGAAACAGTTTGATTACAGCAAGAAAAATTGCGGAGAAGCTGGGTAATTCGCAGATATTAAGTATCCCCAAAATTATTAACACTAATATTGATTTTTCAGCAGTGAGGATAATTATTGTTTCCCCTGTTTATTGGTGGGGCCTGCCGAACATTATCAGCCGTTTTCTTGAAAAAATTCAATTGAATGAGCGTGTTGGGATTTTCACTGTAATGACAAATGCCGGGCTTGCAGGTGATCCATTCCGGATGGTTGATAAAATCTTAAAAAAGAAAAATCTTAATTTAAATTCCGGGTTTTTAGTCTGGATGCCGGAGAATTTTACACCCAGGTATGGTGTATGGCCGTTATGGCTCCAAAACCTATGTTTGAAGTCAGCTGATAAAAAAATAGACCGGATTTGTAATAATATTCAAAATAATAAAATGGGAACCCGAGAAAAAAGTCATTACGGGATCAACTGGTTGCTTACAATTCAACATAACTTTTATATACGCAAGATTTTTATTGAAAAATCTTTAAAAGCCGAAGATTATTTTTGGGCTTCTGATAATTGTAATGGATGCGGAATTTGTGCAAAAATCTGCCCGGTTGAAAATATTGTATTTAATGATGGTAAACCTGTATGGGGAGATAAGTGTGAAGTCTGCCTTGGCTGCATTCAATGGTGTCCTCAGAAAGCGGTTCAATTCCAAAAATCTACTCTTAAGGGCAAAAGATACCATCATCCGGATGTGGTATTAAATGATTTTATTATGCGTTAAAATAGCCAGAATTTGCCCCTTTTCATCTCCTGCGCCCTTTGTCAAGAACAATTATCTAAAAGGTTTAAGGTGTATCCAAGTTAGGCAGCTTTTCTTGCTGCAAATGCTCCATAATAGATTTCATCAGGGGTAGCGTATTCCAGGGACTGATGAAACCTCTCCTCGTTAAAAAATTTAAAGTAATTGTCAATTCCCTCCTTTAATTCTTTCATATCAGAGTAGTCTTTCAGATAAATTTCTTCATACTTCAAAGATCTCCAGAGCCTCTCAACATATATATTATCCAGAGCTCTTCCTTTTCCATCCATGCTGATTTGTATGTTCCTGCTCTTTAAAACTTCAATAAACCTTTCCGATGTAAACTGACTTC
>Ga0181520_10000313_pt1 | contig 107889 bp, 85 predicted proteins | sample PEATcosm2014_Bin_29_FD_132451 | JGI IMG/M metagenome (GOLD analysis project Ga0181520, IMG submission 132451) | Peatland microbial communities from MTU Mesocosm Facility, Houghton, MI, USA - PEATcosm2014_Bin02_30_metaG | ecosystem: Environmental > Terrestrial > Soil > Wetlands > Peat | place...
ACGGACTACTTCGCTCGTAAGCTTCTGAAGGTTTTGCCACCTTTCAATTTGCATCCCGCCACCTGTTGGCATGGAGGCCGGGCGAAGTGTAGAATCAACCAGAACCATCCGCAACAAGTTCGGCAACGCCCCCGACCACGGCTGGGCTCGGAGAATAAAGTCTGGCACTGGCCCTTGCAACCACGAAGGAACTGCTCAATCTCGCCAAATCCATCGCCCACATTGTCCCGGATCAATAGAACTGCCCAAGAAATCCCGCGTTTTTCCCCGTCCGCAGGCGCAAAGAATGGCACAAAGAATTCATGGAAAACGTGGGAAAACAGGCCAAAACGGTGGGAAGCATGAAAAACATGGAAATTCATAAACACCAATATAAACAGGAGTTACGTCAATGATTAACGTCGGTATCGCAGGTCTCGGTTTCATGGGCATGACCCATTATTTGGCCTATCAGAAGGTCCGTGGCGTGAAGGTCGCCGCGCTCTGCGAGCAGGATCAAAAACGGCTGGCCGGCGATTGGCGGACCATCAAAGGCAACTTCGGCCCGCAGGGGCAGATCATGGACCTGACGGGCATCGCCCAGTACGCCGAACTGGACGACATGCTGGCCGATCCCAACCTGGACGTAATCGACATCTGCCTGCCCCCGGCCTGGCACGCCAAGGTGGCGGTGGCCGCCCTGCGGGCGGGCAAGCACGTGCTGTGCGAGAAGCCGATCGCGCTGAATCCGGCCGACGCCACCCGCATGGTCGATGCGGCCAAGAAGGCCGGCAAGCTGCTGTCGATCGGCCAGGTGTTGGCGTTCTTTCCCGAGTACCACTTTGCTTACGAGACGATTAAGAGCGGCAAGTACGGCCGGCTGCTGGGCGGGCACTTCAAGCGGGTCGTTTCCGACCCCGCGTGGATGACCGACTTCTGGAATCCGGACAAGTGCGGCGGCCCAATGCTCGATCTGCACGTGCACGACGCCCATTTTATCCGCCTGATCTGCGGCATGCCGAAAGCCGTGCAGAGCGTGGGCACGATGCGCGGCGAGGTGGTCGAGCGCTTCACGACCCAGTTCATTTTCGATCCGCCGTGCACGATTACGGCTACCAGCGGAGCGATCAACCAGCAGGGCCGCCCCTTCACTCACGCCTACGAAATCTACCTGGAGAAGGCCACGCTCTTCTTCGAGTATGCCGCGCTGGCCCAGGTGGGCGACCTGGTCACTCCGCTCACCGTGCTTTTGGACAATGGCAAGGTGCTGCGGCCGAAGCTGGGCTCGGGCGATCCGCAGGACGGTTTCGTGGCCGAGTTGACCGAAATGGTGCGTGCGGTACGGAGCAACACGCCCTCGCCGCTGTTGGCCGGCGAGTTGGCCCGCGACGCCGTCATCCTCTGCCAGAAGCAGACGGAATCGGTTCGCCGCGGCCGCCCGGTGAAGGTGTGAATCCGACGATGAATCGAACCGCGACTTTGCTGATGGGCGGGTTGATCTCGCTCTGGGCGTCCAGCATTCCCCAGAGCTGCGCCCACGCCGAGGAGTTGAAAGTCACGCCGGGGTTGGTGATCGAACGGTGCACCGTTGCCCGAGACGACAAGCACCATTTGGCATGGCCCATGGTGTGCATCGCGGCCAATGGCGATCTCGTTTGCAGCTACTCCGTGGCCGACGTTCACGGCGGAGGGGCGGTTCCCCAGGCGGTAGTCCGCATCAGTAAGGACCAAGGACGCACGTGGAGCGAGGCCATCGTCGTGCAAACGCTCCATCAGGACCAGGGCGAGGGGTTCTTCTTCTGTCGCTGGGTGAGCCGGCTCCAGGACGACTCGCTCTTGTTGGCGACGGACTGGACCCTGTGGCGGCCGAATCCGCCGGGTGCGCCCCACGATTATTGGAACGATCCCGAGAACGGCGGGAGCAAGAATCGTGGAGTATGGCTCTACCGAAGCACCGATCATGGCCGCTCTTGGACGGCCCCGGAGAAGAAAAGCTGCATGGCAATCAGTCTGACCATGACGCAGATCCGCGACGGCTCGATTTTTCTGGGCGGAAGCCTTTACCGCACGCGCAACGACAGTTGGCGACAGGTCCTGTATCGCTCGCGGGACAACGGCAAGACGTGGTCCGAGCCGATCGTGGTCCTCGACGATCCGAAGTACTGCCCGAATGAAGGCTGCATCGTGGAAATGCCCGGCGGCACGCTGGTCATGTATGAGCGCACCGAGAAGGGCATCGGCGGCGGGGCGATCAAGATGATTTCCGACGACGGCGGCCGGACGTGGAAGGGACCCTTCGCCGCCGGCCGATGCACGATCAACGGCCGCGTGTTCGCCAATCGCCTCAGCACGGGGGAAGTGCTCGTCGTGCATCGCGTGGGGGACGACAACTTCGGCTTCTTCGTCGAATCGCCGGCAGCCGCGCTCGCCCGCGTACCCTACCATGCAGCAACCTACAAACCGCCCGCGTCGAGCTGGGGCCTCATCGACGTCGAGCACTACCGACAACGACCGGACGGCGGTTACGGCGGCTGGGTGGAATTGCCCGACGGCGACATCTATGCCGTCAACTACATCACCGACGACGCGCCGAAACCACAGATTCGCGGCTATCGACTCTCCCGCAAGGCGCTGTTGGAGGCGACCCCGTAGACCACTGGTGAGAAACGGGGAGGAAAAAGGGAAGAAGAGATTGTCGGAGATAACCGCCGTCGCCACTGTTGGCCGGCGAGTTGGCCCGCGACGCGGTCATCCTCTGCCAGAAGCAGACGGAATCGGTTCGCCGCGGCCGCCCGGTGAAAGTATGACCGATCGGTAGCCGTTTCAGCCTTCGGGCCGACGTGGGCAATCGCCACCGAGCATTTTAGAACAGGCAACACCGCTGGCCGGTTCGCGCGGTCGCCACGACTTCCCGCTGAATTGTCCCAAGATTCGGTCGTTTTTTGTCGCGTCTCTCAATACGCATGAGTTAATGGGACAGCAGCGTGAATGGACACGCCAAAGGACCGGCATAACGGAACGGCGACAACTGAAGCAACTACTGGCGACCAGCCCTGATCGCCGTTCCCGTTTATCCGTTAGTTTGCCGTCGCTCGCCAGTCCAAGGTCACGTCGGTGGCTTGGCACTAGCGATTGTATTCTGGAATGATGCAAACGCCATTTCGACTTCATCGCAGTTTGGAATGACGCCCAGACGCACAAGGAGATGTAGGTCACGCAGCAAGATAATGATGGACAGAATCGCGATTAAACAGACCGAGTTTCTCTCGCGGACTTCTGGCGCAGAATAGTATTGTCGAAAATACTGCTGAAGAATTGCGCCGGGAGCCCCATGCGCATGCAGCGAGGCGAGGTTGTAGACCAGTTCGTATTCCCTCTTCCACGGTTCACCCAATTCTTCGGCCCGATTGTAAATATTCTTCAAGGCAAAAGCGTTGTGCTTCTGGTTGCGACCCCTGTTGTCACGATAATGGAATCTTTCCTGGAATCTCATCGTCGCATCGTCAAAGTCCTGCAGTGGGGAAGAATCGCCAGACTTCTGGATGAATTTACGGTATTCCATTACGGTAAAGTTACAGAAATCCTGGGCGCGTGCCACTGGATCCCGCTCGATCCAATGCAGATTCAGGGAGACCTCCCAGAACTGACGAAACACCACCGCCCCTGACTCATGATACAACTCGGGCAGCAGGAGGCCGAGGGCCTTGTAGGTATTAAACGCGTAAACGAAGGAAATCATGCTGACGAAACTGGGCAGGTCGGAAGGCAATGTGTGTTCAGTATGCATCAACGTAGTGGTTGCCTCGCGCACGTCAGCATGATGCTGGAGTATCTCGGCGAATGGAAGAGGGACGGGAGCCCCCTTGCAGGTGCCGAGAAAAAGCGTGTTGTGAAGATTTGGGGCGTCAGTGTTCATCTCTGAACCTCGAAATAATCGCGCAGAGCTGTCCAGCGAGTGGACAAGTCCGGATCGGTAAAGTTCATGCTGGCGAATAAGTACTCGACCGCCGAAGTGCAGTAAGATTCCCCCGCATTTTCGCAGCCGAGCATAGCATCGTCAACCCTGATACGTCATACTGGGAAATGGGTTCCGACGGATTGCCAGTCCCGAAGCTACGCTATACCGCATTGGGGGCCATGCTGTGCCGCAATCTTTCCATCGGAGACCATCCCACCCTCGATGGCTGGAGCCTGTACATCAAAATCAGAAAACCTTCCCTTTCCGGCACCCAACCGTGTTACAGCCCGTGTTGTGTGCATGCCTCGCCAAGCAAGTCCAAGATTGCCATCTCGTAAGACAAATTGCCGAAAAAAGCCTTTCAGAAGTAGGTTGGCCATATAATCCCCGCCATCACCGGAACGCGCATGACCGACATGCAAGCAGGACTAACAGGAAGCGTTCCAAAGGGCCAGCGTGTTCTGGCTCGGCGCGGTAGACGATTGAATGCCCGTGCTTGCCCGCGACGACTTTTCGCGTCAGAATAGAGGCCGGGTGTTTCTGACTGCAGAGGGTCACCATGAATTCTCGGTCGTTCAACCGTCGCCAATTTATCAAGACCTCTGCCGCCGCAACGGCTGTTTCCAGCGTGGCGTCGCTGTGGTCCACGGCGACGTCTTCCGGGGCGGAGAGATCGCCATCCTCGCGGGATCGACCGACGTTCGCGGCCATCGGCGTCGGCGACGAAGGCCGAGCCATCACCTCCGTCAAGGGGGCCGAGTGGTGGAGGGGCAAGGGGGCCTGCGCTTTCGCCGATCCCGTCGTCGTCTGCGACGTCGATCGGCGCCGGGCCGAGGCCGCCCAAGCAGCCTATGGCGGCAAGGCCACCATCTATGAATATCTCGATCCGTTTGGGCCGAAAATTGGCGTGGGATCCCGTCAAAGAAATGATTCTAGGCGACGACGAGGCCAATCGCTGGCTCGATCGTCCGCGCCGTAAAGGTTATGAGTTGCCGCAACCGGCGTGATCTTCCCCTCCTTCCTCCAGCCCGAGAATGAACGCCATGAAAAACCGCCGCGCTTTTTTGAGAGATTTTGCCGCCGCCACGGGCGCCGCGGCGTCCGCCGCAACGATCTTCGCCCCGGGGAGCGCTCTGGCCCAGTCGCCTGGCACGGAGCCGTCGCCCCGTTCCAACTCCAATTCCAACTCAAAAACCTTCTGTAATCAGCGGCGCTGGCGATTGGCCTTCGGCCTGAACGGCTATGAATCGTCGGAGAACTCGTTCAAGAACTCGTTTCCCATCTGGGAGGTTTTGGAATTCGCCCAGCGCGAAGGGTTCGAGGGAATCGAAATGGTGCCCAATTGGCCCCATAAGGATATGTACGTGAATCCGGCGGACGAGGCGAAAATCAACAGCCTCCGCGGGTTCTTCGCGCGCTACAATCTGAAGATCTTTTCCATCCAGACGTTCGGACCAGAGTCGTTCAGTTCGAGCCGGGCGGTCCGCGAGGGCTGGGTGAAGCGGTTCACCGAGTTGGCCCGTTTCGCCCGCAAGGCCGGCTGCGAGTGCATGGGCTTCTGGCCCGGGGGCGACGCAGGTGGACAAACCATCGACCAGGCCATCCAGTCGCTCGTCTGGTCGCTGCGTGAAATGGGCAAGGTCGTCGCCGACGAGGGACTCGTGCTCGGCATGGAGATTGAGCCGCCCTTCCTCTTCAACAAAACCGAACACATGCTCCGTCTGCTCGACGGCGCCGACCATCCGCGCGTCAAGGCCATCTACGACCCGAGCCATTTCGACGTCATGACCGGCAGCCGGGGCAAGCCGCACGAGATGCTCGCGCGGGTGGGCGTCGATCGCATCGCCTACATGCAATTCACCGACAGCGACGGCACGCTCTTCCACGGCACGTCGAAGCACCTGCCGTGCGGCGACGGACACGTCGACATCCGCGCCTCGCTGGAAATGCTGTGGCGTGGCGGCTTCGACGGTTGGTTCATGTTCGACGCCTGGGACACGCAAAACCCCTACGACGCCTGCCGGAAGGGCCGGTTGGCCGTCGAGGCCTTCCTTGCCACCCATAGGTCCTGATCATCGCGACCGCCCGCCGGCGCCGCTCGCTCGGGAGTCGGACGGCGCAAGTGTGAGTATTTCGCCCCAGGGGCTCGACAGGTCAAAAAAGGAAGCAGGGCCATGATGAGACCATTGGCCGGGCTGTTGCCCGTAGTCCTCTCATTCTTGTGTTGCGTCACCGCCACACGTGCAGAAACCACCTCGCTGCAAGGTAGGTGGGCGTTTCGGCTCGATCCCAGCCAGGTGGGCGAGAAACAGGCTTGGCAGAAGCAGTCGCTGCCCGATCGTATCAAGCTGCCCGGCACGACCGACGAGGCCGGCTACGGCGAAAAGGACGACGGGATCGAGCAGGGTTGCCTCGGCCGCGTTCATAAATACGTCGGGCCGGCCTGGTATCAGCGCGAGATCGACGTGCCGCCCGGCTGGCGGGAGAAGGACGTCGAGTTGCTCCTGGAGCGGGTGCTCTGGCAAAGCAAGGTTTGGGTCGACGACCGATTTTGCGGCGCAGAAGATTCGCTGGGCACGCCCCATCGGCATCGGCTGGGCCGGCTTTCGCCCGGCCGCCACCGGCTGACGATCCGCGTCAACAACGCGATGATCCATCCCATCGGCAACAAGGGGCAGTGTTACACCGACGACACGCAGACCATCTGGAACGGCATCCTGGGGCGGATCGAGCTCCACGCTCACGATCCGCTGTGGATCCAGCGGCACCGCGTCTTTCCCAGCAACGACGGCACGGTTCGCGTTGAACTAACGCTCTGCAACGGAGAGGACAAAGCCGTTTCCGGGAGCGTGGACGCAACCGTCGTCGAACGGCTCACCGGCACAGTTGTCGGCAGGAGCCAGACGCCTTTGCGGATCGCGCCCGGCAGCAGCGAAACGCAACGCGAGGTCACGATCAAGCTCGACCGGGCGCCGAAACTCTGGAACGAGTTCAGCCCCGCTCTCTATGAGCTGAAGTTGCGGCTTCGAGGCACGGCCGGCAAGACGGAACTGAACGATGCCGCGACGGCCACGTTCGGCTTTCGCACCATCGGGCGTCTCGGACCACATCTGACGATCAACGGTTGGCCGACCTTCATCCGCGGCAATCTCGATCGCGCGGGCTCCCCGCTCTGCGGCCATCCCTCCTGCGACGTGGACGCCTGGCGGCAGGTTTTTCGTGTCTATAAGGAATACGGTCTCAACCAGGTGCGGTTCCATTCGTGGTGCCCGCCGGAAGCGGCTTTCGCGGCGGCCGACGAGCTAGGTATCTACATCCAGGCGGAGGTCCTTTGGATCGACTACTGGATGGCGATGGAGCCGAACCCGCACAAACACCACGATACGCCCGGCTATCCCAAAGGCGTGGGCAAGAACGATCGCACGATCGACGGGTACGTGCGCGGCGAGATGCGGCGGATGCTCGACGCCTATGGCAACCATCCCTCGTTCGTCTTTTTCGTGATCGGCAACGAATTGGGCAGCTCGGATTTCGACGTGATGGGCCGCTGGATCAAGGAGGAGAAGGAACGCGATCCGCGCCGTCTGTACGCTGCCTCGACCGCGCGGGCCATTACGCCGTGGGACGATTTCTCTGATACGCACCTGATTCCCGGCGCCGGGACGATCGTCAATCGTCTGGGCGTGCCGCACACCGACTGGGACTACCAAGATTCCTATCGCCGCGCGCCGGTGCCGATCATTGCCCACGAAATGGGACAGATGCCCGTGTATCCCTGTTGGGACGAAATTGCCAAGTACACGGGCGTGCTGCGGGCGTACAACTTCGAGCGCTTCCGCCAACAGGGCCGCCGCAACGGTATTGAAGCCCAGAGCCGGGAGCTGGAGCAGGCCTCGGGGGCCAGCAACCGCATCATCTACAAGGGCGAAATGGAGGCCCAATTGCGCTCGGCCGGTTCGAGCGGCGTCAATTGGCTGAGCATGCAGGACTACTCGGGCCAGGGCGAAGCGCTCATCGGTTGGTTGGATGCGTTTTACGCGAGCAAAGGTTTCGTCACGCCGGCGCAGTTTCGCCGCTACAGCAGTCCCACCGTGCCTTTGGCCCGCTTTAAGAGCTACGTCTGGCAGAGCGGCGAGAAGTTCCAGGCGACGGCGCAGGTTGCCCATTGGGGAAGTCATCCCCTGAACAGCGCCCGAGCCGCGTGGCGGCTTTGCCGGGCCGGCGGCCAACTGATCGCCCAGGGCCAATTCGCCGCCGCGCAGCTTCCCGTCGGCTCGCTGACCACGCTGGGCCAGGTTACGGCCGATCTGACGCCGATCCGCCAGGCGGAGCGGGTGAATCTCGAAGTCGCCATTGCGGGCACCGACTTCGCCAATGACTGGGATTTGTGGGTCTTTCCCGAAGGACCGGCCACAGCGCCGGCCAACGTGGCGGTCTGCGATCGTCTCGACGCCGCACTTAGAGATCTGTCACGAGGCCGGCGCGTCGTGCTGCTGGCACACCGGTTAGGCGCCACCGCCAACGCGCGCTATGCGGCCTGGATGCCCGTTTTCTGGTCGGCCGCGTGGGGAGGCGGCGAACATGGCGCGGTGCTCGGTGCGCTGGTGCAAGATCGGCACCCGGCGCTGGCCGGATTCCCCACCGACGGGCACCTCGATTGGCAATGGTTTGACGTTTGTGCCGGCGGACGCGGCTTCGTGCTCGACGAGTTGCCGGCCGGCTATCGGCCGATCGTGCAGCCGGTCAGTGATTTTCACTTCAGTCACAAGCTCGGCAGCATCTTCGAGTTTCGCACCGCGCAGGGCGGCAAGCTGTTGGTGTGCGCCTATAACCTGGCCGACAACCTGAGCCAACGGCCCGCCGCGCGGCAGTTGCGGCAGAGTCTGCTCGACTATGCGACCGGTCCCGCCTTTGCGCCGCGGCAGGAAATCACCGCCGAGCAACTGACAAAGCTGTTGCCAATACAATAGCAGTCCTTGGGCAACCGCCACGAGGACGGTGCGTCGCAGCCACTCTTGCCGGACTCTCAGACCGCCTCGTTCACCAATTGAATCTTTGTCAACCGGCAGAAGCGTTCCAGGTCCTTGTGAAGGTCGCCGTAGCAGGTGACGCGGTGCAAACCGTTGGACCAGTTGCGCCACAGCTTTTCTCCGTCGCCGTCGATGCGGATGGTCAGCTTGTCGCGGCAGCCGCGCTCGCAATCGGGGCAATCGATCACCTGACCGGTGAAATAGACCATCAGCTTGGCGTCGACCAGCTTGGCCTGCGTCGCCTTGGGCCCGATGGGCATTCTCACCTGCGGCGTCACCCCCTCCTGCCGCTCGTGAACCGTGCGGAGCTTGTAGGGAAAGGCCTGCTGCTCCGGCCCCAGGATTTTCACCGCCGCCATGCAGTGGGCCAGGATGATCGAGTTGTTCGAGTCGTCGATGGTCGGGTCGCTGATGAAACCGGGCTTGCCCGCCAGCCCTTGGTAGATGATGTGCGTCATGGCGCTTTGCAGGTCCGACTCGCAAATGCCGCCCAAGCCGATGTTGTTCAACCGGGAAAAGCCCAAACAGGGATAGGCCGGCAAGCGAATCGTCTTGTCCCACATCGACCCGTAACAATCGACCGTCAGCACCGTGGCGTCCTCGTCGGCCAGCATCTTCTCAAAGGCCAGGGCCTGCCGACATGATTTGTAGATATTCTCCTTGGAGGGCTCGACAATCTTCGTAGCCTCTTGGATCCAGCGATCGGTTTCCGCCCGGGCCTGGGCCTCGTCGACGGCGTTGTAGGCCGCCTCCACGTCTTTCAGCCCGACCTGCTTGATCTCCGTGCCGAACTTCTCTTTCATCTGTTTGGCGAACTCGACGGGGAGCCGCTCGGTCACGTCCAAAATCTTCGCCTCGCGGAGATGATGGATGGCGCGGATGGGCCGGATGGCGGCCGCCAACTGCTTGCGATCGCTGGTGAGAATGGCATCGAAGTGCGCTCCGATCGGCTGCTTCGTCAGCCAGCCCCAGCTTGCCCAATCGTGTCCCGAGTAGGGGATCGCAAAGGCCACGGTCGGCTTTCCGGCCTCGAGGATTTTCACGAGGATGTTGTGGATCGTGATGCCCAACTGGATGACCAGGACACCGTCCGCCTTTTTCAGTTCCTCCTGGATCGCTTCGGCTTCCTTCGGCGAGGTAATCAATCGATCCACGGTGAACTCGACGTCTTTCAGCTCGTCCTTCAGCTCGTCGAACACGGGCTGGTAGGAGCGCACCTCGGCCGCCAGGTCCAGTCCCGGGCGGGGCCAATCGGTGCGGGGACCGGCTACGTAAATCCTTGCCACTTTGACCTTCGTACGCCGACAGCCAGGGCTGATCAAGCGGGTCGTCGGCTGCGCGCAGCATTGGGCCGCCATGAGATTCGCGGCGCCCAAGGCCATGGCCGTGCCGCCGGCACTGATTTGCAGGAACTGTCTCCGCTGAATCTCTTGGTTCATGCGACACCCCTTTCGTGTTTCTTGTGAACAGTTACGCAAAGACCCGAGCACGTTCGTCGCGTTCTGCGCCGCCAGCGTGCCGCACGATCCACCAAAGCGTCCCGATTCTACTGCGGTGGCAACCGCTGTGCAATCATCCGCAAGGAGGGCGCAGCCACGGATTTTTCCGCTCGGGCAACTACCCTCTCACGCTGGTCGTGCCGAACAGGACGGAGGACATTCCCTACAGCAGCTTCGGCGGCTTGCCGTCGACAAACGGCTTGATCGTCGACTGGGCCCTTTCCTTGGTGCTGAAATCGGGGTAGGCCACCGGCTTGGTCACGCCGTGTTTGGCCAGAATGCGGACGCACTGGATGCGGCACTGACTGGCCAAATCGATGGCCGCCGCCAGAATTCGCTCGCATTCCTGCGGCGAGTGGATGCCCATGCCGTTATTGGCCGCCACGTAGTCCCAACGCAACTGGGCGCCGCGGACCAGTTTTCGAACGCCGGCCAACTCGTCGTCGCTGGCGCCGGCCTGCGCGGCGGCGGCAATGTCGAAATGGGCCTGGGCCAAGGCGGTTTCCGCCCAGCCGCGGGCCTGATGGACCTTGTCCTGAATGCCTTCCACGCGGCTGCGCAGCTCCTCCTCGCCCCAGCGATGGCAGACGGCACACGAGTTGGCCACGTTGGCCAGCGGGCTTTGGATGTGATGGTCGGTAAACTTCACGCCGCCTTCCGTGCGGTAGGGCATGTGGCAGTCGGCGCAAGCAACGTCGCGGTAAGCGTGGACGCCCGTGCGATAGACCTCGTAGTCCGGATGCCGGATCTTCACCATGCGGGCCTTGCTGATGGCGTGCGTCCAATCGGCGAACTGGGCCTCGTCGAAATACTGTTCCATCTGCTCGGGCGTGGTCCCCTTGTCCCAGGGGAAGGTCAAATAGTTCCCCTTCTTCTGGAAATAGTATTCCACGTGGCACTGGGCGCAAACCAGCGTCCGCATCTCCTGGTGCGAAACCTGGTCGATGTCCTTGCCCTGCCGGGCGAAGGCCTCGCGGAGCGCCGGGCGCGTGATCCGCAGCTTCATCGTGTTCGGCTCGTGGCAATCGGGGCAGCCGATCGGATGCGTGATCTCTTTGCGGAAATCGTCGAACTTGCCGGCGTAGAACTTGGCGGGCCCGGGCGAGGCCATCAGCCGTGGCACGTCGGGGCTCTTGCACGTCCAGCAGGTGGCCGGCGTCTTCGCATTGACGCGCTTGGTCTTGGTGACGTCCTCGACCGCGTAGACGTGACCGCGAGCTTGGCGATAGTCCTGGGCGAACGCGTAGCCGGCGAAAAGGACCACGCTGGCCGGCGATGCTTCGAGATAGTCCCGCTGCGTGGCGCCGCCGTACTTGGTGCGCGTGGTGGTCTCGGCCATTTTTCGATAGGCTTCGTACTCGCGGGGATAGTTTTCGCCCCACTTCCCGGCGTCGGTTTCCCATTGGCCGATCGGCCGCAGCGGCAGCCGCTGGCGGGCCTCTTCGCGGCGCTGCAGGATCGAAGCCGCCAACACTCCCAGCACAAACGTGGCGGCCAGGGCCGCAATCATCAGGGCCCAACCCCGCCATGCCGGCAACGGAGAACGACGCTGCTCTGTGTTCATTGGTGGTTTCCTTTTTGCTGTGGTCGTACGCTTCGCCCGCCGATGGTGTGCCGCTGCATCGGCTCGGAAAGCGCCGGCAGTTGCGGCCGGAAGACCTCCGGCGTGGCCGAAAGGCTGCGGACCGTGCCGTGCGGCACCTCCCGATGGCAATCCCAGCAGCGCAGGTCGCCCGCCTGATGCGCGGCCGGGGCCACGTCCGCAACGACCGCCGCGTGACAGCGGCGACAATTGTCTTCTACGACCGGCGCCGCGCGGACCGACAACCGGATGACTTGCGGCTCCCAGCGCATGGTAAACACCGTGGCGTGCCACAGCCCGTCCTTGGCCTTGAAGCCGTATTGGGCTGCCAGCGACGTGTGCGGCACGTGACAATCGTTGCAGGTGGCCACGTTGGCATGGCTGCTGTGCTGCCAGGTGACGTACTGGGTGGTCATGACGTGGCAATTCATGCACGTCTCCGGGGCGTCGCTCAGGTAGGAAGTGGCGAGGGAGGTGTGAAACACGAACAGGGCCATCCCGCCTGTGATGCCCAGCACGACGAACCCGGCCGGCCGCCAGGCCGGGGCAAGGAACCGCAACCCGGCGAGCTGCGCGGCGATGGTTCCCAACCACGTCATGCAGTAGTCCCTCTCCGACAAGGGCGACGCTTCCGGCAGTCGGCAAAAACGGGACCAATTCGGTCGGCCGTTGTATTGCCGCACGATTTCTGGTAAAAAATAGGCGCGGCGCAACGCCCGGCCGCGGTCGCCGGGTCACACCAACAAGCCGCTGCAAGCCCCCCGTTGCCTCTCACGCGAAAGCTGTGTACGGAGCGTATTGTGATCGGCGCCGTGCGGTTGTCAATGGGAGCCGCGGTTGACAACGGTTGCAATTGGCCTCGATAATGGGTGAAGCAAACGAAAGGCCCTTGGCTCGACCGTGTAGTTCTGAAGTTCAACAACTGGCAAGACCGGGAGATCATCCATGGATCGCAGAGAGTTCCTCGAACAGGTTGCGGCGTGGTCGGCTGGCGCATGCGTGGCAACACCCGTTTTCAACGTTTCGTCCATCGTCGCCGCGGAAGGAAAACCCCAGGGGGCTTCGCTCCTGGCCGTTGCCAAGGGCAAGGACTATGCGGCCCTGGTCGAGCAAGTCATGAAGCCGCTGGGCGGCATGGCGGCCTTCGTCAAGAAGGACGATCGCGTGGTCGTGAAGCCGAACATCGGCTGGGACCGCACTCCCGAGCAAGCGGCCAACACCCATCCCGACGTGGTCAAGACGGTCGTGCAGCAGTGCCTCGATGCCGGCGCCAAGCGGGTGCTGGTTTTCGACCGCACGGTCAACGACGCTCGCCGTTGCTACGTCAAGAGCGGCATTCAGGCGGCCGTCGAGTCGATCGGCGATTCCCGGGCCCAGTGCGTCTTCCAGGATCAGAGCAAGTTCGTCCCCGTGCAGATCGAGAATGCCAAGTCGCTCAAAGAGTTCCATTTCTACCAGGACGCCCTGGCGACTGAATGCGATTGCTATATCAATGTGCCCATTGCCAAGCACCATTGCCTGTCGAAGCTCACCATCGGCTTGAAGAACGCGATGGGCGTGATCGGCGGCAATCGCGGCGAGATCCACAAGGGCATCCACCAGCGGATCGCCGACTTGAACCTGGTGATTCGTCCCAAGCTCACCATCGTCGATGCCACCCGCATCCTGCTCCGCAACGGACCGACGGGCGGTAATCTCGCAGACGTCAAGGTGCTCGATACGCTGATTGCCTCGGCCGATCCGGTGGCTGCCGACGCCTATGCCACGACGCTGTTCGGCATGAAACCCGAGGAACTGGGATCGACGGTCGCCGCGGCCAAATTGGGGCTGGGCGAAATGGACCTCTCCAAGGTCAAGATCCTGAACGCCTGACATGAGACGTCTATTGTGGATCCCGTGGCGTTGGTGGCGGCGGGCGGCGCAGCTCGTGCTACTGGTGGCTTTCGTTTGGCTGTTCCGCCGCACGGAGTATTCCGGCGCCGAACAGTTGCCCGGCGGCGAGAATATTCTGTTCCGGCTCGACCCGCTGGCCGCGGCCGCCGCCATGCTCGCCGGCCGCCAGGTGATCGCGCTGTTTTGGCCCGCGCTGGTGATGGTCGGGCTGACGCTCGTCCTGGGACGGTTCTTTTGCGGTTGGGTTTGCCCGCTGGGAACGCTCTTGGACTACTTTCATCGCTTGCTGCGCCCCATCACAAGGCGGACCAATGCGCTTCTGCGGCCGCGTCTGGCCGCGGCGGCGGCGGCGCCGCTGCGGGGGACGCGATATTTCCTCTTGATCGCCGTGCTGCTGGCCGCCGGCTTGGCTTTTCCGCTGGTCGGACTGGTCGATCCGTTCTCGCTGTTGGTCCGCGGGCTCACCTTTGCGCTTGACCCGTTGCTCTGCCGCGCGGCCAACGCGTATTTCGCCTGGAGCGGCAGCGGTTGGGTGGCCACGGTGCTCCAGCCATTCGCCAAGAAGCACCTGCTGCCGTTCCGGCCCATGGTCTTCTATCTGACCGAGGTATCGGCGGCCATTTTGGTGGTCATTTTCTTGCTGGAACTGGCGGCCCGGCGGTTTTGGTGCCGCTGGCTCTGCCCGGCCGGGGCCCTGTTCGGGCTGTTGGCGCGCCGCTCCCTGGTGAAACACCTTCCCGTCCGCGTTTGCAAGGCGTGCGGCCAGTGCGTCGAGCTGTGCCGCATGGACGCCCTGGACCCGGCCGCGGGACTCTCTCCCCACGCCTGTACGCTGTGCATGGAATGCGTCGACCACTGCCCGAAGGGCATCGTCCAGTTTGGCATCAAGCGGAAGGCGAAGAGCCGGCCGCGGCCGGTCGATCTTTCGCGCCGCGGCGTGTTGACGGGCATCGCGGCGGGGGTGGCGATCCCGGGCGCCGCCGTGGCGGTCCGGCTGGGTCACGAGTCGCCCGTGCCCCCACACCTGATTCGGCCACCCGGCGCTGGCGACGAAAAGACCTTCCTCAGCCTGTGCATCCGCTGCGGCGAGTGCATGAAAGTCTGCCCCACCAACGTGTTGCAGCCGGCCATCTTCGAGGCCGGCCTGGCAGGCATGTTCTCCCCGCGGCTCGTGCCGCGCCTGCTCTTCGAGCAGAGCAACTGCGAATACACTTGCACGCTTTGCAGCCAAGTTTGCCCCACCGGAGCCATTCCGCGCTTGACTGAGGAGCTGAAACACCACCATCCCAGCGGCAAATCCTACTTCGATCACAATCGCTGTCTCCCCTGGGCCAAGCAAACCCCCTGCATCCGTTGCGAGGAAATGTGCCCGACGCCGGAGAAGGCCATCAAGATTCTCAACACCTTCAAGATCAAGCAAGACGGCGAGGAAGTGGAAATTCAGCAGCCCTTCGTCGATCGCGAGCTGTGCGTAGGCTGCGGCATTTGCGAAAGCAATTGCACGATCGAGGGCGTTGCCGGCATCCGCGTGCAACGGGTCGACGCGCCCGACCCGGGCACGGAGTTCTTGCTCAAGGGGGCTAACAAAGCAGCCGGGCAAGCACGGCCGCCGGCCGCCGACGGCCGCGCAGCGCCCGCTGGCGCGAAGGGAGGTTCTTTTTGAGGGCGGCCTGAAGCAGTCTTGTTTGTCGCCAAAAGGAGTTCTATAATACAGCAGAAGGCATACTATTGGGGGCCTGACAGGGCGGGCGCAGAGCGGAGTACTTTCGATTGACAACCAAGCCCAAAATCCTCCTGGTTTGCGATTCCCGCGAGCATGCCGAGCAATTGCTCGCCAACGCGGCCGAATCCCATGAGGTGGTGGTGGCGGCGGACGCCTTGCAGGCGCTCTCGCAACTGCCCCAGGAGCCGTTCTCGGGGGTGTACATCTCCTCCGAATATCTTCAGCAGGCCCTGGAAATCGGCCGCCTCCTGCAAAACGAGCAGATTCTGGAAGGCATGCCCGACGGCGCCGTTCTCTTGGACAGCGACAACTCCATTATTTGGAGCAACGGGCGGTTGGGCGAATGGTTCGATCGCGACCGCATCGTGGGCGCCAACTTCTACACCGTGCTGGGCAGCCCGGAAATCCTCGGCCCCGACTTTTGCCCGTTCCACACCGCCTTGGCGACCGGCCAGCCCACCAGCTCCACGCTCCGCAGCGGCGAGAACCGCTATTACCACGTGCACGCGGCGCCGGTTCGCGAGATGGGCGCCGCCTCGCGGCACCTGATCGTCACCGTGCGCGACGTGACCAACGAGGTCCACCAGCAGCAGAAGATGGCCGCCATCCATCAGGCCGGCATGGAGCTGGCCGATCTTGCGCCGGCCGAGATCGCTCACATGGCGGTGAGCGACCGCATCGAGCTGCTGAAATCGAACATCCTGCACTTTACCCGCGACCTGCTGCGGTTCGCCGTGGTCGAAATCCGGCTCCTCGATCAGAAGACCGGCCGCCTGGAACCGCTGCTGTCGATGGGGATGGAGCCCGAGGCGGCCGCCCGCGTCCTCTATGCCCAGCCGCAAAACAACGGCGTGACCGGTTTTGTGGCGGCCACGGGCAAGAGCTACCTGTGCGAAGACACCACCGAGGATCCGCTCTATCTCCCCGGGGCCAAGGACGCGAAAAGCTCGCTGACCGTGCCCTTGCTGCTGCACGAGGACGTGATCGGCACCTTCAACGTCGAGAGCCCCGAGCCCCGGGCGTTTACCGAGAGCGACTTGCAGTTTCTGGAAATCTTTTGCCGCGACGTGGCCGGCTCGCTCAATACGCTGGAATTGCTGGCCGCGGAGAAGCTCACCACCGCCGCCGAAAGCGTTGAGGCCATCCACAGTGCCGTGGCCCAGCCGGTCGATCAGATCCTCAACGACGCCGTCAACGTCATGGAGCGTTACATCGGCCACGAGCCGGAAGTGGTTGAGCGGCTGCAGCGCATCCTGCGCAATGCCCGGGACATCAAGCAGATGATCCAAAAAGTGGGCCAGCAGATGGCGCCGGCCGAGGCCCTGCCGCCGACAATGCAAGTGGAAGAGCGGCCCTTGCTCCGCGGGCGGCGGATCCTGGTGGTCGACGCCGACGAGAACGTCCGCAGCGCGGCCCACAACCTGTTGGAACGTTACGGCTGCGTGGTGGAAACGGCCCACGACGGCGCCGAGGCCCTCTATATGGTCCGCGCGCTGACGGACGCCGAATATGACGTGGTGATCGCCGACATCCGCTTGCCCGACATGACCGGTTACGAGTTCATGCTCAAATTGCAGGAGATCATGGAAACGATACCGCTGGTACTGATGACGGGCTTCGGCTGGGACCCCGGCCATTCGATCGTCAAGGCCCGCCAGGCCGGTTTGCAGACCGTGCTCTACAAACCGTTCCGCCTCGATCAGCTCCTCATCGCCGTGGAATTGATCGTCACCTCGCCGCGCCCCGTGGCGCAAGGGTCCGGCGGATAGCGGGTGGTCAATCATGGCCGGCGGCTGCGACCGCGGAAAGGGTCACACGTTGGGGCAGCAGTTGCACTGCCGCCCCAACACGGATTATTCACCTGAGTCCTAACCGCCGCGAGTTGCCCACCGATTTTCGTCTGCTGCCCGTGCCTCATGGATGTTCTCTTCCTCCTCCTCGTTCTGTTGGGCCATGCCTTCCTCTGGATCGGATTGATCAACCGGCTGCACGCCGTCAAAATCCCTCGCCGAACGCTGCACCGTGGCACGGTGGCCCTTTTTCTGTGCGCCGGGCTGATCGCGGCGGGCCTCGCCTGGTACTACTTTCGCGACCCCGCGCGTTTCACCGTTATGCCGTGGAGCTCGGCCGCGAAAGGTACCTGGGGGGAATCCCTGATCGGCCTCTACCTCCTGGCATGCTGGGTGGCGGCGCCAGTGACGCTGCTGCGTTTCGCTTGGCTGCATGTTTCTCTTCGGCCGTCTTCGCTCTTGCGTTTCGAGCGCCGCCGGCGCGTGGAGATCGATCTGGCCAACGCGGCGGCCAACGCGGCCGAGCTTGCCCATCACCCGCTGGCTCGCTTGCCGGGGAACGAGATTCTGCAGCTCGAGTTGGCGCAATGGGTGCTCGACGTGCCGCGCATGTCGCCGGCGCTTGACGGGCTGTCGATCGTGCATTTCGCCGACCTGCACATGACCGGCCGGGTGGGCAAGGCATACTTTCGCGAGCTGGTGCGCTTCAGCAACGGCCTGCGGCCCGATCTGGTTTGCATCACCGGCGACCTCATCGATGAGCCGGCCTGCATGGACTGGTTTGCCGATACGTTGGCGTATCTCGTGGCGCGGTGCGGCGTGTATTATGTGCTCGGCAATCACGACTGCCGCGTCGACGTCGGCCAGCTTCGCCGCACGCTGGGCCAGAGCGGATTGATCGACGTGGGCGGCCGCTGGATCACCGTCGAGATTGGCGGCACGCGCGTGGTGTTGGCCGGCAACGAACGGCCATGGATTGCCGCGGCGGCTGATCTGACGGACTGCCCGCCGCCCGCCCCGGCCGGCCCCCTGCGGATCGGACTGGCCCACAGCCCCGATCAGTTCGCCTGGGCACGTGCGCAGGAGGTGGATCTGCTGTTGGTGGGGCACACGCATGGCGGCCAAATTCGCCTTCCACCGCTGGGCGCAATTCTCTCTCCATCCCTCGAAGGAGTGAAGTACGTTTCCGGCGTGTACTATGCGCCGCCGACGATTCTGCACGTCACCCGCGGCGTCTCGGCCGACTTTCCGGTGCGCTGGAACTGTCGGCCGGAAATTGCACAGCTTTGCCTCCGCGCCGGCAGCGGCACGTCGCCGTAGGGTGGCACGCCACGATCTAGCGGCTCGCGGCGGTGAATTCCAGCTTCTTCAATCGCGCCATCGCTGCCGTCGCGGCGGGCGAATCGGCCGGCACCACCACCACGTTGCAGACGAACACCGACCGAGACTCTGGCGACTGAGCCAGGGGGCGCAGCCGCGACGCGGCGGCCGAGCGGATGGCCTCGGCAAGCCGCGCTTCCGGAACGTCTGTCCCAGGCAAGGCAACCGTAACACAGCCATGGGCGTCCCGCCCCGGCACCCCCAATCGTCCCCGCGCGTCAATTGTTACCAAGACCGTGAGCGGCTCGACCCACTCGGCGGACGCCCCGGCCAGGACCCAGGGGCCGGCGATCAGCGAAACCTCGCGGAAAGAGGCCGTCTTTCCCGCCTGCGGAACGATTTTTTGGAAGCGCCGCCCCTCCAAGGCCAAGCCCGTTCGGAACGTCACTATCGCCTCGCCGCCCGATGAAAAATCGCCCTCGATGCGGACGTAGCCTTCCGCGACCGGTGGCGTGATAGCCTTGCCGGCAAGGCTGGCCGCGGCGACGCCCGAAGCCCAAGCGGGCATCCGAAGCCACAATGTGGTTCGCCCATCACCGCCGCTTTCCGCCGGCGTCAACTCCACCTTCATTGTCGTCGCGCTCGCGCGGCAGTCGGGGTTGGCATGCACCGCCAGCCGCCAATCGCGCCCGCCGCTCCGGACGCGGGTGGTGAAGTCCAGCGGGAAGTTCACGAAGATGCCGCGTTCCGATCCGGCCGCCAGATACGACTTCAGAGAGTACAGCCCCAACGGGCCGTGAAAACTGCAGCAGAAGTTGCACTCCTCGACCGTTCCCGTCGCCAAGATAGGGCCCTTGGCGTTGCCCTCGAAGTGCCGCGCGCCATAGCCGCCATTGCTGCATTGGTTGGTCGCATACTGATTGCAAAGCAGGCGCTCGGCCATGTCCAGGTAGCGGGTTTCGCCGGTGAACCGCCACAGGTCCAGACAGAATCGCAGCCAGTCTGACTCGCTGCACCCTTCATCCACACCGAAAGAAACGTACCAGTGTTCGCCCACGCCGCCGGTGGTCCACACGAACCCGCCGTGGACGGCGGCATCCCATTTCGCCCGGGCCCGGTCCAAGTACTTGCGGTCGCCGGTAATCTCGTAGAGCCGCAGGATTCCCCGCCAGGCGCACAAGTTGCCGTGGCTGTGGTCGATCGGCAGGGCGTCGAACTTTCGGAATGTCTCGGCCATCCGCTCAGCCTGGCGGAGATAGCGTTCGTCCTTGGTCGCCGTGTAGAGCATGACGAGCCCTTCGATGGCGGGAAAGTAGCAGCAGGTGTAGCCGTTGCCGGCGGTGCCCGTGGCACGAAGCTCCGCCTCGCGTTGCGGGTTGCAAAGCTGCTCGGCCGTGGCGACATAAAAATCTCCCAGCCGTTTGGCCACCGCCAGCAACTGCGGATCGCCATACTCCCCCGCGCAGGTCACGAGGCCGACCAACATGCGGGCGTTGCCCCACAGCATGGGGATGGGGGCCGAGCCGGCCTTCAGCGTTTTGGTCAGATCGACGTCCACGCCGAAATGCCCGTCCGGCTTTTGATAGCGCGGGATGGCCGCCAGCAGGGGAGCAAACGTCGCGGGTGATTTCTTGCCCACGGGGCTGGCGAGGGCTGCCAGCTCGATGAATCGGCCCGAAACATCGCCGCTGTAATTGGTGAAAATGCGATTGACTTCGAACGATACGTCCGCCAGCAGCCACGGCACGTCGTAGGGCTCCGCGCTGAGCCGGGCAATCCCCCGCCGCAGCGAATCCCCCAAGGCACCAGCCAGCGCGACGTCGCGCGGGCTGGGCAGCGTGACTTTGGTCCACGGCTGCGGGGCCTCGGCACCGGCCGCCAAGGAACCATCCACGCCCTGTCCGATGACGGCCAGGGCCACCAAGGTTCGCATAAGCATAGCTGTCTCCTCCTTTTCAGATCCGCGCTGTAAAGCCCCATGATGTTTCACGCGGTTGACCGCGGCAACCACAACTTGCGACATTTTTCCGCGCGTTTGCGACAACCGACCCCAGCCGGTTACCGCTGCCGCTGGCGATATTTCAAGGGCGTGGTGCCTTCCGCCCGGCGGAACGTTCGGCCCAAATTGTCGGCGCTAATGAAGCCGGCCGCGGTGGCCACCTCCTTCAACGAAAGCTCGGTACCGACGAGCAAGCGTTTGGCGCGCTCCAGGCGGCAACGCACGATCTCGTCGTGAATGCCATGGCCGACGGCGGCCCGAAACCGCCGTTCCAGCGAGCGGCGCGTGATGGGTAGTTGCCGCGACAAATGGGCGACGGTCATCGGCCCTTGGCTTTGCTCCCAGATCAGGCGCATGGCCTCGGCCACCATCCGGTCCTTGACCGTCACCACGTCTTGCGGCCCTTGCGCAATGAGCTCCGCCGGCTCGCATTCGGCCACGGCCGACACGGCGGCCAGGATTTCCTGGGTGTCGGCGGCGATCAGATGCGGAAAGCCCGTTTGTTCGCCGCGCAATCGCGCGAGCAGCGTCTGGAAGGGCGCGAGAATGTCCTCCTGCAAGCCGACGGCGAGCACGGCCCGCTCCGGCGAGAAGAACTTCTGCTCCACCAGCCGATCCATCACCTCGCCGTTGAAGCTGACCCAGTATTCCTGCCAACCGGTGTCCGCTTGCGGCCGGTAGCGATGCCAGACGCCGGGAAAGAGGAGGATGATCGTGCCGGGTACGATCTTTTGGCCGCCGGTGGGGGCCGAATCAAAAAGCCCCGTGCCGCCCGTAATATAGATCACCTGGTATTCCGGCAGCGTGCGGCCGCTCTCCCAGCGAAAATGATAGAGCTCGGGATGGCTCTTGGGCGGGTACGGCTGACCGGGCGGGACGAACGTGCAGCCGGCCCCCGTGACGTAGAGCCCCCATTGCACGTCCCGTTGCCGAACGGGAATATAGCGGAAGTAGTTTTCGCGGGCCGTCGCCATGGCATTTCTTTACCATGACGCCGCCGGAGTTTCAACCGCCGCGACGGGCCGGATTCGTCATCGTGAGGCCGGATTCGTCATCCTGAGCGTAGCGAAGGATCTCCCGGGGCGGCGAGTACGCCAGATTCTTCGCTGCGCTCAGAATGACTGCCCGCTACACGTCCCCCTTTCTTTTCGCCCGCCCGGCCGTTATGTTGAAAGCAGCCGCTCAGCCGAACTGCCCCGGGGAAGATGCCGTGAAACTGATCATCGCCATCATCCAGCCGACAAAGCTCAGTGCCGTGCGCGAGGCGCTGGAGAAGATCGAGGTGGCGCGGCTCACGGTTTGCGACGCCCAGGGCTTTGGCCGCCAGCGGGGGCGGACGGAGATGTTCCGCGGCCACGAGTACAGCACCACGCTGCTACGGAAAGTGGCCTTGGAGATCGTCGTCAACGACGATTTCCTGCATCGCACCATCGACACCATCGTCAACACGGCCCGCACGGGCCCCGAGGGAACCATCGGCGACGGCAAGATTTTCGTCCTGCCGGCCGATCAAGCCATTCAGATCAATGACGGTTCCCGCGGGCCGGGAGCCGTGTGAACGATCCCGCGGCGACGGCCCTAAAGGCATCCTTCCCGCTCGTCATTTTTCCGCGTCCGCTTCCGTTGCGGGAAGCTCGTCCTCGGCCACCGGAGCGCCGGCCTTGTCCGTCGTGACAGGCGGCAGTCCGAACGTCTGCTCACTGGCGTCGGCATCGAGGAAGACTTCGTCCGTCTCCGTGGCGTCTACGTCGCGGCGAAGGAGGAAGTAAACGGCCACGGCGGCCGTCCAGAAATAGCTGAACAGGTAGCCGACGGCCAGCAGCTTCACGCAGCCGGCGAAAAAGCGGACCAGTACGGCGCCGGCAAAGCCGGTGCCGGCAAGCGAGTCGCTGCCGCTCATGATCGCCTGGATCTGAGCGTCGCCGCTTCCCCAGCCGGCCGCCCAGTAGGCCATCCAGACCACGCCGGCGGCGAAGTTCTCGACCAATATCCAGCCCAGCCAGCCAAGGAAACCGGCCACGACCGCGTAAAAGACGTAGTGCAGCGGCCGCTGGAACAAGTACGCATAGGTGCGGCTGAGGGCGTCGAAGCTGTCGGTCCCTTCGGCGCTGATCGTGGCCCACATCAACGGCCAGCCGAACAACAGGCCCACCAGCAGCATCGCCATGAATGCTCCGGCCACGAGCGCCAAGGGCCAGAGGAAGCCACCGAGCAACAGTCCGATGTTGGCCTTCATGATAAAGCCCAAGACCAGCACGGGAATGGCGGCCAGCAGCACGCCGCCGATGGGCAGCAGCGGTGCGAAGCAGTAGGAGGGCCATTTGCGGCAGGCGAACCGCAGGGCCGCGCCCAGGCCGACCTGTTCGTCGGCGGCCAACTGCACGGCGGCGATGCGGCAGATGGCGGCGCCGAAAAACGCCCACACGGCCACGCTCAACAGCCCGCACAGGATCAGGCACACGATGCCCGAAAAAGAACCGCCGGTGTTCGCGAGCGCCGCCAAGGATGGCGAGGTCAGGAGCGTCCAGGGACCAGTGATCGGATCGTGGGACCAATAGGCCCTGCCACCCCACTCATCCACCGGACGCCAGACCTCCAGCAGCGGCGGTTTGTTGGGCACCGTCTCGGTAACCGCCAGCCAGGAACACTTGGCGAACGGCGTGAACCCGGGGGCGGGAGTTCCAAAGATTACGCCCAAAATGCCCCAGCCGGTTGCCGTAATCAGGATGGCCACTGCGGCCAGCGCCAGAACCCGGGCGGCAATCGAAATCCGGAAGACCCGGGCAATGCTCAGCCAGGGAAAAATCTCCGACCAGGCTATCGCTCGCAACGTATGACTGTCGTGTTCGATCATGGCAGGAATCCCCCAAAAATGGTACCTCGGCCTGTTTCCGGCATTATACGAACGGCGGCCTTTTACGCAAGCTGCCTCGGCACCGGCGCGGTCACGGCGTCCACCGAAGTTTAGCCCAGAAAACGAGGGGAAGAGACGCCATACGCCCGCCCGTCACGACTCATCGTCGTCGCTGGGCGGTTCCTCGTCCGCGTCCTCCCGCTCGATGGCCATTCCGTAGCCCTCATCCAGCCACCGCCCCAGATCGATCAAGCGGCAGCGGTGGCTGCAAAACGGCAGCGCCGGGCTTTCGTCGGGTTGAAACGGCTTTCCGCAGATGGAACAACGTAGCGACATACAGACAATAGGGGTCAGGGATCAGCGATAAATTACCGGTCACCGGTCCCTGATCCCTGGCCCCTCTTCGCTCCTCTTTACGCCTTCTTCTTGCTTTTGGCCCCACCGCTCTTCGCCCCGTCGCTCTTGGCACCGTCAGAACTCTTGGGGGCCGCACTGGCTTTGTCCGCGGCGGCCGCCTTTTTGTACGATTCGCTGCGGTAATCGGTCTTATAGAAACCCGACCCTTTGAACACGATGGCCGCCCCGGGACCGATCAGTCGCCGCAGCTTGGACTTTCCGCATTCGGGACACTTTCGCTTGGGTTCATCTTTCATCGACTGGAAAAGCTCGAAGGCGTGTTCGCATGCCTCGCAAACATAGTCATACGTCGGCATTACTTTCTCCCTTGGCGGTCGACACGATCACTTGGCTCGGACGCACGATGCGATCGTGCAACTGGTATCCGTTTTGTGTCACCATCAGCACGGTATTCGCCGGATGCTCGTCGGAAGGCTGCTGCATTACCGCGTGGTGGACGTGCGGATCGAAGGGCACGTGCAGGGCCTCGATCCGCTGGCAATGATGCCGCTTCAGCACGTCCTGCACCTGCTGCTCAACCATCTTGAAGCCGTGCAACAGCGCGGCCGCATCGGCGTTTTGTTCCGCCGCCTGGATCGCCCGTTCGACGTTGTCCAATACCGGCACCAGGTCGCGCAGCAGCGACATGTTGGCATAGCGGAGCTTTTCTTCGAGTTCGCGGGCGGCCCGCTTGCGGTAATTGTCCAGTTCCGCATGGCAGCGGATTTCGCGGTCCTTGGCGGCTTCCAAGTCGGCCCGCAGTTTGCGAAGCGTATCGTCCGCGGCGGCCGCTTGTGGCGCTGCCTCGCTCTTTGCTTCCGCCGGCGGGACAGCCTCCGCTTGCGGTTTTGCCGCTGCCATGGCTTCGTGCTCGGTTGCTTTCTCTTTCGTCACGGTACTTCTCCGAATCTCAGCCGTTCAGAACCATTCCTTCAGCTTTTCGAAAAAACTCTTTCTCGTGGGGGTGACGTGGGCATTTTCAAGCTCGGCCAAATGCCGCAGGGCCGCTTCGTGCTCGGGTGTCAACGTCTGCGGCACCTCGACGAATACCTGCACCACGAGGTTGCCGCGGCCGCGGTATCTGGGGTCCGGCATGCCGCGCCCCTTGAGCGTGAAGAGGTCGCCGTTCTGCGAACCGGCGGGAATCGCCAGGTTCTCGCGGCCGTCCAACGTCGGCACCTCGATGGTCGCCCCCAAGGCCGCCTGCGTGTAGCTGATCGGCACCTGGCAGAGCAAGTCCTGGTTCCTCCGCTGGAAGAGCGGATGCTCGGCCACGCGAATGATGCAATAACAATCGCCGGGCGGCCCGCCCTGGGGGCTCGGTTCGCCTTCGCCCGACAGGCGCAGGCGGTTTCCGTCGTCGACGCCGGCGGGAATTTCCACCTTGCGGGTGATCTTTTTCTGCAGGAACGCCTTGCCGTGACAAGCGGGGCAGGCCTCGCGGATCACCTGGCCGCTGCCATGGCAGGAGGGACACGTGGTCTGCACGGCGAAAATGCCGGTGGAGTGGACCACCCGCCCCTTGCCGCCGCAGTAGCGGCACAGTTCGGGCCGGGTGCCCAGCTTGGCCCCCGTTCCCCTGCAGGTTTCGCAGGCCGCGTGCCGCGGAAAGCGAATGACTTTCGACGTGCCGCGGGCGGCCTCGAGCAAATCGATTTTCACTTCACACTGGATATCGCCGCCGCGATGGGCCCGCCCGCGGCCGCCCCCGCCAAAAAAATCGCTGAAGAAGCCCTCGCCGAAGATGTCGCCGAAGGCAGTGAAGATGTCGGAGACGTCCCGGAAGTGCGGCGCTCCGCCCCCTTCGAGGCCCGCGTGGCCGTAGCGATCGTAGGCGGCCCGCTTCTCCGCATGATTGAGGACTTCGAAGGCCTCGGCCGCCTCTTTGAAGCGGCCCACGGCCTCGTCATCGCCCGGGTTGCGGTCGGGATGATACTTTAGCGCGAGCTTCCGATAGGCCTCGGAGATCTGGGCCTCGCCGGCGTTGCGATCCACGCCCAGCACTTCGTAGTAGTCACGTTTTTCCGCCATCGTAACCATGGCCGGGTTGAGTCGCGATGTGCCAAACACTCCATTGTACCGCAAGCCGTCCGTTCCTTGGAACTCGAAATGTGGCACAGCCGCCCTCGGCTGTGGCAATCGCTGGGCACAGCCGGGGCGGCTGTGCTACATTGGGCGGCTGTGCTACATCGAGTTTCAATAAACGAACCGGCCACCCCCGGGGAGGTGGCACGGTACTGCCGCAGATCCGAGGTACGCCTGTTAGCGGACGCTCCCCTCGACTTGCCGCTTCTTCTTGTCTTCCTTGTTCAGGTCGGTCACCAGGGTCTCGGTCGTCAGCATCAGTCCCGCGATGCTCGCCGCATTCTGCAGGGCCGTGCGGACCACCTTCAGCGGGTCGATGATGCTCGCCTTGAACATGTCCACGTACTTGCCGTGGTTGGCGTCGTAGCCGAAATTGGTGGGCTTCTGGCTCACCTCGTCGGCCACCACCGAGCCATCGACGCCGCAGTTCTCGGCAATCTGGCGGATGGGCATGGCCAAGGAACGCAGAATGATGTCCACGCCGATCTTCTCGTCGCCGCGGGCGCTCGAACGCACCTTCTCCACCGCTTCCCGGCAACGCAGCAGGGCCACGCCGCCGCCCGGCACGATGCCTTCCTCGGCCGCGGCGCGGGTGGCGTGCAAGGCGTCCTCGACCCGGGCCTTCTTCTGCTTCATCTCGGCCTCGGTGCTGGCGCCCACCGAAACGACCGCCACGCCGCCGCACAGCTTGGCCAGCCGCTCTTGATACTTCTCGCGGTCGTAGTCGCTGTCGGTGCTCTCGATCTGCGCGCGGAGCTGGTCGCAACGGGCCTTGACGTCGCTCTGCTTGCCCGCTCCCTCGACGATCGTCGTGGCGTCCTTGTCGACGGTAATCTTCTTGGCCCGGCCGAGTTGCTCGAGCTCGATATTCTCCAACTTCACGCCCAGGTCCTCGCTGATGACGGTCCCGGCCGTGAGCGTGGCAATGTCGCCCAGCATGGCCTTGCGGCGATCGCCAAAGCCGGGGGCCTTCACCGCACAGATGGGCAGGATGCCGCGGAGCTTGTTAACCACCAAGGTGGTGAGCGCTTCGCCTTCCACGTCCTCGGCGATAATCAGCAGCGGCTTGCCGCGCTGCATGACCTTCTCCAACAACGGGATCAAGTCGCGGAGGTTGCTGATCTTCTTCTCGTGGATCAGGATGTAGGCGTCTTCCAGCAGGCAGTCCATTTCGGGCGCCCGGTTGATGAAGTAGGGCGACAGGTAGCCCTTGTCGAACTGCATCCCTTCGACGATCTCGTAGGTGGTTTCGGCCGTCTTGCCTTCCTCGACGGTGATGACGCCGTCGCGGCCGACTTTGTCCATGGCCTCGGCCAGCAGGTTGCCGATCGTGGGGTCGTTGTTGGCGCTGATGCTGCCCACGCTCGCCATCTCTTCCTTGCTGTCCACCTTCTTGGCCAGCGTCTTCAGATGGGCAACCGCGGCGTCCACGGCTTTCTCGATGCCGCGGCGAATGGCCGTGGGATTGCTGCCGGCGGCGATATTGCGCAGCCCTTCGCGAAAGATGCCCCGGGCCAGCACGGTCGCCGTGGTGGTGCCGTCGCCGGCCACGTCCGAGGTCTTCGAGGCCACTTCGTTGACCAGCTTGGCCCCCATGTTCTCGAAGCGGTCTTCCAACTCGATTTCCTTGCTGACGGTCACGCCGTCCTTGGTGACGGTCGGCCCGCCGTAGGATTTGTCGAGGATCACGTTGCGGCCGGTCGGGCCGAGGGTTACGGCCACCACGTCGGCCAGCTTTTCCACCCCGCGAAGGATGCGCTGGCGGGCCTGATCTGCATAAAGGAGTTGTTTGGGCACTGTTCGTGGTTCCTTGTAATTGGAGGAGTCAGAGGCCAGGGATCAACGGCCAGATCAGCAATCTCTGACCCCTGATCCCCGACCCCTATCCCCTTGTCTTGTTACTTAACAACCTTGGCCAAAATATCCGACTCGCGGAGGATCTTCACTTCGCGGCCTTCGAACTCGTGCTCGGCGCCGCTGTACTTGCCGTAGATGACCTCGTCGCCGACGGCCACGGAGAGTTTGCCGCGTTCGCCGCTATCGAGCAGCTTGCCCGGCCCCACGGCCAAAACGACGCCGCGCTGGGGCTTTTCCTTGGCCGTGTCGGGCAACACGATGCCGCCGGTCGTCTTCTCTTCCGCTTCCACCGGTTCCACTACCACGCGATCGTCCAATGGCCTGAGATTGATTTCCTTCATGATCCGTATCCTCGCGATGAAAGTAAGTTGGTTTGTTTGCTACGTCGGATATGCCCCAATGTTTGGCGACCGGCGGCACGCCAGCCAGTCTCTTGTTTTGCGGCCGACGGTACGCCGGCCAGTTTGTCGTTTAGCGGCCGACGGTATGTCGACCCCGCGGCGTCCGCCGACATGCGGCGGCCCGCACCGACGGCGGTTAGAATCCCATGCCTCCGCCCATGCCACCCATGCCACCCATGCCTCCGCCCATCCCTCCAGGACCGCCGGGACCAGGTGCCGCGGGCTCTTCTTCCTTCGGAATGTCGGTGACCAGGCAGGACGTGGTCAACAGCAACGCCGCCACGCTGGCCGCGTTTTGCAGGGCCGTCCGCACGACCTTGGTCGGGTCGATGATGCCCGCCTCGACCAGGTCGCAGTATGCGTCCTTGTCGGCATCGTAGCCGTCGGCCTTGCCCTTCATTTGCCGGACGCGGTTGACGACCATGGCGCCGTCTTGGCCAGCGTTCTCGGCGATTTCCCGCATGGGGGCCGACAACACGTTCCGCACGATCTTCGCGCCCAGGGCCTCGTCGCCGGTCAAGGTGAGCTTATCGAGGGCCTTTTCGCTGCGGAGCAAGGCCACGCCGCCGCCGGGCACGATGCCCTCTTCCAAGGCCGCCTTGGTGGCGGCCCGGGCGTCTTCCATCAGGGCCTTCCGCTCCTTCATTTCGGTTTCGGTGACGGCGCCGACGTTAATCTGCGCCACGCCGCCGGCCAGCTTGGCCAACCGCTCTTGCAGCTTTTCGCGATCGTAGTCGCTGGTGGTCGTTTCGATTTCCTTGCGAATCTGATCCGCCCGGCCGTCGATGGCCGCCTTCTTCCCGCCGCCGTCGATGATCGTCGTATCCTCGGACGTGACGGTGACTTTTTTCGCGGTGCCCAAGTCGGAAAGCTTCACCGACTCGAGCGTCACGCCCAAATCCTTGAAGATGGCGTTGGCACCGGTCAGCGTGGCGATGTCGCCGAGCATGGCCTTGCGGCGGTCGCCGTAGCCGGGCGCCTTGACGGCCACCACGTTGAGGATGCCGCGCAGCTTATTGACGACCAAGGTGGCCAGCGCCTCGCCCTCGATGTCCTCGGCAATAATCAACAGCGGCTTGCCTTCCTTGCTCACGGTCTCGAGCAGCGGGATGAGGTTCTTTGCGTTGGAGATCTTCTCTTCGTGAATCAGCACCAGGCACTTCTCGAACTCGGCGGTCTGCTCGTCCTGATTGGTGACGAAGTGCGGGGAGAGGAAGCCGCGATCGAACTGCATCCCCTCGACCACGTCGACGGTCGTTTCGGACTGCTTGCCTTCTTCGACGGTGATCACGCCGTTCTTGCCGACTTTGACAAACGCGTCGGCCAGCACGGCGCCGATCGTCGGATCGTTGTTGCCGGCGATGGTGGCGACCTGGGCAATGCCCTTCTTGTCCTTGTCGTCCACCTTCGAAGCCATCTTTTTGACCGCTTCGGTCACGGCGGCGGCGGCGGCATGGATGCCGCGCCCCAGGGCCATCGGATCGGCCCCGGCGGCCACCATCCGTAGGCCCTCGAGGTAGATGGCCTCGGCCAGCAGCGTGGCGGTCGTGGTGCCGTCGCCCGCGATGTCGGCCGTCTTCGAGGCCGCTTCTTTGACCAACTGGGCGCCGAGATTCTCGAAGGGGTCGTCCAGTTCGATCTCTTTGGCGACGGTCACGCCGTCCTTGGTGATTTTTGGTGCGCCCCAACCCTTGTCGAGGACAGCGTTTCGGCCGCGGGGGCCAAGCGTGCTGACCACAGCCCGGGCCAATTTGCTCACGCCGGCGGCCAACGGCTGCCGCGCTTCATCTTCAAAGACCAACTGTTTTGCCACAGCCGATTCCTCCTCTTGCTGGCTCTTGCGGACTCAGGACAATAGCATGCCACGACCCAATTGGCAGCCGCATGCGGTTTCCGCGGAAGAGAAGCAAGCGGTGTGCCAAACCTGAAAGCCGGATTCGTAACTCATTGCCACAAATTGCTTTGTGAACTTATGCCACCGTTGGCCAGCCTTCGCCGGTCGCGCTGGCGCCCTTCCCGTATGTCATTTTGGCAGGCCACCCGCGGACAAATGGGTAAGCTCCGCGGGTTGGATTACTTTTTCCGCGGGCTGCCGGGCCGGCCGTCCGAAGACAAGTCAAGGGAAATCGTACGAAAACTCGGTCTTTACAGATCGCCCTCGGTGGCGGTCTCGGTCTTTGGGACCCACCCTTCGTGGCGGGCCGTGGCGGAGGAGCATTACTATGCGAGCGATAACGTGGATCTCGGCGGCAGCGGTCCTCGCCCTCTCCGCTTCGGCGCTGGGCGACCAGCCGCCTTGTCCCGGTTGCTATGGAGGCCCGGCGGGCCCCGGAATCCCCGCCGTCCAACGAGGGCTCGACGCCGAACCCTGCTGCGGACCGATCGGCTATTGCCTGGCCCCGGGCTGCTGCGAATACAGCCGTCACTGTTGCGACAACGCCTGGGCCGGCTATTGCGAAGAGAAGGCCCGGTCCGAAGCCTTTTGGGCCAATTTCTGCAATCCGTGCGGGGGCTCTTGCCGCAGGTCATGCCGGCAGGCGCCGATGGCTGTCTACGACTCGGCTTGCCCCACTTCAACCGTAGCTCCGCAACCGACCCCGGCGGTCCAACCGGCTCCGGCAGTCCCGGCGCCCCCGCCCGCACCAACGCCGACACCCCCCGCCGCGTCTCCGAAACTCGGCCAAAACGCCGACGGCGCCCGTCCTTAGTAGTGCGACACACGACAACTGTGTGGTTTAGCCGGCGGCCATTCTTGCGCTGCGTTGCCTCGGCGTTGGCGATTTGCAAAACGCCTCGCCCGATGGTACTCTCTCGCATGGCGGCGCCCCCAGGGATTGGCGTTGCTTATGCCGCTCCTTTGACAGCCTACCCGTCGTGAACCATTCGGCGACGTCTCCCGCCTGAATTTCACGGCAAAAGCCAACCGGTAAGCACCGACTCGATAGAGCGAGGAGGTCAAAATGACAAACGAATCGTTCCGGGGAAAAACGCCGGCGTGCAGGGTGGTGATATCAACCTGCTGCTTGTCGGCGGCAGCGTTCCTTGGTTACGGCTCCGCAGCCGCTCAGGTAAATCGGCCGTCGCGAACGGACGGTTCTCTTACCGCTCTGCCGGAAATCTGCTCCTTCGAGCGAGAAGGAGACGTCGCCAAATGGAAGGCGGTAAGGGCCACGTTGGAGCGTTCGAAAGAGCACGTCTCCGAGGGCCGCTATTCCGCCAAGCTCACCGTCCTGGAACGTAAACCGGACCTCCACTTGAATTTCTCCGGCGGCGGTTACGCTTCCAAAGACTGGTCCGGCTATGACAAGCTGCTGATCGACGTCTACAACCCAATGGATACGGTTTTGGACAGCACGTTCGAAGTCAGGCTGCGAACTAGCTCCGGTAGGGACAAGGAAGGCGTGGATCTGTTGTCGATCGGAGACTGGAACGGGGCCTTCCCTCCTCACCAATGGCACACGGTTACCATGCCTCTGATCGTCGGCATCTCACAGATGTCGGACGAGGGACGGTTCAACTTCTCCGATGTTGCCTCGCTGGATCTGCGGCCCGGCGGGTTCTGGAAAGGAAAGGGAATCGTCCTCTATCTTGACAACCTGAGGCTCGCCAAGACGCAGTCGGTTGCCAAGCCATCGTTCCATATGGAAACTGAGCTGCCTGCCCCGGTCTACCACCCGCGGGAACCCTGTGCCTTCCAGATCAAGATAAAGAATGATGGTTCGCACCAGCAGACAGTCGCCCTGGGGGTCGATCTGGAAGACACGCAGGGGAAGAAAGTCAAATCCATCTCCACGGCAAGTCTCTGCTTCGGTCCCCATGAAGAAAAGCGCATCGAGGCGAAGGGCAACTTGTCCACCGTGCCGGAGGGCAGGTACCTGCTGGCGTCGTCGCTCTCCCAGGAAGGGAAGTCCGTCATCAGGCGACAGGACGAAATCATCCTCAAATCGTCCCCCGTGTATGTGCTCGCCGACGTTTCAGATTCCGTTTGTCATCGAAACGAAGCGCTCGGCTTAACGTTCAGGTTGCGCAGTGGTGCGCCGGACCAGCAGCAGGTCGTCCTGACGGCTTGGCTGGAGGACAGCCAAGAAAGAAAGGTCAAATCCGTCGGCGACCAACCCATTGTCCTCCGGAATGGCGCGGAGCAGACCATAACACGGAAATTGGAACTGGCCGATGTCCCCGAAGGCAAATACGTCTTGGTATCTTCGCTTTCGCGAAAACAAGACACGGTGTGCGACCGGGAAAGGAGCCAGATACGAATCGTCCCTCCTTTCGTTTCTCCGCTGCAGCGAGACAACAACTACCTCTATTTTCCCTGGAAGTACTACATGCCCTGGCTGCAGAATCCCGAAGATTTTTCTGCTTTCAGCCAGGAAGTTGAGCAAATCATCGATGAGATGGGATTCTATGACCATGGCATCCTGTTCTTCCCCGGATATTATGACGTCGGGCATGAGATGGACGAGCGTGCGCTCCGCAAGAGCTTTGCCCTGTTGCGCGATTTGAAGGTCCCCTTCGTCGTCAGCTTCTTTCATCCAAGCGGGCTTGAATATCTCCAGTACAGTTACGAAACCCTGACGGGAAAGGCCAAGCGCATGATCGGCCTGGCCGAGCAGTGCGGAGGGAGATATTTCCTGGGCATTGATATTCCGGAACCGGAAAACCTCAGCCCCTACAGCTTTCTCACCTCAAAGACTCGCCGTCTGGAAAAAGTCGATGCGTATCGGGCCTGGATCAGACGGCTTCGCGACGACGTCGGCCTGCGGCCCAATAAGGTGTGGCTGACCCGCCTGGCGACCGGCATGTCGTACGGCTTGAATTACGACGCAAGCCTGACGCTGGTGATGCAAGAGGCGCTGATGTATCTCAGCAATGCCGAGCTGGCGCAAAGCAGACTGCGTGGTTCGGCCCGCAGTTTCGGACAACCCTGGGGGATCGATTTCGCCCGCTGGACCACGGAGGAGGGACGCAACGAGGTTCTTCCTTACGATCAACGCACGGGCCGGTATTCTCCCGTGCTGCAAAGGTTTTGCATCGACAAGGCGTGGTGGCAATTGGATTCCGGCCCTGCGGAAGACGCCTACAAGACCTACATTCACACCTACTATAACGGCGTGCAGTTCATCAACGGCCAGTCGGAACGGCCTTTGACCGACAAGGGAGGAAAACAAGCGATTCTCAAGTTTGTTGATTTTGTCAAGAAGGCTCCGCGCTGCAAAGAGATCGTTTCGACGGTGGGAATCGTGGAAAGCAAAGGCAGTTATTGGTCTGCGCCGACATACTATCCGCGAAACTGGCCGCAGGGGCAGGAAGTGTCGTTCAGTTTTCCCGTCACGGGGACGCTCGGTGGTTGGGTAAGCAAAGGTCGTGCACTCAAAGAAGAGGCGGATTTTGATTATTTGGACATCTTCTTCCCCGGTTCTGCCCTGGCGGACAGGCTGAGCACGAAGTATTTCTGGACCGGCACGCCCTATGGAGCCGTAGACGTCATCTACCCGGCGATGAAGTTGGAAGGCTTGAAAAGGTACAACACCCTCACCTTCCTGGGTTATCATCGCATGGATACGGTAAGGCCCGATTTTCTTGACGACCTAATGAAGTATGTCAGGGACGGGGGCGCTCTGCTGCTTTCCGTTGACCAACTGCGTAACAGCAAGGAGGCCCTGGAGGCGGAAAAACTGGAGCCCCTGCTGGGAGCACGCGTCGGTTCGGGCAAGAAAGCGATCAGGGACTCCATCGAAGTAACAGAACCCACCCTCTTTGATTTCGCCCGCAAGAAATACCCAATTGCTCCGCGGACGTGCAAGCTCGATCATGAGACGAATCCGTGGGTCTATGATGTCATCGCGAAGGGCGCCACGACGGTTGCCACGGACAGCCAGGGCGTCCCGGTCTTGTTTCTCCATGGTTACGGCAAGGGTTACGTCGTCTTCTCCGCCGCCCCCACCTTGAGCATGCTGCTTGGTCCCGCCGAGAAAGACCCGCTCAAGGATTCCATTTCCGAGAGAATCACCTTGGTAAGAGATGTGGTCGACAAGGTCTGCGCGCATGAACCGCAGCCCCTGGATATCTTGCCGAGGAGCGATACGGTCGAGTTTCTGCTCAGCAAGACAGGCGCTGACGAGGCCGCTATCTTTGTGATGAACCACGGAGCAAGGGATTGGTCCGGAGACATCGTCGTCAATCTGCGGGCCGCCGGTCTCTCGCGCGAGCTGGCCGCAATGGTTCAGGCAAAGATAGGGAGCGGTTACATCGTCAAGGAAGCAAAGCCTCGGATTACGGCGGACAAAGACAAGCTGATTATTTCCGGCATCTCGCTGGCCGGAGACAAGGACAACTTTTGCAGTTACCGGCAGGCGAGTTTTGCATACATCAGACTGGGAAAATCCGGGCGCTGAAGAAACGGGTTTCCGCCCTTCGGCTGGCGCGGCAGTCAATTGGCACGGCTATCCATAACGGGGGTATTGTCATGATACGTCGATTCGTTGCCTGGCCCATGATCCAGGTGTGTTTCTTCTTCGCCATGGTGGCTGCCGGCCGTTGTGAGAACGCCTCGACGGCGGCCGTGCCGGTTCTCCGGCAGTTGCACGAGTGGCTGCATGGGCCGGTGCGGGTGACGGTTCGTAGCGAGGTCACAGGGGCAGTGGCTGCTTGGGAGCCGAGAATAGCGCTCGAATCCGCGGATGCTTCGTCGCGCCAGCATACACTGGACGCATTGCGGCTCTCCGTCGCCGAACAATTTCGCCCCACCGAGCGCGGGATGGCTTGGGACTTGACATTTACCGGCCAGGGACCGCGGGCAGGGCATGACGTGACCATCGAGTTGCCCTTGCTCAGCCGAGAGCAGCAGATCTTTACGCCCAGCGAGCGGGGCGTGATGGCCGTGGCGGCCTTCCCGACCTTTACGCCGGCGGCCTACGCCTCCAATGGCGGTAACGCGAGCCAGAGACGGTACTATGTGTTGCCGCTGGTGTCGGTCTTCGATCCGCACGCCGATAGGGCGGTAACGATCGCCCTGCCGGCGGACCGCAACACGCCCAACCTGCAAATCGATTGGCAAAATGCCAAAACCCTTCGCTTGCGGCTGGGGCATCGCGGGATGGGCGGCGGAAAGCCGTCCCCGCTGCGGCTCCTGTTCTATACGCATGCGGCCGATTATCGCGCGGCCATCCGGACGTACAGCGACAACTTTCCCCGCTACTTTCGCCCGGCGTTGCCCCGCGGGCCCTACGAGGGGGCGTTTTGGTATCACCACATTCAAAGCCATCCCGATTTCGAGGAACTGGCCCGGCAAAACGTGCGTTACATTTGGACCAGCTTCTGGTTCACGCACTTGGGCGAGTATCTGCCCGAGGCCCGCGAGTGGGCCCCCTTTACGTACGCCAAGTGGTGGTCGCTCAAGGAAAAGATGAGCGACGACCGCATCAACGCCTTCATTCGCGAGATGCACGCGCAGAAGATCGGCGTGTTTGCCTATTTCAACGTGACCGAATACGGCGGGGCGGGCGGACAAAGCGGCGATAAGGAAACGGCCGCCCGCATGCTGCGGGAACAATTCGCCGACGCCCTGATGAAGGGTGCCGACGGCCAGCCATTTCTCACCTGGGAGGGGGCGCTGGCGATGAACGCGCGCCGCGACTGCTCGCTCTTTCCCGCCCTGGCCGAACAATTGCACCGGCACGTTACGCGGTTGTCGCAACTCGATGGCTTCATCATCGACCGGCTCGATTGGGCCAACGGCATCGACTATGGCCACGACGACGGGATGACGATGATCGGCAAGCGGCCCGTCGAGAACATGGCCGGTCCGGTGGCGGAAGGCGTCGCCGAGGTATGCCGCCAGGCCCACGCCGCCGGCTGGCGGGTGTACGTCAATCAATTCTGGCGGGTCGAGGTGCTCCGCGACAACGACGGCTACTGCCACGAGAGCGACCACGTGCGGGGGTTGCACTACGTCTCGGCGTTTCGGCCGGCATCGGCGTGGAACTTCCAGCAGCCGTACCATGCCGACATCTTGCAGTTCGAGGCCCAATTGAAACGCCGCTTGCAGTTTGCCGTCTCTCCGCAGATGATCGCCCACAAGTTTCCCATCTCGCAACAGGGCGCCAATGCCAATGCGGCCGACCTGTTGGAACTGTACGCGCCGCTGTTTGCCACGCTGGACGGCAAAGAGCAGGTCTTGTTACCGCATTGCGTGAACGTGTCCGGAGCAAACGACGTGAATCTGTTCGTCAATCGGGCGGGCGACTACGTCGTGCCCGTAACGTCGCGGGTGCGGTTTCTGTCGCGCCGCGGCGCGCCCGTGGAACCGGCCATGGTGCGGCTCCGCGTCCCGAACGCCGCCGCATTGGCGTGGGCCTATCTGGTCTCCGCCGATGGGCCGCCGCGCTGGGCCGCGGTGTGGCATGCTTCCGGCATTGCGGAAATCACGGTCGATCGGCACGGCACCTCTTCGATGGTTGTTGTGGGGCGTGGTGTGCGGCCGCCGCTACCCGTTCTCGACATGAAGCAAATGCAGAGCATACGGGACCGACTGTTTCCAGCCCCCCACTTAACCCCCGCCTCGGTCGGACGCCGGCCAGCCCTCAACGGCATCCAGTCGGCCGAAGTGCTGATCGACGGCGTGAATCTCGGCGAGCCGGGCCTCACGTCGGTTGTCGTCGACGGCAAGACGCTCGGGGTCCTTAAGGATGGCGCCAACAGTTTCCCACTGCCACTCGGTGAGGAAAAGCTACTGCCGGCCCGTCTGCCGTGCATTCATTTGGCGGCCGACGACGAAGGAACGTGGTTCGCGCCGGAGCAGGCAAGCCTATGTATCACGCTGGGCAATGGGAGACGCTTTTCTGTCGCCCGCTGGACGCCCAATGAGCCCGTAACCGCTGCGGAGGGCATCAATACGACGATCCTGCCGCTGGTCTGGCGGCCGGCCAAATAGAGGTACTGCCCGACAAGGAATCTACTTCTTCACCGGGCGCAGCGTCACGGACTGGAGCCCCATGCCCTTCCAGGGACCGTCCGCGGCGGGACTGACGCAGAGCGTGTGGCGCCCTTTGTTGGCAAGGGTGATTCGGCCCAACGAGACGGTCTTGTATTTCCCCCACTCCCCGGTGTTTTCGGTTACGCCCGCGAGCCGTTGGTCGCCGATCGAGATCGCGAAGCGACTGCCGGCCGCGGCCTGATCGGAACTGTAGGTGGCCAGGACCTCGAACGGGCCGGGATCGCGCAGCACAAAATCGACGCAGACCTTGTCCGCCGGATTGCTCCACTCGCCCACGTGCAAGACGCGCGAGGCCCCCTCGAAGACCACCTTCGCCTTGGTTCCCCGGACCTTCATCGCAAAGCAGTGCAGGAAGACGCCGCCGTCGTCGTCCTGCTGCGTGGTCTTGTCGACGCTGGGCGGTCCCTGGATTTCCAGCGCCACGACCGATACGGCCGGATCGGGGAGCGTCCGGGGCAGATCGATGTGCACTCCGTCGGCCAACGGCGAGGTGGGCAAGGGGTGCTGCGCCCGGTCGGCCAACAGATAGGCCTTGCTGACGGCGTTATGCAGTCCCCGCAGGTCGATGGCCCTCTGCCGGGCGTCGTGGACGTGCAGGAACAGCCGGCCCGGCTTCTGGGTGCAGGTGCCCCAAGCGAACCGCCGCGGCCAGAACGGGTTGGCTCGCGAACCGTAAATGGCCTCGCCGTTGAGGGCCAGCCAGCGGCCGATTTCCAGCAGCCGCTCTTGCATGATGACGGGGAGCCGGCCGTCGGGCGTGGGACCCATGCTGAGGATCAGATTGCCGCCGTTGCCGCAGATCTTCGACAGCAGGCGGATCAAATCGGTGGCCGAGGCATAGTCGTAGATCGACTCGTTGCGATTGAAGCCGTAGCTGTGACCGATCCCGCGATCCTCCTGCCAGGCGTGCCAGGGCGGATACTCGCCGCCGCCGTATTCGCTGGAGTAATAACCGCCGTGCTGGCTGCGGCACTGCCCCCAACGGTCGTTGACGGCCACGTAATCGCGGACCGGCGACTCGTTATAGAGCCAGGCCGCCAGTTCCTCGCTGTGCCACTTGCGGTAATCCATGTCCCACTCGCCATCGAGGATGATGATGGGCGGCTGGTAACGGGTCACCAATTCCTTGAATTGCGGATGCATGTGTTCGAGGACGAAGCGCTCGCGTTTGGCCGGGTCGAGCCAGAGCGGGTGCCACCATTCGTAGAGCGAGAAGTAGACGCCCATTTTGAGCCCGCGTTTTCGGCCCGCCGCCGTCAATTCGCCCAACAGGTCGCGGTGCGGCCCTACCACCATGCTGTTCCACTGCTTGGTCCGCACGTTTTCGGCCCCCGCGCAGGGCCAAAGACAGTAGCCGTCGTGGAACTTGGCCGTGGTGACCACGTACCGCGCGCCGGACTTGACGAACAGGTCGGCCCAAAAATCGGGATCCCACAACTCGGCCTTGAGCAGGGGAGCGAAATCCTCGTACTTGAACTGCGCGCCGTAGTTCTTCAGGTGAAACTTGGCGACCGGCGAGTCCGGGTATTGCATGTGCCAGCCGTACCACTCGGGATATCCCTGATCGACCCAGGCGGGCACGGAATACGGCCCCCAGCAGACGAAGACGCCGAACTTGGCCTCGTTGAACCATGCCGGGATCGGCCGCTTGTCGAGCGAGGTCCAATTCGCTTCGTACTTCGGCGCGGCTTGTGCCGCGGCGGCGGCCAGGGCAAGCGCCGCACAAACCATCAGCCGGTTTCGCAGACAACCTGATACCATGGCCTGCTTTGCTCCGCTATTTATCGCCCGGCAGTTTCAGCCGCGGGCGCTCGACGTGCTTCGGCAGCGCCACCCACTCGGCCGGTCCCAGCAGGCCGATCTCGCTGGTGTCGATCGGCTGGAAACCCAACTTGAGCGCCGGCGAGTCGGGTTTCAGGCGGAAATCGAACCGCCCGGCGTCGTAGAACTTCGGCGACGCGACGATGCTGTGCATGTCCTGCCGCGTGGCCTGCCACTGCTGAAAACTCAGCCCGCCGGGGAAGACGGGCGGCTTGCCGGTCGGATTCCAGTAGCAATTGTAGTCGAACTGCTGCTGGCCTTCCCGGAAACTCTCGCCCAACGGCTCGCCTTGCGTGTAGTAGACGATATTCCGCTGGCAGATGAACGAGCGGTGCGTCTCGGCGCGGGTGCGGACGATCTGGCCGTGGGTGGCGAAGGCGAAGATGTTGTTGCGAATCATGTTGTCGCGGCCGTAGTGCTGGTGGAAACAACCGTCGTTGGCGCGGTACACGACGTTGTTCTCCCAAAGAATGCCGGTGCTCCCCTCGTCGGCATAGAGCCCCCAGCCGCCATAGGTAAAGGCCAGCACGTCGTGCACCAGGTTGTAACGCACCGTGGTGCCGGGCGAAACGCCCAGCGTATAGACGCCAGCCATGTCACTCAGTTGTCCATAGCCCAGATGATGGATGTGGTTGTACTCGACGGCATTATGGTGGGCCGTCGTGGGCGCGTATCCCCAACTCCAGCCGACCGACACGCCCAGGTTCAGAAAATCGCAGATTTCATTGTGCAGCACCTTGTTGTACGAGCTTTGGCCGATCCATAGGCCCGCGCCCATGTGGTAGACGCGGCCGCCGTCGTGGATGAAGCAGTTTACCACCTGGTTGCGTTCGCTTTGCTCGTCGGGGTTGTGCGGCAGCGACTGCTCGCCCAGCAGCACGCCGCCGGCGCCCAGGTCGTGGATGTGGCACTGCTCGACGCGGTTATCCTGCGAGCCGCGCTCGAGCCGCAAGGCATAGCCGCCGACATGGGCGATCTCGCACCGCTCGACCGTGCAATGCCGCGCGCCCCGGATGACGACCGTGGCCGTCTTGAGGAACATGGCCGACTGGCCGTCGACCACCGCCGTGCGCGGCATGATCCAGTCGGTGTGCTGGAAGGCGATCCCTTCCAGCCGCACGTATTCAATCGGCTTGCCATGAGCCGCGTCGCCTTCCAATCGCAATAGCACCTCCGGGCGCGGCCCGATCACCGCGGCCTTGGTCATGTTTTCGCCGGGCCGCGGATAATAACTCAAGACGCCCGTCTTCCGATCCAAATAGAACTCGCCGGGGGCGTCCAAGGCCTCGCGGACGTTCTCGACGTAGTAACGCGGCTTGTCCCACCAGCCGATCGGCCAGCCGCTGGGATTGGCGAAGTGGACGATCTTGCGATCGGTGTCGATCGAGGCAATGTGATGCCGCGAAGTCGTCCACGCGTGATAGACGACCACGATGGCGTCGTCCAGGTTCGACCAGGGCATGACCTGATCGCCCTGGTAGCGGAGGCCCTGCCGGCAGGGCGCGTTGGTCTCGCTCTCGGGGCGCGCCTTGCGGTCGATCGGCTTGATGGGCCGACCGGAGAAGTTTGCGCCCTCGTTGGGGGTTCGGGCCACCGCCGCGCGCTTGCCGTCGACAAACAGCGAGCGGAAGTACCAGCGGCCCGCCTTCACCTCGGGAAGCAGCGCCGTCCACACGGGCCCCTCGCCTTTCTGCCAGCCGGTGATCGGCACGCCGCCGGTGAGGATCGGCTTTTCGTCCGGATAAGCCGCATACGTGATCGGGGCATCCTTCGTGCCCGAGTCCTCGGCCGAAAACTGCACCGGCTGGCCGAGCGCGTAGTTTCCGCCGCGCAGCAGCACGACGACCGGCTTGCCGAGCGGGCCGTTGGCCTTCAGCCGGCGGACCGCATCGCGGGCGCCCGCCAGGCTGGCCAGGGGGCCATCGCTGCCGTCGGCCTTGGGCGCGGCCAGGCGGCCCGACCACGAATCTTTGCCGTCCGGCGCCACGAAAAAGTCGGCCGCCGGTACCTCGGCAGCCTTCACACCCGTTGCCAGCGCTAACAGAAGGGTTGGCAGGAAAACTCGCAACAGAGAATATCGCCGCATCGTTCGTTTCTCCGCAAAAAGTACGCGCCGGCATCGCCGGGGCAAAACATGTGTGGCTCTCTCAGTATAGCGATCGTGTTGTGTCCGTTACAGATTGTGATCTATTGCGAGATGTCGGCGTAGTCTTCGACCCGTAGGGTCGGTTGAAAATAGCCCAGCGATTTATCGCTGGGTGACGGGGCCGACAGTCCGTCTCCGTCCTGGAGGGACGGCCGAAGTCCGGATGGTTCCTTTCGGCCGTCCCTCCGGGACTTGATGGGTGGAGACCCGTTTTCAGCCCCAGCAGTGAACTGCTGGGCTACTGTCAAATGCCCCTCCGGGGCAAACGTTTCATCATCGCTATAAGTCACATCCATTACCAGACGCCACGCCCGGCGCCCGAAGCTGGTGAACTCAGTCTCCATGGCTATTTGTCTCCCGGCAATTTCATGGCCGGGCGCTCGACCTGCATCGGTAGCTTGATCCATTCGGCCGGACCGGTCAAGCCGATCGCGCTAATGTCGATCGGTTGAAAGCCCAGCCGGAGCGCCGGCGAGTCGTTCTGCAGCCGAAAATCGTGCCGCTCGGCGTCGACAAACTTCGGATCGGCCAGCATGCTGTGGGTGTCCTGCCCCTTGGCCTGCCATTGCCCAAGGCTCAGCCCGCCGGGGAATCGCGGCGTCTTGCCGGCCGCGTTCCAGTAGCAGTTCCGCTCGAACTGGTGATGGCCGGTCCGTGCGCTTTCGCCGCCGATGACCTCGCCCTGCTGATAGTAGACGATGTTTCGCTCGCAGGTGAAGGAATGGTGCGACTCGTCCTCGTCGCCGCGGATCTGAGCGATCGGAGAAAAGGCGAAAATATTGTTGCGAACCGTGTTGTCCCAGCCCAGATGGTCGAAGAAACAGGCGTCCTGCACGCGGTAGATGACGTTATTCTCGATGAGGATATCGGAGCTGGCCTCGTCGAGGTAGATGCCAAAAGCGCCGTACGTGTGCCGCAGCATGTCGTGAATCAAGTTGTAACGCACGGTGGTGCCGGGCGAGACCCCCAGCGTGTAAATGCCGCCCATGTCGCTCGTCTTGCCCCAGCCCAGATGATGGACGTGGTTGTATTCGATGGCGTTGTGATGGGCCGTCGTCGGGTCGTGGGCCCAGCTCCAGCCGACCGATATGCCCGAGTTCAGGAAATCGCAAATCTCGTTGTGCAGCACCTTGTTGTACGAGCTGCAGCCGATCAGCACGCCCATGCCGGCGTGAAACACCCGGCTGCCGTCGTGAATGAAGCAGTTCGACACTTCGTTGCGTTCGGCCTGCTCCTCGTGCATGCCGGGCAGCACCGTCTCGCCGATCCGCACGCCGCCGGCGCCCAGATCGTACATGTGGCACTGCACCACGCGATCGTCCTTCGAGCCGCGCTCGAGCCACAGCCCGTAGCCGCCCACGTGCGCAATATGGCACCGCTCGAACGTGCAATGCTGCACGCCGCGGCAGAGGATCGTGGCCGTCTTCAGAAAGGCGGCCGACTGGATGTCGACCATCTCGTCGCGCGGCATGACCCAGTCGCTGTATTCGAAGCCGATGCCGTCGAAAGTGAGATATTCCACCGCCATGAGGCCGGCCGCGTTGCCTTCCATCATCAAAAGCGTCTCCGGCCGCGGGGCGACGACTTGGGCCTTCGTCATGTCCTCGCCGGGCCGGGGATAATAGCTCAAGAGCCCGGTCTTCCGCTCCAGGTAGAACTCGCCCGGTGCGTCCAATGCCTCGCGGACGTTTTCCACGTAATACCGCGGCGCGGCGCACCAGCCGACGGGAAACTGGCTGCGGTTGGTAAAATGCACGATCTTGTGCGCGACGTCCACCGAGGCGATGCAGTGCCGGGCGGCCGTCCAGGCGTGATAGACCACCACGACCGCATCGACGAGATTCGACCACGGCTTGACGTCCTGGTTGTGGTAACGCAGACCGTAGCTGGAAATCACGTCATCCTGCGTGCTGCGGTGCAGAGGTTTGATGACATCGGCCGAAAACTCGGAACCCTCGTTCGGTGTCCGGGCCGGGATGCAACGTTTGCCGTCGACAAACAGCGAGCGGAAATACCACCGCCCCTCTTTCACGCCCGGCACGGACGCTGTCCACAACGGGCCTTCGGCCTTGTGCCAACCGCTGATCGGCACGCCGCCGCTGAGGATCGGCTTCTCGCCCGGATAAGCGGCGTAGCAGATCGGCGCCTGTTTGGTGCCCGAATCTCCCTCAAAAAACACCACCGGCTCGCCGACGGCGTAGGTTCCGCCGCGGAGCAGCACGCGGACCGGTTTGCGGAGCGGCCCTTGCTCCTTCAGGCGGCGAATGGCGTCACGGGCGCCGGCCAGGGTGGCCAGCGGGCCATCGCTGCCGTCGGCCTTGGCCGCAGCGAGCCGGCCCGACCAGGTGTCCTTTCCCCCGGGTGCGACGTAGAAATCGGCCGTCGTGCCGGCAGCCGTAACGGGCGCGGCCAGTTCTGAGCCGAGAAGCACCGCGAAACCGAGCAGGAGTTGGTAGCATCGCACCGTTCGTTCCTCCGTATGCCAAGTGGGTCGCAGCGGCCAGAGTCGAACAACGCCGGGCGTGATGCAGCAGGCGAGAGCTACCTACCTTATAGGCTTCCCGGATGCGGAAAACAAGTGTCCAATGAAGCACGGGTGCCGTGACGGATCGTGGTGACTCGAAACCCGAGCGTTTAGCCTGCGGGTTTGCCCGCCGCGTGAAGCGGCAACATACGCAATTTCTTGCGGCGGGCAAACCCGCCGGCCGCACAATTTCCTTCGACGAGGTACAATCGGACACGGCCCTGAGAATAGGAGATGGCACGATGGACTGGCGTGAACACGTCGCGATCGATCCGGCCGTCTGTCCCGGGCAGGCGTGCATCAAGGGGACCCGCATCATGGTAGCCGTGGTGCTCGACAATCTGGCTGCTGGTCTGGCGACGGACGAGATTCTCCGCAGTTATCCCTCCTTGACCGCGGAAGACGTCCGCGCCCCTTTGGCCTATGGCGCCGAGGTTGTCCGCAAGCGGCTTGGCCCTCTCGGCGCATGATGCTCAAGTTCAAGGTGGACGAGAATCTGCCCGTCGAAGCAGCGGATCTGTTTGTCAGCGCTGGCCACGACGCCATCACCGTGAAGGATCAACGCATGGACGGTCAGCCCGATTGGTTCGGTTACTCGATCTTGTCTTTCACAACCTGTTTCTCATCGAGTTGAACTATAATCGCCTGAAGGGTCCGTCCAGCCCAGTCCGCCAATGCATTCAAGTTCTCACCAACATGGCATTGCCACCAGTACGGGTGCTCTTCGTGGTTCGCCCATCCGCCCATTCCAAAGTGGAGTTTGTCCAACCGCATCTCTTGAAAGCCCTCAGCCGGAGAAATCTCGTATAAACCAGATCCGGAATGTACGGTCGAAGGAAGCTCCACGAGGCTCGATCCCTGGGCGAGCGGGATCGCTCGTGTGGTGTAGCCGATGGTAAACTTGGCGTCGAAGTGCCAGTGAGGCTGTAGTGCTTCTCGGCCGCGGTACTCGGTCTCGTCCCACTCCGCTCGGAACAGTTGCTGTCCCTTTGTGAGTCGTCCGCAAATACCAAAAAAGAATGTCCAACCAGCGCCGATAAGATCGTATCTCCGATTGCCGACGCACTGCCACTCCTCATGCCAGCTAACCCATGCCTGATTATCCTCGTACGCACAGTCGGCCTTCAGCGGGAACACCGGGCAATATCCCCCTATTTCGCGTTCGGCGAATTGGGAATAACCGTCCGAGTAAATATCAAATGAGATAACTGCCAATGCAGAAACGAATGTCCAATCGTCCGATGACGGATGAATTTCTAACGTCCGATGCCCCGTGAGCTGGACAACTCGGTCCTGGATAGCCGAATGAAGGTGTCGGATCTCGTTGGCTGTGGCCATCGTTCGCTCACAATACGGAACCCTCGACCAGCCAATCAGCGGACATCCCGTACGCCTGAGCCGTTAATCCGTCGATCGTCTCTAATTTTGGGGTATAGCCATCGTGAATCTGGCGTCCGAACTTTGCCAAATTTTCCACAAGGGAACCCGTATATCGCTCGTTGTCGGCCAAGTTCGGAAGAAAGACGCCATTGACAAAGCGTGCCGAGAGATTGAACTGCCCTCCCTGGACCCGCGGGCAGGCGCCTTCCAACAACGTCTCAAACGCACGACTGTTGAGAATTGCGAGGTAAGCCCATGGGAGCGGCGATGTGTCGAACTCCGGACGGGTGTTCCGCTTCCATAGCCATGCGTAGCCCTGCAAAACAACGAAGTTTCCTGAGTCGTCGTAACCAAAGTTACCGCGGTAGCCGAAGTACGTGGTCGCGAGCTTCGGGACCTTCCGAAACTGCCACGTTCGAGGCCGCGTCAACTGCCACCATTCGTCTGCGTCAACGCCGCGACGAGCCGCCAGAACGTCTCTGAGCGGATTTAACCATTTCTCGTAATATCGCGGAACCCGCTTCTTCAACTCCTCTACGATGTCGATCTTACGACCAGTTGGACCGTATGGGAAGAAAACGAACGCGTCGCAAGAAATCCTCCCATCGCGGATCGCTGAATTCGTCGCGGCCGGCCGGAAGTAATCCCTTTCCCTCCTCGGAAGGCTTTGGTATTCCTCGGCCGAAAGAACGAACGCCTTGTTCGCGCCGGTCAAAATTCCTTGGTGGACCGTAAAAAGGTCCTCAACCCTAGTCATTCCCACCGCGCTCAAAGCCTCAACAAGTTCCATCGAGCGGCGGAATCGCGGCATCCAACTTGCTGTAGAAAGGGTTGGTTGCTGGATTGTGAAAGTGTCCCACTCAGTGGGAGAAGAGGAAACCGTCAGGTCTCGTCTCAGCGCGCGGATCGCGGCGTCCTCGCAGCCGCTCTTCGCAACCACGATCCGAACGGTGGCGGCCTCGCGGCGTGGAACGGGCGCCTTTCCCCGTACGACGAGCATCCCCGGCTCGACGGTCGATCCTCGAAAATATCCGTAGCCGGTAAAACGACCAAGAAACGACAATTCTGCTCGTGACACTATCGCGTTGCGCCACCGCTCGCCCGAATCCGTCTCAAGGAGCGGAGCGGGCAGGACCGTAGCCAAAGACGCGTTTGGTGCGAGCGACTTCACCGCCTTCCAAATGAATGCCATCGCCAGATCAACACGGAATTTTGCAAGATCCTCGCCGAGTATCGTTCTCACCATTTCGTCTTGATGTGTCTCTTTCAGTCGATCCCAAGGCATGAACGGCGGATTCATTAGAATCAGGTCCGGAGTTCCCCAGTCCGCCTGGAGCGAATCCTCTTGTTTGATGTCAATCGAGACGTTGAGTTTCGGCAAATCCAGTTTAATTCGTTCGAGGCAGAACCTTGAAATTGCGCATGATATCGGCGATCTGTCGAAACCTCGAAGTACGACCGTCCCGGAATAGTTGCGGCGTGCCAGCTCGCGACGAGCCTCCTGCAAGAAGACGCCCGATCCACATGCGGGATCCAAGATCTCCACGCTCGCCGACGGTCCGTCGTTTATCCGTTCTTTTGCAGCGGCCAGGGCTTGTTCAACAAGTAGCCTTGCCAGCGACGGCGGCGTAAGTCGCACGTCTTTTGCCAACAGCCCCCCCTTTGAAACGTCGCTGGCCATTCCGGGCAGAAAGCCTTGGCGCTGTTCATACTCTAGACGCAGGTGAGCTTCCTGGTAAAGCTGCCCCGATGCATGACGTAACAAGAGGTCAGGGGAAAGCCGACAACCTGTCGTCGGCTCGGGCTGCAAGAAGTAGCGAAAAAGCTCGCTGTCTAGCGACGCTACCGCAAGCCGCTCTGACAAAGCTGCGAACTCAGTGAGCAATCCATTCGAGTCTTTAAGACGGCTCAGCGCGTCACCGACCGAACGGCACTTCGACCAATCGTCCCCTGCGATTTGCCCTCGGCAGACCGCCTCAGCGCCCGTCAACAGCAAATTGAAAACTTGGATGGAATCGAGGCCGTCGTTCGAAGGCAAAGAGTTACGGACAATGCGAAACGCTCGCAGTGCAAAAAGAATCACATCTTCGGCACGAGGGGCTGGGGCCGCTTCAAGGATGTTCAAGAGGTCTAGCGCCGCTTGCGGGCCATGAGCCAACCGGAATCGGCGCATGGTGCCCGAAGGCTCGTCCCACCGCCGCAGCAACATTTCCCCCATTGGTTCGTCAATGAGAAGCAGATGCCGTAGGTTCGCGGACCACGACCATGATAGCGCCTTGTCGCCCCGAATAAGCTCCCGGTCGTCGGTGACGGACATTAGGAAGCTCGCCCTGTCCCCGTCAAGCATTACAGCGTGGCTGCCAGTAGAGTTAGTGCCACCTCCACCAAAAGCCGGGATATCGACTAGACCGAGAGCGCGAGCCCAGGCCGAAGGGTCGAGCGGGTTCCAGGAATGTTGGTTTGCAATCATCATTGCCCTCGGCGCATCCTGTCATCCGACGGAAATGTTTTGATGGCCCAACGAAGCGTAAGGGAATTGTAGCTACTTCAGCTCATGCATGAAAGAGATTTTCTTTTTTTGGGAGCGTTGCTGGACGCTGCTGGCCCCGACAGCTCAAAGGCCCCGAATCGACCGCCGACGCGAAAGAGCTAATTTCGGCTTCGCTGCTCACACAGAAAAGGTCCAGAGCCACCCGGAAACAAAGGCTAAGCGTGGCATCGTCGCTAAGGATCGCGTCCGCGACCCACCCGTCTGCGGAGCACACGCCAGCTATGCCTTCAACCCCGGCCAGCGATGCACTGATCCGCGCGAACCACCCTGCGCGGGCTGCCGTCGAGACTAGTCGACCAATCCTTGCGGATCGGCGATGGCCTCAAGAAAAGCCGTGTTGCCGATCGACTTGGCCCGCTCGTAGATTCAACTGCTAGGCACGGTGCGGGTCCAAGTTGTCTTCGGCATGGGCTCAGAAATGAGTTGCTGGGAATCGCCCCGATGCGCTTCCTTCTTATAACCCAATTGGTGAGCTACTACGGCAATTCACCCCCCTTACTAGCGAGTTTCCTTCTTATTTTGCGGATCCCCCCGCAAAGTGATTGCTCTTTTCTTCAATCCGGGGTAATCTGAACAATGGTGTCGTCCGGCGACCGGCCTGGGTCAAGTTCGGCACGGTTTCGAGGTGCCGGGCTTGGTCTCACCCGAGCGGTTGAGGCTTGCTGGCGGAGCTTTTTTCGGCCCCTGGGGCTAACGGGAAAGGAGGCAGCGGTGTTTGGTTGTTTGCAATTCGCGCCTCCTTGCCGTGGGCGACGCCTGCCTTTGTTGCCCACGTTCTCCTGGGTGAGTCTTCACCTTTTGGACGGCCGGTCGGCCGTGCCGGGACCATCGCTTCTCCGGGTCTTTCCGGCAATTTTCCTGACGAGTCGATCCTGGGTTGCGATCCGGCAAGGATCCGTGTTTCATCGGACAAGGCGCGCGTAATGGTTGACAGCAGCGTTTCCTAGGCACTGATGGCGTGAGGCAGCGCTCAAGTAGAGTATTTCTTCGAGGGAGGCAGCGATGAGTTGCCAGTCGTTCCGCGTGGCGCCGTGGTGTGTCGCCCTGGCGACGGCCTTGTCGTTCTCCTCGGTCGGCCACGCTGCCCCCATTGTTTGGGATTTCGACAATCCCACGCCGGTGAGCATCGTCCAGATCTCTCAGGCCGGCGGGCTAGAAGTTGGCGATAAGATCTTCGCCGATTTCGGCGTTGCGTCATCGGGCAACGCCGTCTACCAGCCGACCGCTGCGGAAATCACCGTTTCCGGCACGTTCTTGAACGGCGACTATGGACTGCAATTCAACGGCGGGTGGTTTGCGCTGCCCGGTCAGACTCTCGACACGGCGATCAACTTCGACGTGACGGTAGCACCCAGTGGGGCTCCCAACCTGATCAAGGATGCCGGTCTGTTCATGGATGGCGTAATGCTCAACAGCCTGCCGAGCTCCTTCGTGCAGGTTCAGGAAAGCGTTTACGCGGCGCCCCCCGTGCCCGGAGGGCACCCGACGAACCTGGTTCCCGGCGAGGGCGTGTATGCGAACTCTTCCGGTGAAATCAACGGCGTCGATCAGGGATTCATTCTAAACGGCGTGCCGGTAGCCTATCCCGAGGTATGGGTCATCAAGGACATCATGCTGTATGGCGGCACGATTCCTCCCTCGGGAATCATCCCTCCCGGCCCGAACACGGCGGTAAGCTGGATCACGCAGACCTACAGTCAGACGCCCGAACCCTCCACGTTCGCGTTGCTCGGCGTCGCTCTCCTCAGCCTGTTCGGCTACGCTGCCTGTGCTTGGCGGCGGCCAGCGCCGGCCCGCCGGCTCTCGTAGGTCAGGCACGGGGTGCCGTCTACGCCCAATGGGCAGGGTTACGCCTTCGGCCCCAGGCCGGCGATGCACTGGTCCTCGCGAACCACCTTGCGCGGGCCGCCGTCGAGACTGGTCGACCAATCCTGCGGATCGGCGATGGCCTCAAGAAAGGCCGTGTTGCCGGTCGACTTGGCCCGATCGTAGATTAACTGCCAGGCACAGTCCGTGTCGGGATTCACTTCGCAGTGGCCGTCCTGCGAGCCGCCGCAGGGGCCGTTGAACTGCCGCTTGGCGCAGCGCGTAATGGGGCAGATGCCGGCGAACTGGCCCAAGCGGCAGTTGCCGCAGCCGGCGCACTTCTCGGTCCACACGCCTTGCGATTCGAGAATGCCGATGAACTGGGTGTTCAGGCCCGGATAGATGGGCGTGTTGGGGAAGCGCTCGGCCAGGGCTTGCACGCCGGCGCCGCAGGCCAGCGAGCAAATGGCGTCGTATTCGGCCACCCGCGGGGCCAGGGCGTCGATGAACGCGTCCTCGCATTGCCGCTCGATCGTGCACTGATCGACGACCACTTCCTTATGGCCCAAGAGCCGTAGCGACATTCGCAAGGCGGAGCCCAAAATGCCCACCTCGCGTTCGCCGCCGGCCAGGCAGACGGTCACACAGGTGCCACAGCCGACCAAAAGCACCCGCTTGTGGTCCTTGATCATGTCGCGGACTTCACGCACATTCTTGCGATCGGCAACAATCATGTTTCGCTCCTCTAAGGGCCGCTTCGGCCTGGTCGGTCATTTGTTGAATGTTTCGATGGACGGTTTCATGGTCGGGCCGCAAGGGGCTGGGGCCCAGCCGGGCTACACGCTGGCTCATCTCGGTAACGATCTCGGCGAACCGTATCCCCTCGGCCGAGGAGAGATTGAACATCTCCACGCGCTCCGGCTCCAAGCCGATCTCTGCGAGCAGCTTTTTGGCCCGCTCGACCCGCTTTCGCGCCCGCAGGTTGCCTTCCAGGAAGTGGCAGCCCCCCTCCAGGCAGCCAGCCACGATCACGCCGTCGATGCCGTGCTCGAAGGCCGTCATCAGGTAATTCACTTCGAGCTTGCCGGTGCAAGGGAGCCGCAGCACCCGCACGTTGCTCGGATATTGCAAGCGCATTGAGCCGGCCAGGTCGGCTGCCGCATAGGCACAATAGTGGCAGCAGAAGGCCAGCATCAGCGGTTCTGATTCCATCGTCATATACCTTGTTCAATCTGTCCCCTCTCCCTTCGGGAGAGGGTTAGGGTGAGGGCTTGGCTTGTCGGGGACCGTTTTGCCATTCGGCCCAAAGGCCCTCACCCCCGGCCCCTCTCCCAAAGGGAGAGGGGAGAAACTTTTTCTACCGAACCTCCAACTGCCAACGCGGCGGAGCGATGCCGGCCTGGGCCGGATAGGCCAGCTCGGGCACCTTCACGTCGCACTGGCTGCACAACAGGCTGTTGACCGCGCCGAGGATCTGGTTGTCGACAAAATGCCGCAGCGTAATGGCCTTGGCCGGGCACTCGGCCGTGCAACTGCCGCAGCCCATGCACGTGGCCCCCTGCACCTCGGCCTTGTTGTCCTCGTTGATCCGCGGGGCCATGTACGGGCACACGTGTACGCAGGTCATGCAGGAAATGCACTTGTCCGGATCGACCCAGGCGATCTGGCCGCCCACGGGCATGTTCTTTCGCCCCAGGATCGAGGCCGCCCGGCCCGCCACGGCGTTGGCCTGGCTGATCGTCTCGGTGAGGAACTTCGGCGCGTGGGCCGTGCCGCAGAGGAACAGGCCCTCGCTGGCGAAATCGACCGGCCGGAGCTTCATGTGGGCTTCGAGGAAGAACCCATCGGCATTGAGCGGCACGCGGAGCAAGCCCGACAGTTCTTCCCGGTCGGCCCGCGGAATCATCGGCGCCGCCAGCACCACCATGTCCGGCTCCAGCTCCAACATGCGGTCGAGCGAAGGCTCGCGGAACCGCAGCCGCAGCCGGCCGTTCACTTCCAGTTGCGGCGGCTGCGCGGGCTCGTAGCGAACGAAGAGCACGCCCTGCCGCCGGGCTTCCTGATAGGCCGCCTCGCGGAAGCCGTAGGTCCGCATGTCGCGATAGAGGACCACGATTCGGGCTTGCGGGTAACGCTCGCGCAGGGCCAGGGCATTCTTGACCGCCGATGTGCAGCAGACGCGGCTGCAATAGGGCTTCGCCTCGTCCCGCTGCTCGACGCACTGGATCATGGCGATCGTAGGCCGCTCGGGGAGCGAAATCTCGCCCCGCCCCAGCCGATCGGTCAGTTCCAACTGCGTGAGTACCTTCGGGCTCTGGCCGTAGCCATACGTCTTGGGCTTCTCTTCCGTCGCACCGGTGGCCACGATGACGGCCCCGTGCTTGACCTCCTGGGAGCCGGACGGGCCAGTCACCGTCGAGCGGAAGTTGCCGATGTGCCCCTCGACCTTGGCCGCGTGCGAGCCGAGGTGCACGGTGATCTTGGGATTGCTCTCGATTTTCTGCATGCTTTCGGCCAGAAACGCCTGCACGTCCTGACCGTCGAGTGTGTGATGGAGTCGCCGGGCCGTGCCGCCCAACTCGTCGCTCTTTTCCACCAGGTGCACCGGGAACCCCTGCTCGGCCAGCGCCAAGGCGGCCGTCATGCCGGCCACGCCGCCGCCGATCACCAGCGCGGCGTTATTGACCGGCACCAGCTCTTGCTGGAGCGGCATCAACTGGGCCGTGCGGCCGACGGCCATCCGCACCAGGTCGATCGCCTTCTCGGTGGCCCGATCGGGGTTGTCCGTATGGACCCACGAGCATTGATCGCGGATGTTGGCCATGTCCAACAGGAACGGATTCAGGCCCGCGTCGCGAAGCGTGTCGCGGAAGATCGGCTCGTGGGTGCGCGGCGTGCAGGAGGCCACCACCACGCGGTTCAGCCGATGCTCGGCGATCTGGGCCTTGATGCGGTCCTGGCTGTCGCTAGCGCAGGTGTACGTGTTGTTCTCGGCATGGATGACGAAGGGGAGTTGCCGCGTTTCGCGGACCACTCGCTCGACGTCGACCACCGAGGCGATGTTGCTGCCGCAATGGCAGACGAACACGCCCACCCGCGGCGGCTCGTCGCTGATGTCGCGTTCGGGCGGATAGGTCTTCACCCGCACGCGGCTTCCTCGCGCCGGGGCCAAAAGGGCCATCGCCCGGGCGGCCGCCGCACTGGCTTGCATGACCGTGTCGGGGATGTCCTTCGGTTCCTGGAACGCCCCACCCACGAAGATGCCGGGCCGCGTGGTGTCCAGCGGGCAAAGCTCCGTGGTCTGGGCGAATCCCCAGCGGTTCAAGACGACGCCCATCCGCTCGGCCTGCTCCTGCATGCTGGCACTGGGCTCCAGGCCCAGCGAAAGCACGACCATGTCGAACTCGGCCTCGACCTGCTTCATCTCCGGGCTGGTGTAGACGAGCCGCAGGTTCCGCGTGCCGGGCATTTCGTACGTCCGCGAAACGAAGGAGCGGATGTAACGCACGCCCCACTGTTTCTCGGCCCGCTCGGCATAGCGGTCGAAATCCTTGCCGAACGCCCGCAGATCGAGAAAGAAAATGGTCACTTCGAGGTCCGGCTCGTGCTGGCGGGCGAGGATCGCCTCTTTCGTGGCGGCCATGCAGCAGACCGACGAGCAATATTCGTTGTCGCAGCCCGTATCGCGCGAGCCGACGCATTGGATCAAGGCCAGCCGCTTGGGCGGCTTGTGGTCGCTGGGCCGCAGCACGTGGCCCTGCGTGGGGCCCGAGGCCGAGAGGATTCGCTCGAACTGCACGTTGCTCAGCACGTTGGGGGCGAAGCTGTAGCCGAACTCCCCGCGCCGGGTGGCGTCGAAAGCCTCGAAACCGGGCGTCAGCACCACGCTCCCTACGTCCAAGGAAAGCGTCTCTTCCTCTTGCTCGTAGTCGATTGCCTTGGCCTGGCAGATCTGCGAGCAGAGGCCGCACTCGCCGGTCTTGAAATGGACGCACGTCTCGCGATCGATCACCGGCACGCGCGGCGAAGCCTGCGGGTGGGCCAGGTCGATGTTCGGCCGCGGCTCCAGGTATTGATCGTGTTTGGTCAGATGCGGTTGCGGCTGCCGGGCCGTGATGGCGTCCAGCCCCTGCCGGGCGCCCGTGGGACAGACGAACTCGCACGCGCCGCAGGCCTGGCACTGGTTGGTCTGTTCGCCGAAGGCGGGGGCCACTTCGCGCACGGCGCCGCGGCCGACCATGTTGACGGCGCCGCGCCCCATCAATTGCCCGCACACGCGGACGCACAGCCCGCAGAGCACGCACTGGCCGTCGGCTTTCGGCTCGAAGGGGGTCGAGCGGACACCCAGCTTGGCGGCGAACTCGGCCAGCTCGGGCGAGGCGGGCGCCTCGGCCAGCATCAGTTCGAGGACCATCTGCCGCAATTGCCGCACCTGCTCGGTGTCGGTATGGACGATCTGGCCGTGCTCGGCCGGATGGCTGCACGAGGCCACATAGCGCGGCCCGCGGGGCGTTTCCAGTTCCACGAGGCACACGCGGCAGGCGGCATAGGCCGGCAGCCCGCGAAAGTTGCACAGCGTGGGGATGGTAATGCCCATTTGCCGCGCGGCGTTGAGGATCGTCGTGCCCTGGGCGACATCCGTCGTGCGGCCGTCGATGGTAATCGTCACGCGATCCGATGCAGTTGTGCTCATGCTACGCAGACCTTTTCCTTACTCCGCGGGGAAAACATGTTGCGGCACACGCCGGCGGGGCACTTCTTGTCACGAATGTGCGATTCGAACTCGTCGCGGAAGTATCGCAGCGCCGCCAGCACCGGGTCGGGCGCCACGGCCCCCAGCCCGCAGAGCGACGCCAATTTGACGTGCTTGGCCAGCCGCTCCAAGAGAGCCAAGTCGTCGCTGGTGCCCTGGCCGCGCGAGATCTTGGTCAGGATCCGCAGCATGTGTTTCGTCCCCTCGCGGCAGGGCACGCACTTGCCGCACGATTCCTCGACGAAGAAGTCCAGCAGGTAGCGGGCCATGTCGACCATGCAGGCCGCGTCGTCCAGCACGATGATGCCGCCCGTGCCCATGCTCACCGTTTCGCCGGGGCGATCGGCCGCGTCCAGCCGCCAATCAAGCGCCGCGGGGGGCAAGCAGCCAGCCGAGGGCCCGCCCGCCTGGATGGCCTTCAGCGGCCGGGGGCCGGACATGCCCCCGCCGATCTCATAGATCATGTCGCGGAGCGAGACACCCAGCGGCACTTCGACCAGGCCGCGGTTCTGTACCGTCCCTTCCAGCGAGAAAATGGTCGTGCCGGGCGTGGCCTTCGTGCCGATCGAGGCATACCACGCCGCGCCGCGGGTCATGATGGGGGCCACGCTGGCCCACGTCTTGACGTTGTTCACTACGGTCGGCTTGCCCTCGATGCCGGCCGTGACCGGATACGGAGGCCGCAGCCGCGGCTCGCCGGCGTGCCCTTCGATCGACTCGATCAGGGCCGTCTCTTCGCCGCACACGTAGGCCCCCGCCCCGCGACGCACCGAGACGCGGAACGACCAGCCGCTGCCGAAAATATTGTCGCCCAACAGTCCCCGCTCTTCCGCCTCGGCAATCGCCTGCTGGAGCGTGGTAATGGCCAGCGGGTATTCGCTGCGGACGTAGAGGAACCCTTCCCGCGCGCCGATGGCGTAGGAGCCGATCAGCATGCCTTCCAGAATGGCGTGCGGATCGCCTTCCAGCACCGTGCGGTCCATGTAGGAGCCGGGGGCGCCTTCGTCGGCGTTGCAGACGACGTATTTCAGATCGCTTTCGGCCTGCTGGGCGAATTTCCACTTTTGCCCGGTGGGGAACGCCGCCCCGCCGCGGCCGCGGAGCCCGGACTGGATCATCTCCTCGATGACCTCCTCGGGCTTCATTTCGGTAATCGCGTGGATCGCGCCGCGATAGGCGCCGCGGGCGATGGCTTCGTCCAGCCGCAGCGGATCGATCGACCCGCAATTGCGCAAGATGACTTTCTTCTGCCGGCGGTAAAAGTCGAGCAAGGACCACTCGGGCACGCTGCTGAGGTCTTGCGAGCCGGCCGGATATTGGTGCGTCTCTTCCGTCAACAGATGTTCTTCGCTACTGAAGCGGCCCAGGGCCCACTCCAGAAGCAGATTTCCGCCGGCGTATGCCTTCAACAGCCGGCGGGTCTTTTCGGGCGTCATGCGGCCATAGCTCACCCGCGGGCCGTTGGGCAGCATCAGGTCCACCAACGGCTCTTTGGCGCAGAAGCCGATGCAGCCGGTGCGGCACACCACGGCGTCGAGTTTCAGTTCCCGCACGGCCTCGTTTGCGGCGGCCTCGACTTCGCGGGCCCCCAGGGCCACGCCGCAACTGGCCGAGCCGATGAGGATCTTCAGCCGGCTGGGATAGAGCGAAGCCCGTCCGCGAGCGGCAGTCCGGTTGAGATCATCGATGTTGCAAATGGGTTGGGTCATGCGAATTGCTCCAGGAGGGCGGGCAGGCGATCGAGATCGACCCGGCCAAAGGCGCGGCCGTCGATCTTCACCGCCGGCGAGAGCGCACACAGCCCGAGGCAGCGGACCGTACGCAATGTGAATCGCCCCGACTTGTCGGTTTCGTTGGGCCCGATGCCCAGTTCTCGTTCGAGCCGCTCCAGCAGGGCGGCCGAGCCGCGGCTGTAGCAAGACGTGCCCGAGCACACCTCAATCATGTGCCGGCCGACCGGTGCGAAGCGGAACTCGTCGTAGAAGCTGGCCACGCGGAGAATTTCGGCCACCTGCACCTTCCAGCGGGCGGCCACGTGCTCCAGCACCAGCCGCGGCAAATAGCCGTGGCCCGCGTGGATGTCGTGCAGCACGGGCATGAGCGCCCCCGGCTTGCCGGCGTGCCGGGCCAGAATGGCATCGAGCTTGGCCGCGTCGCCGGGTGGCAGCGGCTCGCTCGGCGCAATCGGTTCGGTGGGCTGCGGCACGTTCCGCACGGGGCAGGCCTGCCAGCAGTCGCCGCAACCGGTACATTTGCTCGCATCGACGCTGCGGGGCCGCTTGCGGATTTCCGCCGTAAAGTGGCCTGCTTCGCCTTCCAACCGCGTGACGTCGGCCATCGTCAGCACGTCGATATTGTAGTCGCGCATGCACTCGACCAGCTTGGGCGAGATGATACACGTGGCGCAGTCGCCGGTGGGGAAGGTCTTGTCCAGCCGGGCCATGCCGCCGCCGATGGTCGGGCTCTCTTCAACCAGATAGACGCGATAGCCGGCCGCCGAAAGGTCCAACGAGGCCTGGATGCCGGCCACGCCGCCGCCACAAACCAATACGGCGCCTACCGGCTGCGATGCGGTCGCCTCGCCGTTGCCGTTTCCGTCACCGTTGCCGTTGCTCAGTCCGTTTCCATTGCCATTGTTGGGCGAGACGGCATGTTCCTGTTTCACGTTCATCGGTTACCTCCGGCGACGCCAACCGCTTGCGGCTTCGCACTGTTCCCCTCAACCGCGGCATCACAGCCCTCACCCCCGGCCCCTCTCCCGGAAGGAGAGGGGAGATTCTGCAACAACCCCTCGAAACTGACCGACAGGGCTTGCAGTCCCAATTTCTTGGGCGAAAGCCCCAGGGCCAGTCCAAGAAGCTGAGTGATGTAGAGGGCCGGCGTTTCCGGCAACTCGCCGTGGCTCTTTCGGGCGTCGGCCTGACGCAGATCGAGATTCACCTGGCACAATGGGCACGCTACGGCGATGCACTGGGCGCCGGCCTGCTGGGCCATGTCGACCAGGCGATGGCCGAGCCGGCCGACAATATTGCTGTGGGTCATCGACAGGCTGGCCCCGCAGCATTCGGTCTTGTACGGCCACTCGACCGGCTCGCCACCCAGGGCGGCCACCAGACTTTCCATCGACGTGGGATGCTCGGCATCCTCGAAGGCCACGACTTCGGGCGGCCGGGTGAGCAAACAGCCGTAATAACAAGCCACGCGGAGCCCGGCCAGCGGCCGGCGGACCGCCGCGCGAATGGCCGGCAGCCCCAGTTGATAGACCAACGCATCGAGGATGTGGTGGACGGCCACGCTGCCGTCGTAGGACTCGCGGGTAATCCGCTCGGCCCGCTCGCGTTGCTTGGGGTCATTCAGGACCTGATAGTTGGCCGTCCGCAGCCGCGCGTAGCACGAGGCACAGGCGGTCAACACGGGGCTCTTGAGCTCCTGGGCACGCTGCAAGTTGAACACCGGCAGCGAAATGCTCAAGGCGGCGTTGCTGGCATGGGCCGGCGTCGAGCCGCAGCAAACCCAGCCGGGGATTTCTTCCAATTCGATACCCAGTGCGTCGAAGACCGCGCGGGTGGACTGGTCAAAGTCCCACGCGGTGGACCCCAGACTGCAACCGGGAAAGAAGGCGTATTTCACGATTTTCCTTCCTCTTCTTCGGCCCGCCGGAACAGCTCGCGGACGCGTTTTGCGCTCTTGCTGCGATGGGGCAGCAGCGCGAGCTTACCCCGGGCGAGCATTTGCGGCACTTTGTCGACGTCGGAAAACAGGTCGCCGGAGCGGAGCTTGTAGAAGGCCAGCATGCCGACCTCGAACACCCGGCCATGGTGGCGCACGCTGCTCAGGAAACTATGGTTGAAGTGTTTGCCGTGCTCGTCGGGGATGGCAACCTCCCGCTCGATGGCCAACATCCGCAGGGCGTCCATCACCGCGGCCAGGTCGATGCCCATCGGGCAGCGCGTGGTGCACGCCTCGCACGAGGCGCACAACCAGATAGCTTGCGACTGGAGCACTTCGGCTTCGGCCCCCAGATGGACCAGCCGCAGCACCTGGCTGGGCAGCAAATCCATGTCGGGGCCAATCGGGCAGCCGGTCGAGCACTTGTGGCACTGGAAGCACGTGCTGAGCGGCGTGCCGCTCCGCCGCTCGACTTCCTCGGCCAAGGCCGAGCCGTTCCACTGGACGGCGTCACAGGCTTCCTGGTCGCCGGCTGGCACGTGGGCATAACTCTGTTTCTGAGGATCGACGGTCATTCCCCTGTCCCTTCCAATTCGGCTTCGAGTTGTGCGTCTTTCGCCGGCATCACCTTGCGATACACCTCGGCCGGCTTCCGCAGAACGCCGTCGAGGGTGAGCAGGTCCTCTTGGATGCGGATTCCGAACAGCCGTTCGTTCTCTTCGAGGTACGGAAGTATCAGCTTCCAGTCGGCGGCGCTCAGCCGGCGATAGGCCCCGCCGTTCAGTTGCTCGTCGACCAGCGTGCGATGCGGGTCGCGGACGTAAATCGCTCCGCCGGAGGCCAGCGAGAGCAAGTTGCTGCCGGGGTAGGGATAGTCCAGCGGGACCAGCTTGCCGTGCAGATCGTAACGCAGCCCGTTGACGATGGCGAAGCCGCCGCCGGCGCGGGGATCGCCCGCCATGAACGATTCGGCCAGGAAGTCGAGCGCGGTGCCGTTGATGATCACGCGGGGGTGCCCCACGGCGTTGATCATGGGCCGGCCGGCCGCGTTGCCCAGCACGTAGATCGTCCCGCCCTTGGCGCCATAAAGGAACGTCTGCCCCACGTCGCCGTAAACCACCAGCCGGCCGCGCTTGGAAATCTGCCCCAGTTGGTCCTGGGCGTTGCCGTGCACGTAGATCTCCAGGCCGTCAATGCCGGAAGCCAGGTAATCGCCCGGATTGTCGTAGCAGTCGATCCGCAGGCCGTCGGTTTGCGGGCCGAAGCCCACACCGTGGAACCGCGTGCCGCGGGTGTTGTAGTGAATGATGTGCCGCCAGCCGAGGTGATACGCCTTCACCGACAACGTTGCATCGCAGTTCTCGCCCTCGGGCTGGAAGCCGCGGGCGTCCACCAGCAGCGTCGTTTCTTCGGCTTGCGGCCCGCGCAACTGGCCGCGGGTTTGCCAATTGATCCGCAGATGCGTACCGTTGCTCGGTTGGCCGCAGAGCGGCTGCTGCTCGAAGATTCGCTGCAATCCACTGCGAAGGATCGTGAGCACGGAGCTGCGCTTTTTGCTGCCGGTCTCGTAGCGGCGGTCGATGGTCAGGGTAAAGGCCGCGATGCCGAGCGCGGGATGCTTCTCGGCAGTTCGCGCGGCAAGCTGGTCGACCAGCCAGCGAAGCTCGTCGTAGGCGATCGTCTCCATGCGGCCGCAGAGACACTGAAACAGGGCTTGCGGATCGGCGTCGGTGATGGCCTGGTCGATGGCCGCGGCGGCGGGATCGGTCTTCTTCGGGGCCGCGGGCGGAACCGAAAGATTGCAGTGCGACTGGTGCGGCAGCGTGGCCAGCGGCACGCCGAACTTGTTCGTGACGCGGAGATCGTAATGCCCATTGTTGGGCACCGGGCTGACGGTGAGCAGAAAGGCCCCGCCGTCGGTGGAACTGCCGCCGCGGGCGTTCCAGTACATGTCGGCCACGGGTGTGAAACGCGGGTCGTCGGCCGCCAGGCTGGCCAGCGTCGCGTCGATCGCTTGCTTCTCGGAACAGATCAGCCCGATCGACACTTCACCTTCCTGGAGGGCAAACACCTGCGGCCGCAGCATGGCCGTGTCGGTGATGCCCACCAGTTGGAACGATTTCGAATCCGTCAGGCTGCGGGCGATGATGAAGAACCAGGGGCCGTCGGGCGAGGCGTGAATGTGCGCCGCCTGGATCTGGCGATAGATCCGCTGCTTCTCGGCCGGCAGGCGGTCGAAGTCCAACTCGGTCGTCGGCGCCAGGGCCTCGATGATGTACTCGACCGGATACTGGTACACCCGGTTCCACAGATCGAACAACAGCACCGAGACTTCGGTGTCGGTGAGGAACTGGGGGAAGATGTTGCGGCCGGCCAGGTATTCGCATACCGAGTGATAGTTGGCGAAGTCGCCGTTATGCACCAGCGCTTCGTTGAGCCCGATGAACGGATGGGCGCCGCCGGGATGCCAGACGCGGCCCTTAGTGGGATAGCGCTGGTGGGCGATCCAGACGTGGGCCCGCGTGTCGGGCATGCGGTAATATTGCACGGCCGCTTCGGCAAAGCCGACGATCTTCAGGATGATCAGGTTTCGCGCGTGCGACATGACGAAGGCCCGCTTGTCGCCCAGCGACGAATAAAACTCGGTATTGATCCGTAGCGAGTTTTGGAAGACGAATTCGTCTTCCAGGGCTCGGTCGGAAAGACCCGAGAGCCCTTTTTCTTCGGCGAATCGCGCCAGCACATCGGGCTTGACGCGGACGAAGTAGCGGGCCACGTCCGGCGGCCGAACCTCCAGCAGGTCCACGTCGCGATAATCGTCCACCGTGGGGACCATGCCCCCCTGGTCCACGTCGAAATAGGGCTCGATGCAGGCCTTTTCCACCTCGCCCTTGGCCTTGGGATCGAGCAACGCGACCTGCAGGATATAGTTTTCGTCCAGCACCTTGCGCGAGACGCCCAACTCCTCGGGCACGAGGCCGCAGGCCGCGATGCCGCCGCCTTTGCCGTTGCCGCGGTTGCGCATCTGGATCGACGGCTCGTAGATGTGCTTGCCGCCCACGGGGATCGTGCACGCGAAACCGGTAACGCCGCAGCCCCCTTCGGCCTCGGGCGGGCGCACAAACCACTCCCCCTGGGGTCGCAGATGGGCCCGAGACCGCAAGATCGCTTCCGCGTTTTCCATCATTCGATGCGTTGCCATCGTCAGGCTCAACTCCGGTCTTCGTAATCGAGGTGGGTCAACAGGTCGGTCCGGCCGCGCAGTGCCGCCACGGAGTCGAGTCCCAGGCTGTACAGCAGATCGAGGAGGATTTCCCGCCAGGCGGTATAGAGATTCACCAGCCGCTGCGTACACCACTCGACGGTTACCAGTTCCAGCAGCTCGGGATCGGTGGTGGCGATGCCGCGGGCACAGCCGCGGCCGCTCTCGCAGCAGCCGCAACGGATGCAGCCGACGGCCATCAACTCGGCCGTGCCGATCACCACGCCGTCGGCGCCCAGGGCAATGGCCTTGGCCATGTCGTAGGGGGTGCGGATGCCGCCGCTGGCAATCACCGTGATTTGCTCGCGGATGCCCTCGTCAACCAGGAACTGGTGGACGCGGTTGATCGCGTACTCGATCGGCATGGCGATGTTTTTCTTGGCGATATTGGGGGCCGCCCCCGTGCCGCCATAGCTGCCGTCGAGGTGGACGATGTGAGCGCCCGCGTAATAAACGCCGACGGCCACCATGTCGACGTCGCTGGGGGTCGACACCTTGGCCGACAGGAGCGCCCGCGGGTTGACGTGCGCGATCCAGTCCAAGTGCTTCTTGTGGTCTTCGACCGAGTAAACGCTATGGAAGGGGAAGGGCGAGAACAGCGAGGTGCCGACGACCGCCTCGCGGAGGGCCGCCACGGCCGGCGTATTCTTGTCGCCCAGCAGGTGGCCACCCAGGCCCGGCTTGGCCCCTTGGGCATACTTGAACTCGACGATGCGGGCCCGCTGAATCGTCTCCTCGCGGACGCCGAACAGGCCCGTGGCCACCTGGGTAATCACGTGGTCGGCGTAGGGAATAAAGCGATCGGGATAGCCGCCTTCGCCGGTGCAGGTGAAGCCGTGAAAGGCCTTGGCCACCCGCGCCTTGCCCAGCAGCACGCGAATATTGGTCGAGCCGAACGACATGCCGCCGCCGTACCAGGGGACGTCGACGGTGATCTTCGGCCGCGAATCGTTGCGGCGGTTCAGGACCAGCTCGGTGGAAATGTCGGCACGCCGCAAGCCGGCCGGCGGGGCCGGCGGCAGGCGGAACCTGAGGCGGTCGAAACCGCCGCCGGAATTGCCGGTTTCGCTTTCCAAGTGTGGGCTCGGCCGGCGGCCCGTCTCGGCCATCTGCCAGGCGCTGGCGATCAGGGCGGGCGTCCAGCGGTAATCGCCCAGGGTCTCGAAGGAGGGGTTTTCCGAGACGGAAAGCGCCTGTTGCGGGCACGCGGCCACGCAATAATGGTCTGTCTTCGCACAGTCCGGCCCGATGCAGCGGTAATCCAGCGGGCGGATGATCTGCCGGTAGCCGTCCGGCCGGCGATGCACGCCCTCGGGGCACAGCTCGACGCAACGGCCGCAGTTCTGGCACGTCGAGGCGCGGCGGATGCTGAACTTGCCGATTTCATTGCGATAACGGGGGAGCGCCGGCCGCGTCTGGCGCGAGACCTCGGCAAAATCCGGCCGGGTGAGAAAGTCATCGGTGGCGGCTGTGGCCGCACTGTTGTCCACGGTTCCGCTCATCTCGAATTGGCCCCTTCCAGGTCCACGTTTTTTCGTTTGCCGAACAGCCGGCCGAACGAGTCGCGTTCGAGATCCTCGAAGAACATCGCCCGCCCCGTCTCGCCCCGCAAGCGGCGGACCTCGCGAATCCCCATCGCGCCCAGGACTTCGATCAATTGCTGATGCCAAGCGCCAATCAGGTTCTCGATGCGTTGCACGGCATACTCTTCGTCCATTTCCTCCAGCCCGACGGGGCACGGCTCGCGTTCATCACATTGCCCGCACAGCCGGCACTCCATCGCCAGCAGCAGGGGAACGTCGATCGCCACCAGGTCGGCGCCGCAGATGATCGCCTTCGCCATGTGCTCAGCCTGGGCGATGCCGCCGGAACTGATCAAGGTGACCTGATCGCGGATGCCCTCCTTGACCAAGGCACGATGGATGTCCCGCAGCACGTCGCGGGCATGGCGGCGGGCAGGCGGGGCGGCCGTGCCCGGAGTACTGGTCGAGCCAGTGGCACCGTCGCTACCGGCGGCTTCCCGGCCATGTGCGTCGAAGACCAGGAAGATCACTTCGGCCCCGTCGCGGGCGAGTTTGAGCACCCGCTCTTTGGCCGCCGGGCTGGCCTCGACGCGAATCGCCACCAGCCGCTCGGCATTTCGCTCCTTGAGCCGCTCTTGAATCTCCAACACGTTGTCGCTGTCGCTAATCATCACCAGCGGCGCCTCGCGAATCGCTCCGCTGGCGGCGCCTTCCACACTGCTGATCCAGGGGATTACGTGGCCGTGCTTGGCGATGAAGTTGGCGGCCCCGTCGGCGGCTTCGACCACGGCCAGGGAGCCGAGCCCGGCCGCCGCCTGAACCACCGCGCTGAGGGCCGGCCCGCGCTGCCAGCAGCCGGGAATGCGATCGAAGATCACCGGCAGCGGAATCTCCATCAGCGGCGGCGGGGCGACGTCCAACTGACCGTCCCGGAACGCCAACTCCTTCAGTTTGCGACCGATGTCGACGCTGGTGCTGATGTATTCGCGGCCGTGAATGCCGTCGCGCGTGGGCCGGACGATTTCCGACATGTCGGTCCACATCGAGTCGAAGCCCGGCCCGCTGAACGGCCCGCCGTAACCGGAGCCGGAGACGGGAATCCGCCCGCTTTCGGCCTGAAACCAGGTAGTGAGGATGATGTCGGGCGTAAAATAGTCGTCGCCCAACAGGCGGTACTCGGGGTTCTCGACGCGGGTGAGAATCCCCTTCGTGCAATTCTGGATGCAGCTCAAGCAGCCCTTGCACTGGTAGATATAGTCCAGGTAACCGATCTCCGTGCGCAGCGTGTCGGCCTCGTCGCGATAGAGTCCGTAGACGCAGCTCTGCTTCACGCAGTTGTGGCAACTGGAACAGTCTTCGCGCCAGTCGATGATCCCCAGCTTGCCCACCGGACGGATCCGCGGCGGAATGGCATGCGTATGTATGGTGTACTTGGCAGGCACGTTAGTTCGTCCCCAGGGAGGCTTTTTGGACCACTTCCAAAGCGGCATCCACGTCGCCGTCCAGGCAAATCTGGAAGCCCCGCAATCCCTTGACCGCCCGCAGCCGCTCGATCGTCTCGACGGCCACCGCAATGCCGGCGGCCCGCTGCGCCGCGCGATCGGCGCCGGCGCTCAGACGCGCGAGCAGGGCCTCGGGAATCCGCGGCCGGGGGCGTTTGCCGGCCAGTTCGGCGGCCTTTTCGCCGTTGCCGAGGGCCTCGATGCCGGCCACGATGGCCACCTTCTCAGGAAGCCCGCGGCGGCTGACTTCCTGCCACCAGGCGTTGAAGCGATCGAGATCGAAAACCGGCGGCGTGATCAGGAACTGGGCCCCGTTGCCCGCCTTCTTGGCCATCCGCAAGACTTGCAGCTCCAGTGGATCGGCATTCGGCGAGGCTACGCCGCCCAGGCAGAACGGTCCCGCGCCGGCGATCTCGCTGGCGCCCACGAGCGAACCGTTCTTGGCCAGGTTGGCGTACGTGTCGAGCAACTGCACGGCATCGACGTCGAAAACGCTCTTTGCCGTGCGGAACGGCCCGAGGGTCGCGTGCGTGCCGCTCGTGCAGAGCAGGTTGCGAATTCCCAGGGCCTGCGCGCCCAGGGCGTCCGACACCAGGGCGATCCGATTCCGGTCGCGGGTGACCACGTGGAGAATCGGTTCCACGCCTTCGCCGGCGACCAACGTGGCCGCGGCCAGCGCCGACATCGCCACGTGATCGCGGTTGTCGCTGACTCCCACGGCGTGGAATTTTCCGGCCAAGCGGCGGGCCACGTCGCGCACCACGGCGGGGTCGCCCCCCTGCGGCGGCGAAATCTCGGCCAGCACCAGCGGCTTGCCCGCGGTGATTCGCTGTTGCAGCGCGGTGGGTTCGATATCCATGCCTTAACCTTTACCTGTACTGGTGTGCGTGCCGGCGCGAAGGGGACTCTCGCCGAGGGCACAGATCCGCCGCACGGCGCCGCGGATGGCCTCGTCGAGTGCTTCCGGCAAGTCCTCGGGAGAAAAATGGAGCAATTCGGCGCGCTCGGGCTCGATCCCGATCTCGCCCAACAGCCGCTGCACGGTGCAGACGCGGATCTCGGCCCGGTAGTTCCCCTGGTTCAAATGACACTCGCCCTTGGGGCACGTCACGACGCACAGCCCGCGGACGCCGCCCTCCAAGGCGTGAAACAGGTACTGCCCGTCGATCTTGCCGCTGCACGGCACCTGACGGACGGCCACCCGGGCGCCCTCCTGTTTCCATTGACGGGGCAAGGCTGCGCCCGGCGGGATACAGCGATGGCAAATATAGACAACCACGTCGGCGGACGAAGTGACGGCCATGAGAACTCCAACGCATGACGCCTCAGAATACCACCACCTGCTCGGCCTCGGCCGGCAGGCATCCGCCGCGCTGTGGTCACAGCCATCCCGCCCCGGGAACCGTGTCCAGTCGGATCGAGCAACGTTTGGCGGCCACGAGGGACATCTCTGGTGCAAGGTTCCCTGCGCTGCTCGTTGCCGCCTTCCGCCTGCACAACGCTAGGCCGATCCGACACGGCGCAAACTTCACTTTACCCCACCTCGCGCTATAAGTAAATGGTCTAGATCGCTTATAGTTGCATTAGTTTGCATAATTGTACGGGTGGCATTTCTCGATGTTGGGGGTCCTTTCCTGGATTCGCCGTGGGCGGCGGGCGTTACGGGCGTCTGGCCTGTGTTTTGGCTTGCGGAGGGCGAAACGCCCCTACCGCTTCGCGCACCCGCAGTGTCGAAACAGTATCCGACTGGGTGCAAAAACCATGCGTAGGCAAGGCTTTGTGCGTTCTGACGCGGACCTGATGACGGCAGATTTTTCCCGGACCGAAAAGCTTTCCTAACCAGACTGCCGTTTTGACCGTCTATGCCTGTTTTGCCCCTTTTCATGTAAATCGGGGTTGATAGGGGGTCCGATAGCAGAACTGTTACGATCGGAAACGGCTTGCGACTGGTGCCATGCGCGGCCTGTTCTGTTCGCAAAGGATGGCGAAATAGCTGGTTCTCAGCTAAACAATTTTTTCCCCTAGAAACCCCGCTTCAGGGAGCACCAGGTTATGAAGACTGGACAGCCAGCAATTGTTGGTGTTGTGCTCGGACTATTGATGACGGCCAACGCCATGGCGCAGAATGCGCCGCAGATGACCATTCCGTGGTCGGTCCGGCAAACCGCCTACGGCGACGACTATTATGTCGGTTCGCAAAACGGCGCCGCCGCGCCCGCGGACAACGCGGCCCCGCCCGCCCCGAACGCGAACGGCGCGACCGCGCCGAAGAAAGCCGAGGAGGCGAAGGCCGAGGACAAGAAGGACGGAGACAAGAAGGACGAGGAGAAGAAGGACGAAGACAAGCCGACCTGCCGTTGGTGCATGTGCGGCAAGTTGGCCGACCCCTGGACCTTGCCGCAACCGGATTGTCTGAAAGAAAAGAACATCACCATCGGCGGCTGGATGGATACCGGCATCTACGGCAACCAGTACGGCGCGCCGAGCAACGGGCCGGTTGGCTTGCGCAGCATTGGCGATGGCTGGACGCTCGATCAAATGTGGGTCTATGCCGAGCGCAAGACCGACACCAAGGGTTGCGGCTGGGATTTTGGCGGTCGCGTGGACTACGTGTTCGGCACCGACGGACCGCAAACCCAGTGTTTTGGCGATCACAGCTTCGACTGGGACTGGAACACGTCTTCCCAGTACGGCTTTGCGATGCCGCAGATTTACGGGGAAATCGCCCATGACGACGTGAAAGTGAAGATCGGCCATTTCTACACGCCGATCGGCTACGAGGTGGTTCAAGCGACGGGCAACTTCTTCTACTCGCATTCCTACTCGCACACCTTCGGCGAGCCCTTCACCCATACCGGTGCCTTGGCTGCCTGGGCGCCCAATGAGAAGGTGACCTGGTACAGCGGCTGGGTGGACGGCTGGGACGAGGGTTTTGCCGACAACGGCAAGGGCTCGATGTTCCTGGGCGGCTTCTCGCTGAATCTGTCCGACAAGACGACCGTTGCCTGGTACGTGTCGGCCGGAAGGTTCGGAAACGGCATGGAAGCCTTCTCCGGCGTGGACAAGGTGTCGGGTGATCTCTACTACAACTGCTTCATCTTCACCCACAAGATCACCGACAAACTGACCTACGTCTTCGAGAACGATCTCGGCGTCAACTTCGATACGGACGATCGCGTTACGCCCATCGGCGACAACCAGTGGTACGCGATTGCCAACTACCTGAACTATAAGATGAATGACTGCTGGTCGTTGGGCGGCCGATTCGAGTGGTTCCAGGACCCGGAAGGAGCCCGTGTTTCGCCGGGTTGCCGCGGCAACTATTGGGAGATGACCGCCGGCATCAATTACAAGCCGCATGCCAACGTCACCATCCGGCCGGAAATCCGCTACGACTGGTTTGACAGTTTTGCGGGAAACCTGTTGCAGCCTTTCAACAACGGCACGTCCAGCAGCCAGTTGTCCGGCGGCGTGGATTTCGTGTTCACCTTCTAGTGGAGGGCCGTGAGAGGGAAAAGGGGTTCGTGTGAGCCGGCGCCGCCGTGTGGTGCGGCAGGGGCTCCAGGGGAAAGATCGCAGAGGGCTGCCCGCAGCCGAAAACTGGGGCAGCCCTTTTTTGTTGGAGATACGTCTGTAGGGAACGTCCTCCGTGGCGTTCCTTCCCCTACGCGGCGTTCCGAGATGGTTAGAGGCACGCCACGCCGACGTGCGGAGCGGCACGGAGGCCGTTCCCAGTGCTTCTCACGGCCCGTAGCGCGAAGCCGATTTATTGCGGTGGCGGGGGTGTTTGCGGCCGAAGATGCCGGTGCGATCCTGTTCGGGGCTGTCGCTGTAGTCGATCAGCTTCAGGGTGCTGCGTCGCACCAGCCGGCCGCTCTTGTCGGTTTCCTTGGAACTGTTGCCGACCACGCCGCCGGGGACCTCGGGCAGAACGTCGGCCCAGGTGGTCACCGCGCCGTTGCCGCTGTTGTGCACGGTCTTGACCTGGCTTACGTTTTTCATTTCACCCAGCACCTCTACCGGCATACTCAAGGCCGTGACGTCGACGGCAGTCTCGCTGAGCACGTTCTTGCCTTCGGGGTCGGTGGTGACGCTCTCGCGCTTGAGGATGTAAGGAGCCACGGTGGGCGAATAATAGATCTTCGTCACGGTCTTGCCGTTGGAGACCACGGATTCGAGCTGCTCCAACTTGCAAGGTATTTTCTGACCTTCGATGGTGACCAGGGCGTCGGTCGGACCCTTGATGCGGAGGTTGGGGCCCACCAGTTCGCCGTGAAAGCCCTGCTTGACGGTCTGCGGCTCGGCGCGGAAGCGTTTTCCCGCCACTTCGATGCAGGCCTGGATCTCCAGCGTGACCCCGTCATTGTCCAAGTCGACCAGCAGGGTTTTGGTGTCGGTGGTGCTGGTGCTGACGACCTGGCCCTGCTCATTGAGGGTTTCCGTGACCACGCGCACGGTTTTCCATGCCCCCGGATTGAAGAGGCCCCAGGGATGCAGTTTCGCCGAGATGCCGCTCTCGGCGGCGGCGCACCGCGACGCCGCGCAAGCGAAGGCCGTCAGGACAAAAAGGCGGAAAAGCCGGGATCGCACGTTTTTCTCCCCAGGAATCACTACCACCACTATAGCGGATTGGCGCCTTCCGTTGAAGCTTCCGATTTCTCCAACGCCTGGAGGGCCGCCCACAACTGCGTATCCTGCCGCGGCAGAACGCTGCGCAAATCGAGCAGCAATCGGTCGTCTTTCTTGCGGCCCACGACCGCCGGCGTGCCGCTCCGCAAAGCATCGGCCAGCCGGTCGACGGTCATCTTGGCAGGCCGCAGCGCCACGCACCAGGTGGGCAGCTCCTGGGCCGGGCTGCTCCCCCAGCCGAAGCTCGCCACGTCGGCCATGGCCTCCGCCTCGGCGATGGCCGGCGCGGCCGCCGCCTGGGGCGCCAGCCGCTCCGCCCGGTTCTGCAGGTTTTCCACGGCGGTGCCCAGCAGCCGCAACAGCGGAATGTTCAGGCAGGCCTTCTGCGGATCGCGGTACAGCCGCAGGGTGGCGGCCAAGGCGGCCAAGGTCAAGCGATCGGCCGCGAGCACCGGGGCCAAGGGATGTCGTTCGAGCCGCTCCACCAGCGCCTTCCGCCCAAGGACGATGCCGCACGCCGGCCCGCCCAAGAGCGTGTCGCCACTGACCAGCACTAGGCCGGCGCCGGCCTTGATGCTCTGGCCGACGAGCGGTTGGCCGGCAAGGCCGAAGGGGCGAAAATCCACGAGCGCGCCGCCCGCCAGGTCGTGAACCACCGGCAGTTGATGCCGCCGGCCCAGCACCACGAGTTCTTCCAACGTGGCGGACTGAGCAGCGCGGCCGGCGGCGGCATTGCCCGGATTCACCACGAGGATCGCGGCCGTGGATTCGCCGATGGCCAGTGCATAGTCGTTCAGGTCGGCGCTGCTCGCGGTGCCGACTTCGGCGGAGATCGCGCCGCTGGCGCTCAGCAAATCCGGCAGGCGCCAGCCATGGCCCCGGTCGATCACGTGGGCGCGCGACACGATCACCTTGCGGCCGGCAGCCAGTGCGGCCAGCACCAGCAGCGTGGCGGCCGCATCGCTATTGAGCACCAGGGCCGCCTCGGCTCCGCACAATTCGCCGAGCAACTCTTCGACGGCCGCGCTGCGCCGACACGGCCGGCCCGTGGCCAGGTTCAAGGCGAGGCTGGCGTAATCGCCGGCGACCGCGGCCACCGCGGTAATTGCTTCTTCGGCCAACGGCGGCGGCCCCAGCTCGCCGCCGAGAACGAAGCCGGTGGCGTTGATGACCGGCCGCAGCTCGGGCAACGGTCCCTGGGCGACCCGCTGGGCGATCCGCTCCGCCAGATCACGCGCGCTGGGGAGCGTGCGGTCGGCTGCGGCGGTCTGCATCTCGCGGCGGACCTCGTCCAGCACCGTCCGCACCGTCGATACCACCGCGCTGCGGCTGATGCGGCCGAGCACGGCCCGTAGCGACGGGCTGTCGAGCACTTCGTGGATCGAGGGGAGATTTCGCAGCGGATTCGATGGCATCATAAGAAAAGTATGGCTGCCCCAACCGGGGGTGTCAATTGCCCGCGCCGGCGCGTCGATCGCTAGAGTCCGGCCTGTTTCGCCGTGGGAAACGAGTCGGCCTGGACCTGCTTGTGCAGCACTTCGTCCTTCGCGCTCTGACCGAAGGGATTGGGCAAGCTTGGCAGCGGCTTGGACGAGGAGCTACAGCCCAGGCAGAACAGCAGCAGCACGGCTCGGCTGGAACGGCCCAGCAGCCGTAGATTGTCGGTCCATTCATAGCCTGCCGTATTCACGTGCTCGATGTCCTCACCCCCGCCCATGAATCGCTACGGTGGGTCGAGCCTGTCATTCCCCAGCCAGTCGCTCACGCTCTTCGGTTTTTCCGGTTCGTCGGGGCCGAACATCGACGCCATCCACGACTTCGACTCCGGCTTCTTGGGTGGCGCGAGGGTGGGAGGGACGATGCGGGCGAATTCCGGCTCCTTCGGCTCCGGTTTTTTGAGCCCCACCGCCTCGCCGGCTCGATTGAAGAAGTTCTTCGTGCCGCTGCCCATCTTCTGCAACACCGACGGTTCGTTTTTTACAGGCTTCGGTGGCGGTTGCGGCGGAGCGCTCTGCGCCGTCGTGTCGGAGGAAAACGGGTGCCAGAGCGACCAGGCCTGGCACTCGGACGGTCGGCTGCCGGCCAACGCGAGCAACGCCAGGCCGGCCGGCCAGATGCGGACAATTCTCTTGGCGACCATGATGGTTACCCCTTGTTCCAATTCTTGGGCGGCCGCATTTTGCCGGCTGGCCACTTCGACTTTTTCACGGCTGGCGTCTTGACGAGCCCCACCGCTTGGCCGGTCTTGGTCAGTAGATTCTTTGTCCCCGTAGTGACCGCGCCGACGGCCGAGGTGACCGGCGACAGGAGCGAGGCCGCCTCGCAGACGGCCGGCCGCACACTCGCCGCGCAAACGACCACCATGAAAGCCGACAACGCCTTGGCGATTCTCACGATCATGAGCATGATCCTCCAGTGCGCCGACAGAAAAGCCACAAAGACAAGAACAGGCCGCAGAGTTGCCCCCGCGCCTGTCAGGATCGGGCCGGGAGTGTTACAAAAAAATTGGAATTTGTCGAGGGCAAAATCCAGGGATTTCCCCCCCACCCCCTTTCCCCAGATCCCCCAGAGTATCCGCGTGGGGACGGCCGTCCAGCCGCCCTCCTCTGGTTTTCGGGGCGGTGTGCGGCGATTCGTCTTTGGAGTGCGGCGATTTATCGCCGCTTTTTGCCCGCGCCAATTGGACACGTGGCTCACCATTGCTAAGTTTTTAGGAATGCACGGCGCATTTACCATGGAGCTCAAAAAGCGGCGATAAATCGCCGCACTCCAAAGGCGAATGGACTCTTTACGACCCTGTTTTCCGTACTTGCCACAGCGCCAGAAAATCTTGCCGCCCAGCGGCGGCGGGGCCACTCGTCATGCCCCAAATCCGATGTTAAACTGGCGGTTCCCTCTCACCCATCTTTCAGCCGAGGTCTTTTGCCATGACATCTACTTCGTTGGAACAGTCGTACGCGTTGGCCAAGGAGCGTTATGCCGCCTGGGGCGTGGATACCGAGAACGCCATGAAACGCCTGGCCGGCATCGCCATCTCCATTCACTGCTGGCAAGGAGATGACGTGGGCGGGTTCGAGAACGCCGCCGGGCTGACCGGGGGCGGGATCATGGCCACCGGCAATTATCCGGGCCGCGCCCGCACGCCCGACGAACTGCGGGCCGACGCCGTCAAGGCCTTGAGCCTGATTCCCGGCAAGCACCGCTTCGCCTTGCACGCCATGTATCTCGAGCCGGGGAACAAGCGGGTCGAGCGGGATGCGGTCGCGCCCGAATATTTCCAGCGCTGGATGGACTGGGCGGCCGAGCAGAAGATCGGCCTGGACTTCAACTCCACGTTCTTCTCCCATCCGAAGGCCGCCGACGGTTTCACGCTGGCCCATCGCGACGAAGGCATCCGCCGCTTTTGGGTCGAGCACGGCATCGCCTGCCGCAAGATCGGCGAGGCGTTCGGCCGCCGCCTGGGCACGCCTTGCATCAACAACGTCTGGATTCCCGACGGCATGAAGGACGTGACCATCGATCGCAAAGCGCCGCGGGAGCGATTGAAGAAGTCGTTGGACGAGATGTTCGCGCCCAAGATCGATGCGGCCTTCAATCGCGATTCCATCGAAGGCAAGCTGTTCGGCCTCGGTTCGGAGACCTACGTGGTCGGCTCGCACGAGTTTTATCTCGCCTACGCCGTGGCCAACCAGACGCTGCTGACGCTCGACGCCGGCCATTTCCATCCCACCGAGACGATTGCCGACAAGATCTCGGCCGTGCTCTTGTTCGTCGAGGAAATGCTGCTCCACGTCAGCCGCGGCGTGCGCTGGGATAGCGACCACGTGGTCATTCTGAACGACGATCTGCGGGCCATTGCCGAGGAGTTGGTCCGCAACGCCTTCCTCGACCGCGTCCACATCGGGCTCGATTTCTTCGATGCCAGCATCAATCGCATCGCGGCCTGGGTGATCGGCACGCGGGCCATGCTCAAGGCCCTGCTCTTGGCCTTGCTGGAGCCGACGGCCAAGCTTCGCGAATTGGAGGCGGCCGGCGACTACAGCTCGCGGCTGGCCCTGATCGAAGAACTAAAGACGCTTCCCTTCGGCGCGGTTTGGGAGTATTACTGCCAGAAGCAGGGCGTGCCCGTGGGCACGGCGTGGCTGGAGGAGACGAAACGCTACGAGAAGGACGTGACCGCGAAACGGTAATTTAGAAAGAACTATGTGGCACAGCCGCCCTCGGCTGTGCCACAGCAGTTCTCACAGCCGAGGGTGGCTGTGCCACAGGGGAAAACCGCTGCCAAGGGGAACTTTATGCCGCTTATTGAGCAAACTGCTGCGAACCCGGCGCTCGGGGTGCTGATTTTCGTGCTCGGAGGTCTGGCGGGCGCGGTCTTCTATTTGCCCTTCAAGAAGGTGAAGAACTGGGCCTGGGAAAGCTACTGGATGATCTACGCGGTGTGTGGCCTGGTCGTCGTTCCCTGGGCGATGGCCCTGAGCACGTCGCCGAACGTGTTTTCGGTGCTCAAACAGGCGCCCGGCAAGGAACTCGGCTACTGCTTTCTGTGCGGGGCGATGTGGGGCGTCGGCGGGCTGACCTGGGGGCTGATGATCCGCTATCTCGGCGTCGGCCTGGGGCTGGCGATCGGCTGCGGACTGTGTTCCGCGGCGGGCACGCTCGTTCCGCCCGTCATTAAGGGCGAATTTGCCGCCCTCCTGCAGACCAGCCCCGGGCTGGTGTCGCTCGGCGGTGTGCTCGTCTCCTTGATCGGCATCGTGTTGGTGGGCGCCGCCGGAATGAGCAAGGAAAATGAGCTCTCCGACGAAGTGAAGAAGGCGACGGTCGCCGAATACAACTTCAAGCTCGGCCTGCTCGTGGCGACCTTTTCCGGCCTGACCAGCGCCGCTATGAACTTCGGCCTCCAAGGCGGCGACAACATCGTGAAGTTGGCGCAAACCACCGAGCCGATCACCGGCCCGACGTGGGTGGGAATGCCGCTGCTGGTCGTGGTGTTGTTCGGCGGATTCGTGGTCAACGGCGGATGGTGCTTGTTTTTGAACGCCAAGAACGGAACCACGGGGGACTATGTGAAATCCGCCGCGCCGCTGCTGCCCAATCTGATCTTCGCCGGAATGGCCGGCGCCATCTGGTGTTCGCAGCTAATCTGCCTGAAGACCGGCGAACCCGCCATGGGTCACCTGAAGTACATTGGCTGGTCGGTGATGTTCTCCAGCATGATCCTGTTCAGTACGGTCATCGGCATCGGCCTGGGCGAATGGAAGAACACCAGCCCCCGCACGCGTTGGCTGTTGGCCGTCGGGCTCATGTTTCTCGTGGCTTCCTCGGTGATTTCCGGCTACAGCGGCTACTTGAAGCCGGGTTAACAGCAATGACGGGAACGGTTCGATTGCGCTCTCGGGGTCGTGGGCCTGCCCGACGGCAGTTTTCTCATCGGTCGCGGGCCGACCGCGGGGAAGAAACATACCGGCATGGCGCTGGCGGCCGATGCCGACGAGCTTAAGGGCCTGCGGGTACGAGAAGAAGACAAACACAAATAGCACTTCCCAAGGAGGATATTGACGATGCGAGTGGCACTGTTGGCGATGATCAGTTTATGGATGGCTCAAGCCGTCCAGGCAGGCGACAGCCCGGCCGTGGTCGGGCACCTGCGTTGCGAATACCGCCATAACCCATTGGGCATCGGCGTCACCGAACCGCGGCTGTCGTGGGAGATGCACGACGCCCGCCGCGGGGCCAAGCAAACCGCTTACCAGATTCTCGTGGCCAGCACGCCGGAGAAGCTGGCCGCCCAGGTGGGCGATCTGTGGGATAGCGGCCGCGTGGCCAGCGATCAATCGACGCAGATCGTCTGCGGCGGCACGCCGCTGCTGTCGCGGGCGGTGTGCCACTGGAAGGTCCGGCTGTGGGACGCTGACGGCAATTCAACTCGGTACAGCAAGTTTGCCGTATGGAGCATGGGACTTCTGAACCCGAGCGACATCAAGGCGCAGTGGATTGGCATGCATGGTCCGATGTATCCCGGCGCCGCCACCGAAACGAAGGGGCCCACCTTCGACCGTTGCGTGTGGATTTGGGCGGCCGAGAAAGGCGTCAACGCCCGCGAAAAGGCCCCCGCCGGAACGCGCTACTTCCGCAAGTCGTTGTCCATCCCAAAGGATCGGCACGTTCACCGGGCACAGTTCCTCATTGCCGTCGACGACTCGATGGAACTGTTCGTCAACGGGCAGGCTGCGGGGGCGGGGGCCGGCTTCGGCGCCCCGCAACTGGTCGATATCACGAAGCATTTGCAGCCCGGCGACAACTGCCTGGCCGTGGCGGTCACCAATTCGATTGCCAGCCCGGCCGGCTTGACGGGCAAGGTGCTGGTCACTTTCGAGCGCGGCCATCCGCTGGTTTGCCTGGTTGACACCACGTGGAAGTCGGCCCTCAAGCCCGAACCGAACTGGAATGCGGTCAAGTTTGACGACGCCGGTTGGCCGGCCGCGGTGCAAATCGCCAAGATAGGCGACTCGCCTTGGAACGCGTTGAAGGCGCCCACGGCGAAGCATCTGGACGGCTGCCCCCTGTTCCGCAAGGAGTTCACCGTCCGCGGCGAGGTGCGCCGGGCCACGGTTTACGCCAGCGCTTTGGGCGTTTACCGGCTCTACCTGAACGGTCAGCCCGTCGGCGACGACTATTTCACGCCCGACTGGACCGACTACAAGAAGCGGGTCTATTACGACACGTACGACGTGACGGCCCTGGTGCGCTCGAAGGGAGTGAACGCCATCGGCGGCATCTTGGGCGCCGGTTGGTATGCCGGCGGGGTCGGCTGGCAGCAGATGCGCGACCACTACGGAAGCAAGCCGCGGCTTTTCGCCCAGATGGAGATCGAGTTGGCCGACGGCACCACGGAGACCATCGGCACCGATGGCTCGTGGAAGACCACGTTCGGGCCGTATCTGGAGGGCGAATTCCTGGCCGGCGAGACCTACGACGCCCGCCAAGAGATTCCCGGCTGGGCCGCGCCGCGGCTGAAGGAGGCCGGCTGGCAGCCGGTCGTGGTCGGCCAGTTCTCGGGCGCGCCGGGCTGGAAGCCGAACCTGGAAGCGTTCCCCGGCGTCACGGTGCAGCAGACCGGCGTCTTGCACCCGGTGAAAATCACCGAGCCGCAGCCGGGTACGTTTGTCTTCGACATGGGACAGAACTTTGCCGGCTTCGCGCGGCTGAAGGCCCGCGGGCCGGCTGGCACGACGGTCGTCCTCCGTTTCGCCGAGGTGCTCAATCCCAACGGCACCATCTATACGACGAACCTTCGCGAGGCCCGCGTCATCGACACTTACATCCTCAAGGGCCACGGCGAAGAAGTCTGGCAGCCGCGGTTCACCTTCCACGGGTTCCGCTACGTTGAGGTGAAGGGCTATCCGGGCAAGCCGGACAAGGATGCCATCACGGGCATCGCCATCAATTCGAACGTTCCGCTGGTCGGCTCGTTCGAGTGTTCCAGCCCGATGGTCAACCGGCTCTACCAGAACATCGTGTGGACCCAGCGGGCGAACTACATCTCGGTGCCCACCGACTGCCCGCAACGCGATGAGCGGCTGGGTTGGATGGGCGACGCCCAAACGTTCGTCCGGGCGGGCACCTACAACGCCAACGTGGCGGCCTTCTTCACCAAGTGGCTGGTCGACGTGGATGACGCCCAGGGACCGACCGGCGATTTCGCCGACGTCTCCCCGCGCATCGTCGATCTGGCTGGCGGCGTGGCCGCCTGGGCCGACGCCGGGGTGATCTGCCCCTGGACCATTTACCAGGTCTACAACGACCGCCGGCTGCTGGAGAAGCATTATCCGGCCATGGTTCGCTGGGTGGAATTTTGCCGGAAGAACAGCAAGGACCTGTTGCGGCCGGCGGCCGGGTTCGGCGATTGGCTCTCGATCAAGGCCGACACGCCGTTGGACGTGATTGCCACGGCCTATTTCGCCCACAGCACGAACCTGACCGCTGCCGCCGCCCGCAAACTGGGCAAGCAGGACGACGCCCGCCAGTACGAAGAATTGTTCCAGAAGATCAAGGCGGCGTTCAACAAGGCCTACGTGGCGGCCGACGGGCGCATCAAGGGCAACACGCAGACGTGCTATGTGATGGCCCTCTGGTTCGATCTGTTGCCGGCCGAAAAACGCCCCGCCGCCATCCGTTACCTCGTCGACGACATCAAGGCGCGGGGCACGCACCTGTCGACCGGCTTTGTGGGCACCAGCGTGCTCATGCCGACCCTGTCGGCCAACGGCCAGACGCCGATCGCCTACCAGCTCTTGCTCAACGACACGTTCCCCTCGTGGGGCTTTTCGATCAAGCACGGGGCCACCACGATTTGGGAACGCTGGGACGGCTGGACGCCGGAAAAGGGTTTTCAGGACCCCGGCATGAACTCGTTCGCCCATTATTCATTTGGCGCCGTGGCCCGCTGGATGTTCCAAACCGCGGCCGGCATCGACATGGCCGAGCCGGGCTTCCAGAAGCTCGTCATCCGCCCGCAACCGGCCCCCGGCCTCACGTGGGTGAAGGCCAGCTACCGCTCGCCGCACGGGCGCATCGCCACCGACTGGAAGACCGACGGGGGCAAGCTGACCCTGGCGGTCACCATTCCCGCCAACACCACGGCCACTGTTTATTTGCCGAAGAGCGAGCGGGCCGACCAGACGCTGTCCGAGGGGATTACCTTCCTTCGCGACGAAGGGGACGAGTCGCTGTTCGCGATCGGCGCCGGCCAGTACCAGTTTGCTGTGCCGTACGGCAAGTAGAGGAAAAAATGTTGCAGCAGCGAATCGGATTGATCGGGGCCGGCCAGATGGCCACGGCGCTGGCCAAGGGCTTTGTCAAAGCGGGACTGACCACGGCCGACCGGCTGCTGGCCTCGGACGTGGACGAGCACGCGCGGCAGCGGTTCGCCCAGGCCGTGGCCGCCCACACCACGGCCGACAACGCCCTGGTGGCCGCCCAGTCGGACGTGATCATCCTGGCCGTCAAACCGCAGCAGATGCCGCAGGTGGCCGCCGGCTTGCGGGCCAGCTTGCCCGCCGCCCGGCTCGTGGTCTCGATTGCCGCCGGCGTCCGGCTGGCCTCGCTGGCCGAATGGCTGGGACCGGCGGTGCGGCTCGTGCGCGTCATGCCAAACACGCCGTGCCTCGTGGGGCAAGGCGCCTGCGCCTACAGCCTGGGCGAACACGCCACGGCCGAGGACGGCGCACTGGTCGGGCGGCTCTTGGGCGCCCTCGGCTCGGCCTGGCAGGTGGAAGAGAAGCTGCTGGACGCGGTGACCGGCCTGTCCGGTTCCGGGCCGGCCTTCGTGTACGTGATCATCGAGGCCCTCAGCGATGCCGGCGTGAAGATGGGCCTGCCGCGCACGATCGCCACGCAAATGGCGGCCCAGACGGTCCGCGGCTCCGCCGAAATGGTGCTCAGCACCGGCGAGCATCCGGCGGCGCTGAAGGACCGCGTGGCCAGTCCCGGCGGCACGACCATCGCCGGCCTGCACGCCTTGGAGGCGGCCGGGCTCCGCGCGGCGCTCATGGCGGCGGTCGAGGCCGCCACCCGGCGATCCATGGAACTTGGGGCAGGGAAATAACCAGCCGCCGCCGCCCTGAACCCCGAACCCTGAACCCTTACCTCTACCTGCCATGTCCGAATTCTGTCTGATCGACGATAAGCGCGTCCCCCTGTATCGCATCCTCTGGGTGGCCGAGTTGCCGCATTTCTGCGGCTCGGACGAATGCCAGCGGGAAGGCCAATACGAGATCCGTTTGGAGCAAGGAGAATCCGTCTGGGGCAGCCACGAGGAGCGCGACGCTATCTTGACTGCCATCGAAGCATGGCGCAAGGGAACGGCGAGCCCGTAGCAATCAACTTCCCGCCACGAGAGGGCCGCAATCACCTCCCCTCTCCCTCCGGGAGAGGGGACCTGATTCCGGACCCTAACCCTCTCCCAAAGGGAGAGGGGACTTGAGTCAGGGCAACGGCCGGTCGAGAAACTTGCCGCGCAGCGGGTCGCCATCTTTGGCCATCACTTCCAGGAGACGGCGGTACATCTGCCGCGCGACGTCGGCCTGCTCGGGCTTCCCGGCAAGGTCATAGTTCTCGTCGGGGTCGCGCCGGAGATCGTACAGCGCCGCCCGCTTTCCCCCGCGAACGAGCACGTATTTGTACTGCTCGGTCCGCAACATCCGTGACTCGTTCGCGCGCTGGCAGAAGGCGTAGTCGCGCCACGGCACGCCGCGTCCTTCGACCAGCGGCCGCGCCGATTGGCCGTGGATGTGCGCGGGGGCCGGCTGGCCTACGTAGTCGAGGATGGTGGGCATCAAATCGACCTGGCTCACCGGCTGCCGCACCACGGTGCCCGCCTTGATCGCTCCGGGCAGACGCATGAGCAGGGGAATCCGCACCAGGTCGTCCGAATAACCGTCGGTGCACTTCCCGATGCAGCCGTGGGCGCCCAGCATGTCGCCGTGATCGCTGGTAAAGATCACGAGCGTGTTCTGGGCCAGGCCGAGTTCGTCCAGCTTGCCAAGGATGCGGCCGACCTGGTCGTCGATGTACTTCACCATGCCGTAATAGACGGCCACGAATTCGCGGAGCCCCTCTTCGCCGGCCAGATCGCCGAGACGTTGGCTAAAACCGGCCGTGCACCAGTCGGAAGGGTCGCGGTGGCCGCGGAGCTCGAGCTTCCGCCGATCGACCATACTGTAATACGGCTCGGGAATGACCCACAGGTCGTGCGGCGGGCTCCACGAGACGGTGATCATGAATCGCTCGCGGGCGTGTTTTTCCAACAGGCGGAGGGCCTCGTCGGTGATCCGCGTTTCGGGGAGCAACGCGGGCGGGATCGCCGAGCGGCCGACGATCGCGATATAAGCCCAGTACCCCTGGCGGTCGGATTGGATCGCCCGATACGCCTTCTCCATCGCCGGAATCATCTGGACCGGCCGCCCCAGGTAGTTTCCCGGGGCGGGATGCCCGGCAAACTGGCCCGCCGGCAGCCGCTCGTCGAGGAACTTCTTGTACTCCTCGTCGGTCTTGCCCAAGTAGTTCCACGGCTCGTAGCAAGCAAAATCGCCCGTATTGCCGGCGGCAAAATCGCGCGTGCCGCTCAGGTGCCACTTGCCGCGATGCTCGGTGGCATAGCCCTGCCGGTGCAGAATCGTCTCCGTGTTGGGAAACTGATTCGGCGACAAGGGCATTTGGCCCCGTTTGCCATCGCCGACGTTCGACAGAATGCCGTGCGTATGGGGATAAAGGGCGGTAATGATCGACGCCCGCGACGGCGAACAATAGGGCGTCACGCAGGTGGCATTCTGGAACCAGGCCCCGTCGCGCCCGAGGCGATCGATGTTCGGCGTGCTGATGCACCGATTGCCCATTGCGGAGAGCGCGCGATAGTGCAACTCATCGGTCATGAGAAACAGGACGTTGTACGGGCCGTCGTGCTTTCGGACGGCGGCGCCCCGATCGCCGGCCGCCGCCAAGCGTGCGCTGCCGCAACAGACAACGAACCAGACGGCAACGGGCCAGACCATCGCCACAGCAGCGCGACGCGATGCGAAAACACCAGACATAAAACCATCCTTCCCCAACAGCGAGACAGACACGGCTCTCCTGAATGTAACCGCCCGGCGGACGCAATACAATCAATTGGGGATCGATTGTCGCAAAACGTCCGCTCGACTATGCTACCACGAATGTTCACCGCGAAAAACTCTTTTGTTCTGCTAGCGTTCCTCACGCTCCTTTTGTGCCGCCAGTCGCACGCCCAGCAGGTTTCCAGCCCGGCCGCGGCCGGCGATGACGCGGCCGCCCAGTTGGCCGCCTATCGGGGCGAACTCGACGCGCTGCGCCGCGAGTTTGGCGGCACGGCCGACCTGCCCGACGTGCCGTTTTTCCTTTTTGGCATGGGCCAGCGAACAAAATTGCTCTGCAAGGCAGGGGCCCTGATCGACGTGGCCAGCGGCCGGACGCTGCGGAGCTGGCCGGTGCGCGGGGCGACGATCGTTCCGCCGGCCTATAGCGTGTTTCTCACGACCACGGCCGGTGCGGCGGTGCGCATCGTCGAGGACGAGCGGGCCGTCTGGATCGAGGAGCAGGGCCGCCGGCAGGCCGTCGCCGGCACGCGGCACGCCGTTCGCCTGCCCAGCTTCCGCGGCCACCGCTACGCGGGCATTCTCCGCGTGTTGCACCAGGAGCTGCTCTTCAACATCATCAGTGGCAAGCCCGTGCCGAACCTGTTCGTCTATCCCAAGCCCTGGTATCGCGACGGGGCCATGACGGCCATGTGCTTGAAGGCAACGGGCAATCTCGACACGATCCGCGACTGGGTCCTCGGCCTGCGCGAGCCGTACGATCGCAACAACGCCGGCGAGACCGAGGCCGACAATCTGGGCCAGGCCTTGTTCCTGATTTCGCTGGTGGCCGACCGGCAGCATCCGTTGGTCGAGAAGGTTCTCCGCGAATTGCCCCGCTTCGAAGTTGCGGGCCCGGGGGGCAAATATCTCAAGGGCCGGTCCGATTTTGGCTTCCATCCGGCCTATCAAACCAAGTGGGCGAAGTACGGATTGCGGGCCTTGGGCCTGCCCGATCCGTACGTGGTGCCTCGCCTGCAGGATTCGTATTCGGCCCTGTTCTGGATGGATTTCCGCGACACGTACGTCCCCGGCCCCGATGCCGGCAGCTCGCTGTATCCGTATCTCAATTGGGCGAGCGACCATTTTCACGGCACGAAGCACGCCCCCCTCGGCAATCGCGATTACCCGCTTACCTGGGAGCAGCACGCCGGCGAGGCGAACTATGCCGGCATGAACGTGGTGGCCCCGGTTTACGCCCGGCAGCGGCTGTCGGTGCCGCACACCTGGCATGCGGCGGAGATGTTTCTCTATCTGCTCGCTTGGGACGATCATCCGAAGCGGTGATCGTCCACACGGGCAATGTTGGGGTGGCAGTTGTACTGCCGCCCCCAGAACTGTGGCAAGAGCAGGGACGGCAGTACAACTGCCACCCCAACAAGCGTGCAACTGCCACCCCAACAATTCTGTCCATCGAAACGGCGATCAATCGCCCAGTCAACAGACTTTCACGGGCCCGGCGGGGCGGTATAATGGGCGGAAGCAGGAAACTCCGATCCTGTCCCTCATATTCCTCCATCCCCACCCTTTTTTCGCGAGACACGCCCATGAACCGTCACGTAAGTCGTCGCCGTTTTCTCACCACTGCCGGGGCCCTCGGGGCCGGGATCGGGTTGGCCGGCCTCAAGGGTTCCATGTCGCTGGCGGCTGAAGTGGCCCAGGCCGCGCCCCACGCCGACCAGCTCGGCTGGCCGATCGGTTGCGGCTCGTGGACGTTCCACACCTACACGCTCTTCGAGGGCATCGAGAAAGTGGCCGCCTTGGGCCTGAAATTGTTCGAGAGCGGCCCCCATCCGAAACTGAGCAAGGCCGAGCCGAACACGGCCTTCGACGAAAACTCCCCGCCGCGCGTGCTCAAGGCTGTCAAGCAAAAACTGGCCGACTGCGGCCTGAAGTTCCTCAGCTACGGCGATATCAACTACAGCAAGGATCCCAGTCGCAAGACGTTCGATTTCGCCAAGGAAATGGGCGCCGAGATCATCCTCTCCGAGCCGCAAGCCAAGGCGTTCGACATGCTCGACAAGCTGTGCGAGGAGTACGACATCAAGCTCGCCATCCACGACCACCCCAAGCCGACGCGGTATTGGAACCCGGATTTCGTGCTCAAGGTCTGCCGCGACCGCAGCCACCGCATCGGCGCCTGCTGCGACACCGGCCACTGGCTGCGTTCGGGACTGAATCCGGTCGAGTGCATCAAGAAGCTGGAAGGCCGGATCATCTATTTCCACTTCAAGGATCTCAACAAGGCGGGCAACCACGCCGATACCCACGACGTGCCGTGGGGCACCGGCGTGTGCGACGTGCCGGGCATGCTCGCCGAGGTGCATCGGCAAGGGGGCAAGGCGCCCTTCTTCGTCGAGTACGAGTATCACTGGGAGACTTCCATGCCGGAAATCGCCCAGTCGATCAAGTTCTTCGACAAGGTCGCGGCCGAGCTGGCGGCGAAGGGTTGAAGCGTCTCAGATTGAGAACGTCGCTGGCCGGGCCAACGGGGGCCGGTAAACAGTAGCTCCCGGCACGCACCACGTTACATTATTCACCTCCGTCGCAATAACCCCGAGTCAACGGGCGCCACGCCGGCTTGTTGAGGCGTGTTTTGCACTGCTGCGCAAACCGGCAACGCGCCCGGTGAGACACGAACGCCAACTCTTAAGGAATCCTCTTTCCTTGTATCGTTGCCCCAACTTGATTGGTGCCCGCGTAGGTCGTACCGTCCTCAGAAAGCTCACAGTTATCGATCCAGGTCCCGTCTGGCGCATCTGGACTAGACCACATGAGCATCAGGTGAGTCCCTCGGAGTTCCCAAACGGCGCCCCTTTCATATGGGGCAATGAAGCCACTGTCAAGAAACTCGATAAGCTGCTGTTGGCCATTGACGAAATGCAGCCACTTGCCGACAACCGGATTCCGGTGGCTTGAGGCTGTTCCGGAACCCGTGAGGCTTCCCGGTTTCGAGCGGACCTCGCGTCGTAGCTGAGTTATCTCATTCATGATGAGCTTCAGGTAGTCGGCCGACGCCTCAGGTGGAGTGATGTCGGGAATGGTGGCCGACTTAGTTAGAGCAAGAAGCCTGACAATAGAATTAACGCCGGAACCGGAATTCGCCTCTCGAAAGGTGTCCCGTATTACAGTGCTTATGGCCTTTTGGTCTACTAGAACCTCATTGTAGATGCGGTCTTTGTGGTATTCTACATATCGAAATGGCGCGATATCGAATATTGGTTGTGTGCCGATTTCCTGGACGAGAGCGACGGGTTTATCGAATGCCTGACGGAGGGCCAGCTCGAAAAGGACGTTTGGATTCCGAGAGCTGAGGTCACATAGGCACATCGGAGCATCCAGTAGCTTCTGAACGATGTCCAGGTGAATAAGATTGCTCTGTTTAACATCGTCGGCTCGAACTGCGGCGAACCCGGCCAAATGACAAGCCGGTACCAGGATGTCCTCGTAGACCCGCCTAAAGTGGCCTTTGGCGTAACCATCCGGCTCAGAAAGAGGCATGATGACGAAGCAGTTCTTAGCCGCGGTTGTGTTGGCCGGGGCCGCTTTCTCGTCTTGTTCTTCGTTTGTCTTTGCCATCATATTCTCCCATTGCGCGCGGCTGCCGGTTTTTGACACTGATCGGGTTGCGATGCCCTCGGCGGGCCGGAGTGATCAACTTACGCGAGAGAATGTCCCCTACGCCTTCTAGGCGATCTTTCTTCCGTGTATTGTTGCGCCAACCTGATTTGTGCCGTCGTAGGTCGTACTGTCGGCCGAAACCTCGCATTTATCGATCCAGGCTCCGACATCCGCATCCGGATTGGGCCAGATTAGCTTGAGGCGTCTCCCCTCGAGTATCCAAACCGCCCCGCTTCGGTCCTTGTTAATCCAGCATGTTTCAAGAAGTTCGATGACCCCCTTCTGGCCATTGACGCAATGCTCCCATCGACCGACGACCAGGTTCGATTGCGTTTGGGATGTTACAGCGTCAGCAGGCGTTTTCGTCGTGTGGTAGATGGCGGCCAAAAACTGGGCAGTGTCGTGATACTCGAGGGGCGAGTAGAGCTTGGCCGTGTGGTATCGGAGGAAGTGGAAGAACGCCCATGTCACAGCACCTGCGTAGAGGATGAAAAAGATGACCAGTGCGATTTGTACGCCGTCGGTGGCGTTCGTCACCGCGTAACCACATGTTGCTTGAGTCAGGGTGATGAACGCTGCAATGATGACAAGCGGAGTTACCCGGGCTGATGTTCGGTTCATCGTCCAGTCCCCCTCGGCAAAGGCGGCGAACATTGGAAGGCGGACTCCATCCGTTCCCCGATAGCCATTCCAGTTACCGCAGCGTACCCGACGGCCGAAGATTGTCAAGACAAAGAGGCGAGGCACCGGGCGGGGCCGCGTCGAGCGGGCGGATGTTCGGCCTCCTCCTTGTTACGGGGCGGAGCGTAGGTCCGTGGCGGAACCGCTCCCTCGCTAGCCCCTCCGACCTTCGCCCGTCACCCTTTATCCCGGAAGCGGAGGCCCGCGACGTGTCCGGCGCTTTCGGCCCCCGCTCTCCGTCTTAGCGCCGTGCGGGTCGAGCAAGAACCAACGTCTTGCCCAGGGACTTCCCTCCTGGGTCGCCGCCCCTAACGGGACTCACAGATTGTCGACGTTGACGTTTATTTCCCAAAGACCGACAGGTCCCAGGCGTCGCGCCAGCGGATTTCCATCTCGCCGGGATGCTTGATCGTCACGGGGAGCCAAACCGTGCGGGTGTTGGCATCGGCGTTGTTGCGGATGCTGTCGCCGATCCAGATGAACGCCCCCGGCTTGCCGGCCACTGGTACGACGTCCATCGTCTGGGTGATGAACGTGTTCCGCGAATGCTCGCCCTGGGCGATATTGCCCTTCGCCTGCCACGGCCCCCAGATGTTCGTGGCCGTGTGATAGAAGTTGTCGTTGGAGTTCAGGCCGGTCAGGTGCGAGTGCAGCAGGTAATAGACGCCTTCGTGCTTGAAAATGGCCGGCGCCTCGCCGCCGGTGCCCAGGCGTTTGACCTTCACCGCGCTCAGGCAGTCGGGCGCGAGCTGGTAGAGGCAGTCCGAGACATTCCACCCCGTATCGCCGGCTAGCGCCGTGAACAGGTACTGGCGGCCATCATCATCGGAAAAGACGGCCGTGTCGGAGCCTTGCACCGGCTGGCCGTTGCACTGCAGGATGCCGTGCCAGCGGTACGGGCCTTCGGGCCGGTCGGCCTCGGCCACGGCCGTGGCGTTCATCTCGCAAGTCAGGACGTTGCCGAACGACTCGGCCCCTACCACCTGGAACAGGGCGACGAACTTTCCGGTGCCCGCGGCCCGCAGGGGCCGCACGCGGCCGACGCCGTGCATGTAGTTGTACAAGGGATGCTTGTGATCGCTGGACGGAGCGCACGAGTTGCCGTGGTAGGTCCAGTTCATCAAGTCGGGGGAGGAATAGGCGGTGAAGCCCACGCTCCGGCCCCAGTCAAAGGGGAAGCCGGGCATATGCTTGCCCCGCCAGTCCGAGCCCAGCATGTAATACTTTCCGTCGTGGAACAGGATGCCGCCCATGTGCCCCTGGATGGGCTCGCCTTGCCGGTCCAGCCAGAGCGGCACGTTCGGATCGAACCGCGTCCGTTCGACCGGCACAAAACGCTCGGGATGCGCCCCCGCGACGTACTCGATCCGCGACCAGTTGATCAGGGTGCCCCGCGACGCCGCCTGTTTCCTGCCGCGGGTCAAAACGCCCAACAGGTGCTTGCCGTCGGCCAGCTTCGCGGCCGCGAAGATCGTCGCGCCGCTTTCGAGCTGCGGGCTGTACCAGTCGGCCGTTTGCCGCCAGATGCCGTCGATATAAACGTCGGCCATTCCGCCCGCGGGCCCCGTGCTGCCCACGAGCTTCACGCTGGTCCCGGCGAAGGGGCACCACATGGCCCCGCTCCAGTTGCCTTCGCGGACCCCGTCGACGGTCGCGATTTGCGGGTCGCCGTCTGCGATGATCACCCGCGTGCCTGGCGCGGGATGGCGCGCGGCGGGTTTAGGCATCGCCCCGCCATCGGCGTACACCTCGATTTCCGCCAGGCCGGCGTGCGGACCACGCGCGCTGAACAGGTCCAACCGCAGACAACGGACCTTTCGCGGCTCAAATCGCACCTCAGCCGGTTCGCCGCCCGTGGGAATGTCGACGTCCAACGCGGTGCGCTGCTCCTGTTCGTCGCCGAAGAGGATTTTGCCGCCCTGGGCCCGGCTGCCCGGATCGATCCGGTCGCAAAGCACGATGCGTCCGATGGTCACCGGTTCTTTCCAGCGGAGCATGATCCACGGACGTCCGTCGTTGCTGGCCCATGCGGTGCGACGATTGCCGTCGATGGCATTGGCCTTGGGAAAGCCATCCTGCTGGCTGGAGACGCTGACTTCGGCCGTCAGGGCCAGATTGGCCGGTGCGGCGGCAGAACTGGCTGGAGTAGCGCAGGCAATCGCCGCCAGAACGGCGGCCAGGGAAACGGAGGGAGCAAGGCGGGTGATATTCATGGCTGTTTCCCGTTGGTGGTTTGAAGACTCTTCTCACGCATTGGCGGGAGGAAACGGCGCCGATTCTACCATATTACCGGCCATATGGTGATAATCGCCGGCTCACGGCGTTTGGGGGTTCTTCCGGTTTTAGGTGCAGAACGGGAGAAACACGACCTTCAGGCCGGACGTGATTTCTCGTGACTCGGCGATGGTACGTCCCACCGTTTCGGACGCCTGGTTCAGGTCCAGAATCAGGCGCCTGAAGAGTATACCGGCCGACTTCACACCATAGCGGCGTTCTCGTAATCACCTGGGCCTCATTGTTGGATCAATTGGCCGCCGACGCCAACGCTGGTCAGAGTTGCTTGCGGGTGGTCGAGGGGGATACGGAGGCGACCCGCCTCTCCTTACCACCATTGGGGCAGTTTTCCGACGGTTTACCCCCTCCATAGATGCTAGTTTCGATTTTCTTGTGGGTTAGCCTTTTCTGGTGCTTGACATTTGCGCAGCACTTGGTATCTTCAAGACATCAAGACTCGCTTGAGCAATCTATAGGGCTCAATTCTAGAGGCAGCATTCGCATCCATTTGAAAACGTCCCGCTTGTGCGGACGTTTTTTCCGTTTCTTGGGTGCGTTCTTTTGGCTCGTACGCCGTGAGCCAATTTCACCGAGAATCTTCAGGCGGCGATCCCTCCTGGCTGTTTTTCTCAGCCGGGGCGGATTCTCGCCTTAAGGTGGATAGGCGGGAAAGAGCGGAGTGTGGAGAGGTGGCCAAGGACGGTTGCGGAGTTTCGGCTGTCCGGACCCCGACAACCCAATCGTGGTCGCTTTTCGAGAGAGTATGCGTTCGTGTCGGTTTTTTACTTCCGAAGCTATATGACGGCCCGATCTGGGTATAGGGAGACTGAAAATGAGACAATTCTTGACAATCGTGGTGGTTAGTGTCCTTTCTGGCCTCCTGGTTGTCGGACCTGCACTCGGAGCCGTAATAACGGAAACGGTCCAAATCACGAATCAGGACGAGCAGAACAACACAGTACCGCTGCCACAGTTCGACACGTCGTTAGGAAATTTGACGGCGGTGTCTTGGACCGTCAACTTCACGTCGTTCGCCCCCGCGTTCAGTTTGACTAATGGGACTTCATCCTCGGCCTCCCGGCCCATTACGGTATGGATGAATGGGCAACTGACGATTGCAGACCAAGCGAACGATTCAAGTAAAGTCACGACTATTAACCCGGCGGATATGGATGGAACTTACCCCAGTCAAACCTATACTACGGGCACCCCATACTCGCACACAACAAACCCCTCCTTTACCGCAAATGACCCTTATTACGAATGCTCCGTACCCGTTTCTTCGTTACCTTCGCCCGGGGGGACATCGGCCCTATATTCGGATCCGAACACGGATAGCTATACGGAAACCATAATCGTGCCTGCGGACGCATTCAATTGGTATGAGGGCCTCGGCACATCGGTCCTAATCGTGGGCGGGGGATTCGACAACAATGCTTCTTCGGCCCCATCGAACTGGTCCACCCACTGGTTATGGGAATACTCCGGGTCAGTGTCCGTTTCCTATACATATGCAACGGTGCCCGAGCCCTCCACCTTTGCCCTCCTCGGTTTCGGTGCCATCAGCCTGCTCGCCTACGCTTGGCGAAGGTGCCGAAGCTAACCTCACAGACCCAAAATTTGAATCTCCACAAGCCCTGCTGGGCCGTTCCGGCGGGGCTTTTTCATACGCAAAGTGGCTGAAAGGCGAGGCCAATGCCGAACACCCGACTGGCCATGAGTCCGCCGTGGGCTTGTGGCCGGTCCATGTTTTGCTTCTGGGACTTCAGTCTTGGACGCGGTAGAAGCCTTCCCCTCGTTCCCCAGGGAAAACGCGGCGTCCGCACTTATTACCGGCCGCATGGTGATAATCGCCGCCTTACGGCGGATCGTAGCCGCCGGGATTCCAAGGGTTGCAGCGGCAAATGCGCCAGACGCCGCGGCAAGTGCCGCGCAGGGCCCCATACTTCCGCACCGATTCGATGAAATAGGTGCTGCAACTGGGCTCGAAACGGCAGCGGCGGCCCAACATCGGGCTCAGTAGCCACTGGTAGAGCCGAACCGCCCCGATCAGCACCAGGGCGGGAATCTTCAACACCACGCGTAGGACGTCCGCGTGACGGTTCATCGGGCCATCTTCTTTGCCAACCGCAGGGCCAGCCGCGGCAGCGAGTCCAAAAGCAACGCTAGCCGCGGCTCGGCCTCCGGCCGCGGGATGACGATCAGGTCGATGCCTTCCGGCAGCTCGGCCCGCCGCAAACGGAACGCCTCGCGGAGCAGCCGTTTCCAGCGGTTGCGGACCACCGCGCCGCCCAGGCGGCGGGACGCCGAGATGCCCAACCGCGGGTAGGACAGCCCGTTGGGATGGCCAAAAATTACCATCTGCCCGTCCGCCACGGTGCTGCGGCGCTCATAGGCGCGGCGATAATCGCCGCTGTGCCGCACCCGACACCGGGAAGGAAATTGCTCGTTTACCACCGCAAATCCTTACGCGGATTCTGGGAATAGCGTCCGTCGATCTCGCGGATCGCCTGGCGATCGGCATCGCTGAGATGCTCGGGCAGGACGATTTGAATTTCGGCCAACAGATCGCCGGCCGCGCCGTTCTTCGGCGCCACGCCGTGCCCCTTCACGCGCAGCTTCTTACCGCTGGAAGTGCCGGGCGGGACGCTCAAGGTTACCGTGCCGCGGGGAGTCGGCACGTCCACCTTGGCGCCGTCGACGGCCTCGCCCAGGGTGACGGGCACGCGGACCAGCAAATGATTGCCGCGGCGTTGAAAGTAGGGATGCGGGGCGACGTGGATGGTGATCAGGAGGTCGCCGGGGGTGCCGCCGGCCGCGGCCGGGCCGCCGTGGCCGCGAATGCGAATCTTCTTCCCCTCTTCGATGCCGGCGGGAATTTTTACCGCCAGCGTCTCGGTCTTGCCCGAGGGGCGCTGGACGGCCACCTGCACCTCGCCGCCGGCGACGGCCGTGGCGAAGGGAATTTGCAGCTCGTGAACCGCGTCGGCGCCCCGCCGGGCCGAGCCGCCGCCCGGTTTGCGGGCTTTGCCCGTGCCGCGGCGGAACTGGCCGAACAGGTCGGCGAAGCCGCCGCCGCCCCCCTGACCAAAGCGTTCGCCGAGAAACTCACTCAGATCGATGTCTTCGGCGGAGAAACCACCCGGCCCGGTGGCGTGTCCTCCACCCTCGGGCGACCAGGACCAACTGGCAGCCCCCTGGGGTTGCGGCCCGCCGCCGCCCATGGTCTCGAAGGAGCTGCCGTAACGGTCGTACATTTCCCGCTTTTCGGGGTTGTTCAGCACGTCGAACGCCGCCTGCACCTGTTGAAACTTCTTTTTGGCGGTTTTGTCGTCGGGGTTCATATCGGGGTGGTATTTTCGCGCCAGATCCCGATAGGCCTTCTGAATTTCCGCCTGCGAGGCGTTCTTTGGCACCCCCAAAGTCTTATAGTAGTCCTCAGCCATCGTGCCGTATCGATCCTTTCCCAAAGCCGCCTTGCTGGGCGGCGTGTGTTATTGTAGAGAGCGAACGGGGGTTCCATCAAGCCGGCCGGCAACACGCCAGAGGGGGCTCCCCGCGTGCTAGAGTTTTATACGGTTTGTTGGGGCGGCAGTTGTACTGCTGCCCCCAATGTTGCGGCAGAAATGGGATGGCGTGAAATTGCCACCCCAACATGTGGTGCGTTTCGCGCATCCTACCAAAACCTCGTTATGTCCCCACGATTGACCAAGCGGGCTCGCCGCTGGTTCACCTTCACCCTCTGTCTGGCTTGGTGGACGGTGCTTGCCGGCCCGGCGCTGCCGGCCTCGACCGGCCAACTGGTGCTCACAGTCGTCGATAAGGACACTGGCAAGCCGGTCACCTGCCGGATGCACCTGCGGGGGCCCAAAAAACGCCCCTTCAAGCCGGACAAGGTCCCCTACTGGCACGATCATTTCGTGGTGCCGGGCAAGATCGTGCTGAAGCTCCCCCTCGGCGATTATACGTTCGTCATCGAGCGCGGCCCGGAGTATTTGCAGCGCACCGGCTACTTCACCATCAACCACTTCGCCGACGACTCGAAGCAGGTCGAGCTGCACCGCTTCACCGACATGGCGGCCGACGGCTGGTGGTCGGGCGATCTGGACGTTCGCCGCCCGGCCCGCGACATCGAGCCCTTGATGATGGCCGACGATCTGCACCTGGCCGAGGTGATGGCCTGGCGGAACGATAAATTGCCCCCCGCCGGCCAACTGCCGAAGGAGCCGTGGCTGCGCTTCGACGGCAATCGCTATTATCACCTGCTGGCCGGCGCGTGGCGTCGGCCGGGCACGGAGTTGCTGCTACTGAATCTGCCCGCGCCGCTGCGGCTGCCGGCGGCCGGCGGCGACTATCCCCCGATGCTAAAGATTCTTTCCGAGGTCCGCGGGAAGGGCGAGCTATGGGTCGACGCCAGCAAGCCTTTCTGGTGGGACTTGCCCATGCTCGTGGCGGCCGGGCAAATCGACTCGATCGAGATCGCCCATAGCCAACTGTGCCGCGACACCACCGTCAGCGATGAGGCCGACGGCAAGCCTCGCGACCGCAAGCGTTACCCTTCCTTCAACGGCGACGCCGAGTGGTCGCAGGAGATCTATTTCCGCCTGTTGGAGTGCGGGCTGCGCCTGCCGCCTTCGGCGGGCAGCGGCTCGGGCGACGCTCCCAACCCGATCGGCTACAACCGCGTTTACGTCCACGCCGATGGTCCGCTAACGCCGGAAAAGTGGTGGGAAGGGCTCCGCGCCGGTCAGGTGTTCCTGACCAACGGGCCGTTGATGAGGCCGGCGGTGGAAGGAGAGTTGCCGGGGCACGTTTTTTCGGCCACGGCCGGCACGAAATTGGAACTCGAAATCGCCCTGACGCTTTCCACCCGCGAGCCGATCAACTATCTGGAGATCATCAAGGACGGCCACGTGGAGCATGAAATCCGCTTCGACGAGTATGCCAAGAGTGGCAAGCTGCCGAAGCTCCACTTCGACCGCAGCGGCTGGTTTCTGCTCCGCGTCGTGGCCAGCGTGCCGGGAGTCTACCGTTTTGCCATGACCGCCCCCTACTACGTGGAGATCGGCTATCAGCGGCGGATCAGCCGGCAGGCGGTCCAATTCTTTCTCGACTGGGTGTACGAGCGGGCCCGGCAAATCAAGCTGGCCGATCCCGAGCAGCAGCGGGAAGTTCTTCAGGCGCATCGTCAAGCGCGGGACTACTGGCAGCAGTTGCTCTCGAAGGCCAACGCGGAATGAGGCCCGGCGTGCTTGGACGCTATTGCCAATACACATCACACCCACTAAAATGTGTATTGAGCGTTGTCATCTGCGAGCGGAGGCGAAGCATGAAACGGACCAACGTGGTGCTGGACGAGAAGATCGTCGGGCGGGCGAAGAAAGCGACCGGCATTAAGGTGACTCGTCAGTTGCTCGACTATGCGCTGCGAGAACTGTTGCGCCGCCATCGCCAACGCGACATCCTCAACTTGCGCGGCCAGGTCGATTGGCAAGGGGATCTCTCGGCGATGCGGCGGACGAGGTCTTGGGAATGATCCTTGTCGACACCAGCGTCTGGATCGACTTCTTCCGCAACGTCGAGTCCTGGGAGGCGACCCGGCTGGGCGCCGCCCTGGCGACGTACGAAGACTTGGCGATTTGCGGCCCCATCATCATGGAAATTCGTCAGGGCATCGCCTCCGACAAGGCCGCCCAGAAGATCCAAAGGGTTCTTTCGCCGCTGCTCTACTTGCCCACGTTGCGCGGGACTTACTACCGCGCGGCAGACATTTACCGAACTGCCCGAAGCAAGGGGAAAACCATTCGCAACGCCATCGATTGCCTTATCGCGGCCTGTGCGGTGGAGAATCGCGTCCAACTTCTGCAGCGCGACAAAGATTTCCTCACCATCGCCGGCGTCTCGAAGCTCGACGTTGTCGGGCCGCCGTAACTTCGCAGCCAGCTCACATCACCGCGAAGTAATTCTCGATGGCCCGGTCGAAATACTCGCTGGTCATCTCGGCCGGGCAGTCTTGATACTGGCAGTAATTGCGGACTTGCAGCAGCAGGTCGCGGGGATGGCAGAAACGAAACGCCCGGCCGGCCTTCTTGTAGTGAGTGTCGACCAGGTAATCGACCGCCGCCGCCTGGTAGGCCACGCCGAGCTTGGTCCCCATCACTTCGAAGAGCCGGCGGAACTCCGCCTCACTGGCGTCGACGACTTCGATCTTGTAGGGAATGCGCCGCAAGAAAGCCTCGTCGACCAGCTCGCGCGGCTCGAGGTTGGTGGAGAACACCACGAGCTGGTCGAACGGGACCTTGATCTTTTTGCCGTCGGGCAAGTTGAGGAAATCGTAACGGGTCTCCAGCGGCACGATCCAGCGATTGAGCAACTCGTCGATGCACATCCGCTGGCGGCCGAAATCGTCGATCACCAGCGTGCCGCAGTTGCTCTTCAGTTGCAGCGGCGCCTCGCTGATGCCGGTTGACCGGTTGACCGTCACCTCGAGCTGCGCCATGGTCAGCTCGCCGCCGGCGACGATCGTCGGCCGGCGAATGCGAATCCAGCGTTTGTCGATCTTCCGGGCGTCCAGCAGTCCGGTGCCGGGCGGCAGCGGCACTTCTTCGTGGCACATCGGATCGTAAAGGCGGATCAACTGGCCGCCCACACCGATCGCCCGGGGCACCCAGATCTCGTTGCCGAACACGGCGGTGATCCGCTCGGCGATGCTCGTCTTGCCGTTGCCGGGAGGGCCGAACAGGAACAGCCCGCGGCCGGAATTGATGGCCGGTCCGAGCCGGTCGAGAATCGATTTGTTCAACAGCAGATCGGCGAACGCCCGCTCCAGGTCTTCGCGCGTGGGACGCAGCTTGGTCAGCGACTGCGCGGTGACGCTCTGGATATAATCTCGCAGCGAGACGGGCGCCGCGCCGAAATAGGTGCACACGTGCGAATATCGCCGGCCGCGCTCGCGGCCCAGGTCGGTAAGCTGGTAGACGAAGTCGTTCATGGGGGCCGACCCCCGATGGCCGACGAGCTGGTCGTTCTTCATCGTTCGCAACAGCTCGTGGACCAGCACGAAGGGCAGCTTGACCTGATCGGCAATATCGCGTCCCGCAGCATCGCCGCGGGTCACGAGAAACTTCAGGATCAGGGCCTCGACTTCGCTGTCGGTCAGATCGGCGGCGCGAAACGAGGCCGGCTCGATGGGCGTGAAGGCATCCTGAGGGCCGGCCGGTTCTCGGGCCGGCTTGGCGACGCTGGCGGCCGCGCTCACGTCGGCCGTCAGCCGCTTGATCCGCTCCAAGGCGGCCGCCAGTTCGGCGTCCGCTTCACACGCGCATGCTGGCGAAGTATCGCAGGGGGGGGACATGGCACGTTAACCGCCGGGGTTCAAAACAACTCTAGCCCGCGTTTCCACGGCGTGTGGCCAGGAAACCAACCCCCCCGAGGAAGTATTTATTGGCGGTCGGAAAAACCACGCCGGTTAGCGGCCGGCGGCATGCCGGCCAAGTTCGCCCCACCCGCCGCCCGCGCCGCGTGGACGCGGCGGCTAAACAGGGAAAGAAGAACTAAGCCAGCACGAGCGGTGAACCGGCGCAGCGTATTTCGCCGGCGGGTCGGTTACGGGGCCGCCATGCCGAAGGCCCGGCTGTGCCGGGCGGAGACCGTCTGGATTTGAGTCTTCCAGTCGGCCTTGGCGCACTCCATGGCATGGGCCGGGCAGTGCAAACAGTCGCCGTGCCCACCCCCTTCCGGCCGGATGACGTGCATGCGGCGGACTTCGACCGTCGTTTCCATCCCCTCGGGATCGTAAGAGACAAGCCGCGACACGGCTTCATTCTCGACGGCTACGATCACGTGCCAGGTAATGCCCGGCTGGTCCATGCTCTGGCGATTCAGCGCCAGGACCGTGGCTTCGGCCTGGGGATAACTCATGGCCTGGCCCCGCGGTTGCCCCTCCGCCTGCCAGATGCAGTTCGGCACGTCCAACGGGCCATGGGCCTCCCAGCCGTCGGGCCACCAGATGGCCGTTACCTTATAAGTAAGCGGCGTACACAAGCGGGCGGCCGGCCAAATGCGACCCACGCTCCCCGGTTCGACGACGACGGCCCAACGACCGCGGTTCCGGGCTTCCGCGCTCTCGTTATGTTCCATCGCCCGATCAACTGCCTCGAACAGGTTATCCGACTCGGTCAGCACGCCGACGCGACCGTTCAACTCCAACGGCACGTCGTCGGCCGACTCGGGCTCCCAATCCGCCGGGCGGTTGATGATCGCCACTTGGTACTTGGCCATAGGGGGATTCCACTCCAGGCAACATCCGCGTGAATACTACCGCTATCGAGTGGAAAATTCAAGGGTCCAGCTCGGAACGTGCGGCCCCGAAGACCGAAAATGTGCTACTCCTCGGCCGGTTCCGCGTCCCTCGCCGCCCGCAGTGCCCGCTGCGTCACGGCCGCCGTTTCCGTCCTGGTCGGCGGCAGCGTGGCGGGCAGTTCGAAAGTAAAGCGGCACCCCTGGCCCGGTTCGCTCTCGACCAGGATCCGCCCGCCGTGCTCACTGAGGATCTTTTGGCTGACCGGCAGCCCCAGGCCCGTGCCGTGGCTCTTCTTCGAGGCCACGAAGGGACTGAAGAGATGCTCCATCTGGTCGGCGGGAATGCCCGGCCCGTTGTCCTCCACGGTAATGCGCACCACCCCCTCGGGAACCGAATAGCGAGTGGCGACCGCCACGCGGCCCGGCGTTGGCTGGTCGCTCACCGCCTCGACGCCGTTGGTCACCACGTTCAACACGGCGCGGTGGATCCCTTCCGGATCGAAGATCAGCTCGGGAATGGTCTCGTCCGGTTGCCAGAGCAGCTCGACGTTCAACTCGCCCGCCCGGACGCGCATCAGCTCGATCACCTCGCCCACCACCTCGTTCAGCCGGGCCACGATCAGGTCGGGCTCGCGTTCCTTGCTGAAGGTGAGCATGTCCATCACCAGGGCGGAGATGCGGTTCTGGTTCCGCTCGACGATGTTCCAGCCTTTGCGGGTGACGTCTTCGTCGTGGTCTTTCAGTCCCATTTCGATGAGATAACTGCCGCCGCGGATGCCTTGCAGGATGTTCTTGATGTGGTGCGAAAGGGTGGCGATGGTCTGCCCGATGGCGGCCAGCCGCTCCGCCTGCACCATGGCGGAGTAATAGCGGGTGTCCTCCACGGCCAGGGCCGCCTGATGCCCGATGGCGATCATCAGCTTCAGGTGGTCCTCGGTGAACTTGTTGGCGATGCCTTGCTGCAGCAGTTGCTGGGCGGAAGTCGAGGTATCGATGTAGATCGCGCCCACCACGTCGTAGCGGCCCTGCATGGGCACGCAAATCGCCTCGCGCACGCCCATCCGCACGATGCTGCCAGCCGGGTTCCAGCGGTCGTCCTGCCGGGCGTCGCTGGTCACGACCCCCTCGTTCCGCTCGATCACGTAGTCGAGGATCGTCTTGCTGATCGTAATCCGCTCCTCAGCGCGGACGCCCTTGCGGGTGCGGCGGACCTTGGGCTGCAAGGTCTTGGTGGCCGCGTCCATCAGCATGATGCAGCCGCGGTCGGCCTCGACCCATTCGAAGATCAATTCCATGATCCGCTGCAACAACTGGTCGATGTCGAGCGTGTGGCTGACGGCCAGCGCGGTGCGATACATCACCTGCAAGTTGCTTCGCGCCCGGGCCAGCCAGGAGTTCTGGGGGGCGTCCGACTCGAGGTCGAAAATGCGGCTCCCTTCCTCCTGCGTCACGGAGCGGACGATCCGCGAGCGGTCGATCGGCTCGGCCGCGGCGCCGATGCTGACGATCTGGGCCAAGTCTTCCTGCGTCTCCTCGGCCGGGCCGGTATAGAGCATCAACGTGCCGCCGAGCTGAATCTGGTCGCCGCTGGCCAGCGGGCATTCGCGGACGTGTTCGCCGTTGACGAAGGTGCCGTTGGAACTGCCCAGATCGGCGATCACATACGTGTCGTCGATGCGGCGAATCTCGGCATGCAGGCGGGAAACCTCGGTGTCGTGCAATTGCAGGGCATTAGACGCATCCCGCCCGAGACGAGTTCTCGAGTCGCTCAGTTCGAAGCGGGTGCCCTGATCGGCTCCGCGGATCACAAACAGGGTCGGCACAGCCCGAGGTTTCCTTGCGAGGGACGCTAGCGAGCAATTGTTCGATTTTACGAATCAAAGGGGCGTAATGGTAGGGCTTGGGGACGAATTCCCCCTCCGGCAGAAGCGCCCGCCACCCGCGCAAATTGCCCAAAAGAACCAGATGCGGCCGATAGGGCGGTTCGGCGGCCGCCGCGGCGTCCGTTCCGTCGCCCTGCGCGAGCTGTTGGCCCGCCGGCAACGAACCGGGCGTGTCGTCCAAATCCAGCACGATCAGCTCGGGACGATGGCGGCGCGCCAGTTCCAAGCCGGCTTCCGGCCGCCCCGCTGCTAGCGTCCGCACTCCCCGGCGTTCCAGGGCGGTTTGCAGCACCTCGCGTGTGGCTGGCGAACGATCGACGATCAGCACACTATATGCGCCGTCCAAGATGGCACCCTCCGTGGCAAGCGTCGGCGAGACATCCTTGTCTCGCACGAAGGGCCAGAGAATAGCGTTGAGCCGAGAGGAGTGCAACGGAAGTATTGGCGTTTTTTGGGAAAAAGTGCGGGCGTGGTGATTGTCGGTGGAAGAAGCCCATTTTCTCTAGTGCCCGGCCAATTCCAAAATAGTGTAGCGGGGCGGCTTGCCGCCCGTGTTTGCGGTCTAAGGCAGCACGCAGGAAACGAAATACCCACCCGATCCCAGTCCCACCGCATCATCAAGGGGTCGGCACCGTGGCGCGGGTAGACCAATTCCTGCGTGCTGCCTAAGGACTACACGGGCCGCAAGCGGCCCCGCTACACGACACACGCGACGTTAAGAAGCCTCCCGAGGCCTAAACGTCCTCGGCTCCTGACTCACGTTCGTGAATAATCCGCAAAAATCGATCCGGTTTACTGGTTCCCCCGGCGAAAGCCGCGTCTTAGAAGGCGGAAAAGCTTGCTCTAAAGCGCTTCGAGACAATGCTTTGCGGCGACTCTTCTCTTTTCAAAATATCTGCTCTTTACCCAAACGCCGTTAATGGGCAGAATACCGCGTCCCTGGGAATCAAGTGGGACAACCTGAAGGTTCCGTCGGTAGGGCATTCGCCAAGGATGGGTCGCCTACGGCGAGGAAGACCGACATAACAGCAAGGAGTGCTGACGTGAAACATTCCCTCCGTTGGGCGGTGCTGGCCGCCGCCATTTCGTCGCTCGCTGCGTTCTGTTACCCGGCCATGGCTCAGGCGCCGGCCAAACCGGCCGGCGGACTGAACGTCGCCCTCTTGGACGTCACGTACATCTTCAACAACCATGCCCGCTTCAAACGCATGAGGGAAGAGATGAGCGCCGACGTGGAACGGGCCACGCAGCAAATGAACAAGGACAAGGAAGAGCTGAAAAAACTGGCCGAAAAGCTGCAAGAGTTCAACAAGGGAACGCAAAACTACCAGCAGTTGGAGGAAGAGTTGGCCAAACGCCAGGCCGATTTGCAGGTCCGCGTGCAGTTGCAGAAGAACCAGTTCCTGCAACAAGAGGCCACCAATTACCACAACGTGTACCAGGAAATCTTGCAGGCCACCGAATACTACTGCAAACAGAACGGCATCGACATGGTGATCAAGTTCAACGGCGACCCCGTCGACGTCAATCGCCCGGAGAGCATCCAAGCCGAGCTTTTCAAGCCCATCGTCTGGTATCAAAAGAGCTTGGACATCACGCCGGCCATTTTGGCGGAGCTGAATCGGTCGGCCGTCGACCCGCGCGCCGCGCAACCGGCGCAGCGGCCGGCAGTCCCGTTCACCAGGTAGCTGGCGCGCAGGTTCGCCCGGGAGCGGTCATGGACGGCCGCCTCCCATGGCGAGAGGGATTCTTTCACTTTGTCACGGATGACAGGCATCGCTGGATGTACGCGACACGAAAGCAGCAGACGATAGCGGCCCCGGTCACGCTCGAAGGGGTGGGCTACTGGAGCGGGGAAGACGTGCGGGTGGACTTTTGCCCCGCCCCCATCGATACGGGGATCACCTTCGTCCGCGCCGATCTCCCCGGGGCGCCGCGCATCCCCGCCACGGTCGACCGCTGCGTGGAAATGCCCCGCCGCACGACCCTCTCTTGCGGCGAAGCCGGCGTGGAGATGATCGAGCACATCATGGCCGCCCTGGCCGGTCTGCAAATCGACAACTGCGAGGTGTGGGTGGATCGGCCGGAGATGCCCGGCTGCGATGGCTCGTGCCTCCCCTTTGTCGAGGCGCTCGGTTCCGCCGGAGTCATGCTGCAGGAAGCGGCCCGCCCGTGGTACGCGATCTCGCAGACCATTCGCCTGGGCAACGCCGAGAGTTGGATTGAAGCCCGCCCCTGCCGGTCGGGCAAGACCCTCCTGCGTTACGAACTCGACTATGGGGCCGGCAATCCGATCGGGCGGCAATCGCTGGAAGTCACGCTTTCGCCCCGCTATTTCCACATGAACCTGGCCCCCAGCCGCACCTTCATGCTGGAGGCCGAGGCGGCGGCCATGAAGGCCCAAGGATTGGGCCCGCGGGCCACCTGCCGCGATTTGCTCGTCTTCGGCAGCCAGGGGCCCATCGACAATCAGCTTCGCTTTCCCGACGAGTGCGTGCGTCACAAGCTGGCCGACATGGTCGGCGACCTGGCCCTGGCGGGCTGCGATCTCGTGGGCCGCTTCGTCGCTTTCCGCAGCGGCCACCGGCTCAATGCGGAGTTGGTTCGCGCCATCCTGGCCCAGGCGGAAACGCAAAAAGAACGAAAACGTTGCGCCTAAGTCCCCCACCGTGAAGGAGTCACGGCCATGGCCCGTCACTTTGCCGATAATGCCTCGATCGACAGCCGCGCCGAAATCGACGACGACGTCGAAATCGGTCCCTATTGCGTCATCGGACCGAAGGTGCGCATCGCCCGGGGCACGCGGCTGGAAAACAACGTCACCTTGATGGGCAACGTCACCATCGGCGCGTTCAACCACATCTATCCCAATGCCGTCATCGGCGGCGAGCCGCAGGACATCACCTACCGCGGCAGCGACACCAAGGTCGTCATCGGCGACAACAACATCATTCGCGAGTGCGTCACCATCAACCGCGCTTCCGAAAAGGAAGAGGGCGTGACCCGCGTCGGCGAGCACAATTTCCTCATGGCCTGCTGCCACGTCGCCCACGATTGCCAACTGGGCAATCACATCATCATCGCCAACAATACCCTGCTGGCCGGCCACGTCCACGTGCACGATTATGCCTCGCTCTCCGGGGCCGTGGCCGTGCACCATTTCGCCACCATCGGCAGCTACAGCTTCATTGCCGGGCTGAGCGCCATCCGCCACGACGTGCCCCCTTACATGCTGATCGAGGGCTATCCCGGCCGGCCCCGCTGCATCAATGCCGTGGGCCTGAAGCGCAACAATTTCTCGCCCCAGGTGATTCAAGCCTTGTCCGAAGCCCACCGCCTGCTCTTCCGCTCGAAGGTGGGCCTGGAAAACGCCTGGGAAATCCTCCGCGCCAACGGCCAACTGGTGCCGCAGGTCAACCATTTGCTGAGTTTCATACAGGGCCAGCACGAGGGCCTGCACGGCCGCGGCCGCGAGCGGCGCCGCGCGGCGTAAGAGGAACGCTCATGACGAATCCATTGCGCGTTGCCGTCATCGGGGCCGGACGATTGGGCGGCTTCCACGCCCAAAAGCTGGCCCGCCGCAGCGACGTCACGCTGACGGCCATCGTCGACCCCCTGCCGGCCAGCCGCCAGCGGATCGCCGCGGAATGCCAGACCGAAGCCCGCGCCGATTGCACGGGCCTGCTCGACGAGCTCGATGCGGCCATCGTCGCCGCACCGACCAGCCTGCACTACGACATCGCGCGGCAATTGCTGGAAGCGGGCATCCATCTGCTGGTCGAGAAGCCGCTGTGCACCACCGCCGCGAAGGCCGACGAGCTCGTGGCCGCCGCCCGGCGGCGCAACGTCGTGCTTCAGGTGGGCCACGTCGAGCGCTTCAATCCGGCCTTCCAGGCCGCCGCCGCGGAGCTCCGTCGCCCCAAGTACATCGAGGCCGTGCGGGCCAACGGGTTTACCTTTCGCTCGATGGACGTGGGCGTGGTGCTCGACTTGATGATTCACGACATCGACCTGGTGCTGTCGCTCGTTCAGAGCCCGCTTCGAAGCGTCGAGGCCCTGGGCGTTTCCGTGCTCGGCAGCCACGAGGACGTGGCCAATGCCCGGCTCCACTTCGAGTGCGGCTGCGTGGCGGCGCTTTCGGCGTGCCGCGTGAGCCACGAGTCCGTCCGGCGGATGCAGGTCTGGTCGCCCCGCGTGTTTGCCGGCGTCGATTTCGCCGCGCGGACGACCACGCTGGTCCGGCCCAACAAGACCCTGCGGCGGCGGCAATTCCACGTCGATCAGTTGACGCCCGAGCAGCTCGAGTACCAGCGCGGGCACTTTGCCGAAGAGCAGTTGCCGTGCGAGCAGCTCTGCTTCGACGCCGTCGATGCCTTGGTCTTGGAGCAGGAGGACTTTCTGGCGGCGATCCTCGCCTCGGGCCAGCCACGAGTCAGCGGCCAGGCGGGCCGCGACGCCTTGGCCGTGGCCGAGCAGATTCTCGCCGCCATCCGCGGCCACTGTTGGGACGCCTCGGACGACGGTCCGGTCGGTCCGTGGGCGCTGCCGCGTCGCCAGTTCGTTCCGGCGCCGCATTTCCCGCTGATGGGGAACGGGGCAACGGCCATCGCCGGCGATGCCCAGCACGCGCTGATCGACTGCTGGTAGCCGGCGGATGCGATGCTCCGCGAGCTGATTCCAATGTGGAAGGTCTCCTGCCGGTATCATTCTGTAGAGAACGCCCTCTGTGGCGTTCCGTAGAGCGTGAACTCGGACAAGTTGTTGGGCTGCGTTTCGCGCCCTCCGGGAAAACACCGGATTTTTCGTCTTAGAAGTTGCTTCCTGTCGATGGCATGCTATAGTCGATTGTTGCGATGATGCCTAGGAGGGGGGTCGAGATGAGGGACGTATTGGCCGTGATTCTGGCCGGGGGGAAGGGGGCGCGGCTGGAGCCGCTTACCCGCGATCGGGCCAAACCGGCGGTGCCCTTCGGCGGGGCCTATCGCATCATCGATTTTACCCTCTCCAACTGCCTCAATAGCGGGGTGCGCAAGACCCTCGTGCTCACCCAGTACAAGGCCATGAGCCTTGATCGGCACATCAACCTCGGCTGGCAGTCCTATCTGTGCCGCGAGTTGGGCGAGTTCATCGACGTGGTGCCGCCTCAGCAACGCATCGACGAGCACTGGTACCAAGGCACGGTCGACGCCGTCTACCAGAACATCTATACGATCGAGAAAGAGCGGCCCCGCTACGTGGTGATCCTCGCCGGCGACCACATCTACAAGATGAATTACGCCAAGCTGGTCGAACGCCACAAGGAGAGCAACGCCGATTTGACGGTCGGCGCGCTGCGGGTTCCCCTGCAGACGGCGGCCGGGCAGTTCGGCGTGGCCGAAGTCGACACCGAGAACCGCGTGGTGGGCTTCCAGGAGAAACCGCAACAGCCCAAGCCGATTCCCGGCGACCCGACGCACGCCCTGGCTTCGATGGGCATTTACGTCTTCACCGGCCGTTTCCTCTTCGAGCAGCTTTGCCTGGACGCCACCCGGCATGGCAGCCATCACGATTTCGGCCACGACCTGATCCCTTCGCTGATCTCCCAATATCGCGTGTTTGCCTACCCCTTCATGGACGAGAACCGCAAGCAGGAAGCGTATTGGCGCGACGTGGGCACCTTGGACGCCTACTACGAAGCCAACATGGACCTGATTTCGGTCGATCCGCAACTGAACATGTACGACCGGGATTGGCCCATCCGCACCTATCAGCCCAACTTGCCGCCGCCGAAGTTCGTGTTCGCCGAGCCGGCGCAGGGATCGGAAGCCCGCCGCGGCGAGGCCCTCGACAGCATCATTTGCCAGGGGTGCATCGTCTCCGGCGGCCAGGTGACGCGGTCGATCGTGGGGCCCGATTCGCGCATCAACAGCTATGCCCAGGTCGAGGATTCCATTCTCTTCGAGGGCGTCGACGTGGGGCGGCACGCCAAGATTCGCCGGGCGATCATCGACAAAGGCGTGCACATTCCCCCTGGCATCGAAATCGGCTACGACGCCGAGCTGGATCGCAGCCGCGCCTTCACGGTCTCGGAAAACGGTGTGACCGTCATCGCCAAGACGCACGGCGCCGAGCATTTCTTAGAGAAGGCCATGCCGTAAGAAACAGTCGGGCCTGAAGAGGTGAAAACCATGAAGCGATATGCAGTTGTCATCGAAAGGGCGGCGGCGAATTACGCGGGCTATGTGCCCGATCTGCCCGGCTGTGTCGCCACGGGTGCCACCGTCGAGGAGACGGAATGCCTCCTCCGCGAAGCAATCGCCCTGCACCTCGCTGGTATGCGCGACGACGGCATCCCCATCCCCGAGCCATCGAGCGTCGTGGACTACCTGGAACTCGAGGCGTCCGCCTAAGGCCGCGGTTCTCACAGCAAAATGTTGGTTGTACCGCCACCCCGCGGCGCTGTAGGGAACGCCCTCAGTGGCGTTCCGTGCCCTCCGCAACGCTCGGAACGGCACAGAGGCCGTTCCCACGGCCCGCCAACAGCCGCGTGCTTGCTTCTTGGTGCCGCAGCAGGTGGGTATAATAACGAGCGCAGCGTTGCGACGATCCGGGAAGCGAAGAGGATGCAAAAAGTTGCGGTCGTTTCGCGGACGGTAAACTATGCCCGTGCCTCGTCCTACTGCCGCTGAGCTTCGCGCGGCCGCCGGCCGCAGAGTGCCGGACATCATCAGTCCCGGCCTGCGGGTGCTCTTTTGCGGGATCAATCCGGGGTTGTACTCCGCGGCGGTGGGCCACCATTTCGCGCGGCCCGGCAACCGTTTTTGGCCGGCGCTCTTTGCCGCCGGGTTCACGCCGCGGCTGTTGGATCCGGCCGAGGAGCAGGAACTGCTGGGCTTGCGGCTGGGGATCACGAACATCGTCAACCGGGCCACGGCCGCCGCCAGTGAATTGACGGCCGATGAGTTGCGGCGGGGCGGGCGGCGGCTGCTGCGAAAAGTAGAGCGCTTCCGGCCGCGGTTTCTTGCCGTCCTGGGGATCGGAGCGTACGAGCAAGCCTTCCGACGCCGCGTGGAGATCGGCCGACAGGCGGAATCGTTCGCCGGCACGATGGCCTGGCTACTACCCAACCCGAGCGGGCTCAACGCCCATTACCAGCCGTTGGAGCTGGCGCGGCACTTCGGCGCCCTCCGCCGTGCGGTAGAGCGCGAGTGCGCGCCCGGCTAGCGACGGCCGGATTCGGTTCCCGCTGCGAGGTGGCGGTGGTAGGCCAACGTTTAACCCGTTTGGCATAGGAAGGTACAGAGGAGCGACGCGAGCGCAAAAAAAAGGCCCCCGGAAAAGCTGTGTCCCAGGGGGGCAGAGGACACGAACCGTTCCGGGAGCGATTGGACGCTCCGCCACTCTTGCCGCCCGGGCGTTGCCGCGGGCCGCTTGAGCGACGATGGTCAATGTATCCGAAGCGCGCCGCTTGCATCCATGCCCGCGGCCTTGCGCTTCGCGGTCCGCAGGAATCCCGTCGTCGCGGAAATCCCCGATGCAGACCCATCCACGTGGATTAGTAGTTGAATCCTTGAGGCGGCGAGAATAGGACATTTGCTCCGCGGCGTCAAGGCCGATTTTTGCCCGTCGAAAGGAGATTTTTCCGAGGGAATTTGCCCCTCGGCGGCGGCCGGCCAAAAACATGCGACGACCGTCATGGAAACACGACGAGGCCATCACCAGAAAGGGCGTTTCGTAGAAGAACGGGCGGGCTCCACCGTGTTATTGGCGTGGAATATCGCCGCTAACGGAGCAATTTGCAACGTCCTCGCCGGCCGCTTGATTCGGCGAATCGCAGGGGACATACTAATCAACCCCTGCGACCGCTTCCCCGAAACTGCTTCCGCGGTTACCGATCTCTTGGCAACGAAGGGATGACCATGCCTCGTCCACTTGAAGTGTCCGTCCTGTGGATCAAGTTCTTTCTGGTTGTCAGCGCTATGCTGGCCGCGGCCGGTGCGACGGCGACGGAGCCCTACCGCGATCCCGGCGTGCCGGTCGAGGGGCGGGCCCGCGACCTGCTCCGCCGCATGACGCTGAAAGAAAAATGCGATCAGCTTACGCAAAAGAGCGCGGCGGTCATCGAAATGAAGGGAACCGCGGCCGACGCCGCATCGCTCGCAAAACTCTTCGCCGGCCGAAGCATCGGCGCCCTCTGCGTGCATTTCGGCGACGATCTGCACGAAAGCGCGCTGCGGCTGGCCGCCGGACAACGTTATTTGCGCGAGAAGACCCGGCTGGGCATCCCGGCCCTCACGGTCAACGAGGGGCTGCACGGCGTGCTGGCCAAGGAGGCGACGATCTATCCGCAGTTCCTGGCGCTGGGCTGCACGTGGAATCCCGCGCTGGCCCGGCAGATGGGCGAACAGATCGGCCGCGAGGCCAGCGCCGCCGGCATCAGCCAGTTGCTCACGCCCATGATCGAGGTGGTGCGCGATCCCCGCTGGGGCCGCGTGGAAGAGTGCATCGGCGAGAATCCGTTTCTCGTGGGCCGCATGTGTGTGGCCTACACCCTCGGCATTCAGGGCGATCTGCGGCAAAAGCCGCTCGCCCGGGACAAGTCGCTGGCCATGCTCAAAACACTCGCCGGCTACAGCATGCCCGTCAACGGCATCAACATCGCCAACTGCAATCTGGGCGAGCGCGAGTTGCGGAGCGTCTATTTCCCGCCGGTGGAACGGGTGATCCGCGAGACGGGCGTGCTGGCCGTCATGCCCTCCTACAACGAAGTCGACGGCGTCCCGTCGCACGCCAACCGCTGGCTGCTCGAGGACGTGCTGCGGAAAGAGTGGGGCTTCCGCGGCTACACCTATTCCGACTGGGGCGGCGTCGAGTTCAATTGCGTCCTGCACCACGTGGCCGCCAACACGGCCGAGGCCGCCGCCATGGCCCTCACGGCCGGCGTGGACCTCGAAGCGCCGGTCCCCACGTGCTATGCGTCTCTCGTCGGGCTCGTCAAAAGCGGAAAACTCGCCGAGACCGAAATCGACAAGGCCACGCTCCGCGTCCTGCGAACCAAACTGCTCGCCGGACTGTTCGACGGCCGTCCCGACGGCGATCCGGACGGTCTGCCGCGGATCGCCCGCTCAGCGGAGCACGTAGCGCTCGCTGAGCGGGTGGCCGACGAATCGATCGTGCTGCTGAAAAACCAGAACCATCTGCTGCCGCTCGATGCGGCCAAACTCAAGTCCATCGCCGTGATCGGCCCCAACGCCGACCAGGTGCAATTCGGCGACTATTGCTGGACCAAGAGCAACGATTACGGCATTACGGTCGTTCGCGGGCTGCGCGAACGGCTGGGCAACCGCGTAAAGCTCAACTACGCCAAGGGATGCGATCTGGTCGGGCGATCTACCAACGGTTTTGCGGCCGCCGTCGCCGCGGCCCGGCAAAGCGACGTCGCCGTCGTCGTCCTGGGCGACACGAGCATGGTCCTCGGCGGCGTGGGCTGGGAAGACCCCTCGCTGCCGACCACCGGCACCGTGGGCGAAGGTTTTGACGTGACCGATCCCGTGCCGCCGGGCGTGCAGCAGGATCTGCTGCGGGCCGTGCTCGCGGCGGGCAAGCCCGTCATCGTCGTATTGCTCAACGGCCGCCCCTACAGCGTGCCCTGGATGAAGGAGCAAATCCCCGCCATCGTCGAGGCGTTTTTCCCCGGCCAGCAGCAGGGCTACGCCGTGGCCGACGTGCTGCTGGGGCGAGTCAACCCTTCCGGACGACTCTCGATGAGCATTCCGCAAAGCGCCGGACACATTCCCACCGTCGCCGACTACAAACCGAGCGGCCGCGGCTACTATCACGTCCCCGGTTCGCCGGACAAGCTCGGCCGCGACTATGTTTTCTCGTCGCCCGCACCGTTATGGGCCTTCGGCTTCGGCCTGAGCTATACGACGTTTGCCTATCGCGACCTGAAAATCGCGCCGGCTGCCATCAAGGCGGACGGCGAGGTGACGGTGAGCTTTACGGTCGAGAACACGGGCGGCCGCGCCGGCAAGGAGGTCGCCCAGCTTTACGTCCGCGATGACGTCTCGTCGGTCACCACGCCCATGATGCGGCTGGTCGGCTTCGAGAAGCTCGAACTCCGGCCTGGCCAGCGCCATCGCGTAACGATCGCCGTTCCGTCGTCGGAGCTTGCCCTGTGGAACCGGGAAATGCGCCGCGTGGTGGAACCGGGCAGCTTTACGGTAATGGTCGGCGCGTCGGCCGAAGATATCAAGTTGCAGGGCAAGTTCGCGGTCGTTGAAGAACCGGATGGTTCTTGACGAAATAAGGGGGTAATCCAACGTGGCACCGGCGTCCCGCCAATGGGCACCGGGCTTTGAATACCTGCGCGCGGTAACGTGTTGCGGTATCTTGTTAGTCCCGGCAGGGACGTTAGTTACTAGCCAGGGACGTTAGTCCCTGGGGCAACCGTTCATACCCCGCGGAGAAGTGACGGGGTAAGTTGATGGGCGAGGTGAGAATGGACGGCGGCGGTGAGGAACTCGAACGCGCTGCGGCGTTGTTGGCGGCAGGTCTCGATCACGG
>Ga0181520_10000314_pt1 | contig 107444 bp, 84 predicted proteins | sample PEATcosm2014_Bin_29_FD_132451 | JGI IMG/M metagenome (GOLD analysis project Ga0181520, IMG submission 132451) | Peatland microbial communities from MTU Mesocosm Facility, Houghton, MI, USA - PEATcosm2014_Bin02_30_metaG | ecosystem: Environmental > Terrestrial > Soil > Wetlands > Peat | place...
CACCCCGCGATGCCACACCGCCCCCCAAGAAGCCGCACCTCGCGCCCACCGCAACGTCCCGTCGCCTTGCCACCAACGCAGGCACGTGACAAACTCATGGGTTGGGAAGCTATACTGTTACGAGCATTCTGTACGCCGCGAAAATCGGGACAGTCCCCTAGGGGAGCAAGAGGACCTGTCCCGGCGCGGCATAGACAAGGGAGCTAGGCTAAATGCGCCGCGCGGGACAGGTCCTTATATAATTGGCGGGACGGCTTCCCCGGGCTGGTTCAGACTGCTTGGCACCCCACGTGCCCATGGCGAAGCGACGTGAGCCCAGCGAATCACCAGTCGGCGTAATTGGCTGTCCAATCGGTGGCTGAAACGCAGATACGCGCGCAACTCAACTCGCACCGGCACATCCCAGTGGTCGCGTCCGATCAGTACGCCTTCACCGGCAAGAAGTTTGTCGTTGCTCATAGGTTGGTCCCTCCCGCCCTTACTATTTACTACGTAAGACAGCGGAGGGCGGATCGGGTTCGTTCCGCAAACGCCCCAAGTTTTCCGCCAAAGCGGGGTAGGAGAGGTAAGGTGGACCAGCGCAGCGTACGCGTAGGGTGGAACCGTCGCGGCGCAGTCCCACCAGGAACCGGGAGCAAGGTCAGAAAACAGGCAGGAAAAATGCCCTGTGGGACTGCGCTGCTCCCACCCCATGGTTCAGAGCGAATTCTGCCCCGGCAAAACACGGCTTATGCGGGGGCCGATCGTGCCTCACAGGTCTATGAGGCGCGGCCGGCTCACTCGAACCGCAGCTTCAGTACATAGGCCTCCCACTCCGTCTGAAACTTGCGCATGTCCGTGCGGCCGAGAACCTCTTGCAGCGTCTTGTAGCCGCCGGGATCGGTCTTCCGCTGGGCATAGAAGCGGCGGTAGAACTTCCCCAGTAACCCTTGCTCCTGCAAGTAGTAACACAAGTACCGGGCCTGGGCGTAATTGGTGCCGCGGTCGTCGTCATAGAACTCGTCGCTTGTGGTCGAGCAGAGCGCCCGGAACGAGGACAACTTCTTCTGGCGGATGGTCTTTTGCAGGCCGGGCAGACGCCAGTTCGGATAGCCGTGGATTTCGCCGTCCTCTTCTCCGCAATGCTCGTAGAGCGAGGCGAGCCCCTCGTTAAACCAGGCCGGACACTGGGGGAAGTTGGCCGCCATGAACGGATGAACGATCTCGTGCACCAGCGTGCCGCCGCCCGTGGCGATGTTCATCACCAGTGCCCGATCGGCGTGCGAATAGTAGCCGTAGGGCGTGTCCGGCTTGCTGTGGAAGAGTCGCTGGGCGTGTTCCTCGTAACTTTTCTTGTCTTTGAACAGCCAGATGTCAAGAATTTCCGCCGGATCTTTGGGGAAGTAGGCCTTTTTGAGTTTCTCGACGGCCCATTGTACCGTTTGCTTGGCCCGGTGCTCGACTTCTTCCGGTGAATCGTCGCCGATCACGACAAAAGGCCGCGCCACCACGATGGTGAACCCATCGTCCGGCACCTTCTTCTTCAGTTGCGTTACGTGGCGTTCATAATCGGCGGCGGTGTGGCCGCGGACATTCTCTGCCGCCGGGCAAAGGGAGAACGATGCGAGCACGGCAACGAAAGAAAGCGCCAGAAGCCAATTGCAATGTCGGAGAGAGAATGAAGCTGAGCCCAATCACTTCATCCTTTCTTGGCCCACGCTAAGCCCTCTACCATTAATATTGGGAACGGCTCCTTTTCTGTCAACCGTTTTCCGTGAGGCGGGACGCGCCGCTTCTCGTGGTCAAAATCGACCCATTGGCGCAAGCGCGCGTTCTTCAAGCCGCGGCACACTGTCGGACCTACAACGAATGTCAGCTCAATGGCCTCTCGTTCTTCGCTCTTAACTCGCTGCTGTAGCCGTTTCTGCGGCGTTTCGACTGGATCGCCCAGCGGATTGCACCAATGCCGCCGATAGTCGCGACAAGCGAGCCAGCCGCAACGATCCAAAGAGAGATCGCCATCACGCTTGCGTCGACCCATAACGCTCCTGACGCAAGTCTTTGCGGACGCTGCCGCATCTGAGCGATTTGAGACGCAATTCCGCCCAACAGCATCAGGAGCGAGCCCGTGCCCATTGCCAATAATGACCAGTGTTTCGTTCGCCGCCAATGAAGCAACGCGGCCGTCAGAAGTGTCGACAAGCACGCGATGTGTAGCCCCAGCATAAAATTATAGACGACGTAGATCCACGGCCACAGCGCAAAGAGGTTCGCAGGAACCATCGAAGAAACCTCCTGGAACTGGCTTTCTTGTTGCCCGTTTCCGTGGCAAGGCAATTCAATCCATTGTCGCTGGTCCGGTTGGCCACACGCGACTACGGCACTGCAACTGCCGCCCCCACGGGGCGAATAGGCTGCCTACCCCTCGAACCGGCGCGCCAACAGGGCGATGTTCTGTCCGCCGAAGCCAAAGCTGTTGGTCAAGGCCACGTCGCAATGGTGCTCGCGGGCGACGTTCGGAATATAGTCCAGATCGCACTCCGGATCGGGCGTCTCGTAGTTGATCGTGGGCGGCACGGCGTTGTCGCGGATGGCCAACAGGCAGATGATCAGCTCCGTGGCCCCCGCGGCGGCGATCAGGTGGCCCATCATACTCTTTGTGCTGGAGATGGGAATCTTGTAGGCCCGCTCGCCGAACACTTTCTTGATGGCCAGCGTTTCCACCTTGTCGTTCACCGTGGTACTGGTGCCGTGAGCGTTGATGTAATCGACGTCCTCCACCGCCAAACCGGCGTCTTCCATGGCCATCTGGATGCAGCGGATGGCGCCGCGGCCCTCGGGATGGGTATCGGTGATGCGGAAGGCATCGGCGGTCGAGCCGTAGCCGACGATCTCGCCATAGATCTTGGCGCCGCGGGCGCGGGCCTGCTCCAGGGCCTCGATGATCACCATGCCGGCCCCTTCCCCCAGCACGAATCCGTCGCGGTCGCGATCGAAGGGGCGTGAGGCCCGAGTCGGCGCGTCGTTGCGGGTGCTGAGGGCCGTCAACAGGTTGAACCCCGTGACGCCGAAAGGATGAATCATCGTGTGCGTGCCGCCGGCGAGCATCACGTCGGCCTCGCCGCGGCGGATCAGTTCCACTGCCTCGCCCACCGCCTGGCTGCTGGCGGCGCAGGCCGTCAGGCAATTGACGTTCGGTCCCTGGGCATTGAAGAGGCTGGCCAAATGGCCGGCCGGCATGTTCGGCTCCTGTTCCAGTTCCGCGACGGGATGCAGCGTTTCCAGCCCCTTCTGGACGAACTTGGCCAGGTCCAGCGTGTCGCCGCCGTTGAGGCCGGCCATCATCATTTCGGTGAAGCGGCCGAAATCCTGCTGGCCTTCGCCGCTGCCGGTATAGACGCCGAAACGGGTCGGATCGATCTTGTTCAGGTCAAGGCCCGAATCGGCCATCGCCTTCTTGGCGGCCCCCACGGCGAAGTGGGTGTGGCGGCCTTGATATTTCCAGTCGGCCGGGTTTTCGCCCACTTCCGCGAGGTCCCAGTTGCGGACCTCGGCGGAAATCTTGGTGGGGAAGTTGCTGGCGTCGAAGAGCGTGGTATAACCGACGCCCGACTCGCCGGCCAGCAGTCGCTGCCACACGGTTTCTACGTCGACGCCCATGGGCGTCACGCAACCCACGCCGGTCACCACGACGCGTCGTCTCATGTTCCATCTCCTTTGGCGCCGTGCATCAGGTGCGGCGGGGGAACCAGCCGGCTGCCGTCGGCGGCGTGGCCCACGTCGAAGGCCCCCAGGAGATTCATCATCCGCAAAAACGTCTCGGGATCGAAGAGGCTGCCCCTGCGGGAATCGCTCAGGTGGGCGAAAACGATCTCCGCCTCGGCGTGCAGCACGTCGCCTTTGTAACTGGTGGCGGTGACCATGGCCCCCTCTTCTTGAATATAGTCGATGGTCGCGGTGTAGGTGAGGGTCTCGCCGGGGCAGGCCTCGCAATAGAAGGCCGCCTTGGGAATCTTGGCCAGCACTACCTTTTCGGTGAAATGGTTGTGCTCGCAGACCAGCAGTCCGCCCGTCTGCGCCAGGCCCTCGATCACCAGCGAGTTGGGGATGATCGGGTAATAGGGAAAGTGATCGTGCAGGTGGTCCTCGGCCAGCGAGATGTTCTTGACGGCCTTGGCATACCGCCCGCTCTCGAACTCCAAAAAGCGATCAATCCAATACCAGCGCATGGGTAGCTGCCGTCGGTGCTCAGTCGGTTACTTCTACCTTACCTTCTACAAAGCGGCACATGTCGGCCACGGTGAGCAGATTGCCGAAGTCCTGCACGATGGGATTCTTGGCAAAATCGTCGAGGTTGGCGAACGGCATGCGCTTGCGCAACTCGGCCACGCCCTGCTCGGTAACCTTGCCGTCCTGGACGTACTTGGCATCGGTGAGAATGTCTTCGGGAAACAACTCGCCCCGCGGAATCTTGATGCTGAAGGCTTTTTCCAGGCGGAAGACGATGTCCAGGAAGTCGATCGACTCGGCGCCCAGATCGCCCACCAGCGTAGCCTGCGGCGTCACGTCTTCTTCATCGACGCCCAACGCATCGACCAACGCGGCCTGGATTTTTTCAAACACTTCTTCCTTCGTTGGCATAACACTCAACCTCCCAAACCAAAAAATGGAACTCGTTGGTCAATATCCGCCCAAACTCAAGCCTCCGTCGACGCGCAACACCTGGCCCGTCAGGTACGCGGCATCCTCACTGGCCAGGAAGGTCACGGCGGCGGCAATATCCTCCGGCTGGCCGATCCGCTTCATGGGGATCAGCTTTTTGATTTGATCGCCGGCCACGCCCCGCACCACCTGGCTCATGTCGGTTTCGATCATTCCCGGCGCCACGGCATTCACCCGCACGTTGCGGGGCGCCAATTCCTTGGCCAGGGCACGGGTCAGGCCGTTGATGCCCCCCTTGCTGGCCGCATAATTCACTTGCCCGCGAGCGGCAAACTCCGCGGCGGTGCTCGACAGATTCACGATGCTGCCCCGCCGCTGCATCATCATCGGCTGGGTCACGGCATGGCAATAATTGAAGGTCCCGCCCAGGTTCGTGTCCAACACGTCCCGCCACTGGTCCTGCGTCATGGCGCCTAACAGGCCGTCGTGGACCACGCCCGCCGAGTTCACCAGCACGTCGATGTGTTCCCACTCCTCGAACAACTGATCGACGATCTGATGGGCGCGGGCGAAATCGCGAACATCGGCCTGGACCGCGCGAATTTCGCTGGCGGCCGACTTCAACTCGGCCAGCAGCGATTCGGCCGCCTGCTGATTGCTGTGGTAAACCAGGGCTACCTTGGCGCCCTCGGCCGCCAAGCGGACCACACAGGCGCGGCCGATGCCGCGGCTGCCGCCGGTAACGATTGCTGTCTTGCCTTCAAATCGCATCGGGGATCGTTAGGAAGTGGACTGCGCCGGGATGTCGACCGGCGGTTGATGGAGCAACGCGAGCTGTTTCCGCAAATCCTGGCGCGTGGCCGCATCGGTCGTTTTGTGCTGGGGACGGTCATCGGCCAGATTGTAGCAAGCCAGCGTCAAGCGGGCGCTGACGATAATCCGCCCGCTTACCGTGCCATAGGCTTTCAGTTTCGCCTCGCCGTCGGCCTGCTTGAGCAGTTCGGCGGTCACGGTGAGCGTCTGACCCGGTTCGACGAACTGCCCGTATTTCACGTTGCTGACCTGCTTGAGCACCACCATGCTATGAGCGAAATCTTCGCTGATGCGAACCAGCCACGCGCTGGCCTGGGTAAGCGCCTCGAGCATGAGCACGCCGGGCATCACGGGAAAATGCGGAAAGTGATCGGCCAAATACTCCTCGGCCATCGTCAGCGACTTCACCGCCGTAATGCGGGTGCCGGGCTCCAGCTCGACGATGCGGTCGATGAGCGTGAATCGCATGGGACCTTTGGGAAAATAATCGGCTTGGGCAAGTTGTAACGGATTAGAAATTCAGATCGCGCAGTATACATGCTGGGGGAGTTGTCCACAATCTCAGTCGGACGCGAAGAGCAGTTCATCGCAAATGTAAGCCCACGAATGAGTTAAATCGCAAAAGACAGGCGTAATAGGTAAGCGCAAGCATGGTAGCTGGACCGTTCGAATCGGCTTCGGACGTTTGAATATTCCGCGAGCCCTTCGTTGTTTCCCTCTCGGGGCAGCCTTCTTGTGGCTGCCATTTTGGCAGGACTCCCGGCCGCTGACTCAGCCGGTAAGCTTGCTGCAACTCGCTACCAATCAATGCTTAACGTATCGCGTCGCAGTTTCGGCATGTGCTTTGCATCTCAGTTTTTCCCGTTGAGAACCGAGGCGAACGAACACCAGGCGAGAACGAAGGAGGATTTGACCATGGTATTTGGCTATCGGACCCCAAGACATCCGTTCGATCAATTCCGCGACGAGGTGGACCGCTTGTGGACCGGCGTGTTTGGTCCGGGCGACGGCCTCCGCATGGGTGCCCTCCGCAACCAGCCTGCCGCAAACGTCTGGGAGCGGGACGATGCGTTGCTGGTGGAAATGGAGGTGCCGGGCGTAAAGAGCGATCAGGTCGATCTCTCGGTCGTCGGCGACGAGTTGTCGATCAAGGTTACCCGGCCGGAAGTCGCCGAGAACGTGATTGCCTACCATCGGCGTGAGCGGTCTACCGGCTCGTTTACCCGCGTGTTGCGGCTTCCCGTGGAAGTCGATGCCGGCCGGGTCGAGGCGGAACTGCACGACGGCGTGTTGACGATCACCTTGCCCAAGGCGGAAGCGGCCAAGCCGCGGAAGATCGAGGTCACCAGTGCGTGAGAGCAGAAAACGTGAGTAGAAAGGAGCATTATCCATGAATCAAGAAGCTACCCTTACCAAACCGGCGGCCGAACAGAGCGAATCGGCCGAGCGGACCCGCAGCGGACGCTGCTACCGTCCGAGCGTCGATATTGTGGAGCAGGCCGACGAGTTGCTCGTTCTGGCCGACGTGCCCGGCGCCAAGGGCGATGCCATCGACGTGAAGTTCGAGGACGGCACGCTGGAAATCCGTGCCGAGGTGGCGCAGCGGCAAGGTGACGAGCAGGGCTACTTGTTGCGCGAATACGGCGTAGGCGATTTCTATCGCAGCTTTCGCATCAGCGAGACGATTGACGCCAGCAGGATCTCGGCGGAGTATGCCGATGGAGTGCTGACGCTCCATCTGCCGAAGAGCGAGGCGGCGAAACCGCGGAAGATCACCGTCAGCGCTAAGTAAAAACGTGAGCCGCCCTCGGCTGTGCTCAAACCGGTCACGGCCGAGGCGGCTGTGCTATAGGCCAAGATTGAAAGGAGGATGGGACTAATGGCTTTCATTCCGTGGAAGAATAAGCAGCAGGAGAACGAACGGGGCGCATTGTCGCCGATGGTGGCCTTGCGCGGGGAAATGGAACGGCTCTTCGACACGTTCCTGCGAGAGTCTTTTGCCAGCATGAATTGGCCCACCTGGGGCTCGGACAAGTGGTCGCCGGCCATCGACGTGGCTGAAAACGACAAGGAGTTGACGGTGCGGGCCGAGCTGCCCGGCATCGATCCGAAGGACTTGGACGTGACCGTGACCGGCAATCAGTTGGTCCTGAGCGGCGAAAAGAAGGAGTCGACGGAGCACAACGAGAAGAATTTCTATCAGAGTGAGACGCGTTACGGCTCGTTCCGCCGCACGGTGGCGCTGCCGGACGGGATCGATACGGAGAACGTCGATGCCCAGTATGCCAACGGCGTGCTGACGTTGCGTCTGCGAAAAACGGCCCCCGCGGCGGCGAAGCGGATTGAGGTCAAGGCCGGTTAGTCTCCGCAGTTTTCGGGCACCGTGCGGTGCTCGCGTGGAGCGGGTACCGTGTAGCGGGCGGGCTTGCCCGCCGTGTCGTTCGATTCACCACGGCGGACAAGGCCGCCCGCTACACTTTCTTGCGTGCCCGCTACGCCGAATTCGGCTGCTTTCCCGCCCTTCTTCTCTGTGCTACAATAGCCGCCGCTGGCCGGCGCTCTTTTCCGGTCCTTACGCGTCCGAGAATACTGAGAGAATGTGCAGGAGCCCTTTATGGAGACATCGCCGTTGACGTTTGCCGTGCTGTTTGGGAACCGCGGTTTCTTCCCCGCCTCGCTGATTGCCTCGGCCCGCAGCGAGCTGACGGAGACGCTCGAGCGGTTGGGACATCGGGCCCTGATGATGGATTCGGCGGCCACGCATCACGGCGCCGTCGAGACGCCCGAGGAAGGGGCCAGGTTCGCGCGCTTCGTCGAGGCCAACCGCGATAAGATCGACGGCGTGATCCTGTCGCTGCCCAACTTCGGCGACGAGAACGGCGCCGTGGCCGCCTTGCGCGGGGCCCGCCTGCCGATCTTCATTCAGGCCTATCCCGATCGCCTGGACGAGATGGGGCCCAGCCAGCGGCGCGATTCGTTCTGCGGGAAGCTGTCGATCATGGATGTTTTTGCCCAAAACAACGTGCCGTTCACCGTGCGGAAGCCCCACGTGGTCCATCCCACCAATGGGCAATTCGCGGAGAACGTCGACTATTTTGCCCGGCTCTGCCGCGTGGTCCGCGGCATGAAGTCGCTCGTGGTCGGCGCGCTGGGGGCCCGCACCACGGCCTTCAAGACGGTGCGGATCGACGAATTGACCTTGCAGAGCCATGGCATCACCGTGGAAACGACCGATCTGGCCGAGGTCTTTGCCCGCATGCGCAAACTCAAGCTGGGCGAGGCGAAGTTCCAAGCCCGGGCCGCCCAATTGCAGAACTACTCGTCGTGGCAGGGCGTACCGTCCGCGGCCTTCGAAAATATCGTTCGTCTCGGCGTGGTGATCGACGACATGATCGCGGAAATGGGGCTCGGCGCCCTATCGATCCGCTGCTGGCTGGAGCTGCAACAGGAGTTTGGAATCTCGCCGTGTGTGCTGTTGGGCGAGTTGAACGATCGCGGTGTGCCGGCGGCCTGCGAGTTGGACACCGGCAGCGCGGTGATGATGTATGCCTTGCAGCAGGCCTCGGGCGGAACCAGCGCTTGCTTGGACTGGAACAACAATTACGACGACGAAGAGAACAAGTGCATTCTCTTCCATTGCGGGCCCGTGCCGCGGCGGATGATGACCGGCAAGGGCGAAATCACCGATCACAGCATCCTCATGACGGCGTTGGGCCCCGGCCGCGCGTACGGCTGCAACGCGGGCCGCGTCGCCGCCACGCCCTTTACGTTCGGCGGTTTGCTGACCAAAGCCGGAAAAATCTGCGCCTATCTGGGCGAGGGGGATTTCACCAACGATCCGATCCCCGCGGAGTTCTTCGGCTGTGCGGGGGTGGCGGAGATTCCGAAGCTGCAGGACGTCCTGCAAACGATCGGCGAACAAGGACATCGGCATCACGTGGCCGTCGCGCCCGGGCAGTGTGCCGCGCCGCTGCGCGAAGCGATGGAGAAATACCTCGGTTTCGAAGTTACGCCGGTTTAAGGCGACGCAGGGGACAACCAGTCAAGTCACACACGTCATTGGAGTCATCCTGAGCGCAGCGAAGGATCTCGCCTAAAAAACGGCCGGAGATTCTTCCCTGCGCTCAGAATGACTGCCGCACCGTCGAGGTCCGCCAATGAGCTACTTGGGTCTGGATGTTGGAACCTCGGGTTGCAAGGCCGTGGTCTTCGACGAGCGAGGCGAGCAACGGGCGCTGGCCTATCGGGAATATCCGGTCCGACATTCGCAGGGCTCATGGGCCGAGCTCGATGCCGAGCAGGTCTCGGCGGCGTGCAAAGCGGTGGTGGCCGAGGCGGCCGCGGCCGTCGCCCGGGACCCCGTGCAGGCGCTGGCCATCTCCAGTCAGGGCGAGGCCTTCACGCCGGTGGACGCCGCCGGCCGGATGCTTGCGCCGGCCATGGTGTCGTCCGATGCCCGGGCCGCCGCCTTGGCCGAAAGCTGGACTGCCTCGTTCGGGGCCGAGCGGCTGTATCGCATTACCGGGCACACGCCCCATCCGATGCACACGCTGTTCAAACTCCTGTGGACGCGCGACCATCGCCGCGACGTGTGGAACGAGGCCCATCGCTTCCTCTGTTTCGAGGACCTGGTGCACGCCCAGTTCGGCTTGGAACCGCACATGAGCTGGCCGCTGGCCGGCCGCACGCTGTTCTTCGACGTTACCCGCCATGCGTGGTCGCCGGAAATCTTGGATGCGGTCGGCCTGGATCCATCGCGGCTGGCCATGCCGGCGCCTGCCGGATCGTGCATCGGAACGCTCGACGCGCGGATGGCGGCCGCCTGGGGATTGCAGGCCGGCGTGATGATCGTGGCCGGCGGCCACGACCAGATGTGCGCCGCACTGGGGGCGGGAGTCGTGGCGGCCGGTCAGGCCGCCTACGCTACCGGGACCACCGAATGTATCACCGTGCTGTTCCCGCAGCCGATCTTCAACGGCGAACTGCGGGCGAGCAATCTGTGCACCTACGATACGGTGCTCTCGGGCAAGTATGGCACGGTCGCCTTCTGCCTGACGGGCGGGAACATCTTGCAGTGGTTTCGCGACCAATTCGGCGCCGCCGAACGCGCGGCGGCCGAGCAAGCTGGCCAAAACGCCTACCAGTTGCTGCTCGAACAGGTGCCGGAAGAGCCGAGCGGGCTCTTGGTTCTCCCGTACTTTGCCCCCGGCGGCACGCCCTATTTCGACATGACGACCCCCGGGGTCATTCATGGCCTCCGGCTATCGACTTTGCGGGGCCAGTTCCTCCGCGCCTTGCTCGAAGGCGTATTGCTGGAAATGCGGGTGAACACCGAGATTCTGGCCCGCTCGGGCGTGGCCATCCGCGAGTTCCGCGCCAGCGGCGGCGGTACGCGGAGCGCCCGCTGGAATCAACTAAAGGCCGATGTCTTAGGCGTGCCGATTACGACCATCTCGACCACCGAGGCCGGCTGTTGTGGCGCCGCGCTCTTGGCGGCGGCCGCGCAGTTGGGGGTCGCGGTCGAGCAGTTGGCCGCGGCGTGGGTTCGTCCGCAAGCCGTGTTCGAGCCCGATGCGGCAAAGCATGCTCACTATCGAGAGCAGTTCGTCCGCTATCAGCGGCTTTACCAGGCAATACGCGCGCTGAACTGAGGGCGGCGCCAAACGCCGCTTGCGGCTTCGCCGACCGGATGCACAAGCTGTCCCGGCCCACGCGGACTCGGCCCTCATCTTAACCCTCTCCCGGTGGGAGAGGGGACCGTGGCGCGATCACTGGTTGACGTGGACGACCTTGGCCGGCGGAAAACCGTTGAACCACGTCGACGAGGCGCGGCTGTAGGCGCCGATGTTCTGACTGAACACATAATCGCCCAAATTGAGTTCGGGGAGTTGCTCGGCCAGCGAAATCGTATCCAGGGCGTCGCAGGTGGGGCCGAAGACGGAGCAGATTTCCGTCGCCCCGTGCTTGAACGCCTTCAAGTGATACTGGCAGTGGTCGAAGATCACGCCGGAGTACGTGTGATACACGCCGTCGTCGAGGTAGTAGCAGCGTTTGCCGTCGCGGCGGGCCTTGCCGATCACCTTGGCGACGGCCGTCGCCGCGGTGGCTACCAGGAAGCGGCCCGGCTCGGCCAGGATTTCGATGTCCTTCGGAAAGAGCCGATCCAGCTCCGCGTTGATCCGCTTGGCGAGTGTCTTGAAGGGCTGCACGAGCGGATCGTAAGGGGCGGGAAAGCCGCCGCCGATGTCGATCAGCTTCATGTGGAAGCCGCGGTCGGCCGCCTCGCGGAACACGCCGGCCGCCAGATTGAGGGCCTGCACGTAATTCTCGAAATTCGTGGTCTGGCTGCCGACGTGGAAGCTTAGCCCCTCGACCACCAGGCCGGCGTCGGCGGCGGCCTGGATCAGCTCGACGGCCTCGCCCGAAGCCGCCCCGAACTTGGATGACAGCTCGACCATAGCGCCCGTGTTGGGCACTTGCAGCCGCAAGGCCAGGCCCGCGTGCGGCGCGTATTTGCGGACCTTGCGAATCTCTTCCAGGTTGTCGTAGGTCACCAGCGGCTTGTAGCGGTCGAGACTGCGGAGCGTCTCGTTGGCCTTGATCGGATTGGCGTAGATGATCTTGTCCCAGATATAATCTTGCCGCTTCTTGGCCGGCAGGCGCTTGATGAACTGGTAGACGATCTGGAACTCGGGCATGGAGGCTACGTCGAAGCTGCCCCCTTCCTCATACAGTGTTTTCACCACCGCCGGATCGGGATTGGCCTTGACGGCATAATAGGCTTGCACGCGCGGCAGCCGCTTCTTGAATTCGGCGTAGTTGCGGCGAATTTCCGCGTGATCGACCACGAACAACGGCGTGCCGTGCTCCTTGACCAGCTTTTTCAATTTGCTTTTCTGAATCATCGAGGTGCTTTGCTGTGCTCGGAGGGACAATCGGCCGGCTGGGAATCGCGGCCGGAGAAACTAATTTACGGTCGGGTCGGGCGGCAGCTCTTTTACGTGGAGCATCGATTTCAGGACCGACTGGCCGAGTTCGCGGAAGATGGTCTCCCACAGCGTATCGTCGGTCGAGAAGACGTATTCGGCCGTCGCCGGCAGGGACCGCCAAGCGCCCTGGTGAAGCTCGCTTTCGAGCTGGCCGGCGCCCCACCCGGCGTGACCGAGGAACACCTTGTACGCCGGCTCTTCGCTGAGCACCAGTTCGTCGAGGTGCTGTTTCTTGGCGGCGAAAAACACGCCGGGCGCCGGTTCCATTTCGGCCAGGGCCGGCTTGGTGTGCAACGACAGCAACGGGCCGGGCACGGGTCCGCCCACGTAGACCGGCTGCCGGCTGTGGCACGGCGCGCTACCCACCTCGCGCCACAGCTCTTGGATGGTCTTCGTCAGCGGCCGATTGACGACCACCCCCAACGCCCCCTCCTGGCTGTGGTCGATCATCAGCACCAGGGTGCGGGCGAAGTTCGGGTCCGCCAATTGCGGTGAAGCCACCAGCAGGTGGCCCTTCAGACATTCCATGCTACGATCTCGTCAGGTCGGCTGCCTGTCGGCGGAACTTGGCGGCCTGCTGTGTCAGCGTGTTTCGCTTCGGCGCGCTATGGGCCGTCTTGGCCAGCCGGTCACATTTGTCGGCCAGGGCCAATTTCACCTTTGCCAGCTTCTCGCTCACGTCCTTCTTGCTCATCGAATATCTCCTACCAAATGGGATTGATCATGGCCGAACGTAGGGATAGGCCCAAGAACGCCGGCAGATTATTATAGCACCTGGGCGGGGTTTGCCAACGAGGGCCAGGGTGCGCGGCACGCGTCGACCCCTTTCCCTTTGCGAGAGGGTCAGGGTGAGGGCCGATCAGGCGGGGAGGAATGAACCTCGCCCCCTCCCTGTCCCGCCGACGGGCGAGGGGAGACAAGGAGATTTTCTTCATGCAAATCGTGGTTCTGGACGGCTACACCCTCAACCCGGGCGACTTGAGTTGGGCGGCCCTCGAGGCCCTCGGCCCCTTGACCGTCTACGATCGCAGTTCGCCCGAGGAAACGGCCACCCGAGCCGCCGCTGCGGAAATCGTGTTGACGAACAAGACCGTGCTGTCGCGGGAGATTCTGCTGCGGTTGCCCCAACTGCGGTATATCGGCGTCCTGGCCACCGGCTACAACATCGTCGACATCGCGGCCGCGCGAGAGCGAAACGTGCCGGTGAGCAACGTGCCCGACTACGGCGCGTCGTCCGTGGTGCAAATGGCTTTCGCCCACCTGCTGAATCTCGTCCAGCACGCGGCCGATCATGCCCGCTCGGTCGCCGCGGGGGGCTGGAGCCGATGCCCTGACTTCTGTTACTGGGAGTTTCCGCTCCACGAGTTGGCCGGGCTGACGATGGGGATCGTCGGTTTCGGCCGCATCGGCCGCGGTGCAGCGACCGTTGCCCGAGCGTTCGGCATGAACGTGCTGGTCCACGACGTCTCGCCGCGCGAGCCGGCGGAAGGCGTCCGCTTCGTGGGCCTGGACGAGCTGTTTCGCGAGAGCGACGTGGTGAGCCTCCACTGCCCGCTGACGCCGGCCACCGAGAAGCTGGTCAACCATAAGCGACTGGCGATGATGAAACGTTCCGCCTTCCTGATCAACACGGCCCGGGGTCCGCTGGTGGACGAGGCGGCGTTGGCCGAAGCCCTGGGTGCGGGCAGGCTTGCGGGGGCCGGCTTGGACGTGCTTTCCGTCGAGCCGCCGCCGATCGACAACCCGTTGCTCAGCGCGAAAAACTGCTACGTTACGCCGCACATTGCCTGGGCCACGCGTGCCGCCCGGCAGCGGCTCTTGGACATGGCCGTGGCGAACGTGCGGGCCTTTCTGGACGGAAGACCGCAAAACGTGGTCAACCGGTAGCGGTGGACGGCATTGCGAGTCGGATACATACGTTGGGGTGGCAGTTGCACTGCCGCCCCCTGGCTTTTGTCGCGCTTTCGGGGGCAGCAGTGCAACTGCCGCCCGAACAATGTTGGCGCTGCAACACGGCGGGCAAGCCCCCCGCTACACGCCTCGGAATGCAGTGTTGCGACTGACGCGGCGGCGATTTACAATGGAGCCCTGTTGGTCCCACCGAATTGTCCCGCCTGTTGCCCAGAAACGAGGTAAGCAATGAAACGCACCACAAGATCTTTGCTGACATTATCGACGGTCATGGTCGCGGCCGTTGCTGCCATGGGCTCGTCGTTGCACGGCGCCGAGCCACCGGTCTCGACGTGGCAGGTTGGCGTGCCGATTGTCACCTACTGGGCCGGGCCGGCAATGACCGATAAGGTGGCCCAGCAGATGGCCGACGGCGGCTGGAATCTCGTTTGGTGCACGGAGAAGGAGTTGGACGTGGCCCAGCGTCACCATCTGCGGGCACAGCTTCAAGACGATCTGCTTTCGCCACAGGTGCTCGACAATCCGGCCCAGCGGGCGAAGCTCGATGCCCTGGTGGCCCGCGTCCGCAAGCATCCGGCGCTCTACGATTATTTCGTCCGCGACGAGCCGACTGCGGCGGACTTTCCCGCGCTGGGGCGGCTGGTCGCCTATCTACGCGAGCGTGATCCGGCCCACCTGGCCTACATCAACCTGCTGCCGACATACGCCGACAACAAGCAACTCGGCACGAAGGGCGACACCGTGACGGCCTACCGCGAGCATTTGCGCCAGTTCATCGACCAGGTGAAGCCTGGACTGTTGAGCTATGATCACTACCAGTTTGCCACCACCGGCGATTCGGGCAATTATTTCCTCAATCTGGCCCTGGTCCGCGAAATCGGCCAGCAGCGCGGTTTGCCCTTTTTGAACATCGTTCAGGCGGCCAGTTGGGATCCCACCATTCGCGTCCCCAACAGCGACGAAGTCCGCTATCTGGTCTACACGACGCTGGCCTACGGGGCGCAAGGGATTTCTTATTACGTCTATTGTTGCCCGGGCCACAAGGGAATGATCGCCTCGGCCGACGGCACGCCGACGCCGCTCTATCACATGCTCAAGTCGGTGAATCGCGAGTTCGCGGCGATTGCCGACGAGCTTCAGCCGCTCCGCTCGCTGGGCGTCTACCATGTCGGGATGACGCCGCCGGGGACCAAGCCGCTCGGCAAGAGCGTCCCCTTCCGCCTCGAGCCGCCCGTGCCGGCGATGAAATACAAAGCGCCGGAGCGGGTGCGCGGAATGCTGCTGGGGCTGTTTGGCCCGGCCGGTAAAGACCCAGGCCCGGGTAAAGCCACGCACGTGCTGGTGGTCAATCTGGATTACAAGGCGAAGGATTCGCGGACGATCGTGGGCCCGGGGAAGTTGGACATCTTCGACGCGGCCCGTCGCGCCTGGTCGCCCGCCGGCGAGAAGGGCGCCGCGTTCGATCTGCCGCCGGGAGGCGGGATGCTCGTGCGATTGCCGTAGGATCGGCGGAAAACTCATCCCGAGCGCAACGAAGGGCCTCCTCTGGATAGAGGAGATGCTTCGCTGCGCTCAGCATGACCGAATGCCGAGGCCATTCTTTCTCCGATCCGTCACCACGCCTTGGTCATCCCCGGCACGGCGACAGGATAGTAGCCGTTCCTGTCGGGGAGCACCGGCGGATCGGCATCCAAGGCGTAACGGGCCGGGGCCAGCGAGAGCTTCGACTCGGTGGCCTGCGCCCAGGTGACTTCTTTGCCGGAGTAGAGGGCCATGCGCCCCATGATCGCCGCCAGGGTGCTGGTGGCGCCGTAGGTGGCTTCGAAGAAAGTCTCGTTGCGGCGGATGGCGGCAAACAGCCGGTCGTGCTGCAACTGGTAGGGATTCTGTTTTGGCGGCGTCTTGCCCAGCAGGGCCGCGATGCCGACGCCCATCTTTAGCTCCCCCTTCGTCCCCTGCACGTGTTGGCCCAGGTAGCTGTAGCAGCCGGCGATTTGCCGGGCGAAGGCGATGGCGCGGCAGTGGTCGGGATATTCATACTCGACCACGCCGTGATCGAAGATCTGGCCCGTGCCCTTGCCCACGCGGACCTGGCGGCCGCCGACGGCTTGGGCCCGCAGCGGCTTGGCATTGGCCACCCAGTTGGTGAGGTCGACCGCGTGCACCGACTGTTCGACGAAATGATCGCCCGACAGCCAGGTGAAATAGAGCCAGTGCCGCAGTTGGTATTCCATTTCGGTTTCGCCGGGCCGGCGAAAGCCGCCGCCCATCGGGCCGTCCATGAGGTAGTAGGTGCGTATGAGCCGCACCGGGCCAAGCTGCCCGTCGCGAATCCGCCGCAAGGCGTCGCGGCAATCGGCCTCGTGACGGCGCTGGAAACCGACGGCCACTTTCAAGTTCTTCTTCTTGGCCGCGACGTTGGCTTCTTCGACCATGCGGACGCCCGGCGCGTCGACGGCCACGGGCTTCTCCATGTAGACGTGCTTGCCGGCCTTCACCGCCGCCGCGTAATGGAGCGGCCGGAAGTGCGGCGGCGTGGTCAGAATCACCATGTCCACGCCGCAATCGATCGCCTTTTGATAGGCGTCGAAGCCGACGAACCGCCGCTCCGGCGGCACGTCGATGCGCGGGCGGATGGCATCGATCCGCATCAGGTACTTGAGGCTGTCTTCGATGCGGTCGGCAAAAACGTCGGCCATGGCCACCAGCCGCACCGGGCCGGAGGTGCTCAGCGCCTGGCTTACCGCACCGCCGCCGCGCCCCCCGCAGCCAATGAAGGCCAGCCGGATCAAACTGCTGCCGGCGGCATGGGCCATGCGGGCAATGCTCAGGCCGCCGGCGGTGGAAATGGCGGATAGGGCGCCGCTCCGCAGGAACTGCCGTCGCGAACAGCCGCTGTTTCGCCGCTGGGGTGTATCACTCATGGTTGGCTACCTCGGTTCATTTTGGTGGCGGCCTAAAATCGTTGGCCTGCGGGGCAACCTGTTCGATGTTGGGCGTGATGTCGGCCTCGAAGCGGCCCAAGGTCCAGGACAGCCCGCCCACAATGATCTGCTGAAAAATAGGGTTCGTCCAGACGTCCTCGCGGTGGCCCATCGAGGTATAGAACACGCGGGCCTTGCCGTAGCGGCGGGCCCAGGTGGCGGGAAACGGCGGCCGATCATAACAACTGCGGTCCAGCGGCGCCGCTTTGCTCATCCCCGCACAATCCTGCACCAGGACCACGTGCAGGTCTTTGGCAAACTGGATCAAGGAGAACCACTCCTCGAACAAGGAGAAGGACGGGCCCAATCCGCTCGTGCCGGGGAAACGCGGCGAGCTGACGAGCATTTTGGCCGCCTGTTGGCCGCCGTGCGCGAAGCAGTCGGCGCCGAAGGCCTGGGGCAGGAACCAGATTCCCGGATGGACGCCCACAAGCGGCAAGCCGCCACGGACGCTGGCGTCGAGGTTTTTCCAGCCCCGCTCCGACAGCGGCGGGCTGTGGTCGAGGCTGGCCGGCTTCATCAGGTCGGCCGGGTGGCCGCAACTGTAAGTGACCACGGCCGCGTAGCGGGAAAGATCGCCCTCGAACACCCGGCCGTCCTTGGTGCACTCCACCGCGCAGCCGGCCTGGCGGGCCAAGGTGACGAAAATCTTCTCGGCAAACGACAGCTCGTTGCCATGGCGTTGGATCACCGAATGCTCGTACAGCGCGCTGCGGCTGAACAGCAGGACCTTGCGGCCGCCCGGCTGGGGGCCTTCCGCCGCCCGTGCCGCCAGCGGCCAACCCAACACCACGCTCCCCAACGCTTGTAACGCTTGTCGGCGCTTCATGGCATGACCTTCTGGGCAGGAGGAGGGAGTTTTCTCAATGCGTTTTCCGGCCGTTGCGGGAAACCGACAACGCCGCGGGAATGGTCGAACTGGTAGAGTCGTGATGCGCACCTCTTGGCGGGAGAGAAAAGCCCCACTTGCCCGAAGGCAAGCGGGGCGAATCTCGTGAAGTCGCGTTTACGTCCTGCGACACGGCTTCCAGCGGCAGGCGGCGTCCCTCCACCCGTGCCGGAAGCATACCAAGAAACGGGCGATTGGTCAATCGTTTTTCGCCCGGCGTGCGGCAACGGATCGCGCCGCTCGCCGAGATGACCATCGTTTCGTGAGCCCCCCGGCAGCCGGTCGTTTGTGGAGATTTGGCAACGGCTGGATGACAGAGTACTACCGGAAAAGCCGGAATTTGTCGCCGCACCCCCCCGCCGCACGGCCCGGATTTGACGCCCTGCGATTGGTGTCATAGCTTTCAGGGAGAGAGACGTTGCGTCGTTTGCACCTTGACTTGGTTACGACTTTTCTATACGAGAGGAAGGGGAAGATGAAACCGCTACTCAAAATACGTCGATTTCTTGCGTCTGAAGATGGCCCGACTGCCGTGGAATACGCCGTGATGCTGGCCTTGATCATTATCGTGTGCCTGGCGGCGATCACCTCGGTCGGCTCGAACACCAGCGGCACGTTTAACAAGATGGCCAACTCCCTGGGTTCCTGAGTTGCTACGTGCCAAAGCCGCCGGTCCGCTGCCGACGGCTTTGGTCTTTTCTTGGCCCGGCGAGGCATTCCTGAAGACGCCGCGTCTACGGTTGATCGGAAGCCAAGCCATCATGGCCCCGGCAGGGTGAAGCGGGCGGACGAATCGGGGTATCGCGGGTCCAATTCCCACAGCGATTCTTTCATCGCCCGCAACAGCCGCGTCGTCGGCGTCTCGGCGGCATAGTACTCCGCCTGGATCCGATTCCAGGGGGTATCGGTCTGCACGGTTTCGCTAAAGAACGCCTGCAGCGCCGGGCTGTTGAGCTTTTTGAGGGCGGCCTCCAGGTCGCCCCAACCCCACACGCCCTCGAATCCGTGGACCAACTGCCAGCGTTCGACCCACGCCACGAATTCGGCGTAAGGGGCAAGAACCGGGCGATGGTCTCGGCTGGCGTCGAGGAAATCCACCAGCGCCGCGCGGGTCCGCAGCATCAGATACAAGTCCTTCATGAAGCGGTGGGCATCGCCGAACAACAGGCCGCGGAGCGGTCCGGGCTCCAGCTTTTCCTTGACCAAGGGCTGCACTTGGCCGGCCACCTGTCGCATGCGGCGGCTATCCGATCCGCCCAATGCCTGCCAGGCGGAAAAGATCAGTGCTCCCCGGCCGACGATCAGATCGTTGGCAAACTGGATATAGTCCTGATCGCCGAGCGGCAGGCCGCGGGCCCCGCGGGCGAAGGCGAACGTGTTGGGTAGTTGCAGGCAGTGGGTCTGGGCGTTGCCCAGGGTGCCGCGCGGCCCCAGGTTTCGGCCGGCGTTGTACGCGCCTGGGCCGCCGAAATTGGTCATGGGAAAGCTGGGCTCGCCTTCGATCGCGCCATAGTTGAGGTTGATGACTTTCGACTCCAAGCCCAGTTTTTGGGCCAGCTCCAAGCCGCGGGCCAGGCCCCACGGCGCGGGATTCCGCTCTTTCAGCGCCCGGAGGACCTCGAGAAACTCGGCGTCGGTCCCCCACGTGAAATCTTTGCCGGCATACCATCGGCCGTAGGCCGGCCATCCGGCCCACAACCAGTAGAGCAGTTCGATGCGGCCGGGCCGCAGCTTGTCGAACGTTCGGCGATAACGCATCAACAACTCGACGAACTCCGCGTTGGTCGAGTTGGGATAGCTGCCTGGGTCGCTGTCGATGATCATCACACCGTCGGCTTGGGCCAAAGGCGTGAAGACGCGCTCGAACTGGGCCATCATGGCGTCCATGTCTTTGGCGTCAGCCGGATTGACCCGCCGGTCGCAATAGAAGAAGTGCCGCTTTTCAAAAGGCACTTTGGCTGCCGCCGCGTCGATCGCCGCCACGTTGGGACACTGCGCGATCCACACCTTCATGTGGAAATCGTGGTGGGCGGCGTCGATCACGCGGCGGATCTTCTCCAGGTTCGCCCGGTCGCTGGGCATTAACGGATGAGGCATCGTTTCCATCACCGGCCAGATCAACACCAGGTTGAAGCCCAGCCGGCTCAGGCCGTCGAGATAGCCGTGCCAGTCGTCGTAGGTCCAGGTGCGGGCGGCGTACGGATGACGGTAGGGCCAGTGCTGATGGACGTACATGCCGATCAGCTTGTCGCCGGCCGGGGCCGGCGCGGCGTCGGCCGCGTAGAGGTTTTCGGCCAGCATCCATGCCGTTCCGGCCGCGGCCGCTGATTGGAGAAATTGACGACGTTGCATGGTTTACTCCGTCAAAACGATGGGTAATGTGAATCAGCCGAGGCGGCCGCGATACACCAGTCATTCTGAAAACGAGTCATTCTGAGCGTAGCGAAGAATCTCCGCGAACCCGGGCGAGATCCTTCGCTGCGCTCAGGATGACAGCGGGCTTTTCCGACACAGCCTAGCACGCCGAAACCGGCACGGTCAACGGTCGACGCCGCTCGCCTGGCCAGAAAAAAGGGCGAAAAAATGCGAAATCATTCTTGGAAGTCTATAAACTCATTGTGGCGTGGCGAGTATAATGCGGGTTTGATGTGAGCACAGAGGGCAACGTCGCCGGGAACTGACTCGCGACTGCCCGTCCCGGTCCAACGTCGGAGTGTCCCATGAAATCGACCACCGAATACCTGACCTTCAACGTGCCGGCGCGAATGGAGTTCGTCAACATCACGTCCCACGTCGAGGAAGTGGTGGCCCGCAGCGGCGTCAAGGAGGGCCTCGTGCTCTGCAACGCCATGCACATTTAGTTACTAATGCTTCCTGCTGTTCAGGAGCCCCAAAAGTAAAGAGAGTGGCGAGGTGGCGTTTGCTCATCGGCAAGCACCCCTCCACACTGATCAGATGACCGCAGATAGTATATTTCCACCTCTTACCATCGTCAAGCCATTCAATATACACGCCCATGCGTTGTCCGCCCGGAGTCTTTCCGCTGAACACCATTTCCACGAGTGAACGCTTTTCCTCCCAGGTCATTTCCGCGAGATTGGAGTTGGCATCGTGAACAATCGCTCGCCTCTTAGCACTTGCTCGTTGACGGAACTTTTTGGCAATCTGATGAGCTACTGCCTCAATATTTCCTGGCGTTGGTGCATGTTGAAGGTTGTCAGCTAGCCGCTCTGACTCCTCTAACAAACGAGTTTCCCGCCGCAGTAGATCCTTCAGTTGTTCCGCTGCGTGTGTTTCAGTTATGGCCTCGTCCACTACAAGCCGAAGAAGTCTGTCCCTGCCACTTTTGATCTTGCCCAATGCTTTCTCAATAGCCTCCTGGCGTCTGCGAAGCTCCACTATCTTTTCGTGGTTAGGTGTGGCTTCCTCAATTGCCTTTTTTACTGCCTCAGGATTGCCAAAGCATTCAAACAAGCGGGTTATGACATTTTCTTCCAACTGTTCCGCCGAAATCCACATTTTTGCCTTTGCCCCATTACACACCTTTTTGCGTTTCACATGTGCATGGCGGTAATACCTTCTCGCCCCGTGGTTGGTTTGTCCGAACATGGCATAACCACAATGGTCACAAAAGGTCATGTGAGAAAGCAAATATTGGTTTTTCAATTGGCCATGTTGGTATGTCCTGTTAGCCTCAGCCTGTTGTCTAATCGCCTTGATAGTTGCGTCTGGTAACAGACGAGGGATATCTATCGTAATGTTCTCGTGAATATTAAGGTCGTCTGAATTGAATGTCTGCTCCCACCGAGTGCCACATCGGTGGGTGAGAACTCGATGAAGATTGGAGTGATTGAGCCTATATTCTTCCGCTAGATCAGGCAAACGCTCTCCCGCCAGGTAGCGCCGGGCAATGTCCTCAATCAGTGCTCGTTTTTCCTCATCTACGGCCCATGTCCCCATACTCTTGCTGTAGGTGCGACCAAACGGCAACTTGCCACACACGGGAAAGCCGCGTTTTGCTCGCTCAATGCGGTTTTCCAGGGACTTTCGTTTCTGTTTGCGGGCGTGGTAACCGCCGACAACCGTTGACATTGATAAGTATAGTCTGGCTTCCTCGTTGAATAGGTCGTACTCCTGCGTCTGAACGTAAAATCTTATGTTCTTGTCTCTGAGTACCTCTAAGCCGGTTTCCGACGCCACATTATCACGACTCCATCGTGTTGGATCGGTTACAATAACAGCATCAAATAGTCTTACCCGTCGTTGTGCATCGCTAAGTAGACGATCAACTTCCTTTTTTTCCCATCCCACCGTGGCGTGTTCCTGACCACCGTACCATCCAGCAATTGTGCCTCCAATATGTTGGATGGAGTTTGCCAATTGTGTCCTTTGAGTTCGCAGGGATTCACCTTGCTTTTCCTGTTTCTCGGTAGAAACCCGAACTAAGGCAGCAAATCGACGCGGCGTTTCATTAGACATGATTCCTCGACCTGCCGCTTGACCGTAGGAAAAAAAGGCAGCGTGGTTGTCCGGTCAAGGTGTAACAACCCGGCTCGGGGGATCAAGCCCTCACCGTGCCGCCCTGGAAATGCCACCTCCTAAAACTATGTATTCAACGCCTAGCAATTTTTCTTCTGTGAGCGTGTATTAACATTTCTCCCCTCTCCCTTTGGGAGAGGGGAGTCTCTATGGCAGCTAGACTCTGGATGTAACGTTGCCTACGCGGTTTTTTATGAGTCCTACATCCGTACATCGCCTTTCCAAATCTATTGGGGTAAACCTGTTGAGTACGCGGAGTACCTGGCATGGATTCCACGGCTTGGCATAGCGTGTGGTGTGGCCTTCCCTATTCAACTGGTCGGCAACAGCCTTAAGTGGCATACCGGACTGTCTCAGCGAAATTATCTTTGGGGCAATATCTGTGTAGGCGTCCTTGGCAGCTTTGGTGATAGCACGCTTGGCAGCTTGACCGCCTTTGTGAGAGTCTTCCAACGTGAACTTGTAGTTGCCAGGCAAGGCGGCTCCTAAGCGACCGGCCCTTTCTCGGACAATTTCCTCCGGAACGCCGTTGGGATACTTGTCTCTGATTCTCCTGCTGATGCCGCCTCTCGCTTTGTAAGCGGCAAGAGCGGCTTTTGTGCGTTCACTGATTTTGCGAGCTTCCTCTTCCGCAATCGCCGCTTCAATATGCAAACGAAACGGATCGGCGCCCGGTCGGTCTGCGCAGTCGAACGGGATACCTGATTCCATGAGCCCGCTTATGAAGTGGACGTTGCGAGCAAGCCGGTCGAGTTTGGCGATTACCAGAGTAGCACGAGCCTTACGAGCATGAGACATGGCCTTTGTGAGCACGGGGCGATCGCTACGCTTGCCAGTCTCTACCTCCTGATAGGTTTCAAGAATTACGCCGTCTATGGTCCGAGCATATCCTTGCAACGCTGCTAATTGGGCCTCAAGCCCCAACCCTGATTCACCCTGTTGTTTGGTACTCACCCGGATATAGCCGATCAACAGTTTGCCCATATCGACACCTCCTAACTGTGTTTGCCGGTTTCCTTATAGGTCTCAAGAATTACACTGTTCGTTTGCCTGGCATATTCCGCCAATGCCGCCAATTGGGCCTCAAGCCCCAATCCTGATTTGCGCCGTTGCTTAGTGCTTACGCGAACATAGCCGATCAAAAGTTTACCCATATCAACACCTCCTACCGTAAAAACGTGACATTTACGCTGTGCTGGGCGGGGTGGCTTAGTGGCTGTTTATGCCAGCAAGCGCCACCCCGCCCAGCAGCACGCACGACAGGCGGCCCAGGGCTTATTTAACGCCGGCAGTGGCCGCCGTTAGCCTGGCTTTTGCCTCGGTCAACTGCTGCTCCAACTCCTCGACCTCTTCTGCTGCCTCCCTAGTAACCTTGTTTTCGAGCATCTCTTTAACCTCCTCTTCAGTGGACGCCCACCACTGGGCTTCGGTATGAATGCCGTCTGCGGCATCAATCCAGTCTTGCGGCACAACGCTGGGAATGACTCCGACAAAACCCCTCGCAATGTGCCAAGCCTGGATCATGGTCCTGCGACAGGCAATTTCGCTTTCCTCCCCGGCGCCAGAGAGGAGCCAGTACACCATCTCATCCGTGACCCCGTGGTCCAGCCCGTACCGTTTCAGACAGAGCCCCGCAACATAGGCGCGGTTGAACTCAGCTTTCACGTTCTGATAAACGGGTTTCTCCTCTGCTGGCGTCAGTAGGTCGACTGGAGACTTCCAAGGTTCCGCCGGCTCCGAAACTTGGACTGTCTGTTCCACTGCTTCATTTTTTGCCCTGCTCATGGTAACGCTCCTTTGTGTTGGTGTAACTCCTATGAGCCATATATGGCTACACCGCCATAAGGCCCACTACAGGCTATAATAACACAACCTTTAACGGGCGTACAGGGGGCTGTTACGGATTCTGCCGGCACATATGGTGGTGCTAAATAACCCGTTGTGGTGGCACCTGTTACCCATTTAGTCACCAGCCGGAACGCCTTTTGCCTGCCCAACGAGCCCACAACTGACTCGCTGTAATTAGTATTGTCACGAGCCCGAGAAACTTTTTGCACCTGGGAAAGAACTCTTACTGCGTATAGTTCCGATGGGCGACCCGTGGCCCTCTAGCAAAGCGGGGTGCGGGTGTTACAATAGGTGTCGCATCATAGTCACAGCATTCAAGTGGTCCCCGGGGAGACAAGTCAGAACACAGTAGCCAATTAACTAGCCACACCTTTTCGCCGTCTCGGGAAAACTGCAACATTTTCAAAGCAGATAGGCGTCTGGGCTGGCTCCCGCATGGGAGCCGCCGGACGTTGTTTCTGCTTGGCCTGTTGCAGGGCTTCCCGGGAGCACGGACGGTGTGCTCCCTGTTTTATGCGCCATCGGCAAGTGGAGAACATTACGGGACGTATAGAGTTGATAGCCGTAGGGTGATCTTCTTAACCGTTTCACAGGAGAGTGGTCATGCCCAGGTCATTGCTGTCCCTGCAACTGGTGTTTGCGTTGACACCAATGCCGATCTTGTGTTGTGTGGCCAAGGCACAGGAACACGGAAGTGCCGAAGCAAGAGATAGGGTGTTCCAATCACAAGTCCATATGGCCGAGGAGCAGGCGTCGCTCGCATCGCGAACTAAGAACGGGGAAAAACTGTTTGGAGTCTACACGAGATTGGAGAAAACGGACAAACGTGTGGGGACCTTGTGTTCAAAGACTCCAGCTCAATTTCAAATTGGAGACTCGGGGTTTATTGATATTGGTCTGAAGGCTCTGAGCCGGGTGAGCAACACGGAGTATCTTGTGATTTGCATCTATCTCCACGAAGAGAGGATTCTCCTTCTGCGTGGTTTTGATATGTCGAAGGTAGCTGACGACGTGGAGTTTATTCTCCAACAGCCCGTCATAATGCGAACGACGTTCACATATGATACAGCGTCCGGCAACCAAAACACGGTTTTGGTTGCTGAGTCAAACGTTAAAGCTTTGGACGATGTCCTTGCTAAAGAGCAAGAGAAAGCAGCTACAAAGAAATCTATTGCCAAATTGAACCGTATGGCATATGAAAAACGACGTCGGGCAGACAGTGAGGAGCGTCGCCGAGAAAACACCAAAACCTGGACTGATTCCTCTGGTGAACACACTATGAAGGCCCAATTCATCTACTGCGTTGCCGACAAGGTAAAACTAAAAAAGGAGGACGGGTCGGTTGTTTTCATACCCATGGAACAATTAAGTGAAGAAGATCAGGCGTGGGTCCGCAACAGGCCGAAAACGCCGCAACGTTCTAGAACAAGCGAAGAGAAATCGGTAGACGAGGCATCAACAGAAACGCAACCCACTGTCGGTGAGCCAAATAGACAACAATCGGGATTAGTGTCCAACAGGTTGCCCGCACCGCAAGACCAGGCCGATTCCACCAAACAAACGTCGGAGGCAATAGAAGTAGTCTCGGCGCCTTTTGGTTCCAAGCAACAAACCAAGATCGTAATCAACAAGGAAGTGGTACGGCCGGACAGCGGGACGGTTGGACGTGGACTCTATGTCGTCGCACTGGTCAAGGGAAAGGTTGTCCTGAATCATGTCTATGACTGCTTAGGCTATCTTGTCGCAGCCAATCAGTTTGCGGAAGCCATTGGCAAACTTCCTGATGGTGCGACGGTCATCCTGGTTGTAAATGACGACGCAACACAAAACTTCAACCAAAACGCCCAGCAGGCAATTCTCTCGATTGGTGGGCGAATTGGACTATTGGGAAAACCGCTTAGGAGTACCTACTACTGCATCGGCAAGAAGGGGATTAAAGAGGGGCTGGCTGTTGAGGCAATCGGGCAACATGACCTTTGCTATCCCCATAAGGTGGAATAGATTACTTGGTGAAACAAACAGCGGAGGTAGTGTTGAGCCAGAGGTTTACAGTTCTCAAGGAGATGGATGGGTAACGGGGTATGTACAACGACGTTTCGGCTCTACCCAAATGTCTAGGGGGGGGCGTTCTTTTGTCGGCTCACTTGCAGCGGGTCTGCGTTTCGAGGTTCTGCGTGCGGAGACTTCGTTTTTTGCCCCAGGGCGACAGGTCGCCCGTAAGTTTGAAGGAGATAGTAATGAGACGACACATTGCAGCGGCATTTTCTGTTGCGCACCGGCTCATGGCGCTGGTTCTGTCAGTAGGAGTGGCACTCTCGTCAGCGACCGCCCTCGGGGACTCTATCTATGTCGCAAACGGGAACGCCAACACGGTCGGCAAGTACACCACGACGGGGGCAGTCGTGAACGCCTCGCTGATCTCGGAGTCGAGTTCGCCGGAAGGCATTGCCGTGTCCGGATCGAACCTGTTTGTTGGGAATACCAACGGCACGATCGGCGAATACACCACGTCGGGAGCGGTCGTGAACGCCTCGTTGATCTCGGGGTTGGGCGTTCAGTTGTCTGGCATTGCCGTGTCCGGATCGAACCTGTTTGTTGCGAGTTGCTACAACAACACGATTGGCGAATACACCACGTCGGGAGCAGTCGTGAACGCCTCGCTGGTCTCGGGGTTGGTTGGGCCGGTTGGCATTGCCGTGTCGGGATCGAACCTGTTCGTCACGAATTGCTACAACAACACGATTGGCGAATACACCACGTCGGGAGCAGTCGTGAACGCCTCGCTGGTCTCAGGGTCGGGGTTGGCTGACCCAGGGGGCATTGCCGTATCCGGATCGGACCTGTTCGTCGCGAATTGGAACACTGGCACAATTAGCGAATACACCACTTCGGGAGCAGTCGTGAACCCATCGCTGATTTCGGGGTTGGCTTATCCGGTTGGCGTTGCCGTCTCGGGGGATAAGCTGTACGTCACGAACCTGTACGCCGACACGATTGGCGAATACACCACCTCGGGAGCAGTCGTGAACGCCTCGCTGATCTCGGGGTTGAGCGGTAATCCGTGGGGTATCGCCGTAGCACAAGATGTTCCGGAGCCGAGTTCGGCGGCGTTGCTATTCTCCTTTGTCGCCGTGGGCAGCCTCGGGCTGCTTGCCTTCACTTGGCGAAGGCAACGACGGACGGCATAGCGTAGCCGACCCATCGGAACCTATTTATCCAGGCAAGAGCTTGGATGGCCTGTTGATCTTCGAGGCTCCGGTTGACGCTGCTAAGTCCCTTAATCTAGAGTTGCCCGCGAGCAATCTCGGCGAGACAGGGCAAATCCGCTTCTCGATTCCGCGAGAAATGTGGAATACCTACGTTAACTAAGAAGGCAAGATTAGTAGTCCCTTGGATGAGTAATCACAGTGGAAGGTACAAGCCAGTAAAGGGCAACGGGTAGACGTAAAAACTAAAAAACTACGGGAGCGAGGCCAAGGCCAGGGCTCATCCCCATTTACCGGGGCATTATCTCTTGTTCTAGTAGCGTAGGTGGGTATGGCCTAGTATACTTTGTGGATTACTGGAGTGCCGTGAAACCGAGCGGCATAAGCCAGTGTCATTGCCTGTTTGGCAAATCCTGCATCAGAGGCCCTGCAAAGCACCGAGTCGTGAATGCCGAGTGCTGGTTTGTGACACATTGCAAGCAGCGTCAGTATATCAAGCATTACAAGACTGTCTTCTGTCATAAGAAGCACTCCTCGCTCTGGGAATTGAAAAAAGCAGTGTGCAACATCCGGATGAGCATCCAGGATTCTAGACACTAGTTCCGAAAAATCTGTCTTTTCGCATTTGTAGATTACCTTGAACAGAAGCACTTTCTTGGTGTGTTCGCAAAACAGTTTGGCTATGGCGGCACTTGCCCGTTGACGCGATAAGACGTTCAGGCAGATATTGGTCGCTTTCTTTACAAAATCGCGCACGGTTGCCTTCATAGCGGCGGTCGCAACCCGTGAGGCATAAAACTTGGGAAATATTTCAGCCGGTTTGTAAACATCGCCGCTCGGATCAATACCCATTTTGTGATAAAGAATCCTCATGTGATAGCCAGAAAAGTCGAGTTCAGTTACCGGTTCACCGTCAATTAGCATATTCTTGCGTTCGGACTTCGGTATGTTTTGGGCATCGGTAGGTCCCCAAGAGTATAGACGGGCGGCTCTCCCCCACCATCCGGAATGTACGTGCCGCAGGCACACATTAGGTTGATACGCCTGCCGCTTGTTGGTTCCCGGGACGGTATAGAATGCCTTCCAGGAATGGTCGAGATTTGACCGGTTTATAAATTCTATGCGGTCCTCGATCTCGCACAGAACGGCCCGCAGGGGTTGCCTTGTCGGAAACGGAAGTGGTTGTTTCCTTTCTCCAGGTGGCAAACGCCATTCCAGCCGAGTTCCTAGCAGGGGAAACAGACGTTTTCTCCCTGTGTGCGCCACAACTAGTGATGTCAGGACTGAACGCTCTAGTTCACTGCTCTTGTCGAGATGTGTATCCAACATTGATATAGCTGCCATGCACTCGCAGAGCTTATATGATTTGCCGGTCGGTCGATAACGTGTCAGTTTTCTGGCTAACTCACTTCCGCGACACATTCGAGCCAGCCCAGCCGCAATGATGGCATCCCACACTTCAACCCGAAGCCGAACGCCGGGTGCGGTTTTCCTCCGCGTATCAGATACACACCCATTGCACGGAATCACCAAGAAAAGGTTGTGAATGCATTGCACAGCAATGTCCCGTTTATGATTGAGTTTTCGCCCCTTGAACGTGACGAGCGGTAACAGTGATTCAATATACTCCCGGCAGTCTTGCGGTATCACGCGTTGTGCGTAGGCCCAACTTCGCAGGTCTCGAAAATGTCTATTATGTGTCGTGCAATAGACCTTCTCACGACACCGACGGCGAGGCGATGTCCGGTTTTTCTTTTCCATTGTCTTGTTCCCTACCCTCGTGCGGCATTAGCCCCATTGTTTGTTGGGCATTTGTGTTAAACGCCGTCCCGTATATGTTCACCCACGTCAAGTGCAACGTCGCAGCCGTACAGCCCTGATGACCGGAAAGAGTACCCCCCTCGGTTAGGGACGGCTCGCTTACCGTTGTCCTGCTGGACCGTAGAGACGGCTTCCGGTAGATTAGTGGGTGTTAGCCATGCTCCGGACAACTGAGTACGCAGTGGTGTGAGGACAGTATGAAATCTTATCGAGAATGCCTGACCTTCAACGTTCCTCAGCGAATGGACTTCATCAACATTACGCAGCAGGTCAAAACGGCAGTCGAAAAGAGCGGCGTTCAAAATGGCCTTGTGCTGATTAACGCAATGCACATTACGGCCTCGGTATTTATCAACGACGACGAGCCGGGCCTGCACGAAGACTATAAGCGCTGGCTGGAAAAACTGGCCCCTTACGATCCGTCGCCCAAGACGTATCACCACAACCGCACCGGTGAGGACAACGGCGACGCCCATCATAAGCGGCAGATTATGGGCCGCGAAGTTGTGGTGGCTGTGACCGATGGGAAGCTCGACTTCGGCCCCTGGGAGCAGATCTTTTACGGTGAGTTTGATGGCCGCCGTCCCAAGCGGGTGCTGATTAAGATCATTGGCGAGTAGCATAGATATCTTCCTATTGAGCAGAGCCAGAGAGGGTAAACGGGTAGTAAGTAAATCCGCTTAGTAAACGCCATGCACATTACCGCCTCGGTGTTCATTAACGACGACGAGCCGGGCCTGCACGAAGATTATAAGCGCTGGCTGGAGAAGCTGGCCCCCTTCGATCCGTCGCCGCAAACTTATCACCACAACCGCACCGGCGAGGACAATGGCGATGCCCATCACAAGCGGCAAATCATGGGCCGCGAAGTGGTGGTGGCCGTGACCAAGGGCAAACTCGACTTCGGCCCCTGGGAACAGATTTTTTACGGCGAGTTTGACGGCCGCCGGTCCAAGCGAGTGCTGGTGAAGGTGATCGGCGAATAACCTACTCGTGCCATGCAACAGCAACAGGAGAAGATCATGCCCAGTAGACGACATTTCCTTCAATGGGCGGGCGCCGGCGCGGCGGCCGCGTTGGCTGCCGGCCGCGGCCTTGCCGCCGAGCCCGCTCCGGCGAAACGGCGGCCGGCCAAAGCACGCTCCAAACGGGCTTACGAGTTGGGCTTGGCCTCGTACACGTTCATCAACTTCCCGCTCGACCAGGCCATTGCCATGACCAAGCGCGTGGGCCTGAAACACATTTGCCTCAAGGGAGGGCAGAAGCGTTATGGCCCGCAGCCTTTCCACCTCGCGCTGGAAAGCACGCCCGAACAGATCGCCCAGGCCGTGGCGAAGGTGAAGGCGGCGGGCCTGGACCTCTATGGCGGCGGCGTGATCGGCATGCACGACCGGGCCGAAGTCGAGCAGGCTTTCGCCTATGCCAAGGCCGCCGGCATGCGGGTGATCGTGGGCATGCCCGAGCCCGACGTGCTCCCCTTGGTCAATGAAAAGGTGCAAGAGTACAACATCCGCGTGGCCATTCACAACCACGGGCCGGACGTGAAATTCTTTCGCACGCCGGGCGAAATCTACGAAAAAATCCAAGACCTGGACCACCGCGTCGGGGTCTGCATGGATATCGGCCACACGATGCGCGCCGGCGTCGACCCCAGCCAGGCCGCCCTGCAGGTCGGCGACCGGCTGCTCGATATCCACATGAAGGACGTCAGCGGGGCGACGAAGGCGGGAAAAACGATCGAGTGCGGCCGCGGCATGATCGACATTCCCAAGTTCTTCCGCACCTTGGACAAGATCCACTATGCCGGCTACGTCTCCTTCGAGTTCGAGAAGGACGCCAACGATCCGCTGCCCGGCCTGGCCGAGTCGGTGGGCTACGTGCGGGGCGTGTTGGCCGCAATGGGATGAACGAGTGCTACGTCGGCCGCTTCGGCCTATCGCAGCGGGGTGGGGGCGGGCGTTTGGTCGCGATCGACGACCCGCGTGGCTGGGTTAGCAGGAGTCGGCACTCCGGCGACGTTGGCGGCAGGAGTCGGCACTCCGGCGACGTTGCCGGCGGGGGCCGGTGCCCCGGCGAAGCTGCCAGCCTGCAAGGCGCTGACGCGTGCGGCCACCTGCGGCTGGCGGTTGTCCTGATTGAGCGACCGCTGATAGTTGACCAACGCCTGGGCCGTATCGCCGGCATCCTCGCGAATCTTGCCCAACGCCGTTAGCGCTCGCGGATTGTCGGGTTCGATGGCCAGGGCCTCGATCAGATATTCCTTGGCCACCTGGCGATTGCCGAACTCCTCGTTCATCCGGGCCAGCTCGATCTTGGCATCGGCCGAACACGGTTGCCGCTGCACCCAGCCCTCGACCAGTCGGAACGCTTCGTCGGTGCGCCCCTGTTCGCCCAGCAAGACGGCCAATCCGCGATAGCAGTCGGCGTGTTCGGCATTTCGGTCCAAGCAGAGGTTGTAATACGACTCGGCCTGGGCGAAGTCGGCCGGGCGATGTTCGAGCTTGCCCGTGCGATGATACGTCGCGGCCAGATTGTAGTAGGAATTGGCGCCGCAGGGATCGTCGTACATCGCCTCCTGGAACTGTCGGGCGGCTTCGGGATATCGGCATTGCTCGAATAGCCGGACGCCCTCGGCATTGCGCGCCTGGGCGTCGATCTCGCCGCAACCGGTCATGCCGACCAGCATTCCGAGTAATGCGACGCCCTGCACGCCAAGCAGGACGGCGCGCGACCGACGGCCGGTACGATGTGTCGATGTAGCCACGGCGTTCACACCTCGTCCACGAAGATCCCCGCAGAGGAACCCACCGGCCGCGCCACCCATAATGTCGGCCGAGACGATAAGGAGGCGGGAGGATAGCGATGGTGGCCGCCGGACGCAAGAGCGATTTCGGTGAATTGCGAGAACTACGGCGGCGGCAAGCAGGTGAGGGAGTCAGGGGTCGGATTTCAGGGGGACGGTTTTGCGTTTTTGCGGCCGCACCCCCGGGCGCGCGTTTTCGGACAATGCGAGTAAACAGCTTCCCCGCAGGGACTTACGAGCAGTTTTCTGGCGTCACATTGGAGGAAGTCCATGCACTGGCTTTTTGTGGCGTAAGTCCTTGGCACATAAGAGATTTCCCGGTCTGCAGAAGTTGGTGTCAGTGTAAGGAAGGGGAAAGGGGAAGAATGGAAAAAAGGGAAACCAGAGAGAGAAGGGAAGGGAGAGCTGAAAAGAAAGTTGATGGCTTACTGCTTCCCCTCTTCTTGAAATGCTTCCCCTTTTCCCCTTTCCCCCTTTTTCCGTCTTACACTGATGTCTACTTTGTCGATCGTTCTGGGCCGCAAAGGGCGTTGTTTGGGCAACACCGGCAAGGGACAACCTTTGCCACAGGGCTGCCTTCTTCACTCGCCGCGAACAACCTGACAAAGCGGAATTGACCATATTCCCTGCACGTTCCAGGGACTGCCAAAACGAAAGGATTTCCGCCGTCCGACAAAGGTGTGCCACAAGCGGTCGATTCCCGCGGGCCTTGGGAGACTGATCGCAGGATTCTCGCGTTCGAACGGTCACACGCAGGCACGAGGCGGGTTGTTTTCTCGCGGTAACAGGTGAAGAGGAGGCCGGCCTTGCGAACTCGGCTCTCCGGGGCGCAGAACGCAAATTGCCAAGGAGCGGCCGGCCGTCGCCGGGACGAGGACGGCCGCAGAGGCCGCTTCGATTTCATCCGCGATCATAACCAAACGGCTGGCCTGATTTCAACGGAATTTCGCCCGCAGGGGTTCCGGCCAGAGAAATGGCCGCGAAGGAACGCACAGAACACAAAGGGATCTATGCGATCTTTGCGATCTCTTGTGGCTGTGTTTCCGTGCTGCAAGAGTGGCAATCTCGACGGGGTGCCTCGCCTGCGTCGGCAGAATCCTTTTAGGGCAGGACGGCATTCGCCCACGCACAGAAACGTTGAGGAGTGACGTCGGATGGGTCCTGACCAGCTACGCCGCGAGGGCAATTAGGACAGTTCGAAACGTCGTACTGTGTCACGCTGGAACAGCCGGCACAAAAAAGAAAACAGAATGCCACAAACCTGATCCATCGCATACGTCCCAGTCCTCGTATCTTGACCCTCCATGGCGATCTGTAAGATACGGGCTCTTTTTCGGAGTTTCATCCGGTTAACCTTGAACGAAAATGGAAGGAAATCGGGCGGCGATATTGCGATCGAACGAGGAAGCAACGATCGGATGCTTCGACTAATTCCCATTACGTTGTCGACGAACATGCGTCAGTCCGTCGCCGTGGGTTCCCCTGGATCATCCGGTCCGTAACGGCCGCGATACTCTTCGGCGGGGTATTTTTGCTCGTTCTTGACGATCTTCTGTCGAATGGCCGTCGACAGGTCCAGCCCCAGCTCGTTCGCCATCGCCAGGGCGTAGCAGAGGACGTCGGCCAGTTCCTCGCCCACCTCGGCCAGCCGCTCGGGGTCTTGGGCGATGCGACGCGACTCGTCGGTCGAAATCCACTGGAAATGCTCCATCAACTCCGCGGCCTCGATGGCCAACGACATGGCCAGGTTCTTCGGGGCGTGGAAACGGTGCCAATCCCGCCGCTCAACGAAATCGTTAACCAATTGTTTCAAGGCAGCAACGGTGGTGTTGGAATCGGACATGAGAAAGTCACCCCTGGGAACAAAAGGACTTTGCTTTATCGAGTTGGAATCGTCAGTCTACCAAATAATGGCATGGAGGTGGCAGGTAAGCGTTCATGGGTCGGCGACCGTAGAAGCGGCGTCTCGCCGCTTTGTGCAGGCAAACGGGCTACGATAACGCCGAAGAACGCGGCGAGACGCCGCGTCTACGGGGATGTGAACGGTTACGGATGGCATGGGCAACGGCCCCGATAAGTCAAAATCGGGTACTTCCGCCATATTGCTTCCCGCGCCGAAGACGGCCACAATAGCGGTTGGAAAAACTCCTGGAATCGGACTGACCATGACAAGAATTGCATACCTGGATTGTGGCAGCGGCATTAGCGGCGACATGACGCTGGCCGCACTGGTCGATATCGGCGTCAGCATCGAGGCCCTCAACGCGGCCATCGGCTCGCTGGGGCTGCCCGGCTGCCGATTGCGTGCGCAGGAAGTCAAGAAAAACGGCTTTCGGGCCACACAAATCTCGGTGGACTACGAACCGGAACACACCCACCGGCACCTGCATCATATCCTGGCGATGATCGACGCGGGCAAACTCAACCCGCGACAGAAGGAGTTGGCCGGGCGGATTTTCCGCCGCTTGGCCGAAGCTGAGGCCAAGGTACACGGTACCACGATTGAAAAGGTCCACTTTCACGAGGTGGGCGCCGCCGACTCGATCGCCGACGTCGTCGGTGCGGCCGTCGGCTGGGACCTGCTGGGTATGGATCGCCTGGTGGCCTCGCCGGTGCCGACGGGCGGCGGAAAAATCCACATCGCCCACGGCGAGTGCAGCGTGCCCGCGCCGGCCACGGCCGAACTGCTCCGCGGCATCCCGCTGGCCGAATCGGCCATTCAGAGCGAAATGACCACGCCCACCGGGGCGGCCATTCTCTCCACGCTGGCCGATGCGTTTGGCCCCCTGCCGGCCATGAAGATCGAACGCATCGGCTATGGGGCAGGGCAGAAGGATTTCGCCGAGCGGCCCAACATTTTGCGGCTCATGGTGGGCGAAACGGCCGACGCCGCGGCCGCCGACACCGATCAGGTCTGCGTGCTGGAAACCAATCTCGACAACCTGAGCGGCGAGCTGATCGGCTACTGCACCACGCGGCTGTGGGAGTTGGGCGTGCTCGACGTTTTCACCACGGCCATCCAAATGAAGAAGAATCGGCCGGGCGTGACGCTGACGGTGCTTTGCCGGCCGGCCGACGCACCGGCCGTCGAGGACATCCTCTTTCGCGAAACGACCACCTTGGGCGTGCGGCGCTGGACGGCCGATCGGACGGTGCTCCGCCGCCAGCCATACACGGTGACCACGCCCTGGGGGCCCGTGGAAGGCAAGCTCGGCTGGCGCGGCAGCGAGCCGCCGCGGTTCGCCCCCGAGTTCGAGTCGTGCCGCCAAATTGCCGAGACCCACCGGGTGCCGCTCTGCGAGGTCTACGCGGCGGCACAGACGGCGTTTGACGCGGCAAGGGGGGAAAAAAGGGATCAGGGGTCAGGGGGCAGGGGTCAGGGCAGGTAGAGCGCGGAAAGCAAGCAACACGCCCTCACCCCCGACCCCTCTCCCGAAAAGCGGGAGAGGGGAGACAGCCCGCGAAAGGAGCTTCCCATGCGGTCGCGAACGATTTCCGTAGCGGTGACGGCCATGGTTCTCGGCGCCTTGTCGACGGCGTGGGGCGCGGCACTGTTCGAAGAAACCGTGGCCGTAAAGATCCCCCGGGGCGTGTACGGTCCACGCGGCATGATGGGCGACATCATTCCGCTGCGTGACGGCACGCTGGTGATGGCGTTCGGCGAAGACGGCGGCATCGCCGCGGTGAAGTCGCACGATCAAGGCAAGAGCTGGGGGCGGCCGTACACGCTGGTGGCCAAGCCGCGGCCGCCCGCCAAGGGCACGTTTGCCCACCCCAGTTTTCTTCGCCTTCCCGACGGCGAGATCTTCCTGTCCTATATCTACACGACGTATCCGGCCACGCCCTATTACGCCCACAACTACTATCGGCGGTCGGCCGACGACGGCCGTACGTGGACGGAGCAGTTCCTGATGACGCCCAGTGCGGGCTACGTGCTGGTTCACAACGACCGCCTGCAACGGCTTTCCACCGGCCGCCTGCTCGCCATGGCCGAGTACAAGGCCCACATGCCCAGTACCGAGGACCATAGCGGTTACGTGGGGATGTCGTTCTTCTCCGATGACCAGGGCTACAGTTGGCAGGCCAGCCGGAACACCGTCGACATGCAGCCGGTCGAGGTCCAGGAGGCCGACGCGGTGGAACTGAAGGATGGGCGAATCATGATGTTCGCCCGCACGTACAGCGGCTATCCCGTCCGCGCCTATTCCCGCGACGGCGGCCAGACCTGGTCGAGGGGCGAGCCGATCAACGCGTTGAAGATGCCTTACGCGGGGCTTCCTTCGGTGCGGCGCATTCCCCAGACCGGCGACCTGCTCTTCGCCTGGATCAGCGAACGATCCGTCGACCGGCAGGATCCGAAGATCGCGCGGCGGAGCGCGCTGAGCACGGCCATTTCGCGGGACGAGGGCAAGACATTCCTTCATCAGCGCAACATCGCCCGCGACCCTGACGACGATTTCGGCTATCAGTGCATCAAGTTCCTGGACAAGGACCTGGTCATTGTAGGCTACCATGCCCGCGAGGGCCTGCGCGTGGCCCGCATCGGCGTCGACTGGTTTTACGGCAAGTAGCCCACCTGATTCCAACCTCGGTTGGGGCGGCAGTTGTACTGCCGACTCTGGGGTGGCAGTTCAACTGCCACCCCAACATCATGTCGCCCACCCCAATATCGTACCCTCCGCCCCATTCCAACCCCTGAGGAGACTGCCATGCGCCGTGGCGCTTATCGCTTCGCATCGAAAGCCATCGCGTGGATGGCCTTCGCAACTATGTCGTTTGACTTGGTTCCCCAACGTTCATTGAGGGTTGAACGGCTATCAATTTGCCCAAAAAACGCCCCCGGGGCGTGAACGATTACGCCGACGGGCTTGACCGCCGCAGTGTTCGTGGTCCGCACCGCGGCAGGCAAGCCCGTCCGTTTAGAGGAGGGGGGTGTTGCAAAGTACGGGCCGGAATGGCCATAATCAGGGTGTCCAAACTCAATTGGACGTGCGTTTCGATCAGATACGGTGCCCGCCATGCGAAACGCATCGTCTTCTTCCGAAAAGTGGTGTAACTCGGAATTTTAATGCATGAGGAGGTTGCAAATGAATCGCTGGATGCAATGCCTGCTGTGCTGTGTATTGTCGGCGTTTGTGCTGGTCGAGGCAGCCCTGATGGGCGAGGCCGCTGAGCTTCGCAAGACAGAGAACATCATCTTTGTCATGACGGACGGGTTTCGTTGGCAGGAAGTTTTCGGTGGTGTAGACGCAGTGATTCTGAACCAGCCCAGCAACGTCGAAAAGAACAGGCTGGCCGCATTGAAGAAGCAGTTCTGTCGAGAAACACCCGAAGCGAGCCGTGAAGCGTTGCTGCCGTTCATCTGGAAGGTCGTGGCCAAGGAGGGGCAAATTTACGGCAACCAGGGCAAGCAGAGTCGGGCACAAGTGACCAACGGGCTGAAATTCTCGTATCCCGGCTACCAGGAAACGCTCTGCGGCTTCGCCGATCCGCGGATCGACAGGAACGACGCAGGCCCTAATCCCAACGTCACGGTGCTCGAATGGCTCCACCACAAGCCCGCGTTTCAAGGGCGGGTGGCCGCGTTCGGCGCCTGGAACGCCTTCAACGACATCTTCAATCGCCGGCGTTGCGGCTTCTGCGTCAACGCCGGCTATGACCCGCTGACCCAGGGGATTCACTGCCCCGAAGTGGACCTGCTCAACCAACTGAAAGCGGAGACGCCGCGAATATGGAAAGACGAACCGTTCGACGCGATCACCTTCCACACCGCCCTGGCATATTTCAAGGCAGCCCGGCCGCGCGTGTTTTATCTTTCGCTTGGAGAAACCGACGATTGGGGACACACAAGCAAGTATGATGAATACCTTACCGCGGCTCATCGCGCCGATGATTATGTGAAACGGCTCTGGGAGACCGCCCAGGCGATGCCGGAATATCGCGGCAAGACGACGGTGATTTTCTCGCCGGACCACGGCCGTGGCTCTGGCCCTAAGCAGTGGAGGGATCACGACAAGAATGTGGCCGGCGCGGAGGATATCTGGATGGCTTTTATGGGTCCCGACACGCCTGCGCTCGGCGAGCGGGCCAACGTGCCGATGGTCACGCAGAGCCAAATCGCAGCCACGCTGGCCGCGCTACTCGGCGAAGACTATTGTGCCGATGTGCCTAAGGCGGGAAAGCCGATCACCGACGTTTTGAGCAATGTAAGCAAGTAAACGGGGGCAAGTGATGAAAGATATGGCAGACAGGAATGTCTGCTTCCCCTTTCCCGCCTTCTTTCGTCGCGTCCCGCCTGCGTGAACCGCTACGCCAGGAGCATTTCCATGTGCCACACCCTCCGCTGGTTTATGACGGAAGTCGTCGCTCGGATTGCCGTCCTGCTGGCAACGGGAACGGTCGTGCTCGGCGCACCGCCGCCGACTCCCCAAGCCACGCCCGATGCGATCGTGCTGGAGAACGAGACCTGCCGCTATGAAATCGGCCGGGACGGAAAGAACCGGACGTTGGTGAACATTGCCGACAAGAAGGATTACTTGCGGTCGGGCACGCCGCTGATGCGCGTTGGCCGAGCCCAGCAGTACTGGGATTCGTCGAAGATTGAACTCTCGGGCGATCTGCTGAGCGTTTCCTTCGCCGGCTGCGATGCCCGGGTCGAAGTCAAGGTGGAAATCCGTCCAAGATACTTTACGCTCAGGGTGACGGAAGTTCCCGGCAGCGGCTTCGATTGGCTCCAGCTCTGCAATCTTCAAGTGAAGATGACGCAACATGTCGGTGCCCTGGTCAATGCGGCTTGGGATGACGATTTCGCCGTCTGCGTGTTGGCCTGTAACGATCGGGTTGACTGCGGCTCGCACGGCGTACCGACGGCCCGGGCGTATCACCAGTTCGGCATCGAAGGGGCGAAGGTGGCCATCGTCGGGATTCCTACTGGCAGGTCCGATTCGGCGGCCAAACTCCTCGATGCCATTGAAATCGTGGAGTTGGAGCAAGGGCTGCCGCATCCGACGCTGGGCGGCGTATGGATCAAGCGGGCCCCGCAGCGGTTCGCTTCGTACCTGATGGTAAGCAGCGTGAACCAGCGAAACATCGATAAAGTCATCGAGTTCGCCAAGGGGGGGTTCGGTTGCGTGGAGATTTTCTGGGAACGCTCGACCCCCACGTACGAGCCGAATCCCCAACTGTTCCCCGATGGGTTGGCGGGAATGAAGCGCGTGGCCGACAAGGTCCACGCCGCCGGATTGCAATTGGGCCTCCACGTCATGCAGGGCATGGTCGGCTGGGGCTCGAAGGACGATCCTTATCTGACGCCCAAGGCCGATCCGCGGCTGCTGCAAGACCGTTACGTCACGCTGGCGGGACCGCTCGAAACGAAGGCCACAGAAATCCACACGCAAGAATCCACGGCCCAATGGCTTCCCAACGGTGATCTCTTGCTCGAAGGCGAGATTATCCGTTATGGCAAGCGGCTGGCCAACGGGTTTGCCCAGTGCCAGCGCGGGCTGTACGGGACCACGGTGGTGCCGCATGCGGCCAGCACCCGCGTGGGCCACCTGGTGAACTGCTTCCCCATTTGGGGCTTCACCGTGTACTGTCCCGACGTGAAGAGCACGATGATCGACGAGATCTGTGGGCGGATCGCCCGGGTGTTCAACGAGGTCGGCGCCGACATGTCGTATTTCGACGGCGGCGAGGAAATTGCCTTACAGCCGCCGTACTGGCGGAACCAAGGCCGGATCGCGCTAGGCGTGCAGGCACGGCTGAAAAAGCCCGTCATCGTGGAAGGCAACGCCCTCTACACGCACCTCTCCTGGCACGTCATCTCGCGGGGAAGCCCGTGCTTTGACCCGATCTACTTTGGCCGCCGCCCGTACACGCTCCGCTACAAAGGGCAGAACCCGGCACAGTGGGCAAATAACCTCTTGACCGGCGACGTGGGCTGGTTCGCCCCGTATTGTCACTCGGTCGCCACCGACGCGGTCACGCCCGACGAAGTCATGCTGCTCTGTCTGAAGGCCCTGGGGGGCAAGTCGCCGATCTCGATCGAGGTCGACGCGAACCATCTCTGGGACAACAAGCGGATGCCGGAAATGCTCCGCATCATCCGCGACTGCGACGAGTTGAAGCGGCGCGACTACTTTACCGAGACGGCCTGCGCCGAGTTGGCCCGGCCGATGGCCGAACATTTGTTGGAGCGGGGGGCCGACGGCGGGTGGCAACTCCGGCCGCTCGTGTTTGGTCCGCCGCACGTGGCCGATGCGGCTCGCACGGATCAAAGCGGATGGACTCTTGCCAATCCCCATGCCGCGCAGACGCCGTGGCTGCGGATCCGAGCCCGCTCGGCCTTGGCGCCCTATGCAGCGAAGGACAACATCGTGCTGGTGGATCCGCGGGCCGGCGTGCCGATGAAGGCCGACGGTTCGGCATCGGCCGAGCTGTTGCAAAGCGTTGAGCCGTCGAGCGAAAAAACGCCCGACGGCCAGCCGGCCTTCTGCTATCGGGCCGAGAATCGCGGAAAAACGCCGTCCGCCTGGTGCCGGCTCACGCTCGAGTTGCCCAAGCCGGTGAATTTGAACGGGCACCGGCGGCTCGGGCTCTGGATTCGCAGCCAGGGGAGCGGCGGCATCCTGAACGTTCAGCTTGCGGGCACCGATGCCCGGCGGGATCATTACGTCTCCCTGGAAAACCGCGGTTGGACGTTCGTCGTCCTCGATCCGCCCGAGGACGACCGCTTTTTCAGCTACTCATGGCCCTATCCGTTCACCGACTTGATGTACACGTGTTCCAACGTCTACGGCGCGGTGAAACACGTACACCTGTACTACAACCAGGTGCCGGCGGGCGGAAAAGTCGCCTGTTGGATCGGCCGCATCGAGGCCCTCGAAGAGCGACCCTGGCCGCTCCGCTCGCCGTCGCTCGGGGTGGCGGGAACGTCGCTCACGCTCCCCGTTTCGCTCAAGCCGGACGAGTATTTGGAGATGGACTGGGCCGGCCAGTGCCGCCATTTCGATCCCAATGGCGGACTGTTGGGCCAGGTAGTTCCGCAGGGCGGAATCCGGCTTGCCCCCGGCAAAAATCGCGTGGCGTTTTCCTGCGCGTCGGCCGCCGAGGCGTCCAGACGGGCGGAAGTCACGCTCTCGGTCCGCGGCCAGCCGCTGCCGAATGCTCGCCGCGCGAAGTGACGCGGCCGAGAGCAAAGGGCTGGGGCAGTGTAAAGTGCCAAATTCGCGGAATCGCGGTAATCTCCGGCCGTCCGGCACGACAGACATGATGGAGACGCTCTTTCGAACCGGTTTGCGTCGCTGAAGATCAGGAGACCGCCTTGGCAGATTGGGAATCCATCGTTCGCACGCATGGGGCCATGGCGTTCGACACGGCTTGGCGGCTGTTGGGCCATGCGGCTGACACGGAAGACGCGGCGCAGGAGGCCCTGCTCGAGGCCTTCCGACTGCACGGGCGGCAGCCGGTCCGCAATTGGGGTGGGCTCGTGCGGCATCTGGCGACGCGGCGGGCCATCGACCGGTTGCGGCAGCGGCGGACGGTCCTGCCGCTGCGACGCGAGATGCCCATGTCCGTGCCGGCATCGGAGCAACCCGAATCGATCGCGGCGGTGCGCGAACTGGCCGACCGCCTGCGTTCGGCCATCGCCAAGCTTCCCGAGCGCGAGGCCAGCGTCTTCTCGCTCCGCTACCTGGGCGAGATGGACAACAGCCAGATCGCGGAAACGCTGGGCATTAGCGTCGCCGCCGTCGGCGTGGCCCTCCATAAGGCGCGAAACCGGCTCAAGCAGTTACTCGGTCTGCAAAACGTCACGGCGAGGAGATCGAGATCATGAATCACAATCAAGAATCGCCTCTGGATGAATCGGACGACAGCCTGGATCGCCTGATTCGCGCCGCAACCGCACAGCCGCCTCCCGTCGAGGTCAAGCATCGTGTCATCGAGATTGCCGCGGCTTTCCCGCTAAGCAGCCGGGCATCGTCGTGGCGCGCGAGGACTCGCTCGTGGTTTCTCGTCGCCTCCGCTGCCGCCACGGTTGCCGCGGCCTGCGTCATTGCCTTCCTCTTGCTCCCTTCCTCATCGGTCGGCTGGGAAGACGTGACCAAGGCGGTCGGGTCGCAACGATGGATCCGCGCCAGCACCGGCGAAGAGGGCCAGCAACGGACGATTTGGATCTCGCCGCAGCGACGGCTGTGGGCCTTTCGCGCGGTCGACTGGTTCATCTTCATCGACGGCCGCCAACGGGCGAAGTACGAGTATCGCAGCGGCGAAAAGCGAGTCACAAGAATGGCCGTGAGCGAGCAGGACACACGGCTGGTCTCGCCCGTCGATTACATGTCGCAAGGCTTGTGGTTGTTTGGAACGGAGAGGGTCGTCTCGCAGCAGAGGCGGGAGGTCAGTGAGGCCGGCAAAAACTGGGTCGAGTTCGAGCTGGTGTTCTGGCGCGGCCAGATGAACCACGGCACGCTGCGCGTCGATCCGGAAACGCAGCTCCCCGTCTCTCTGTTGCTGCGGTCCCCCACGGACGCGACCAAGTCGCAGAAATGGGCGTTCGATTACCCGGCCGATGGCCCCACGGATATTTACGCCCTGGGCGTTTCGGCCGGGACGAAAATCGACGACCAGATGCCGTCGGAGGAGTGCCTGCGCGCCCTTCATGCCATCGCGGCTAGCCGGGCGCGGATCGGCGACTTCCGCCTGGTAGTCGCCGAAGCCTCCGGCCTTGCGGGCCACATCGTGTGGCGTAAAGGCGACCGTTGGTGAGTTGATACCTGCGCGCCGCAAAAGTGGGCCAATCGGGCCTACTGGATGCGGAAGCCGCCCGACGGCCAAGGTTGGGGCGATCCGTTTGCCGAGCAGTTGAAGCTTTGTTGGCTCGGTCCGCTGTACGTCTGCGACGGCCGGACGATTTATGAGAACGCGCACCCGGTGGGGATCTATCAGAAACCGCAGCCTGGCACGCGGGACGCCAAGCCCACTATTTGGCAGCACGCACGATTTGCGGCGCCGTGGGATTTGCTCTCCGGCGAAGGGCTCGGTTCTTTGTCGGGTGCGCGTTATGTCAAGTTTGCTTCGCTAGTATATCCTGATCTCTCGCCGATTCGCGGGTGGGGCTTCGAGTACGATCCCCGCCCCGCCGCCGCGCCCGGCTACGTGTTGATCAAGCGTTCTGCCCACAGCACGCTCGGCGGTGTGGCCCACGAGTGGTATTACCTCGATCCGAGGAAGGGGTATGCGGTTGTCCGGGCAGAACTATTCAATCTTGCCGCCGGTGCGCCGGCCGATCCCAAGGCCGCTACTACGCGGCAGACCATTCGTCTGGACGATTTCCAACGATCCCCGCAGGGCTTCTGGTATCCGAGCGTGATTTACGACACCATGTCGCGGATGCCCGCCGTGAATCGGAAAGTTGGACCGGGAGTTCAAGACCAGACCTGGACCGTGCATTACCACTTCGACTTCGGCGCGGCATTGCCGGATTCACTGTTTGTCGTTGCTGAGGCAAGCAATTCGAGGAAGTAGCAGCTGCCAACGCTACGCACGCCGCCACTGCGCCACCATGCCGCTGGGCAAGTCCCGCTTGGCCTCGGAACGAAGATATAACGGGCCGGCGGTGACGAGCCCTTGGCCGCCGAGGGCGTCGAGGATCATGCGGCTCAGGGTGCTCGGTTCGTAGCCGGGCGTGTGGCAGGTCAACAGCAGGAACTCGAGCCGTCCGGCAGTCAACTCGCCGCACAGCGACAGCAACCGCGGCAAGTGTTTTGAGAGCCGCCAGACTTCGCCCCGCGGGCCGTGGCCGTAACTGGGCGGATCGAGAATCACCGCGTCGTAGCGATTGCCGCGGCGGAGCTCGCGCTTGACGAACTTCAGGGCGTCTTCGGCGATCCAGCGGATGGGGGCGGCCGCCAGGCCGGAGATTTCGGCGTTCCGTCGTGCCCAGGCGACGGTGTTCTTGGCCGCGTCGACGTGGACCGTTTCGGCGCCGGCGGCCGCGGCGGCCAGCGTGCTCCCGCCGGTGTAGGCGAAGAGGTTCATGACCCGAAGCGGTCGCCCCGCCGCGCGGATTCGCTCGCCGATCCACGCCCAGTTCTCGGCTTGCTCGGGGAAGAGCCCCACATGGCCGAAGTCGCTCCGCTTGAGCTCGAGTTGCCAGGGGCCGCAGGCGATGGTCCAACGCTCGGGCAATTCGCGGCGGCAGGTCCATTGCCCTGTTTCCTCGTTGCGGCCGTCGAAACGCGCGTCGGCCTGCGCCCAGCCGCCCGGCAGAGCACGCGCGGACAACTCGGCCGCCGGGCAGGGGCGATCGAGCGTGACCGGTCCAAACCGCTCCAAACGACGGCCGTCGCCGAAATCAATCAGTTGGTAGGAGGACATGGCTCTTCAGAGACTCACGAGCTCGCGCGGCGGAGAATTTGCAGTGACCGCGGCGGCAGGTTCCAGCGCTTTGTCGGCGCGGCCAAGGGTTGATCGCTGGGAACGTAATCGGCCGTCGCCTCGAACTCGGCGGGCGTGTGGCCGTAGTTGGCCAGAACCACATAGGACTCGCGGTTGACGAAGGCGGAGGCCACAACGTGCGCCGGCAGCGGGCGGGCAAACAGGCTCGATTCGCCGATTTGCAGCCACGCCCAGGTTCCCTCTTCCACCAGCGGTAGATACCGTTTCAGCCAGCGGGCGTGCGTCGGCCGCGTCTCGGCACGGGGCGGAACCGCATCCCAGTTGCTGTAAACGTGGGGACCGTTCGGATAAGCTTGGTGGTACTTCCAGGCTTCGCGGCATCGCTTCATCCAAAAATCGTTGTCAGAAACGTACCGAACGCCGGGGATCATCCCCCGCTCGCCGGTAAAGGGTCTGCCGGCGTGGAGCAGGGGGAATTGCATGTAAGGAATGGCGTGCAAGTACTGTTCATCCTCGTTCCCAACCTTCGCAAAACTCATGTCAATGCATGGAACCACATACGGTGCGTGATTCTTAACCGATTCTCGAAGGCCATCCGCATTGTTTACACCCTCGCCGACCCAAAGATAGTCGTAAACCTTCTGGCCAGCGGTTTGTGGTTCCAAGGCGCCATCGACGTGAAGTTTGAAAATACCTCTGCGCCGCTTGACCTCGCCATAAAGCAAGGCGAGCAGGTCGGTGAGCGCTCCGTCGCATTGCGGGGTCTCGTCGAAAGCGGACAATTCGTCTTTGGCCGGTGCTTTCAGCGGCGATGAGTCGGGCATGGCGGCTTTCCCGGCGTTGGTAATGTACCCGGCGTCGTTGTAGAGCCCGTCCACTCCGTAGTCGTCCATGATTCTCGCCAGACGCGGCAGTAAATACGCCCTCCAGCCCGGGCTGGCCGGCGAACAGCGAGCCATGTCCCAGTAGCCCACCGAACACCTCGATCCCATGGGCGACCAGTCCTGGCGAAAATCCGGATCGGTCCCTTGCAGAAAGCCGGTCGAGGCGTACGCGAGCACCTTGATGCCGCGATGATGAGCCATGTCGATGAAGCGGCGAAAACCGGCCGGATTGAGCGCCGTATACTTGGTTCCCCCGAACAGCCGGAGCGAATCGTTCCATTCGTCGAACACGTGGAGCAGCCGAATGCCGTGGCCGTTCAGCCGGTCCAATTCTTGTTCGTCGTATTCCCCGGGGTCCCAAGGTTTGCGGCAGGGGTACTCGCCCAGATTGTAGCAGCACTGGCCGGGCAGATAGTCCGTCACCAAGTGCTTGCGCATGTAGGTTCGAATTTCGCGATGGCATGCGCCGATGTTCTGAAGGCGTCGCCGATGGTCCTCCGCTGAATAGCTTTTCATCACCGCCGACGCGATGGTGGGCCCTCTGGGACCGGCGGCCGCCAGGCTGGAATACGTCGGTATCGAGACGGCGGCGCCAACCGCGGTAGCTTGGACGCCCGTCTTCAGAAAATCACGTCGCTGCATGACAAAACCTCGTTGGTATCATCGTTGTCTAATTTCTGTACTCATTCAACTGTTCTGATGTACATGGTTTCTCTGTGCCAATGAGCATGACCGGCAACCATATGCCGCCCGGACCCGATGCATGAGTGACTCGAACCGCTACGCTGTTTCCGCTTCCCTGCTTTAGATAGTGTTTAATATCACAACTGAATGCGGACAATTCACCTGCGGATTTTCCGGTTGAGGCATAAGTTCTTTCAAAGGCAAGCTTGCCATTGACATAGACCCACGCCTGTTCATTGACGCCCAGGAAATACAGATATAAGTAGTTTTTGGCGAGCAGCCCGTCAGGTATTTCGATGTTCTGGAAATACCATGCGTAACCCTTGAATCCGGGAAATCCCTGCTGCTCCCAACCGAGGCCGCCGTTAGTGAGCAGTCTCGAAAGCCCCTTTTCCGGTGTGGTGATCGGCGCTGCGCCTCCGCTAAACTCATTGGCCATTCGGATTGCCGCATCGTAGAACTTCTGGTTCGTGTACCACTTTTCCCTCACGCCGTTGTCTTCCGAATCGGTCGTGAAAATCCATTCGGCCGGTAGATCGAGTCTTGGCAGGGAGGGGCCTTCCATGTCGATGCATGACCGCCACTTGGCGGTTATCTTTTCGAAAGTGATGGGGATGCCGAAGGTAACCATCTCATTCTTCTTGCAAAGATCGATAAACTCCCCCAGATACCGCTTGAATATCTCCTTCTTGGCGCGCGATTCCCGAATGCTCTTGCCGTACACAAAATCGCCGAACTCCGTATAGTAGCCGATATTCTGGCATAGTTCCAGGTACAGCAGAGATATCTTGGCCTTTTTTACTCGCGCCCGTATGTCCTCGGTTTTCGCCAGACTTTCGGCTTGGGTGAAATACTCTCGCATCTTGGTCATGAAGTCGGGCGTGAACATCGGCCCGTCCGGCGCATAGGAACAATGGAGATTGTGCAGCAACGGGTTGGCGGACGGCAATCCGCATTGGTGCGGCACGTTATGCCATTTCTCCCAATAGTCCCACATCATCATCTCGTAATCCCAGAGCGGTTGGGCGGATTCCTTGTAATAGCCGAAGACAAAATCTTTCAAGAGCGTCTTGGTGTCCAAAGCGGGGTTCCACAATTGCTTCGCCCACACCCAGCCGCGCATCTCGTCGATGTCGTTGGCTTCGGATTCATACATGATGCCTGTTGCGCCATTCTTGATGTTGAATCTCGTATTGCCGGCGACCACCGGCCAGTTGGCCATGGGAACCAGATGGTGAACGTAGTCGGTCGTGTAATCCCAGATGAAGATACTCGCATTCACTGCATGCCAGCCCTTGATCATCTTCTGGAAATCCGCCGACTCCCAGACGTTGCAGAACTGATACTTCCACGCATGCGAGTCGGTGCAGAGCTGGATGACGATGTAAGGGTCAACCTTGAGTTTTATCGGTGGTTTGGCGTAGTCCAGATATGCCAGAGAGATCAGGTGATGATTGGGAAATTCTTTCTTGACGCCTTCGGCGATTCGATTGACGTGATAGAAGAAGCTGCCGGCCCGGCCGCCGTTTTCATCGTCCAGCTTCTTACAATGAGGGCAATCGCAGAAACCTCGGCCGTCATTGGGTCCAATTGCGGTGATCGTGACGTCGGGATGGTCTCGGAATATCTTGCAGGTCTTTTCCACGCTCAAGCGGATGACGTCTTCATTGGTATTGCACAACTGGCTGGGTTGTCGCTTGCCGTTGACCAGTGCATAGTATTCCGGATGCTTGGCAAAGTACTCCTCGGTTGGGAAGTAGATCGCGGACGTGTGTCCCAAATATTGATATCGGATGCTTCCGCCCCAGGCCAGCGGAACTCGGGCCTCCGGCGAATTGGTCTTGTTTCTCAACGACCAGGTGGAATTGTGCATCTTGTAAATGAACGGATTTCTCAGTTCCAGGACAGGCGCAAACTTCCGAGAGACAAGACTGGCGGAGAACTTCTCCAGTTTCGGGGTATCGATCGAGTTTGGGGAATACCAACGGCACGCCAGGTCTTCTTCGAGCAGCGAATAGACTCCGTGCATGAGACCGCGGCCACTGCCGCCGTACAGGTACACATTGTTTCCGAGAACCTCGATGGCATAACCCTCCGCGGCAAGGTCGGCGTTCTTCCAGTTGCACGTGGACTGTTCCAGAAGGCGCGTGCGTCCGATGCTGATCAGCGGCCTGCCTTGGGCCGCCGGCGCATCCTCCGCGACAATCGGAAAATCGGCCCCGCTTATCAGCTTGAAATACTGCGCGATATCATGGGCCGCCTTGGTTTCTATTTGCTTGGCGTTCTTGGGGACGACCAGGGCGTAGGCCGCTTTGCCATGGTCCGCCAGGGCAAGCGGCGGCGAGGCTTTGCCCGCTGGCCGCAGCGAATTCGTCCATGTCGCCGGCATGTCCGTGCGATAGACGGCCGCCTCTCGGTCGACCGTGATGGTTCCGGCGGTGTCGAAACCGGCGTGGTTACCCTGTTTGTCTTCGATATACAAGAGCACGTTGCACGCGCCCTTCAAAACGTTCTTCTTGAATTTGAGCCGGTAGGCGACGGCAATGGTGTCGGCGGTCTTTTCCACGGTGGTATGTTCACAGTCGAGATAGCCCTGGTCGTTTTCCAGGATCTTGCCCGCCTCGCCCGGCTTCCCCGTGGCTTCCGTGGCGTTGTAAGAGCCATGCTTGACAATCGCCAGTTGATTGGTGGGCAGATGGTAGCCGAGATCGAACCCGCGCAAGCGATCGGCGTCCGCCGCGAGGATCACATACGTATTGGTTAGCAAACCGAAATCGCCGGCGTACTGGTATCGTGCGGTGACGGTATGCCAGGTATCGGTCGCCAACGGTTCAACCACGTCGATCGCCTGGCCGCCCACGCGGACATCCAGAGTTTTGGGAGTCGCCGCCAACAGGTGCCCCACGCAGAAAGCGGGCCATAGGCTAGCGAAGAGGCAACCACGGAACAGGGACTTCATCATAGGCTCCTCAATTCAGGTTTCAGCCGCGAAACACAGTTTCCCCCTCTTTTCTCCCAGTATCAATACGGCCGCCATGGATTGCCATAGCCGGAACGGCCATTTCATGTGCTTTTTGGCTGCATAAATCTCGCTCTGTCGGCATCGCAATGCCCTTCAGCAGGCAGTTCAAGAAGGGCCTTCGCCTGTCACCCACCGAATACCGCCAACACAAACTCCACGGGCCGTAGCGCGGCCGTCGGCCGGTCGATGACGGTCGCGGGAGCAGGCGCCTTCGGCGCCGGCTAGTAATTGGGCGTCGGCGGGCGGTATTGCTCGGGATCGATCGAGCGGAACCACCCGATCGTCTTTAGCAATCCCTCACGGAGCGGAACCGTGGGCTCCCAGTGGAGATGCTTCTTGGCCAGCGTGATGTCCGGTTGGCGCTGCGTCGGATCGTCGGTGGGCAAGGGACGAAAGACCAGCTTCGAGGACGAGCCGGTCAGCTCCAGCACCAACTTGGCCAATTCCAAGATCGTGAACTCGCCGGGGTTGCCGAGATTCACCGGCCCAATGAAGTTTTCCGGGCCGTTCATCATGCCGATCAGACCCTCGACGAGGTCGTCGCGGTAGCAGAAGGAACGGGTTTGCGATCCATCGCCAAAAATGGTGATGTCCCGGCCGGCCAACGCCTGGCAGATGAAATTCGAGATCACGCGGCCGTCGAAGGGGTGCATGCGCGGGCCGTAGGTGTTGAAAATCCGCACGATCCGCACGTTCACGCGGTTCTGGCGATAATAGTCCATGAACAGCGTCTCGGCCGCCCGCTTCCCCTCGTCGTAACACGCCCGGGGACCAATGCAATTGACCAGGCCGCGGTAGTTCTCCGGCTGCGGGTGGACCTCGGGATCGCCATAGACTTCGCTGGTCGACGCTTGCAGCACCTTCGCCCGGCACCGCTTGGCCATCCCCAAGACGTTGATTGCCCCCATGACCGAGGTCTTCATCGTCTTGATAGGGTTGTACTGGTAGTGGCCCGGGGCCGCGGGACACGCCAGGTTGTAGATCTCGTCGACCTCCAGATACATGGGCAAGATGATATCGTGGCGAATCAGCTCGAAATTGGGCCGATCGAGCAGGTGGGAGATGTTCGACTTCTGGCTCGTGAAAAAGTTGTCCAGGCAGACCACGTCGTGGCCGCGCTCGATCAATCGTTCACACAAGTAGGAGCCGAGGAAGCCGGCCCCCCCGGTGACCAGGATGCGTTTGACGTTCGGCATGTGCGGGCCCTGTCGCTCAGAAAACCGTGGTCGTTATGCCCCACTCGATCTCCGTTGGGGCGGCAGTTTCGCTCCGCTCGGGCGGCAGTTGCACTTTCCGTTGGGGCGGCAGTTGTACTGCCGGCCCTAGCGGGAAACAAGGGATGGCGTGCAACCGCATCTCAACGCAGTACAACCGCCCTCCTAAACGACGAATGGAACGTATTACGTCCCCCTCTATCATAGGTTTTTTCCGGGGGCATACGGTTTGTCAAACCAGTTCGTACAATCCGCTGCCGACGCTGCGGAGCTTACCCTGCCGGGCCAATTCCTCCCACACGGCCGGCGGGTACTGGTCGGGCGGCGTAATGGCCACGATCCCCGACTGGCGGCCGCTGCTCATCGGTCCCACGCCGATCCGCGACTGATCGTCGAGTTGCGTCAGTTTCAGTCGTTTCCGAAAGGCCTTCAGTGCCGCCTTGAGTTCCTGCGGGCTGGGGGCCGCCGGCTGTGGTGCATCCGCGGTGGACATGAAAAGCTCCTTGTGCAGTTGCCTTCAACATAACTAGGATTAGTCGTCCCAAGGCGATGGACGCGGACGGCAAGCCGGCCGTTCGATCGACGCGAATTTCTCCAGATCGCTCAGCTTAATCATGCAGCAATTGCCCCGCACCTTGAACGGGATACGGCCCTGATGGAGAAACTGACTTACCCGCTGCGGACTCAGACCGAGCCGAATCGCCGCTTGGCGTGATGTGAGATAGTCTGCCCACTCATTTCCCATACCCAACTTTATAGTACGAATGGGCTAGTGTCAATTTTCCTTGAATCCGGGAAATCCCGGGATAAAGTGTATCACTACCTGGCCCCCATCTCCCTTGACTTCCCCCCGGCGGCTGACCATAATCCAGGGCTGTTCCGCGTTTCGCCCAGCTTTCCTGCCCTGCCAAAGAGGATCCGATCATGTCGCGAATGGTTTCCCTGCTCGGACTGTTGTTGGTGTTGTGCGTGTTCGCTTGTACTGCGTGTGCCCGAACGCCCGAGATCACCGATCCGGCCGAGGCGGCCAAGGACCCGGACTTCAAAATCCAGGGTGAATACGTGGGCCAAGGGACCTGGGAGGGAAGCGAAAACGCCAAGGCCGGCGCCCAAGTCATCGCCTTGGGCAACGGCCAGTTCACCGTGGTCGTGACCAAAGGCGGCTTGCCGGGCACGGACTGGCGGCGCGGCGATCCGCGCGTTTCCCTGAGCGGCAAGCGGGAAGACGCCGCCACCACGCTCTCCGGCAACGACTTCTCCGGCAAGATCGAGGGCGAAACGATGACCGTCGCCAGCACCGACGGCAAGACCAAGCTGGAGTTGAAGCGGACCGTGCGCCACAGCCCCACCGAGCGGGCAAAGCCGGCCAAGGGCGCGGTGGTGCTCTTCGATGGCAAGACCGCCGAGAACTTCAAGCACGGCACGCTGCTGCCCGACGGAAACCTGTTATCGGAAGCCACCAGCAAGCAAGGCTTCGGCGATTACACGCTGCACGTGGAGTTCCGGCTCTCGTACATGCCGCTGGCCCGCGGCCAGGCCCGCAGCAATAGCGGCGTCTATCTGCACGACTGCTACGAGATTCAGGTGCTCGATTCGTTCGGGCTGGAGGGGGAGAACAACGAGTGCGGCGGGTTCTACCAGTTGCGGAAGCCGGACGTGAACATGTGCTTTCCACCCTTGCAGTGGCAGACGTACGACGTGCAGTTCACGGCACCGAAGTACGAGGACGAGAAAAAGGTGGCCGACGCCCGCGTCGAGGTGCGGCACAACGGCGTGCTGATTCATCCGGCGTTCGCGTTGGCGCACGCCACGCCCGGCCGGCAAGGCGAGGGGCCGGCCCCGCGTCCGCTGTATCTTCAGGGGCACGGCAACAAGGTGGAATTCCGCAACGTTTGGCTGCGAGAGAAGAAATAACCTCCATATGTCCAGTGGGTAATGCTTCAGGGTAGCACAGGCCGCGTCGGAGTGCCATGTCCGCCCCCGCGCTGCCGGGGGCCATGGCCGATTCGGCCAACCACCACGGGATGTGCGTAGCACGGCGGCCTCGGTATGCGGAGCGATGTTCACAGCCGAGGGCGGCTGTGCTACAAAAAACGCGGGCGCACACCGCAGGCCGGCAAGATCCCTGCTGGGAAGACGCCCGCTGGTCCGTCGGCGTGAGTTGGCCCGTTTCAGGCCGGTTTGACCGATACGGCCCGCGGTCCCTTGTCGCGTCCACGGGCGTCGGGACCGGTAGTGATCTCGTAGGTGACCGCTTGGCCTTCCTTGAGTTCGTCGAACTTGTTGTCGACCACCACGGTGTGGTGGAAAAAGATGTCCCCGCCGGCCGCCGAGATGAACCCGAAGCCGCGGTCCGCGACAAGTTTCTTAATGGTACCTTCCGGCATGACAAGCACTCCTCACGTAACGAACTTACACTTCGCACGCCCAATGGCGCAACTCGTCCGGTCGCTCGGCAAACGCGCGCGGCTTGCCGCCCGCTATTGGGCGGCCGGCTTCTTATCGGTCTTGGTAGCCGTCTTGCCGTCCGTCTTGGGCTGGTCCTTGCTCGCGTCCGCGTGGTTTTCCAGCCAGGTCTTGGCTTCCTGTTCGGTCTTGAAGGTTTTCTTGGCCAAGTTCACAATTTTGGTTTGGACCGGCTTTTCCGGGGCCTTGTCCGCTCCCTTGTCCTTGGTCTTGGCCGCTTCCTTCATGGCCGCCTTGTATTGCTTCATATCGTCCTTGTATTGTTTCGCTAGTTGCTTGCGAAGGTCGGCGAGGGCCGATTTGCTGATGACCTTCATCTCGTCGCCGACCTGGACCACGGAATAGGTCTCGGCCTTTGGCGTGGCGTTTTTGTCCCGCTTCCCGACGGCGCTGGCGGGCGTGCTCATCAGACACGCCACCAACAAACTCGCCGTCGCCGTTACGAACGCCGCTGGTTTCCACATCGAAAGGTCCTCCCCAAAAGAAGCAACAGGAATCCTCAATTAAGAACCGCCCACAAAACCGTTATCGTAGCACCACGATTTCCTCGCAACAAGGGACCAATAACCCCTTGGTGGTATTTGGCCGACCCAAGACGTCGGGCGAGCCGAGGGTTTAGGGCCACTCGTTTTGCTATTCCCTCGAGTTCTGAACCCTGAGAGTTTGCGAGAGAATGGAAATCACATGACCCTGGCCACAATTCCTGGGGGCGAAACCGCAAGCGGATCGCTACATCTTCTGGCGAATTCGGCGTCGTGTCGATTGTTTCACAAGCCCTGAACCCTATCACCGTGCCTCGCGCACCGTCTCATACAGGGCCACCAGGTTCTCGACGGGCACTCCCGCCTGAACGTTGTGTACGGTGTTGAACACGAAGCCCCCGCCGCGGCCGAAGATCTCGATCCGCTCCCGCACCTGACGGCGGATCTCGTCCGGCGTGCCGAAGGGGAGCGTCTTCTGCGTATCCACGCCGCCGCCCCAAAACGTGAGCCGTTGGCCAAACTTCTCTTTCAGCGTGCGCGGGTCCATGCCCGCGGCCGAACATTGCACGGGGTTGAGGATGTCGAAGCCCGCCTCGACGATGTCGGGCAAGAGCGCCATCACCGAGCCGCAACTGTGGATGAACGTCTTCCAGGGCGTATGCGAGTGGACCCAATCGTTCACCTGGCGGTGGAACGGCTGATAGAGCTTGCGGTAGGCGGCCGGACTGATAAAGGGCCCGCTCTGCGTGCCGAAATCCGTCCCGGTGATGAACACCACCGACACCCGATCGCCCACGGCACTGTAGATTTTCGCCAGATTCTTCAAGGCGATGTCGCACTGGCGGCGGAACAGCTCATAGACGTAGTCGAAACGGCTGAGCGTGCTCATGTACCACTCGGCAATGTCGCGGATGCCCTTGGGATTCTTGAGCCACGGAGCGGGCACCAGGGCGATGTCGCCGAAGGCCGTGCCGCCGAAATTGGCCAGGATCGCCCGATCGCTCTCGCGCCGCAGCCGGTCGGCCTCGCTGGTGAAGAATTGCAGGAGCTCGTCGGAAATGGGGCCGAACTCCTCCAGGTTGTCCTCGACCTTGAGCGTGGCGTCGTCGATCGGCTGCTGGCGCACGATCGTGTCGAAGTAGAAGCCGCCCTTGGGCATCCGCCCGCTGGGCGGCACGGAGCGATCGCCCTCGGGATACATGAGGATGTCGCCGTTGGGTTCCGGCTGGGTGTTGAAGCCGCCGGGCACGAGCACCGGCGTGCCGTCGAAGGTGGTCCACGGCTTCCAGTCGCCATATTGGAAGCCGAAGAACGATTTGGCGCCGGCCACGCCCACCACGTCCACCCCCAGGGCTTCCTGCAAGTCGGGAGCGATCTCGCCGAGCATCTGATAGGCTTCGGTCACTTTGACCGGCGTGCCGGGCGGATCGAGCTTGAGGGCCTGACGCAGCTTGTAGACGCTGCTGACGTGCATGCCGGTCACCGGACTGGCGCCCAGGTCCAGGGGCAGACGATCCGGCTGTTGATGGTTCAGTGCCGCTTCGACGCGTTGGCGGGAGTTCATGGCGGAAATCGTGGGTAGGGAAAGAAAAATAGCCGGCGCAGAGCGCCTGCCAAGGAGCAAACCAGCTCCGGCAAATATCATTTGATTCGCTTGTCCCCCGCTTGTCAATCGTCGGTCGGGGCCGTTAGCATGGAAGACACTCCTTGGGAGGCGCCGGGCGGTCGGCCGTGTTCCGCCCGGACAATTTCGCTTGCACGCCGACGAGAACCGCCGCATGTCCACCCCGCTACCGAAGTACCATTCGAGTCTTGCCTACGTTTATTTGCTGGCTTTCGTGGCGGCCTTGGGGGGACTGCTGTTCGGTTACGACACGGCAGTCATTTCCGGCGCCATCGGCTTCATGGAGGAACATTTCCACCTCGATGAAATCCAGAAGGGCTGGGTGGCCTCCTGCGCCCTGCTGGGCTGTATTTTGGGGGCGGCGGGGGCCGGCGTCCTGAGCGACGCCGTGGGCCGCAAGAAAGTCCTGCTCCTCTCCGCCGTGTTGTTTACCATCTCCGCCCTCGGTGCGGCGCTGCCCACCAGCGTCGCGCAGTTCGTGGTCGCGCGGATCCTGGGCGGGCTGGGCATCGGCATGGCGTCGATGGTCTCGCCGCTCTATATCGCCGAGGTGGCGCCGGCGCGGATCCGCGGCCGCATGGTCTCGCTCAACCAGTTGGCCATCGTCAGCGGCATGGTGGTGGTCTACTACGTCAATTCGCTGATCGCCAACCTGGGCGATAACGCCTGGAACGTGGCCTCGGGCTGGCGGTGGATGTTCGCTTCCGGTGCCCTGCCCGCGGCGATGTTCTTCCTCCTGCTCTTTCTCGTGCCCGAGAGCCCCCGCTGGCTTACCGAGCGCGGCCGCGAAGACGAGGCGCTAAGGGTGCTCGAGCGGGTGGGCGGCCGGGAAGAGGCCCTGGCCCAAATGCAGGAAATTCGCCAGGTCTTGGCCCAGGAGAGCGGCTCTCTCGCCCAGCTCTTCGCCCCCGGCCTACGGGTGCCCTTGGTCATCGCCTTGGCGCTGGCCGTGTTGCAACAGATCACCGGCATCAATGTGGTGCTCTATTATGCCCCCGAAATCTTCAAGACGGCCGGCGTGAAGGCCACCCAAGCTATTGGCGATACCGTCACCGTCGGCGTGGTGAACATGCTCTTTACGCTGGTGGCCATCTGGATGGTCGACAAGCTGGGGCGCAAGCCGCTGCTGCTGATCGGCACGGTCGGCATGGGTGTCTCGCTCGCGCTGTTGGGCGGGGCGTTTGCCGGCCAACACGTCCAGGGCCCCTGGGTGCTGCTCTGCGTCCTGGGCTACGTGGCCGCCTTTGCCATGGCCATGGGGCCCGTCGTGTGGGTCATCATGGCCGAAATTTTTCCCACGCAAATTCGCGGCCGGGCGATGTCCATCGCCACGGTCTGCCTGTGGGTGGCCTGCTACGGCGTTTCGCAAACCTTCCCCTGGATGCTCAAACACCTGCACGGTCCGGCGACCTTCTGGTTCTACGCCGGGATGTGCCTGTTGGCCGTGCTGTTCGTCGCCGGCTACGTCCCCGAAACCAAGGGCAAGACCCTGGAGGAGATCGAACGGAGCTGGCTCGGCCGTTAAACTGGGGGGCTCCCTTTTTGGTGGAATTCTCGGTACAATGAAGTTGTTCAGCCGCCGCAGCAACTCCCAGCGGAGGAATCTCCATGCGTCGCGCCACGCCGCCCAAAACACGTGGGGACAAGGTCCCCGACACCATTCCCTACTCGCTTTTGCTCGAGTTGGTCGTCACCGACCCCGAGATCATCACCGAGCTATGGGCGAAGCGGGAAGGACGCGAGCGAGACGAGTATGCCCTGGGGGCCCTTCGCCTGGGCATGCTGGCCTTGCGGCAGTTGCGCGGGCAAATCGATGTCACCGCCGCTCCTTTGCCGCGCCAAGACGAGCGGCTCGATGACGTGCCGCTGGCGTTGTCTCCAGCGCCGAGCTGCACGACCCACGACACGCTGGAAGACGGCGAGGAAGATTGTTTTGGCGTGGAGCCCATTGAAGAAGAGTTCGAGGCCGCGGTGGCAGTGGGTGACGATGTCGCCGCAGTGCCATCCTCGTATTGGCTCCGCCGGCGCCGCAGCCGAAGCCGGTTCCACTAAATAGTGTGTGTCGTGTAGCGGGGCCGCTTGCGGCCCGTGTAGTCGTTAGACCGCAAACATGGGCGGCAAGCCGCCCCGCTACACAATTCTAGAGTTGGCCGGGTACCAGTTTCACCAACCGCTGATTGCCCGCGTCGTAGACCACCGCCCGGCCGCCGCGGGCCGCGACCGTCGTGGGATGCGAGAGCGACGTCAGATCGTCGCCGGCACGATCGGTGATGCCGAAGGCTGCGATCGGCCCGCTCGGTTTCGATGCCCGATCAAACACCAGCACGCGATGGCGGAGCGAGTCGCTGACCCAGAGGCGATCGGTGTCGAAGGCAAGATGAATCTCGTCGCCGAAACGATCGGCCGCGTCGGCGCCCCACGAGTGCCAGCGCCCGGTTTCCTGCCAATCGTCGCCCTGGCGGGAAAAGACGATGACGTGGCCGTCGGCGGCCGCCACGAGCGTGTCGGCGTCTTGCAGGGCGAGCGCGGTCCAGCGGGCGGCCGGCTCGGTGACGCGGAGGGCCACTGCTCCGGCCTCGGCGGCAAATTTGCCTTCGTTGCCGATGAAAAATGTTCGCGTCCGGCCGGCCGCATCGATGACCAGCAGGGTGAGCCGGTTGCGGCTGCGATAAACGGCTGCGCCGCATGGATCGGCGGCCAGCGGCTCCGCCTTGTCGACGAATTGGCGAGTGGCCTCGCGATCCAACGGCCCATAGAGAAGCCCCAATTTCCCCGGCATTCGAAACGGGGCCACCATCGTGTCGGTGTCGAGCATCGCGACGGCGCCGAGGCCGGGCACGGGCGGGACGCCGTGGATGAGCGGCGCGTCGGGGCGATCGTCCCAACGCCACACGCCGCTCGTGCACCAGATGTTTCCCTGCCGATCGAGCCCCAGCCCGCCGCAGATTGGCAAGGCCCCGATGCGGCGGATGATATCGAATTGCTGCTTTTGCGGCTGCCAGGCGAACAAATGCAGAATGCCATGCGAGCCGCAGACGGCCGTGAGCCGCTCGCGGACGCCAGCCAGGCCGCAGGGAGACTCGATGTCCGGGTTTTCGTCGAGGTGTCCGATGAAGGACCCGGAGCCACCGCCGAGGACCACGCCCGGATCGGCCTCCATCGCCTCGTTGAATCGCCGCAACGTCCCGTGCGACATGCTGGTGAACCAGTGGTCGCCGAGGTGCTGGAGCTGGCTGCCGTTCCAGTCGCGAGGCCAGCCGGCCGTGGTGACCTCGCTGCCGCGGACGAACTTATGGAGGCGTCCACCGGCGACGACGCAGACGGTGCCGGCCGGCCCCGCCTCCAGCCATTGGACCGGGCGGTCCATCGTCACCAGCGACCGCTGGGCTCCGCTGTGAACGACGACCCAAAACACATGGTTCAGATCGGCGGCCAGCAGGGAGTCGCCTTCGGCGCTAAACGAAATGCGGGTAGCTTTGACCGCGAGCGGCGTGGTTTTTTGGCCCGCCGCGGCCGTCACGGGGAGTGTCCACAGCCGCTCGTTCAACTGCATGACGAGCAGGTCGCCCAGCAGGGCGAGGCGGTCGCCGCCGTGCGTGCTGGTGGGGATGGTGAACTGGGCCAGCAGCCGCCCATCGACGGCGTAACGATTAAGTTGACCGTCGCCCGCCCGGCTCCACAGCGTGCCGAAGCGGTCGCAGGCCACGCCCATGCCGACGATCCGTTTCAGATCGGTCTTCGTCGCGAAACGGACGAGCGTGGTCCCTTGTTCGCCCGAGTTGCCCAGCACGCCGTGAAAGTGCAAGGCGGCAGGCGGAGCGGCTTGGGCGGCCAGACCGCCGAGAAACAGGGCCGCCAGCAGTACGGCCAAGAGATGTCGCATTATCGGCCCTCCTCGAAACGCAGCGTGCCCCACAGTCTGGGGTTGATCATGATTTCACCGGGCACGTCGCTCGTGAGTCCCGTGGCCTGGTTCGACCAATACGATCGCAACAGATCGATCGAGCCGGCCTCGTCGCCATAGATGACGCCAAAATCTCCCTTGAGAGTCGCGCTGCCTTGGCGGGGCAGGCCCAGGTCGGCCAGCGGAATGGCCGCCGTGAGCACGTAGGCCCCCGGCTGGCGGCGGACTTCGATGCGGGCCGAATCGAGTTGCACCACCCGGTCGACCCGCTCGGTTCGCCAGGGGCTGCTGAAGGCGACCGGCCGCGCGGCTCCCCGCTCGCGATAACTGTAGAGCACCGCGAGCGGCTTGCCGCGATAGGGGGCAATCAGCAGGCGGCGGTCGCCCGCCACCGGCGTCGAACGATCGGCCCGGGCGGCCGGATCGGTAGAGAACTCGAAGTTGACACTGTCGCCCGTCTTGAATAGTAGCGTCCAATCGGTGCCGTGATTCACCAGCGGCGAAGGGTCCTTGACGCGGTAGGCCAGGTGCAGGCGGTCGCCGCGACGGAGGATTTTCACCTGGGCATAAGGGTACGAGCGGGCGGGGTTGCCCCACGTGGCGGCCCAGCCGCCCGGCCATTGTTCCGGATCGGCGGCCAGGCTCTTTTCGGCCGGCATCTGGGGCACTGTGATCGCGCGCGAAGGCTGGCCGGCGGCGATGTGCCGCTCCAACTTTCGCTGGGCGGCCGCCGTCTGGGCGAGCGAAACCTGGAAGGAGCCCGCACCGCGGCGGACCCGATCGAGCCCGTCGATGCGGAAAACGCGGTAATCGGTGTGGCCGCTTTGCAGATAATAGTGCCCGTCGGCCCCATTGCGGCCGAAGCAACCGCCAAAACACTCGCCGCCGATCAGGTACGCGTCGGCCTGCTGCGTAACGCGGACGTCCTTGAACATTTCGTCCAGGTACAGGCCGTCGGTGGTGATGACAAAGAAGCGGCCATGGTTGCCGTTCACCACGGTCACGTCGCCCTGAGAGTCGAGCTTGGCCGTGCCGAGGAAGTAAAGCGCGCCTTGCATCACGCCGGTCTCCGGCAGCGGCGAAGCGTGCGAGCCGTGCACGCCGATCCAGGGGTTGGGGAGCGTCCACAACAGTCGGCCGTCGGCGTCGAACGCCCGCATGGGCGAGGCATTGACCAGCAGGCGCCCGGAACCATCCTGGGCCGTCGCCTGAACGTCGTACACCGGCGGGGCATTGGTATCGCTCGCCGGCCGCAGCGGCTTGGCCGCTTCCAAGCATTCGGCTAAGCAATAGTCCGGTGCCCCGGAGGGCAAGAAGCCCTGGGGAGCGAGGGTTCCCACGAAATATTGCTTCTTCTGCTGTCCCTTGGCCAGCAAGAATCGCATTTTGAGCGCGGCATTGCCCGATCCCCAGCCGCCGCTGATCGCATAGCCCGGCTCGCTCGTTTCGATCTCCTCCGGCTGGACGAGCCCGTCGCCGTTCTTGTCGACCCACAGCACGAGACCCAGGCCGCGGAGCGACTCCTCGGGCAAGCTGACGAAATCGTGGAACTGGCCGACCTTGTCCTGAAGGCCCGGCACGCTCATGAGCTTGAGCGCCTCGGCGATGGTCCGCGGCAGTTTCCAGCGGGCGATGTTGGCCAGATCGTGCGGCGTGCCGCAGACGGCCCACAGCTTCAAGCGGCCATCGGCGAGCAGTTCGTAAACCGACAGATAACAGCGCTGCCCAATGACGAACGTGCGGCCGTCCTGATGGAAAAAGTTGTAAAGATTGCTGGGCAATTCGCCGTCAATCTGATTGGGCCGCGTGCGATGGTAAAGCGTGGCGACGGGCTTGGCCGTGGCGGCCGTGAAATCGACCTTCCACAGGGCGCCGCTGCCGATCCAGCGGCTGGCATCCTGCTGGTCGAAGCCGGCGCCCGGCGCGCCGTAGCGGGCGGGGCCCAAAAACTCGCGGCGGAACTTCCCGTTGGCGGCGTCCCACACGCTGATCCGCCGCGGCATCGGGTCGGTCTCGGTCACCCAAAGCTGCCCCGTCGAATCGACCGCAATTCCGTGCGGCTGATACATGCCGGCCGGGTCCCAAGGGCCGGCCAAGGGGCGGCCGCCGGGCCGGCCGATCTGGCGCAGCAGCGCTCCGCTGGCGGAAAACACCTTCACGTTCTGGTCGACGCCGTTGTCGCTCACGAAAATCTCACCCGCGGCATTCACGGCCAGCCCCGTGGCCACGCGGGCCGTCTTGGCCGCCGAGAAAAAGTCGTCCGTCCCCGGCGGAAAGGGCATGGCGGCGCTCAGCGCGGGCCGAAAGAGCCGCTCGGCGTTGCCCGTGCTCGGGTCCAGCCGCACGAGGGCGTCGCCGCTAAAGGTGATGAGCGATTGGCCATCGACGGCCAACATGCCGGGCCGGTCGAGCTTCAGATCGGAAAGCGTTCGGCCGCTCTGCGGATCGACGACCAGGATGCGATTCTCCTGCCGCAGCGAAACGTAGAGCTTCCCGCCGAGCATGGCGGCGCCGCCCAGATTGTCGGGCAACGGCACGCGGCGTTTGTTACCGGAACCCTGGGTGCGGTTCTCGGCCAGCACGACTTCCAGGTTCGCGGGCTTCGGGTAGGGGACCAGTTGGCCCTTCAGGTCCCAGCGGAGCAGGCTGGTGGGCCGCGTGCATTCCCAGCGGCCGTCCGGCAGGTCTTTCATGGGGGCGTAACCGGAATGGCCCTCGGTCAGGGCGTAAAAATACTTCTCGTCGGCGGCGAGGAAAATCGTCCCCCAGCCGATGCTGGCCGGCAGATTCACCCCGGCCGTTTTCACTCCCCGCGGATCGACCTGCATGATGGTGTGCCCCGATTCGGCCAGAGGGGCGGCCAGATAGACGCGATCGCCGAAGGAGGCCGCGGCGATCGGGTCGCCGTGGTCGGAGAGCCAGATGCAGCCCGGCGTGCCGTCGCGCCAGGGCGGACGGCCGTTATTGTAAAAAGAGAACAGGTAATGCGGGGTGATGCCCGGATGAGAAGCCGACCGCCAGCCGTATTGGCCCGGCGGCACCACGCGGCCGTCATCGTCCAGCCCGTCCCATTCGACCTGCAGGCGGCCGCGCGTGGCAGGCTGGCCGGAAACGAGGTTACGGACGCGGCGTCCCCGGGCGTCTTCGATCACCACGGTGTACTTGCCGTCGACGGGCTGATCGATCGCGAAGGCGATGCGCTGTTTGCGCTCGGCGCGTTGGGCGTTGTATTCGGCCAGGCTCAAGGGGAGCCAATCGGCCGGATTGGTCGGCAACGCCTGGTGCGGCGCGCGGCTGTCGGCCGTGCGGAAGCGCTCGCGCTGGACGTCGGCGCCCCCGGGCCCGCCTGGCCAACGCACGGCGAAGGCCAGTCGCAGCCGATCCCAGTCGGCCTGGGTGTCGACCAATCGCGGGGCCGGAATGTGCCATACGTAGCGAACGGCGTTTTCATGTCGGAAGGTTTTGGCGGCCGTGCTTTGGAGGATGAGCGAGCGACGGGCCGCCACGCCCAGCTCGACCAGCGGCAAGGCCGCCCGCGGCACGATGGCGGCGGCCTCGACGGCGACCGTCAGTTCTGCGCCCTGCTGGGCCAAGGCATAGCCGACCGGTGGCGAGAGCGGCCCCGCCACCGGCGTGAATTCGGCCGCGTCGGGCTGTATCGCCTGCCGAGCATCCGCGGCACGGGCCGGAACGGGCCCCATGGCCAAGGCCACAAAAAAAGCTCCCAGGGTGAAGATGATCGCTTGTGCCGTACGGGTCGATCGCGGATGGCTGTTCATGGTGAGCTGGGCGGAATTCCCCAGGCGGATTGCAAAGTGGGAACGGGGCGGAAATCGGGCCGATCGCGGTACATGAGATTCCGCCGGCCAAAATAGCTGCCGTAATACGGGGCGTTGGCATCGACCCAGGTGGCCAGGCGAATGAAATCCTCGCGCGGCAGCCGCACGTCGTAGTGGCCCTTGCGAAGGACCGAGATCAGCTTGCTCTGGTGCGAGCCGAAGGTGTACGGCGGCGTTGCCGGGCCGTAGCCCATGCCGTCGAAGCCCTTCGGCTTCGGGCCGATGAACTCCTGAATGTAACCGACGAGGTCTTTGTGGATGATGTTTTCGTAGGAGCGGCAGAACAGGTTGGTCAGCTCGCCGCCCAGATCGAGATGCCCCTCGGCCTTCTTCGCATTGTGGCACGACACGCAATAGCGGTCAAAGATCGGCTGCACGTCGGTGGCATAATGGACGGGGCGAGGGACCGTCTCGCCGGGCTGCGGTTGGAGCGCCGCCGGGGGGAAATCGAGGCACAACGGCCGGCGATTCGTAGGGGCCAGGTTGCGATGCTCGTGGCAGCCGATGCACGAACGCCGCTCGCCCGGCTGAAAGTTCACGAAGGTCCGCATCCGCTGGATTTCCAGGAAATCGCCGTCCAGCGCCTGTAGAAAAATGTTGCGACGCGCCGGCACGGTGAAGCAGGCCGAGCCGTCCCGATTCACCGGCACGATCCCGTGCTCGACCTTGACGCTGAGGTGGGTGTAAAGGCTGATGGCCACCATCTGGCCGGGCGAACTGTCGTTCGGGCAGCATCCGCAGTACGCCGACCAGGGCCGCGGCACTTGCTCCATGACGCGGAGATATTTTACGGCGCCCGGCGCCACGCCATCGAGGCCCTGATACACGTCGGAAACCACGACCGTGGCCCGTTCGGCGTTCTGACCGTCGGCCGGCGCGTCGTCGGGGATGGCCGGCGGCGCCGGCCGCGGTTCGAACACCCGGGCCTGGAAGCAGGAGATGTCCGGATCGGCGTAGATCGGCACGCGGTTGCCGAAAACATCGAGCAGATAGAGGCCGAAACCGGCCGGATCGTTCCAGAGCTTGTCCGGATTGCAGGAAACGAGGAAGAACTTGCCGGCCAGCCCGGCGTGGGCCGCATCGGCCAGCGGCGACGGATCGCAGTACCACGGCCCATAGACGTCGATCAGCCAGCGGCCGTTGCGAAGCTGCCGCAGGCCCCAGTTGCCTTTGGGCAGCGAGCCCGGCGTCAGGGCGGTCATGGCCTCGGGGGATTGCTTGCCCTTGTGCCGGTCGACGAGCAGGATGGCGCCCACGTTGCCCGGACTATGGCCGGAGCCGAGACAGACGATCAGGTCGTTGCGGCCGGGGACCTGCCGGGCCTGGTTCAACACGGCCGGCATGCCGTTATTGGCACCGTAGACCGCCTCCGAGCGAGAGCCGTCGGGGCACATGCTCCATAGCGACTGCACCGCGCCCGCCCCCTTGTCCACGTATTCCCAACGGTTGTACAAGATTCGGCCGTCGTTCATCAGCGTCGGGCAGAACTCGCTCAGCGCGCCCTGGGAGAGCGGGCGGCGCCGCGAGCCGTCGGCATCGATGCGAAAGAGATTGGTCGCCGTGAGCGAGTGGCCGCCGCAGAGCACGCCGTGTTCACCCCGCGTCGAAGTAAACACGATCCGCCCGTCGGGCAGATAGCAGGGGTGCATGTCGTCGGTCCAGTGCCCATAGCAGCCGGGGTCTTTTTGCAAGTCGTCCGGCGAGAATTCGGAATAGGCGGCAATCCGCTTCGACTCGTCGGCGGGCGGGAAGGTCAGTTGCCGCAGGCCGGCGCCATCGACGCCGATTTCGTAAATACGAAAGCCCTCGGGCTTGCGCGGTTTGTAGTCGAAAACGATCCGCTTGGCATCGAAGGAGAGGTCGTAGCGATCGAAAATGCCCGCCTTGAGTTGCGGGGTGATTTCCCGCACCGTGCCGTCGGCCAACGACAGCAGGCAAAGATTGCCGCCGAAGCGGCGGAGTCCGGCGATGAACTCATCGTAGTAATGGTTCGAGTCGTAGGTATGGCGCTTGACGAACAGCAGCTTTTTGCTTCGTAGCAGCGGGTTTTCCTCGACCAGGGCGACGCGCTGAAGCTGGCGAACCTCGCCGAGCAGCCGCTTGGCCGGCTCGGTGGCCGGGTCCAAACCCGCGGCGGCCTGGCGGCAAAGCTGCCCGCGCAGGTCGGCCGCGCGGGCCAATAGCGCGACGCCGTGATATTGTTCGGCATACGCCGTGTGCAGTTCCTTGACGGCTGCCTGGAGCGCATCGACGTCGTGTAGGGCTCCGCGCAGCTCGGCCGCCGTAACGCACAGATCGAGCCAGCGGGGGTCCGATGACGAGGTCTGGGCGGCGGCCAGTTTGTCGGCCGAGCCGCGAATCGTTGCGCCGTCGGGCCCGAGTTCCTCGACCGCAGTCGCCAGGAATTGCCGCCCCAGCCGCGGGGCGGCGGCTTCGGCAAACCAGCCACCGGCCGTATCGAACCACTGGTACGGGATAGACGCGAGCAAGCGATTTTCGGCGGGGGGAAAATCGTTCTCGATCATCGACCACAAGGCGGGCAGCGGATCGGGGACCAGCCGGACGGCATTGAACCACGCCCGCTGTGAACCCTTGCCGAGCGCCACGAGCAGACGGTTCTCGCCACGCACGAGCGGCACGTCGATCAGCACGGCATCGTGCCAGCCGCGGCGCTTCGCCACGGGCACGCGGCCGTAGCCGGCCATGCGGTCGCAGAGTGGCAGCCGACGGCCGTTCACCCACACCAGGGCATCGGTAGGCCGAACGCCGGCTTGCGACGGGGGCGGCCGATAGGCAAAGCCGCCGAACCCCTCGTGCCGACTCAGTTCGATGGTGAGCTCGACCGGTTTGTCGGCGATGATGGTCGCGTAGAGAAAGTCGGGAGGCGGAGTAGCGAGGATCGGCTGTTTCGAGTCGTCGGCGGGACATGCTCGCCACGCCGGTTGCGGCGGCTTGCTCGGGGCACCTTTTTCGATGCCGTCTTGCGTGATGCGTTCCCCGTCGAGCCGTTGGCCGCTTTCGATCGCAGCCGAATGCCACCCGCCGACGTGGACGGCGCTCCACGCGTCGCGCTGACTAGCCTGCCACGCTTGGAAGCGTGCCCGCGTGGCCGCCATGGTTTGCTGGAGTGAGTCGTGCTTGGCGTAGAGTTCGGCTTGCCCACAAGCGGCCTCCGCCGCCAGCGAGAGACCGACGACGGCCAGCGTCCGCAGTAGTTGCATTGGTAGCGCGGTGCAAGGGGGACAGTCCCATTTTCGCGGCGGCCAAGCCGATTCACGCCGCAACGTTCGCCACGCCGCGAAAATCGGGACAGTCCCCGGTGTGCGTTGCGTTGACATGCGGGTACTCCTTTTCCTGTGGCGCTTATTCCAGGGAGGGACGGACGATCTCGCCCCGCAATTGCGCCTGCTGACTTTCCTTTTCATAAACCCCGTAGAACAGGGAGCAGGAATCCAGCCATACGGTCAGCCGGTGCATCTCCGCCGGGCTGAGTTTCACGCCGTAATGCCCACCCAGCAGCAGCGGATAGAGCTTGCACGCCCGGGCGCCAAACTCGCCGGGAGTGGTCCGGTACGCCTGCGGATCGGTCAGGGCGCTGGGACCGTTGTTGTAAAAGAATCCGTACTTCGGCGCGAGGCTCAAGTACGACGCATAATAGGTGGCCGGCTGCCAGCCCGCAAACACCACCGGCGCTCTTCCCAAGGAGGGCGCCTTGCCGGCCTTCTCCTGATGGCAGCAGACGCAGTGCTGGTCCAGCACCGGCTGCACCAATCGCGGATAACTGAAGGGATTGGTGCCGTCCACGTCGGGCCGCAGTCGCGAGGGGGCGCGCTGCAGGGCCAGCAACGGCAGACTGGCCAGCGGGGTTTTGCCCCGCGGCTCGTGGCAACCTTGGCAGGCGGCGTGTTCGCCCGGCTGGAATTGCGTGGCCGAACGCATCGAAGTCACCGCCAAGCCCTTCTCGTCCAAGGCCTGAAAGAAAACCTCGCGCCGGGCCGGCGCCACGAAATGCGCGCTGCCGTCTTTCTCCACCGGCACGGTCCCCAACACGGCACGGGCGAGGTTGACCGAAACCGTGTTGGGAATTGGCACCCCCGTGTGCGCCGTGGCGTGCGAAGGAATCGTCTGCGGAAGGGCCTCGAAAACCCGCAGCGACGCGATCTTCGTTCCGGCGGGCCATCGTCCCGAGCTCCGATACACGTTGGCCACCGTCACCGTGGCTTCGGCGGGCCGATCGGCCGCCAGACGCTCGGACATTTCGGGCACGACGGGGGGCGTGGGCCGCGGAACCAAGGGGATCGGATGATGGCAGCCGATCTCCGCATCGCGGTAGATCAACTCCTTGTTGCCGAAACTGTCGACCAGGTAAAGCCCGTAGCAACCCTTGGGATTGGGCTTGCGCGGAAAGGCCTTGGCGGGATAGCCGGCGGCCGGATCGCCGGGCCCGCCCAGGCCGGCGGGATTTGCCGCGGCCACCTGCACCGGATCGTAGGAACAGAGGTAGTAATTCTCGCTGAGCGGCCATGCCCCGCCGTAGGACTCGGTGCCCTGCTGGGTTTCCGGAAATCCCACGTCGGGCGTCAGCCGCTTTACGGGCGCCATCTTGTCGTCGTCGGGGATCCGCGGATCGATGATCAGCAGCGAGCCGAACGCCTGGCCGTGATGGGGCGCCGCCGTAGCCACGAAGCGGTGCGATCCGGGGATGGCGCGGGCGTCAAGTTCCATGTTGGCCCGCATGCTAAAGAACGAAAAATTGCCGTGCACGGCCCGCGGATCGCGGCCGTCCGGCGTCATGATCCACGGATGGTGGGCGATATTGGCGTTGCGATCCACGTAGTCCCAGCGGGTGTAGAGGATCGTACCGTCGTGCGTGACGCTGGGAGCCCATTCGTTCGTCTCGTGAAAACTCAAGCAGCGGATGTCGCTGCCGTCGGCGGCCATGTCGTGTACGGTGTACGTGGGGCAGGCCCGGCCGCAGCGCAGGTATCCGCCGCGCCGCTCGCTGATGAAGGCGATCCGCCCGCTGGGCATCCAGCACGGTTGGAAATCGTTCCACGTCCCGTCGGTCAGTTGCCGCAGATTCTTGCCGTCCGCCCCCACTTGGAAGAGGTGATAACACCGCTGCGTGTCCCAATGGCCTTTCGTCGGGTCGGTGTGTTGCAGGTGTTTTCGGCCGCCCTGGCATTCGACATAGGCAAAGACCACGGTTTTTCCATCATAGGAGAGCGCGGGAGAGAGAAAGGATCCTCCCTCGGTTTCTTCGCCATAAAGATCGTTGTGGCCAGTCTCGGGCGTCAGGTTCCAACTCCGCCTTGGCCCGCCCGTCAGTTTTTGCCCTTGCAGCCGGCCGCTGCCCACCACGGTCTCGGCCAAAAGGTCGCGAAGTTTCGCTTGCGGGCCAAACGCATCGGAGAGAATGAACAGGCCGCCGCCCGGACGCTGACTGATTCCGTAATACTGATCGCACATGTGATTGATGGCGCTCCGCTGCCGCTTGACGAAAAGCAGGTCCTTGAACGCGAGCAGCGGGTTCGACAGTGTGATGCGCCGGCGCACGTGGCAAACCTTGTCGAAAAGGCCGCGCCGGGCGGCCCGGTCCTTGACGGCGGTCCGATCCGCCTCGGCGCGAAGGCCGGCCAGTTCGGCGGCTGCCGCGCGCAGGTCCGCGGCTTTTGGCATTCGCCGAATGTCGGCCAGCAGCGCTTCGGTCCGCCGGAGCATGACATCGAGCGGGTCGCGGTCCGCGTCGTGGATCAACGCTTCGGGACGGAACGTTTCCGGGGCCACCCGCTGGAACGTCGCGCGGTGCGCCAGGTCGTCGAGCAGGATCGCGTATTGGCGGTCTTCCTCGCCGTCGGGATACCGGCTTCCCGAAGGCGGAGGGCCAAGCCAAGGGGAGGAATCGGCCCGCGCGGCGGCAGGCAGTAACAGGGCAGCCAGAACGGCAATCCGGGGCAGCGCGACCTGTCGCATCATGATAACCTCCTTGAGGAAGGAATACTCAAAGTGACAACACGAACTCCACCAGATCGTCGATTTCCTTGTCGTTCAGCGTTCTCTCGGTCCCCTTCAGGCCGTGCTTGCCGCGGACCAGCAACTCCTTGATCGTCAGGTACTGGCCGTCGTGCATGTAGGGGGCGGTCCGCCACGCCTCGACCAGCCGTGGCGTATTGAATTGATCGGTCGGTTTGTCGTAGCGGCCCGCGCTCCCCACGTCATGCAAGCTATTGTCGCTGTAGTACGGCTCGGGATGGCACCGGGCGCAACCTACCTGCGGACTGAAAAAAATCTTCTTGCCGCGGCGGGCCGCCGCGCTCAAATGGCCGTCGATCAGCCGCGGGCTGGGAACCGCGCAGAGCGATTTCAGGTATTCCTCGATCGCCTTGGCATCTTCCTCGGGGCAAACGCCGAACAGGATGTGGTTGATGCCGGAACGCACGGCCGCCGCCGCCGACTCCCGCACGCCGAGCCACATCGTCGGCCCGCCTTGGTGGACCAGCAGCATGCTGCGGGTGTTTTTGGGATTGCCCAGGCCATCGTTCATCAAGTCCCAGTTCAATCCGTCCACCCGGGCGTCGGGATGGCAACTGGCACAGGACTGCCAATGCTGGAAACAGAGGTCGGCATCGTGGAAGAGCCGCTCGCCGCGCCGCTGGGGCGTCAGCGCCGGCGCGGGACCGAGCGCGATCTGGCCGACGGGCTGCGGCGTCTGCGGATTCAAGTCGACCACGGCGAGCGTGTCGCCAAAATATTCGGCCACGTAGAGCGTCGAACCGACGGCCACGAGACCGCGCGGGCCGTTGCCCTTGAGCTTGATCCGCCGCCGCAAACCGACCAGGAAGCTGAGATCGTTGGGCACGCTGGCGGCCGTCGCGTCGAAAACGCCGTACCCTTTCCCCACCGGCCCTTCTCCGGCTTGCGGGAGAGGGGAGACGCGAGTCGCGGCAAGCTTTGTCAATTTGTCGAGCAGCCCCACGGCGTCGATCAGGCTCACCCCGTGCGTGCCGGCATGGCTGACGCAGATCGTACAGCCGTCGGCGGTTGTGGTCACGCCCCAGGGATTGGCTGCCCCCAACTCGACGTCATCGAGCAGAACCGTGTTCAGCAGCCGCCTGGCCCGTGCGTCGATGATGCTTATGGCGTTGGTATTCATCCAACCGCGTTCCAGTTGCATGGCCGGCAACTGGTAGTGCGCCAGGAGGTGTACGGCATAGACGTACCTACCGTCCGGTGAAACGCAGACGCCCCGCACGCTGGAGCTGCCGTTGGGGAGGCGGATCGTCAGCGTCCGGTTGCTCGCCGTGTCGATCGCCGTGACCGCGGCCGCCACGTCGTACGACGTCGAGCGATCGAGCGGCAGATGGTTGGCCACGAAGACCGACTTTCCGTCGGGAGTGACCACGGCCGCAATCGGTTCGCGGATGGCCGGCACGCGGGCAATTTCCCGGCCGGCAGCCAAGTCGATCACCGAGACGTCGTTCTGGAAGCGGTTGCAGACGTAGAGCCGTTTGCCGTCGGGCGAAATCGCCGGGCCGACGGCCGTATGCCCGGCAACGATGGAGCCGAGCAGCTTTCCCGAGCCGGTTTCGATCACCGCGATCGTGCTCCGGGGCGCGGCACAGGTGACGTAGAGCTTGGCGCCGTCGGGGCTCAGCACCGCAGCGGTCGGCTCGGCCGGCAGGGGAATCGAGCGCATGATTTTGCGGCTTCCCGTGTCCACGACCATGATTTGCCGAGCATCGGCATTGCAGACGAACAGTGTCCTTCCGTCTTTCGAGGCGACGATGGCCGTGGGGCCGAGATAAGGCGCGGCCGCGGCGGAGGCGGCAGCGAGCATGCTGCTGGAGATGCACAGGCACCAAATGGTCCACAGACGGCCGGATCGCGGGCACGGTGACGACATGAGTGGCTCTTTTTTTGGTGGGGGCAGTACGTCTTATCGTACCACAAGCGGATCGAACTTTCCGCCCAGCAGCGCGTACCAGTCGTGCAGGCCGGAAAGCTCTCGTTTCAAACGGAGGGAAGGGGCAGGAAACTTTACGGGGCGGGGCGCCACCAGGGCGGCCAGTTGTTTCACGTCAAAACGTTCGAGCAGGCCGAAGCAAAACAACTCCGGGGCTTTTTCGTAGTGCCAGTTCGACTCGATGCTTTCTTTGAGACTCCCGAGGGAGCCGTGCAGTTCGAGCTCGCCGATCGACCGCTCTTCGATGGTGGCCGCCACCAGCGCTGCCAGGCTCGATCGGACGCCTGCGGAGACCAGCACCACGGGGGCATGATACTGCTGGTGGGCCCAACGGGCAATGGCCGCGATCTGGCTGGCCTGGATGCCCAAGGGCCGCTCGCCCACGGCTCCCACCAGCAACGGGAACAGATATCGGTGCGACGGTTGCGCGAGGGCCGATTCGCCGAAGCCCAGCGGATCGACGGCCAAGACGCGATCACCGCCGGCCAGAAGCCTCGCGGTTTCCGCCGCGGCCGACGCGCGGCCGGCGTCGGCCAGGAGGACGGCCGTTCGCTGGGGATTACCGCGGACCAACTCGACGGCCGGCACGGTCCATGCACCGTCGAGGAAGAAGCGGCGGAAGGTGGCCTTCACCGCCCTCACCCCCGGCCCCTCTCCCGCAAGCGGGAGAGGGGAGACTCGAACTTCGACGGCGTGGAGCGAATAATCCCGGGCCCGGACCAGCTTGCGCAGCTCGCCGCGGCGCGTCTGCCGCCACGTTTTGGCTTCGGCCGCATTGGAAGGGAGCGCCGCGCCGCGCGGCAGGTCCTTGGCCAACGTCCGGGCCAGGGTGTTGAAGTCCTCGTTCTTTTTCAGCGGCACATCGAGTTCCGCAGGGCTCTTGACCTCTTTGTCCGAAGGGATTTCCTTGGGGTTGAACCGCTTGTCGCCCGGATAGAAGAAGTCGCCCAGCATCTGATAGAACGCCTGGCGATTGTCGCGTTCGAAATTGTGCGTGCCGGGGTCGTCGTTGACGTGATGCCGCAGTGCGTTCTCTTTGCCATAAAGCCGGAAAATCGGGCCGGCGGCTTCGATGAGCGGCCGGAGCGCATGGTCCGGCCGAAAACAACAGTCGTCTTTCGCATTGAACGTGAGCAGCGTGGGCCGCGGGGCCCGCATCGCCGTCAGGTGGGCGTAGTCGAGCACCGTGGCCAGATCGCAGGGCGTCTGCTCGGAATCGCCCAGATCGCTCAGGTGATACGCCCGGGTGCGAAAGCTGGAATAGCCGGCCACGGGATTGGCCAGCGTCACGCGGGGATCGAGGGAACTGATGAAAATCGTCTGCCAGCCGCCGCCGGAAAGTCCGGCGACCGCGACCCGCTGGGGATCGGCATGGTCGAGGCTCAAGAGCACGTCCAGGCCGCGCTCCATGGCCAGATAAAAGGGCGCCAGGCCGCTGGTGCCGCACAGGTCGAGCTGGTTCATGCAGCCGTGCTGATAACCGGGAGTGTCGAGCTGGCCCATGCCGAGCCACTCGACGTTCAGCGCCAACATGCCGCGCTTGGCCTCGTTGATCGAGCGAATCTGCTTGTAAGGGACGGCCTTGCCCGGCGGGCCCACGTGGCCGTTGACGTTCATCACGACGGGCACGTGGCCGGCGAGCGTTTCCGGCTCGTACAACAGCGCCGGGATCATGAGCCCCGGCAGGGCCTGGTAGCGGAGCTTCTTGATGCGATAGCCGGGCCCGCCCGGGATGGTTTCCAGCCACTCGACGCGTTGCGGCGTGCGGCGCCACGCGGCGGCCTGTCCGCGGAAGACGACCCCGTCGAGCACTTGCTGCCGCAGCCGGACCACGGCGGCTTCCCACTCGGCGGCCGACTTATAGGATTCCAGCCGCGGCACCCGTCGCTCGCAGAAGCGCTGGATTTCCGCCAGCGGCAAGACGTGGCCGACGATCTCGTGGCGGAGCAGGGCGGCGACGTCGCGCTCCTCCGGCTGCTTTTCCGCCGCGGAGAGCGTTGCCACGCACAAAACGGTGCCGATCCACGGAAGCGCTTGCATGGGGCCACCTCGTTTGTTGTGACCCCAGTATAGCAGCCGGCGGGTGCGGATTGTAGTCTACCGCACGTGGGCGAATCGAAGCCATCCGTCGATTGACCCCGTTGCGCGGGGGTACTACAATCGACACCTGCTAAACGACCTGGCAGGGAAGAAGGGGGACTGTCCCCCTTTTTTCCTGCTGACGAGCTGTCCCCGCTGATTTGCCTTCCTATGATCGTACCCAAGGCCACGCATCCGATCCAGAGCCTCGATCGCGGCCTGATGATTTTGGAAATCGTGGGCCAAGCGCGGCGGCCGATGTCGGTGGCCGAGCTGACGCCCCTGTTGGGGATCGACCGGAGCAGCGTTTTCCGCCTGGCCAACACGCTGCGGCTCCGCGGCTTCCTGGCCCAGTTGCCGAGCAAGGAGTACGTGCTCGGCTCGGCCGTGTGGCGATTGGCCGACCGCTTTCAGTGGAGCCGCGGCTTGACCCAGATCGCCCGCGAGCAGGTGGCGGCGCTGGCCGCCAAGACCGGCGAGACTACGCATCTGGTCGTTCAAGAGGGACGGCAGGCCGTCTTCGTCGACCAGGAGTTGACGGCGCAGCCGATCGGGGTTTCGGGCAGTTCCGGCCGCTGCGAGCCGCTCCATTGCACGGCCGTGGGCAAGGCGCTCATCGCCGACTGCGACGAGCAATCGCTGGCAGAGCTGTTCGGCGACGCGCCGCTCGTGGTTCCCGCCCAACGGTCGCTGCGGACGCTGGCCGAGCTGGCCAAGGAGTGCCAGCGGATCCGCAAGCGTGGCTATTCGATGGACAACGAGGAGTTTCACGAGGGGGTGCGTTGTCTGGCGGCTCCCATCCGCGACGGCAGCGGGCGGATCGTCGCCGCCATCGGCGTGTCGGCCCCGATCGGTCGGCTGCCGGAATCCCGCTGCAACAAGGTGGCCCAAGAGGTGAAGCGGGCCGCCGCACAGATCAGCGCCAAGCTCGGCGGCGGATGAGGTGGAATTGAACTTCGGTAGTCCCTACGGGACGAGATGCAAGGGGTGAAAACGCAATTGGCGACCCAGCAGTGAACTGCTGGGCTACTGTCGCGCGTCCCTCCGGGACGAAACACCACGATGGACTTCCATATCAACTCTACGGCATCCTCCGAGACCCGCTGAAATGTTTCATTCCAGGAGCTTTTCCATGACGACTCATGCAGACAGAAAACTGACTCGCCGCGACGTTCTGGCGATTGGGCTCGGTGCGGCGGGGCTCGCCGCGGTCGGCGGCCAAACGGGGCTCGCCGCGATGGCGGCGGAGAAAACCCAAATGAAAATCGGCTGCGGAACCGTCAGCTTTCGCCGGCGGCCGCTCCGGGAAGCATTCGAGCGCATCCGCCGTGCCGGCTACGAATACGCCGAGACGCAGGCCACGGGCCCCTGGTGCCCGCACGTCGACGTGAAGAAAGACGACCCGGAAAAGTTCCGCAAACTGGCTGCCGATGTGGGCTTTAAGGGCATCACCGGCTTGTGGGCGGGGGGCGACCTGGCCGAGACCATCCGCTGGGCCCAGGCTGCCGGCATTCCCGTCGTCCATACGAGCGACGGGCACATGGCCGACGCCGATTGCGAAGACGAGGTGCTCAACCAATTGCGCGACCGGCTGGCGAAAGTTTTGGAAGTGGCCGAGAAGTGCCAGGTCTGCGTGGCCATCGAGCCGCACGGCAGCTTTTCGCTCACGGCCGACGGGCTCAAGCGGCTCATGGGTCTTTCGGACTCGAAATGGCTGGGGATCAACTACGATACGGCCAACGTCCATCGGGTTAGCTACCCGAAGAACGCCGGCGGCTATACCTATCGCGTGGTCGGGCGGCGGCAAGACGAAGTGGCCACGCTCGATGCCGTGGCCGATCGCGTGGTACACGTACACGTCAAGGACGTCGTGGGCATGCGCTGCGTAGCGCTCGGCCAGGGCGAAGTGAACATCCTCGGCTGCCTCCGCGTCTTGCAGAAACACAAATACGCGGGGGTCGTTTCCCTGGAGACTGAAGGCGACCTGGACGTCCAAGAGACGCAGCGACTGGTGGAAGCCAGTTACAAGTATCTCGTGCGGGCGTTGAGTTGATGCAATGTTGGGGCGGCAGTTACACTGCCGCCCCGGAATCGGCGCAAAGACGAGGGTGGCAGTGCAACTGCCACCCTAACATGTGGCTTGCGGTGCGTTTCACGCATCCCATTACAAAGACCATGAAAATCGGCTGCGGAACGGTCAATTTCCGGACGTTGCCCCTTGAGCAGGCGCTGCGGCACATTGCCGATGCCGGTTATGAGTACGTCGAGACGCAGGCGACCGCGCCGTTCTGTCCCCACGTAGACGTGGACCGGGACGATCCGGACGCCTTTAAGCGATTGATCCAGAAGTTCGGTTTCCGCGAGGTGACGGGCCTGTGGTCGAGCCACGGGGCGATCATTCCCGACCCGCAGAGCGTTGAGTACGTCGTGCGGTGCATCCGCTGGGCGGCGGCGGCCCATATTCCCGTGGTTCACGCGGCCGACGGGTTCAAGCCGCCGGAGGCGAGCGAGGAAGACGCCTTCCAAACGTTGCGGGAAAAGTTGCTCCAAATCGTAGCGGCAGCCGAAGCTTCCAAAGTTTATTTGGCCATCGAACCCCACGGGACTTTTTCGCTGGCCACCGGGGGCCTGAAGAAGATCCTGTCGATCAGCTCCTCGCCGTGGCTCGGCGTGAACTACGACGCGGCCAACATCCACCGGGCGGGCTACGTGGAGACGGTCGAGGGGGCCTTTGCCTGGAAGGCGACCGGCCCGAAACAGGCGGAGGCGGCCGTGCTGGCGGAAGTCGTCGAGCGGGTCGTGCATTTTCATGCCAAGGATGTCCGGGGCTCGGCGGCGGTGGCCCTGGGCACCGGCGAGGTCGATAACGAAGGATGCCTGCGACTGCTCCGCAAAGCGGGCTACCAGGGGGCCGTCTCTCTGGAGACCGAGGGCGAGACCACCGGCGAGGCGGCCCTCGCCTTGATCCGCGAGAGCCGGCAATATCTAATTCGCCTGATGGAAAAACTATAGACAAGGAGAAGCCAAAATGGTCCAGCTTGTGGCGCTCATGTGCGTGTATGGACTGGGTAGCTGTTTCGCGTTGCTCGGGTCGATCAGCGTCAAGCTGATGCCGCGGCTCAAAATCGACCAGGGGAAGTTCGGCGGCCTGATCTCGGCCTTCATGCTCTCCTGCTTGATCGCCTCGATGATCGTGGGCATCGTGATCGACATGGTGGGCTACAAGCCGGTGGCCGTGGCGGGCTTCATCATCGCGGGGCTGTGTACGCTGGGTATCGCCCGCAGCCGCAGCTACGCCGCGGTGCTCATTTCCTGCGTGCTGCTGGGCTTTGGGGCCATTTCGCTCAACACGGCCGGCAACACGCTGTTGCCGTTGGTCCTTTTCAGCGGCAAGAACCATGCGGCCGCATTGAACTTGGGGAATGTGTGCTTCGGCCTGGGCGTCCTGCTGACGCCGCTGATCGTAAGTTTCCTGTTCCAAAAGCTCAGCTACGAAAACGCCGTCTCCGTGGTGGCGCTCATCCTGCTGGCGCCGTTCCCGCTGGCGCTCTTGGCGGTGTATCCGGTGAGCGAGGGTGGATTCGTGGTGACCGACGCCCTGGCGTTGCTGAGCAAGCCGGTGGTGCTGATCGCCGCGCTGATGATGTTCTGCTATACGAGCCTGGAAACGTCGTTCTGCAACTGGCTCCCCGTGTTCGGCAAGGAGGTGATCGGGGCGGCGAAACCCGATGCCGGCACGGCCGCCGTGGACGCCTCGGCGCAGCGGCTGTTGTCGCTGTTCGCCGTGGCGATGATGGCCGGACGGCTCTTGGCCAGCCAGATACCGGGAATTACGACCTATGGGTGCTGGTATATCATGGGCGCCTCGGCGGTGGCGGCCGCGACGATCGCGTGGATGAGCGCGGCCAAGGGCGTCGGGCAGGCACGGGGAACGGCGCTGGTGAGTGGCCTGGCCTGCGCCCCCATTTTTCCCACCATCGCCGGCACCACGCTCAGCCATTTCAGCCCGAAAGTCCACGGCAGCATTATCGGCATCATCTTCCTGATGGGATTCGTGGGGGCCTCGATCGCCCCGCGGGTGATTGGCGGCCTGGCCAAGGGATCGTCGGTGCAGCGCAGCCTGCGGCTGTTGGTTCCGCTGGCCATGCTGCTGTTCGTGCTGGCGCTCTGGGCGTCCGGGTTTAGCGGATCCTGATTGGATCGTGACAGAAATATCGTGACAAAAGATTTCGAGGAGCACATCGATGAGCGAAACGGCCGACAGGACAATCAAGGTGGCACTGGTGGGCTGCGGCTCGCGCGGCACCGGTGCGATCAACCAGGCCTTGCGGACCAAGGGACCGGTCAAGCTGTGGGCGATGGCCGACCTGTTCGCCGAACGGGTGGAAAATAGCCTCGCGCTGTTGACCAAGGGCGAGCAGGCCGCTTACGACCGTGACGCCCACAGCGGGCTGGGCTCGCAGATCGACGTACCGCCCGAACGCCGCTTTGTGGGCTTCGACGCCTACCGGCAGGCGATCCGGAGCGGCGTGGACATGGTGATCCTGACCACGCCGCCGCATTTTCGCCCGATGCACTTCGAGTACGCCGTCGCGCAGGGAAAACACCTGTTCATGGAAAAACCGTTGGCGGTGGACCCGGGCGGCATTCGCCGCCTGTTGGCCGCCAACGAAGAGGCCAAGCGGAAGCGGCTGAAGGTGGGCGTCGGCTTCGTCTACCGCTACATACGGGGCAACCAAGAGACCATCGCCCGCATCCACCAGGGGGCGATCGGCCCCATCTATCTCATGCGCGCCTATTGGAACACCGGCTCGATGCGCGACACCCCGTCGCGACCGCCGCACGTGAGCGAGATGGAACACCAGTTGCGCAACCCTTACAACTTCACCTGGCTGAGCGGCGACTACATCGTCGACTGCCTGCTGCACTTTATCGACCTCTGCCTGTGGGCGAAGGGCGAGCATCCGGTCACCGCACAAGGGCAGGGCGACCGGCAAGTCGCCTACCGGTCGAAGTGCGGCGACATCTTCACGCATCATGCCGTGGAATACACGTTCGCCGACGACACGAAGATGTTCGCCACTACCCGGCAAATTGCCGGCTGCTGGAACTCGGCGCGGTCGTACGTGCACGGCCAGCGGGGCACGGCCGATATCGCCAACTGCCAGATCGATGGGCCCGCCGCCTGGCGATTTCACGGCCGGGGAGGCAATCCATATCAGGCCGAGCTCGACGCACTGCTGGGGGCCATCCGGCAAGACAAGCCGCACAACGAAGTGGAGCAAGGCGCCACGAGCACCATGACGGCCATCATGGGGCGGCTTGCCACGTACTCGGGCCAGATGATATCGTGGGAACAAGCGCTGAACTCGAAGGTGTGCCTGGCGCCCGAGCGATACGCCTTCGATGCCCTGCCGCCCGTGGTGGCCGATGCTGCCGGCAACTACCCCAGTGCCATCCCCGGCGTTGGCAAAGTGCTTTGATGCATTGTACGGTGGGATAAGCTCCTATCCGCTACGCAACGCAGAGAGAATTCCATGATCCGACTGCGCCTTCTCCTTGTTTCTGCCCAGTTCGTTATCGTGGCCGCGGCTTGTGGCAACGAACTGGCCAATCCCGGCTTCGAACAGTCCGCCGCCGGCAAGCTGGCCGGCTGGGTCTCGCAGGGCGACGGCTACGCGATCGACCGCCAGGCCAGGCACGACGGCCGGCAATCGATGCGCTGCGAGGCGGCGGACGGCGAGCACACCTATGGCACTTCACAGATCATCCGCTACGCTCATCCGGACAAGCGGCCGATCATTGTCGGCGGGTGGAGCAAGGCCCAAGACGTGGTGAGCAGCGGCGATTACTGCGTCTATCTCGACGTGATTTACGCCGACGGCACGCCGTGGTGGGGACTCGCCAGTGCCTGGCTGCCGGGCACGCACGGCTGGCAGTACGCGGCCGAGACTTTCCGGCCGGAGAAGCCGGTCCGCGAGATCCGCGTCTACGTGTTCTTGCGTCACAGCAAAGGAACGGCCTGGTTCGACGATGTTTTCGTGGATCGCGGCGGATTGCACGTGCTCCAGCCTCGCGTGGAGACGGATTTTCCGCACACCGCCGGCGGGCACATCCGCGCGGAATTGAGCCAGGATGCCGAGTGGCGGTGCGTGCTCCGCGACGCGGCTGGCAGAGAATTGGACACCCGCAGCGGCCGGGGCAGCGCAATTGTGTGGGATTGGGCCGACCGCGAAAACGCCCGACTGGTGCGGCTCTCGATCGCGGCCAAAAACGCGAGCGGCGAGCGGGTGGATTTTCAAATGCCGGTCGATTTGCCCGCGCGGCCGCGCAACACAGTCCACGACGGATACGCCGTCTGGTGGCGCAATTCGATGCAGAAGATCTATCCGATCGAGTTTCCGCCGCCCGAGCGCGGTGAGGCCGCGATTTCGCTGGCCCGCAACGAGCGGGAAGGCTTCCAACTGGCCGTCACGCCCGCCGACGACGTGCGGCTCCGCCACGTGACAGTGTCGGTCGGCCGCTTGGTCAACGAACGGGGCGACGCGTTTTCGCCGCAGGCGATCGAGCAACACCTGGTCGGCTACCTGTATGTCGATCCGCCGTCGAGCCATCCGCAAGTGCCCGACCGGCCGAACTGGTGTCCCGAGGTGTTGTTGCGTGGGCGGCCGTTCGACGTGCCCGGCGGCCGGACGCAAACGGTGTGGATCAATTTTCATGCCGCCGAGGATCTCCCTGCGGGGATCTATCGCGGCAAGGTGACGGTGCAGCCGGCGGGGATGGCAGCGAGCGAGTTGCCGTTGCGGGTGCGGGTGCGCGGATTCGCTTTGCCACGCACGCCGCGGATGAAGACAGCGTTTGCCCTGATGGGCGGATTCCTGCGAATCACGTACGGCAAGATCACGCCCGAGCTTCGCCGTCGGTCGATGGACTTGATGCTTTCGCACCGTCTGAATCCGGACGACATTTCGCGGACCGAACCGCCGGCCGTGGCGGATTTGCTCTACGCCCGGCAGCACGGCCTGAACGCCTTCAACATCGTCAACCTGGTGCCCAAGCCGAAAGGCAATCCGCTGTGGGTCTGCTACGCCGAGCCGGGCGACTATGGGCCCGACTTCACGCAGGAGCTGGCCGGGCGGCTCGACGGCTACGTGCGGGAGCTGCGCAAGCACGACCTGGCGAAGACGGCCTATTTCTACGGCTTCGACGAGCGCGGGCCGGAATACGACGAGCTGATCAAAAAGATCTGCAAGTTCCTCAAACAGCGCTATCCCGAGGTCAGCACGTTCACCACCGCGGGCTACATGTACGACAAGCGGCGGCATGTGCCGGCCGGTTACCAGGACTGGATGGACTGGTACTGCCCCTTGACGCCGAAGTACGACCGCGAGCTTTCCGCGCGGCTGCGGGCCCAGGGGAAACAGGTGTGGTGGTACGTCTGCTGCGGGCCGAAATATCCGTACGCCAATTTCGCCGCGGCGGATTATCCGTCGATCGAGGGCCGGCTGTTGGGTTGGATGACCTTCGGCTTCCAAGCCGACGGGCTGCTCTATTGGCACGTCAACAACTGGCACCCGGGCCAGATCATGGCCGACGGCGATCCGTATCTGGATTACAAGTGCGAGACCATCGGCGGCATGCCGGGCGACGGCTGCCTCATCTATCCCACGGCGGACGGGCCGGTCGGCTCGATTCGCCTGGAGAACATCCGCGACGGGCTGGAGGACTTCGATTATCTGGCTCTGTTGGCCGACAAGAAGGGCCGCCCCGCGGCCGAGGCCTACGTGGCCCGACTGGTCCGCAGCATGACCGAGTTTTCCCGCGATCCGGCGGAGCTGGAACGCGTGCGGGCGGAAATCGCCGAGCAGTTGGAGACGAAGCGTTAAGGGCTGCGCGGTCTAACGGCAACATGGGCCGCAAGCGGCCCCGCTACACGACATGCACAATTTCAAGCGTGGCCGCGAACTATTTGAAATTCTCGGCTTCCATCTCTTGGATGCGGCGGAAGCCGTCGGCTTGAACGCGGCGGCGCTCTTCGTTAAAACCCGCGCCGATCTCGGCGCCGAGCCAGGCGTCGACCATGTCGCGGGCGACGTAGGGGCCGACGATCCAGCCGCCCATGCACAACACGTTGGCCCGGTTGATGACCCAGTGGAGCCGGGCCGTGGTGACCGATTCGGCCAGCGCCGCGTAGATTCCCTTGAACTTGTTGGCGACCAGGCAGACGCCCATGCCAGTGCCGCACATGAGGATGCCGCGGTCGGCCGCGCCGCTCTGGATCGCCTTGGCCACGCGGGGGGCCGTCTCGTAGAACTTGTGCGGTTCCTGGGCGCAGGTCATGCCCAGGTCTTGGACTTCGTGCCCGTTGTCGAGCAAGTGTTGTTTCACCACCTTCATCAATTCAAAGGAACAGACTTCGGCGGCAATGGCGATCTTCACGGTGGGGTCTCCTTAGGAATCCAAGAAATGTTGGCAGTGGTTATTGTGCCACGAGACGTTAACGTTGGGGTGGCAGTTGTACTGCCACCCCTGTTCTTACCCGCAGTTCTAGGGGCGGCAGTACAACTGCCGCCCCAACAAGCTGCGCGGCGATATTGTATCACTTCGTTAATCTTCGCGTGAGCGGGTCATGGCCAGGGCCGCATCGATGACGGCCTCGGTGCCCACGCCCAGCTTGCGGAATACCGCCTCGTCGTCGCCCGACTCGCCGAAAACGTCGGGAAAACCCAGGCGGCGGAGATAACAAGGGGCATATTCGGTGAGCGTCTCGGCCACGGCGCCGCCCAGTCCGCCCAACCGGCTATGGTTCTCGATGGTGATGATGCGGCCCGTCTCCTTGCTCGCCTGGACGACCGCCTCCACGTCCAGCGGCTTGATCGTAGGCATGTGGATCAAGCGGGCGTGGATGCCCTCCTTTTCCAACTCCAGCGCCGCCCGGAGGGCCTTGGGGGTCATCATGTCGGTGGAGATGATCGTCAGGTCGCTCCCCTCGTGGAGCCGGTAGGAGCGGCCGATCTCGAACGTGTGCGACTCGTCGAAGATCACCGGCACGTGGCAGCGGACGGTTCGCAGGTAGACCGGCCCTTGATGCTCGGTGGCCGCGCGGACGGCCAGCCGCGTCTCCCGCGGATCGCCGGGGCAGATGACCGTCATGTTGGGCATGCAGCGCATCACGACCACGTCCTCGACCGATTGGTGCGTGGCGCCGGCCTTGCCGGTGGGGATGCCGCCGTAGGCGCCGTTCAGCTTGACGTTGCACTGGGCATAAGCGACCGAGACGCGCACCTGGTCCACCGCCCGCTTGGCCAAGAACACGGCGAAGGTGGAGACCCAGGGGATGAGTCCCAGCGTGCTGGCGCCGGCGGCCATGCCTACCATGTTCTGCTCGGCGATGCCGCATTGAATAAACCGCTTGGGAAAGGCTTCGCGGAATTGGGCCGTGTTGGTGCTGGTGGCCACGTCGGCATCGAAAACGATCACCGCCGGATTGGCCGCGCCCAACTCGAGCAAGGCCTCGCCGAAGGCCGCCCGCTGTTCGATCATCTCGCCCAACTTCATGACATTTCCCTCTACCTTGCCGCTTGTTCGATTTCCGCCAGGGCCAGCCGCCGCTCCTCGTCGTTGGGCGAACGGCCGTGCCATTGGTATTTGCCTTCCATGAACGACACGCCCTTTCCCTTGACCGTATGCGCGATGATGGCCACCGGCCCCGCGGCGCTCAGTCGCCGGGCCTGCTCCAGCGTGGCGACCACCGCGGCGACGTCGTGGCCGTCGCACTCCAGCACCTGCCAACCGAAGGCCTTCCACTTGTCCGGGAGCGGTTCCAGCGTGAGCGTGTCGGCCACCGTGCCGCTCAGTTGCACGCCGTTGCGATCGATGATGGCCACCAGTCCGGTGAGCCGGCGGGCGCCGGCGAACATGGCGGCTTCCCAGACTTGCCCTTCCTGGATCTCCCCGTCGCCGAGAAGGACGAAGACGTTGAACTTCAGTGCCAGGTAGTCGCGGCCGAGGATCATGCCGGCCGCGGCCGAGATGCCCTGGCCCAGCGAGCCGGTCGACATATCGACTCCCGGCGTATGCAGCCGGCAGGGATGCCCTTGCAGCATCGAGTCCACGGCGTCGAACTCCGCCAGGTTCTCCTCCGAAAAGTAACCGCGGTAGGCCAACGTGCAATAGTAGCCGGGGCTGGCGTGCCCCTTGCTCAGGATGAAGCGATCGCGCTCGGGCCAGTTGGGGCGGGACGGATCGATGTTCAAGATGCGGAAATAGAGGGCCGCCAGGATTTCCACTTCGGAGAGCGAGCCGCCGGTGTGGCCCGCGTGGGCGTGGGCTACGGTGTTGATGATCGACGTGCGCAGGTGGCGGCAAACTTGCTTGAGTTGGGCCGTCTCCTCGGCCGACAGGCCGCGGCCATCGCGGCCGGCCGGGGATTGATGCGTCGAGTTCATGGGTGCGTCCTTTTCTTACAAGCCAATTGCCTGGCGCAGCGCTTGCACGTCGTCGCACCAGTTGCCCACGTTCCAGCGGCCGAACACGCCCATGCCGCCGAGCGGATCGGGGCCATAGTAGACCGGCAAGTGGATGAGCGACAGCCCGCCGTGCGCCCGGGCCTGATCCAAGGCGCGGCGCAACTCGTCGGGCGAACGCCCGCCCTCGACGACGTTCACGCCCTTAATGGCCCTGCCCCAGGCCGCGTAATCGATCTCGACGTGATCGTGCGTGGCGTATTCCCGTTCGTATTGGGCCATTTGCAAGCCGGAGATGGCCGCCATGCGGCGATTGTCGAAGAGCAAAATGCAGCCCTGGGCGCCGTGCTCGACGCCGTCGATCAAAATCTGCGGGTTCATGGTGAACGAGCCGTCGCCGGTGAGCGCGAGGCCATAATACGGCTTTTTCGCCAGCGCGGTGGCCAAGAGCGAGGACACGGCGAAGCCCATGTAGCTGGCGCCCGTCTCGGTGAAGGTTTGCCCCAGGCGGTCGTCCTCCACGATCTGGAAACCGTTGGCCTGCACGTCGCCGGCGTCGAAGAAGCTGACGGCGCCGCTGGCCCGGGCCCAGTCGAGGGCGACCTTGACGGCCGCCGGCTGCGTCAAAACCTCGGCCTTCCACATGTCGTCGTAGAGGCACGGCTTTTGATAACGTTCGGCCTTGAACGCCTCCCACTCCTGTTTCTTCTGGCTGCACGCGGCGAACCAAGCGGAAGTGGCCGCCGCCTTGTGGCCGTTGCGCTGCTTGATCTCGGCGATCAAGCGGGCCAGCGTCGCCTTCACGTCGCCCCACAGGGCGAGCGTCTGGTTGTAGTGCATCAGCGGCTCGACGTCGGCCGAGATGTTGATCACGCGGCGGATGTTGGGATAGTTGGTCCTGCTGGAGTCGGATTGGCAGACGAAGCGGGTGCCCAGGGCCACCAGGAGATCGGCGTTCTCCATGGCGTAATTGCCCGGCAGGCTTCCCTTCGAGCCGCCGACGGTCATGTTGCGCGGGTTACCGTAGGGAATGACGCCGGTTGCCAAGGGACTGGTGACGGCCACGCCGTCGACCAGGTCGAGCAGGGCGGCGATTTCCGGGCCCGCATCGCGGGCGCCGCCGCCCACGCGCACAACGACGCGCGAGGCTTGGATCAGGGCCTGAGCCGCTTCGGCAAAACTCTCGTCGCCGGCTGCCGCGCCCAGCCGCGGCGGGGCGCCGGTGGGCAGCGATTCCAGGTTGAACCCGCGGAGCATCTCGCACTGGGTGTTCATGGGCAAGAGCAGATAGAACGGTCCGGCCCGGTGCGGATGGTCGACCGTGTTCAGCCCCCAGCGGAGCGCGCTGGTGACGGCCTCGGGCGTGTGCAGGCAATAGCCTCGGCTCATCGTCTGGCAGAGCCGCAGAAACAGGTCCTGCTCGGGCTTGGGGATCTGCTGCATGTTGGGGCCTTCGTTATGCGTGGTCTCGTCCCCGAAGAGATACCACACGCCCAGCCCGTCGGAGACGGCCGCCAGCGAAGCCGCGAAGGCATGCATGGCGCCGGGACCGATCGAAGTAAACACGGCGGCCTTTTCGCCGGTCACCCAGCGGAGGGCCATGGCGGCATGGGAGGCCTCGGCCTCGTGGCGGACCGCGCGGGTGCGCACGACGCCGGCCTCTTCATAGACCCGCAGCACTTCGCCGATTTCGGTTACGCCGTGGCCGAAAATGCCCACGAACGTCCGCACGTCCTGCCGCACGAGCCCCAGGACGAGGGCCTCGGAGAGCGTCACGTCGGCCCGCGGCGGCAGGGCGCCGGAGGCCAAGGCGGCCTCGAATCCGCCGGCTTGGGCGATGGCCCGCGCGCGGCCTTGCCGCTCGGCGACCCACTGTTGATAAGCGACTTGTTCCATGGTCGATAGCCTCCCCCGGGGTGATGGCGACAGATGGCCGGTGACGTCGCCGATTCATCATAGCACAGGTGCCCCGCGATGCACAATACACGGTGTCGATGTATAATGTGCAACGCCGCGGTCGGCGGCGCTTGACACGCGGACGCGCGGAGGGGTAGATTTTGAGTGCATCAATTATGCGTGTACGGTCAGAAAATTGACGCCGTTTAGCGGCCGGCGGCACGCCGGCCAAAGGGCCCCACTCGCCGCCCGTGCCGCGTGGACGCGGCGGCTAAACGCGGCATTGCTTTCCTGAGTCCGACCCCCAATCAACCCTAGCGGAGAAAAAACATGAATCGCGCACTCACGACTAGCGTCGTCCTCTTCGCCGTTTTGGCGATGGTCGCTTCCCGCAGCCTGGCCGATGACGCCGGAGCCGGGCCGTGGAAAGTCATCTTCGACGGCAAGTCGCTCAAAGGCTGGAAAGCCAACGAACATCCGGAAGGCTGGACCATCGAAGACGGCGTGCTGGTGGGCCGCGGCCCGCGCACGCACCTGTTCTACCTGGCCGACGACGTCAAGGATTTCGAACTGAAGGCCGACGCCAAGATCAGCAAGGGGGGCAACTCGGGCATCTACTTCCACGTGAAGTTTCACGAGCCCGGCTGGTTCTACGACGGCCACGAAGTGCAAATCGACAACACCCACGCCGACCCCGTGCGGACCGGCAGCCTGTGGGCCGTGGTGAAGCTGCACGAGTCGCCGGTGAAAGACGACGAGTGGTTCCGCATGCACGTCCGCGTGCAGGGGCGGAACGCCATGGTGTGGATCAACGACAAGCTCGTCGTCGATTACGATGAGCCGGCGGGAATCCCCGGCCCGCGCCGCATCAGTCACGGATATTTCGCCCTCCAGCAACACGATCCGAGCGGCGTGGCGCGGTTCCGCAACGTGATGTACCGCACGCTGCCACCCGTCCAGGGCCAGTAGGCCCGCGCCCCAAATGCTCACGGTGGCTTTCCTCACTACTACTCTCCAGGAATCGGACCATGAAACCGGCAGACAAGTCCAGTTCGCGTCGTGAGTTTCTCAAGAACACCGGCCGGGTGGCCGCCGCTTCCGCCTTGGCGGGCGTGGTCATCCCGCGCGTCCATGCCGGCGAGAACAACACCATCCAGTTGGCCCTGATCGGCTGCGGCGGCCGCGGTTCCGGCGCCGCTGCCGACGCCATGTCGGTCCACCAGGGTCCGCTGAAGTTGGTCGCCATGGCCGACGTCTTCGAGACCCGCCTGCAGAGCAGCGTGGGCAACCTGAAGAAGCAATTCGGCGACCAGGTCGACGTGCCCGCCGATCGACAATTCGTGGGTTTCGACGGCTATCAAAAGGCGATGGATTGCCTGAAGCCGGGCGACGTGGCCATCTTTGCCTCGCCGCTGGCCTTCCGCTGGGTGCATTTTGCCTATGCCATCGAAAAGGGGCTCCACGTGTTCATGGAAAAGCCGCTCACGGCCGACGGCCCCACTTCGCGCCGCATGTTCAAGCTGGGCGAAGAGGCCGCGGCGAAGAATCTTAAGATTGGCGTGGGATTGATGTCGCGTCACAGCCGGGCGCTCGAGCAGTTGGCCAATCGCATCCAGGACGGCGAAATCGGCGACCCCATCGTGCTCCGCGGCTACCGGATGCACGCCCCGTTGACCGACAGCTCGACGCTGCCCAAGCTGGCCGGCATCAGCGAACTGCTGTACCAGGTCCAGCGGTTCCACGCCTTTCTGTGGGCCGGCGGCGGGTGTTTTAGCGACTTCTACATCCACATCATCGATCATTTGTGTTGGATGAAGAACGCTTGGCCGGTCAAGGCCCAGGCCCTCGGCGGGCGCCATTATCGCCAGGGTCCCGAAGGCGTCCCGTACATCGATCAGAACTTCGACGTCTATTGCGTCGAATATACCTTCGCCGACGACGTGAAGCTGATCATGGACGGGCGCTGCATGATGGGCTGCGAACAGCTTTACTCCAGTTACGTGCAGGGGAGCAAAGGCATCGCCATCGCCTCGAAGAGCGGCGACTGCGGGCCGCCCTCCAGCACCTATCGGGGCCAGTCGCCCAAGCGTTCCAACATGCTCTGGGAATCCAAAGTCAAGCCGGGCGAGCAGAACCCCTATCAAAACGAGTGGAACGACCTGGTGGACGCCATCCGCGGCGACAAGCCCTACAACGAGGTGAAGCGCGGAGTGGAAGCCAGCCTGGTCAGTTCGATGGGCCGCATGGCGGCGCACACCGGCCAGACGATCACCTTTGACCAGATGCTCAATCACGAGCACGAATACGCGCCCGGCGTCGACAAGCTGACGATGGATTCCCCCGCCCCGTTGCAGGCCGGCCCCGACGGCAAGTATCCGATCCCGCAGCCGGGCATCGTCACCAAGCGGGAATATTGACGCTGGTTCCCTCTTGCCCGATGGCCGTACAATGATGGTATGACACCGCGCGAGACATGGTGATGGCGAACCGGCTCGCCCAAGAATTGAGCCCCTATCTGCTGCAACACGCCGGCAACCCGGTCGACTGGCGGCCGTGGAATGCCGAGGCGCTGGGGGCGGCGCGGCAGGAGCAGAAGCCGATCTTTCTGTCGATCGGCTACTCTTCCTGTCACTGGTGTCACGTGATGGCCCACGAGAGCTTCGAGGACCCGGACATCGCCCGGTTGCTGAACCGCCACTTCGTCAGCATCAAGGTCGACCGCGAGGAGCGGCTCGATCTGGATCAGATCTACATGGAAGCGGTGCAGATGATGACCGGCCGGGGCGGCTGGCCGATGTCGGTGTTTCTGACGCCGGAGGGGAAGCCGTTTTTCGGCGGGACGTACTGGCCGCCGCACGCTCGCGGCGGCATGCCCGGCTTCGACCAGGTGCTTGGCGCCGTGGCCGACGCGTGGCAGAACCGCTCCGAAGAATTGCTCGCCCAGGCCGAGCGTATGACGCAGTCACTGCGGGAAGTGGTCGAGCAAGGTTTCGACGCCGCTCGGGCCGAGCTGGACGATACGCCGCGTGCAGAGGCTGAGGCGGCCCTGCGGCAATCGTTCGACGCCCAGCAGGGCGGATTCGGTCCGCCGCCGAAGTTCCCCCAGCCGTTGGCCCTGCGCTGGCTGTTGGGCCGCTGGCGCCGCTCGGGCGACGACGCCTTGCTCGAAATGGTCACGACGACCTTGGATCACATGGCCCAGGGCGGGCTGTTCGATCATCTGGGTGGTGGTTTTCACCGCTACAGCGTCGACGGGCGGTGGCTCGTGCCGCACTTCGAGAAAATGCTGTACGACAATGCTTCGCTGGCGGTCTGCTATCTCGAGGCCTGGCAGGCCACCGGCCAGCCGCGCTATGCCGAGGTCGTGCGGCAAACGCTCGACTATCTGCTCCGCGACATGACCGATCCGCTGGGAGGCTTCTATAGCGGCGAGGATGCCGACAGCGAAGGCGAAGAGGGCAAATTCTACCTGTGGACGCCGGGCGAGATTCAGGCCGTGCTCGGCCCGCAGGCCGCCGAGTTGTTCTGCCGCGTGTACGACGCGAGCGAGGCGGGCAACTTCGAGGGCCGCAACATCCTGCACCTGACCCGCTCGTTGGACGTCGAGACCAAGATGCTGGGCCGCGAGCCGGCTGCCTTGGTGGCCGAATTGGCGGCCGCCCGCTCGAAGCTGCTGCTGGCCCGGGCCGAGCGGGTCCGCCCCGGCCGCGACGAAAAAGTGCTGGTCAGTTGGAACGGCCTGGCCATCGACGCGCTGGCCCGTGCGGGCGCCGCCCTCGGCGAGCCGCGCTACACGGCCGCGGCCCGCGCGGCGGCCCAGTTCTTGCTCACCCATCTTCGCGCGGGCCCCTTGCTACATTGTTGGCGCGGCGGTCAGGCCAAATACCAGGCCTATCTCGACGATTACGCCGCGTTGAGCGGCGCGCTGGTGACGCTCTACGAAAGCGACGGTTCGCCCGCCTGGCTCGACGAGGCCGTCCGGCTGGCCGATGAGATTCTCATGCGTTTCGCCGATGCGGAGCACGGCGGGTTTTTCTACACCGCGGCCGATCACGAACCGTTGATCGTTCGCAAGAAGGACGTCATCGACAGTCCCGTGCCGAGCGGCAACGGGCTGGCGGCGACGTTGTTCTACCGCTTGCAGCGGATCGGCCGTTGCGAGGATTATCGCCTGGCGGCCGAGGCCACGCTGCGGGCCTGTTTCGCCTGGATGCGGCAAGTGCCCACCGGCACGTTCCAGTTGCTTTTGGCGATGGATCTGCGGGAAGAAGAGACGGGGCATTCTGAGCGCAGCGAAGAATCTCGGTCCGAGTTCCGGCGAGATCCTTCGCTGCGCTCAGGATGACGGACTAACCTGCACTCAGGATGACGGGTTAACCGTCTCCGAACATCCATTCGGTCGCTTCGCCGAGTAGCTCCTCGACCTGCTTTTCCACCTCGGCCCGCGAGAGAGGGACCTGGGCAAGGCGGATGAGCGGATCGGACGATTCGGGGTCTTCCTCGGCCGCCTGCCACTGGATGCGTTCCATCTCTTGCTCCAAGGCGTCCAGCCAACTGGGCAACTCGAAGCCGGCGCCGGCCGGCTTCTGGGTGAATCGCCCGATGTGCTCTTCCAATTGCCGCAAGGCTTTCGGCGGATGGCCGTTGCGAATTTCGTCGATGGCCGGCCGCAAGAGCGCGCAAAGCCGGTCGATCTCCAACGGCTGAATGAACCGCTCGCCGAGGTGTTCGGCGATGCTGGGCAGCCGCATCCCGTATTTCTTGCACAGGCGGTGGAACCGTCGCAGATGTTCCTCGGCGATGGGCGAGGTCCGCTCGGCCACGGCCCGGCGCCAGATTTCGGCCGCCCCCTCGCGGCCGCAGCGCATCAGCACTTGGTGGGCGAGCGTCACGGGGCGGAGATTCCAGGCCAGGCGGTCGTAATTCGCCCGCAAGCGCAGGAAATCCAAGAGCGTGTACAGCATGTCGCCGCGATCCGACTGCGTGGTGATGCTGTTGTAGTCGACGTATTCGCCGTAGTTCTCCACCACCGCTTCGATGGCGGTGCCGAGCCACTGCGCGGCATCTTCCGGGGCGATGGCGGCCCCCAAGTCGCCGAGCAGGTGGCATTCTTCCTCCGCTTCGGGGTCTTCGGCCAGGGTTCGCAGGTATTCCGCCACACCCTGGTGCAGAATGCCGCGGAGGTTCCCCAGGTTCATGAAGCGTTGGGTGAACAGATCGCCGCCGTAGCGTTCGATGAACTGCTTCAGCCCGCGCCAGCGCGGCGGATCGCTGACCGTCTCCAGCACCGACAGCCGCACGCCGTGGCTGTGCATGAGCCAGCAACGGAGCAGGGCTTCGATCACTTGCTCGAGGCAGTCGATCAACTGGGCGTCGGCGCGGCGGGAAAACGCGGCGGGAGCGGGCGCGCCGGCCGGCTGCTTCGCCGGCTGGGCGGAAGGCGGGGCGGCCTTCGGTTTTTTGCCCCAGGTGGCGGAAGAGACGACCAGGCATTGCGTAATGGCTTGGCAGCCGATCTCGAAGACGCGGTCGAACTCGGTGATCGCGCCCGGCCCGACCGGATGCCCGGCCTCCATGCGTTGGGCGGTTTCCAGCAGCCGGCAGGCTTCGCTCAGCAGCCCCAGGCGGGGCAGGCAGATCAACAGCCGCCGCAAGACGTACTGCAGTCCGCGCGAGGCGACGATGCGTTGCGGATTGCCGCCCCGGCCCAAGGCCACGTACAAGAGCGGCTGCTGGTCGAGCAACTCGAGCAGCTTGGGCCACGCGCGGCGGACGGCGGCCGCGTCTCCCTGCAAGACGGCCGCCAGGACCTGGCCTGCCTGGCGCTCCCAGGGATCGGTCTCCGTCATGGCCGGCGGTTGGGCCATCGAGGCGCGGATCATCCGCGCGGCATCGCCCGTTTCCACGCAGCCCTCGATGATCTCTTCCAGCAGCGTTTCTTTCAGGCTTCGCCGCCGGTCATACTCGACCAGCGATTCCTGAGTGCCGCGCGGGGGCGGAACGCGATAGCGGTGCACGGAGGCCAGCAGCTCCAGCAACCGCCGGTAGTTGCCCTCCGCCTGAACAAGCCAGCCGGCCAACACTTCGTCCCGGTCGGCAGCGTCGGCCGGCACGGAGGCCATGGCGGTCATCTTCCACAGTTGGGCCACGGTGGTGAGAAAGTTCAAGCGGTCGACGATCCGCTCGGCCTCGCCCACCAGCTCGAAATCGGTGGCGCTCTGGCCGGTCTCGAACATCTCGCCTTCGACGCCGTCGTCGGTGCTGTCGCGATAGGTGACGTCCTCGTAGGCCGCGCCGAACAGCCCGCCCTCGTCCTCCGTTTCGGCGACGTCTTCCGCCTCCTCCGGCTGCCCCTGATCGCCGAGAATCTCGGCCGCCATTTCAAAGTGCGGCACTTGCCAATACTCGTCGGCGTTGGCTTCCAGGTAGTCGAGGAACTTTCGCGCCAGGGGCCACCGCTGCTGCGGCGGCGGGGCGGCAGCAGCGCCCGCCGCCGGGGTTTCGTGCTGCCACAGCGTCTCCATCCACACCAGCGCCAGGTCGTGGAAGGAGTAGTCTTCCTCGACCAGCGCGATCTCTTCGCCCTGGCCGAGCCATTGCACCAACAGGGCCATGGCCGCCACCGGATCGCGGTGGTCCAGGAGCGTGTCGATGACCATGGCGTAGGCCTTCGGGGAGCGGAACTGCTCGACGTGCTCGCGCCAGAAACCCAGGTCGCCCGCGGCGGCGCCCCCCTGGTGCCAGGCCCTTAGTGCCGCGGCCACGTGCTGGGCCGATTCGAGCGTGGCCTGGCCGGAAATGCCGTCGATCGTATCAACCTCGACGCTGGCGAACTTGTCCCACCAGCGGGCCAGGGCGCCCAGGCCATCGGTGAGCGTCTCTTGCAGGGCCAGGTCGCCGGTGGCGGCCGCGGCCTTGTAGATCCGCACGTAGAGGGCGAAGATCGCTCCCACCATGTCCAACAATTCGTCGACGCGATGATCGTGGACGGAGTTTTCGATTGCCGGAAAGAGGCCGTACTGGCCGCCGAAGCCCAAAATGTTCCAAGGGTCGACCATGGCCCCGCACTCGATGGCCGCGTGCAGCAGGTTTTCCACCCGCGGCAGCTCCGCGGCCGCTTCGGCAAGCTGCCCGCGTTCGACGGCCAAATGGGCCGCGGCCAGATGGCAACGCATGTCGCAGCTCATGCGGGCCGAGGCGGTGGGCACGACGGCGATCTGCCGCGTGGCCCCCTCGGTGTAGCCGATGGCGGCGAACAGTTGCGCCACGTGGACGTGCTGCAACTGCTGGGCCCGCCGCTCGGCCAGGAAATGGTTGAAGTGTTGCCGCGCCCCGCCGAAGGGCTGCCGCAGCGAGAGGGCCTCGGCCCGCAACCGCTCGGCATGCGCGCCGGTGAGCTTGTTCAACAGCGACTCGTAGAAGGCGTCGCGGTAGACGGCGATCTTCCCCACCAGCGTGGCCAGCGTGACGGTGGAATCGTGGCTGTCGGGGCGGTTGCCGCTGACGCCTGCCCCCATCAGCATCGTGCCGGCCAGCACCGCCGCCTCCTCCAACAGCACCTGTTTGTGCGGCAGCCGGCCATGCCGGCTCAAGCGGTCGAGCATCGCGTCCAGCGTCACCTGTTGCAATACGAAGCGGCGGCTGCGGCCGGCGTTGTCCAAGCGGTTCATGTCCCATTGGCCGAACAGATAATTCGGCCGCTTGTTCACCGGATGGTCGAAGTCGTAGGCGCGGGGATCGAAGGCCAGCTCATCGAGTTGCTCCAGGGCGAAGGTGGCTTCGAACAGCAGGGCCGGGTCGGTGGCATCGAGCAGGGCCAAGGCGGTTTCCACCAGTTCCCGATACGGCCCCTGGCTTGCCCCGGCGCCGCGAATCCACAGGGGGATGGGCCGCACCCATTCGTGATCGTAGGGCTGAATCTTCTGTGCCGTACGCAGCACGGCCACCGGCCGATGGCCGATGTAGTCGTTCAAGTGGCGCAAGGCGGCCGGCACGATCCGATCGGACTGGTTCCACGGGCCGCCCTGCTGCAGGATGGCTTCGCACGCGCGGCCGATAAAGAACGGCGCAAACAGCGTCTCCTCGCTCTGATGGAAGAGCAGGTCGCGATGGAACTGGCGATAGGCGGGCAGCAGATCGTCAAGAACAAGCCTGAGCACCGCCTCCGCCTGATCGACCTGCCGGAAGGCATCGCTGGCGCCGCGGACCGCTTGCAAAGCGGCGCGCAGCGTTTCCGCGAGGGACTGCCAGGCCGCTTCCCGCCTCCCCCGTCCGGCCGCCATCTGGCCGAACAGCTCATCGAGGTTTTTCAGGAAGCGAGGGTCCGGCGTGCCCGAAGAAAAGTTCAAGTAGCCGAGGATGTCCTGGGCGAGCGACGAAGAGTCGTCGCCCGGCGTCATGTGGTGCATTCGGGTTGTCCTTCACCGAGGAAGCCACCTATGGTAGGCCGTCTCTCCCATCTAGTCTAGTCGGTGGGGGATGTTTTGTGGCCAGCCAGGTAGGGGAACGGCGTTGGCGGGGGACGCATGAATATCGGAACCGCCACAACCGGGGGGTGACACCCTTGGTGCCGCGGTTTCCCGCGTGCTTTTCACAACGCCGGCGATTATTATGAATGGTTGGACTGGCGAAGGGTCGAGTGCCGGCGAAACGATTGGGATGGCCGTTACAGGACGATCGAATCATGTGCCCACGTTTTCTTTTCCTTGCTTTTACCGCAGCCGTGGCCGTGTTCGCCGCTACGCTGAGCCCGCTGGGGGCCAGGGCGGGTGACTTGATTCCCGAGACGGCGGCCGCCCAGCATGGCCTGACGCGTCCCTGGTTCGCCCAGGTCGGCGTCGACTCCGGTCAGGGGCAACTCCGCGACCTCGTGCTCTACAAGAATGTGCTCTACGCGCAGACCAATAAGGCCGTCGTTCACGCCATCGATGCGGAGACCGGCAAGACGCTGTGGTGCAAGCAAGTGGGCAATCCCCGGTATCCGAGTTTGCCGCCGGATGCCAACCGCGATCTGCTGGCCGTCATCAACAGCGCCCGGCTGTACGTGCTCGATCGACTTACCGGCGATCTGCTCTACCAGCGCAAAATCCAAGACGCGGTCGATGCCGGTCCCGTCCTGAGCGCCAAACGGGTCTACATTCCCATGAGCAACGGGAAGTTGATCGCCTACCGCTTGGTGCGGCAGGGTGAGGGGAAGGAGGAGAGCGCGAAGATTGCCGAAAAGGAAAGCCTGAAGGGTACCGAGAAGGCAAGCTCCAAGGGCAGCGGGAAGGGCAGCCCGAAGGGGACCGCGAAGAGTGCCGACAAGGAAGGCTCGAAGGGTACGGAGGAGGGGAGCGCGGAGACCGCCGAGAAGGAAAGCCCGAAGGAAAAGAAAAGCCTCGCCGAGGAAAAATCGCCCGCCGACGCCGAGCATCCCCCGATGCTGCGCTTGCTTCAGCAGGCGCCGCCGCCGGTGTTTTGCCAATCCTTCGGGCAAGCCTTGGTGCAGCCGGTCATGCTGCGGAACAATAGCAGCGAAGAGACGGTCGTTTGGCCCACCGATCACAGCTATCTGAACGTCGGTTTCATCGGCCGCAGCGCCCAAGAGTTGCTGACGCTGAGGTTTCGCGTGCAAACCAGCACCCCGATTATCACGCGGCCCGCCTATTTTCCGGCCGATCCCAAGGTGCCGGGCGACTCGGGCCTGATTATTGCCGTCTCGCGCGACGGCGACGTGCATGCCGTTCAAGAGAAAAATGGCGAATACCTGTGGCGCTTCTCCACCGCCGAACCCACCGTGGCCGCGCCCGCGGTCATCGGCAGCCACGTCTACGTGAGCACGCAACTGGGCGGCATGTACTGCCTGGAGACCATGAGCGGAAAGAACCTGTGGATTACGCCCCACGTGGTCCAATTCGTGGCCGCCAGCAAAGCGCGGGTCTACGCGGCGGATAGCCTGGGCCGCCTCCTGGTCCTCAACGCCGACAACGGCGGGGTGCTGGACGTGCTGGCCACCGAAAACATACCGATCCGCTTGCACAACGCCGACACCGATCGGATTTTTTTGGCCGACAATACGGGCCTGATCCAATGTCTCCATGAAATCGAGCAAAGCGAGCCGCTCGTCCACGACAAGGATCGCAGAGAAGCGGCGGAAGCCGAAGAACAGCCGGCCGAGCCGAAGCCGGAGGTCACCGAGAAGGAGAAACCGGCGAAGAAGGAGAAGCCGGCCAAGAAGGAGCATACGGCGCCCAAGGAGCCCAAAGAACGGCCTGCCCCAAAAGCGACGAAGGAACGGCCGGCGCCCAAGGAACGCGTGAAGAAAGCCGTGAAGAAGAAACAGGCCGGCGCCGGAGCAGACGCCAATCCCTTCAACCAGCCGGCCGGCAATGCGGGCAAGGACAACAAGGCCAACCCGTTCTGAGTCCGGGGCGGCAAGTTTTCCGGCAAAGGGGACTGGCTCCGTTTGCCGCGGAGCGGCCCGAAGGGTGCTTTGCATAAACGGTGCCTGTCCCGCCTGGGGGCCTTGACCCCGAGCGGCGAAACCCGTAAACCTTCGGGTAGTTCAGGATTCGTTTCCCAAAGGTGACTCTATGTACGCCCCTCGCATTCAACGCGCGCTGGTGAGCGTGAGCGACAAACTGGGCTTGGCCGGTTTCGCTCGTGGATTGGTCGCTGCCGGCGTGGAAATCTACAGCACCGGCGGCACCCGCAAGCACTTGGAGAGCGAAGGCATCGCGGTCCGCGACGTCTCCGAATATACCGGCTTCCCCGAAATGATGGACGGCCGGCTCAAGACCCTCCATCCGAAGGTCCACGGCGGCATCCTCTGCCGCCACGACAACCCGGAGGACATGAAATCGCTGGCCGAGCACGGCATCCTGACCTTCGAGTTGGTGGTCGTCAATCTGTATCCTTTTGAAAGCACCGTCGCCCGCAAAGGGGTCAGTTGGGAGGAGGCGATCGAGCAGATCGACATTGGCGGCCCGACGCTGGTGCGGGCGGCCTCGAAGAACCATGCCTTCACGACCATTGCCACCAACGCCGCCCAATATTCCGAGATTCTCGATGCGGTCGCGGCCCACGGCGGCACCACCTTGGAGCTGCGCCGCCGCCTGGCCGGCGAGGCTTTCGCCCATACGGCCCGCTACGATCGGGCGATCGCCGATTACTTCGCCGGCACGACGGCCGAGGGGCCGTTCCCGGGCACCACTACCCGCTATCTGACGCGAAAGATGGTGCTCCGCTATGGCGAGAACCCGCACCAGCAGGCGGCCCTGTATGCCGAGCCCGACTCCGCCGGGGCCAGCATGGTCGCCGCCCGGCAACTGCACGGCAAAGAGCTTTCCTACAACAACCTGCTCGACCTGGACAGCGCCCTGGCGATGGTGCGGCAATTCGCCGAGCCGGCCGCCGTGGTGATCAAACACAATAATCCCTGCGGCGCCGCCGTGGCCGAGACGCTCGCCGCGGCCTTGCAGCGGGCCATGGAAGGCGATCCGCTGAGCGCCTTCGGCTCGGTCTTGGGCCTGAACCGCCCGATGGACGCGGCCACGGCCGAGGTGTTGGCCGCGCCGGGCTTGTTCGTCGAAGCCATCGTGGCCCCGCATTTCGACCCCGCCGCACTCGAAATCCTCACCACAAAGCCCAAGTGGAAGGCCAACGTCCGCCTGATGGAGGTCGGCGACCTGGATCGGGCCCCGCCGGCATGGACCTTCCGCCACCTCGACGGCGGCGCGCTGATGCAGGAGGCCGACGTGCTGCCCGACCCCGAGGAAGTCTGGCACGTCGTCACCACGGCCCAGCCCACCGACGCACAACTGGCCGAGCTTCGCTTCGCCTGGGAACTGGTGCGGCACGTCAAATCGAACGCCATCGTGGTCTCGAAGAACCGCACGCTGCTGGGCACGGGCGCCGGGCAGATGAGCCGCGTCGATTCCACCGAAATCGCCATTAAGAAGGCGGGCGACCGGGTGGAAGGCGCCGTGCTCGCTTCGGACGCCTTCTTCCCCTTCCCCGACTCGATCGACAAAGCGGCCGCGGCCGGCGTGACGGCCATCATCCAGCCCGGCGGCTCGAAGAACGACGAAGCGGCCGTCGCCGCCTGCAACCGCTACCAGATTCCCATGATTTTCACCGGCCGGCGACACTTCAAACACTAACGACGGCTGCCGCTTGCGGCTTCGCATCCCGCGATCAGACATTTACGCTCATTGGTTCGTCTCTTTGCCCATTAGCCGCTCGCCGTGCTCACCATCCTCGACAAAATCATCGCCACGAAACGCGCGGAAGTCGCCCGGGCGAAGACCGAAACGCCGGAAACGCAGTTGCGCGAACGGCTGGCCGCCGCCCCGCCGGTGCGCGATTTCCTCGCCGCACTGAGGGCCGGGCCGCCCATCCGATTGATCGCCGAAGTCAAGAAGGCCAGCCCTAGCAAAGGCGTCATCCGCGCCGATTTCGACCCGCTGGCGATCGCCGGCATCTACCAGCGGCACGGCGCGGCGTGCCTCAGCGTGCTGACCGACCGTTCGTACTTTCAGGGCAGCTTGGACTATCTGCGACAAATCCGCGCGGCGGTCGATCTGCCCCTATTGCGGAAAGATTTCATCATCGATCCGTACCAGGTGATCGAGGCCCGCACGGCGGGCGCCGACGCTGTGCTGTTGATCGCCGAATGCCTCGACGATGAGCTGCTGCGGCGGCTATATGGGGCGATTGTCGATTTGGGCATGACGCCGCTGGTGGAATTGTACGAGCCGGCCAATCTGACTCGCGTACTGGGCATCGGCGCGCGGTTGGTGGGAATCAACAACCGCGATTTGCACACCTTCGAGACCGATTTGGAGCGCACGTTGCTGCTGCGGCGGGAGATTCCCGTCGATCGGATCGTCGTGGGCGAGAGCGGCATTCGCAGCCGGGAGGACGTCGAGCGATTGGAAGCTGCCGGCGTGCAGGCGATGCTCGTCGGCGAGACGCTGATGACCCGTCCCGACGTGGGTGCGGCCGTAGATGAGCTGCTGGGGAGATAGTGCCGTGTTTACCCGCAATCCTGGGGGCGGCAGTACAACTGCCGCCCCAACAATGGGGCCGGCGTGCCGCCGGCCGCTAAACGGGATCTTCTGAGCGTCCATTAGCGGCGGGAATTCTCCCGAACGAGATTCGCCAGCTTCCGCCCCGTGCTGCTCAGCGGGTAGTCGCCCAATTCCGCCGGTCGCAGCCAGCGGGTTTCCAGCGGGGGCGCCTTCCTGCTGGCCGAGACATATTTCGCCTCGTAGCAGTCCAGGGTGATGCGGAATCGCGTGACGCCGTGCGTGAGGGTGGTGATATGCTGGCCCGGCGCAACCGTCACCCCGGTCAGGGCGCGGACGTGCTCCACCAACTCGCGGCCGATTTCCGCTGGAGACTTGCCGGCCAGCGGAAAGCGGGGAAGATCCCACAGCCCGGCCCAGCGGCGGCCTTCGGGCCAACGCAGCAGCAAGACGCGGCCACGATGGCGAACCACCACGGCCGCCTCGCGCACCGCTTGCGTAGCCGGCTTGCGCTTGGGCGACGGAATCTCCTGTTGCCGCCCCTGCTGGTTCGCGCGGCACAGCACGGCCACCGGGCACTCCATGCAGCGGGGCGCCCGTGGCGTGCAGACTTCGCTCCCCAGTTCCATCAGCGCCTGGTTCAGTCGTCCGGCCCCTCGCCGCGGCAGCAGGATCTCGGCCGTCGCCCACAGAAGCCGCTGGCCTTCGCCGCCGTGCGGGTCGCCGCCGTAGGCCAACAGCCGGCACAAGGCCCGCAGCGTGTTGGCTTCGAGGATTGGCTCGCGGGCGTCGAAGGCGAAGGAGAGCACGGCCCCGGCCGTATAACGCCCGATGCCCGGCAAGCGGCGCACGAGCTGGGGATCGCGGGGGAATCGGCCGCCATGCTCGGCGGCGATGATCCGCGCGGCCCGATGCAACTGCCGCGCCCGGCGATAATAGCCGAGCCCTTCCCACAATCGCAGCACCTCGTGCTCATCCGCTTGGGCGAGCGCCTCGATCGTGGGCAGCCGTTTGAGGAACCGCTCGAAATACGGCTTGACCGTCGCCACTTGCGTCTGCTGGAGCATGATCTCGCTCAGCCAGATCGCATACGGGTCCTTCGTCCGCCGCCAGGGCAGGTCGCGGGCGTGGGCGTCATACCACGCCAGCAGCCGTTGCCTAAGCGACCGCCGGCACGCCGCATCGGGAAGCACTGGCGAGAGGTCATTCATGGATCGGTCCCCTCTCCCAAAGGGAGAGGGGAGTTCTTGTCACAGGAACGATTTCGTGCACTGGGCGCACAGCCGGATCTCGCTCTGCCGCGCTTCCCGGTGACAGCGGCGGATGTCTCGATAGGGCTCAGCGTTCCATACCTCGCGAATCGAATGCGACTCGTCCACGCGTCCGAGGATCTGCTGTCCGTCGTAGTCGAGGCAACACAGGGCCACGTCGCCGCTGGCCAGCACCGTAAACGTGCGCCACAGCCGCGAACAGGGCTTGCGCAGCCGCTTCTTCACGGTACTCTGCCCGCCCCAGTTGTGCAACTTTCCGAAGGCGAAGCGGTCGACCACCTTGGCGAGCGACCGCATCGTCGCTTCCCTGTCGGTCGTGCTGCAACAGGCCACGTGCACCTTCAGCGTGGACCGCGCGGCGTTGCGCAGCTTCACCAGTTCGACGACGTTTTGCACGACGACGTGGAATTTCAGCGGCGGGCGGATGCGCTCGAATTCCTCTTCCGTGGCCCCGTCGAGGCTCACCTTCAGCTCGTCCAAGCCGGCCTCGATCAGCCCCCTCGCCCGGGCCGGCGTGAGCAACGAGCCGTTGCAAAAAATCTTCACCCGGCGGATGCCCTGCTGTTTCGCATAGGCGATCCGCTCTTCCAGGTGCTTATCCAGAAGCGGCTCGCCGAAATTGTGCAGGTGCACCTCGCGACAACCCGCGGCGGCGCACTCGTCGATGAGCCGCGTATACAGGTCGCTCGACATGGTGACGATGGGGCGGCGCATGTCGCGGTGGGGGCAGATGATGCAACGCGCATTGCAGGCATTGGTGGTTTCCAGGCGGACCACCGGCGGAAAGTCCCCGGCCACCGCGTCGAGGACGCCGCTCATGGTCCGGCAACAGACGCTCGACAGCAGCCCCGGCGGCCCATTCGCGCTCGTACTACAGATGCTTTCGCTCGTCGGATTGGTCGTCATCCCGTTGCCTGTCTTACTCCAACAGCGTGTTTGTAAGTTCGACTCAAAATCTGATCGCACGCCGGGCACACGTCGGCCACCGTGATGGCCTCCATGAGCTGCGGCGGGGCGGTGCGCCGCCCGCGGGTGGAACCGGCGAAGCGGGCCTTTTGCAGGGCAATGTGCCCCGGCCCATACGGCCCGTGAACCTCGGCGGGCCAGGGACCGAAAAGTCCCACGCACGGCGTATCCACCGCGGCGGCCAGGTGCAGCGGCCCCGTGTCGGAACTGATGAATAACTTCGCCCGGCGGGCGAGCGCGGCCAGCTCCGGCAGCGTTGTGGGCGGGGCCAGTTGCGCGGACCCCTGCGCTGCGGCGACGATTTGCAGGCCGATTTCCTGTTCCGCTTGTCCCGCCCACACGACCAGCGTCGGCAAATGCCAGGCCGCTCCCAGATGGGCGGCCACGGCGGCGAATCGGGCGGCGGGCCAGAGCTTCGACGGCCAGCCCGCCCCCGTATTAATGATGGCAAAGCCCTGCTCCAAGCCGGCGGCGGCAATCATCTCCGCGGCCCGCTGCCGGGCGGCCAAACACTCGGGCACGAGGAATCGCGCCGCCGGCGACGAAATGCCGAGGGGGCGCAACAACTGCAAATTGCGATCCACGATGTGCGGGCCGGGCGTATCGACCGTCTCGGTGTTCAGCCAGCGGCTCAATTCGCGTCCCCAAGGGTGGCCAAAGCCGATTCGCCGCGGCGCTCCGGAGAGCCACGCCAGAATGGCCGCCTTCGTCAATCCTTGGCCCTCGATGGCCACGTCGAACCGCAAGCCGTGCAACTGGCGCCGCAACCGCCACACCCCGGCCGGCGACTTGAGCCAGCCGCGGGGGAGCGAAATCAGTTGATCGAGCGCCTCGTGCCCCTGCAATAGTTGTCCGGCCCGCGCTTCGACGGCCCAGGCCAAGAAGGCCGCGGGAAATCGCTCCCGCAGCGCGCAGGCGATCGGCATGCTTTGAATCACGTCGCCGACGGCGCTGAGGCGGACAATGAGGATGCGGGGCGCTGGCATGGACGGTTCGGCTGGGGAAAATGGCCACGACGGCGGCATTATAGGGCCACGATTGAAGATTCCCCAATAGGCGTTTCTTGGCGTCACCCCCCTTCTTCCGAGCCGGTCGGTCCAGTGACAGAGCGGCACCGGCGGCGTAAAATGTGGTACTGGCCACCGGCCGTCGCCTTTCGGCGGCCGGGCGGCCAATGGCCAGGCAACAAATCTCTATGTCAGGGTCGCCGCGTTCCTCACCGCCCGTTGTGCCGCTGCCGATGACGGCCGCCGAACAGGCCGCACGCGGCTGGGACGCCATCGACGTGGTGTTCGTCACCGGCGACGCCTACGTCGACCACCCCAGCTTCGCCATGGCCATCTTGGGCCGCGTGTTGGAGGGCGCCGGCTTCCGCGTGGCCATTCTCAGCCAGCCCGACTGGCACTCGTGCGATGCCTGGCGGACTTTCGGCCGGCCGAGGATTTGTTTCGCCATCAGCGCCGGCAACATGGACTCGATGCTGAACCACTATACGGCCAACCGCAAGGTGCGCAACGACGACGCCTATAGCCCCGGCGGAGAAATTGGCCGGCGGCCAGATCGGGCCACGCTGGTCTACTGCCAGCGAGCCCGCGAGGCCTACAAGGGCGTGCCGATCATCGCCGGCGGCGTGGAGGCCAGTCTGCGCCGGCTGGCTCATTACGACTTCTGGAGCGACAAGGTCCGTCGGCCCATCATCCTCGATGCCAAGGCCGATCTGGTGGTTTTTGGCATGGGCGAGCGGCCGCTGGTCGAGATTGTGGGCCGGCTGGCGGCCGGCCAATCGGTACGCAACCTGCGCGACGTCCGCGGCGTGGCCTACCGGCTGGGAGCCAGCGAAGTGGGGGACGAGAAACCCGCTCCAGGCCCGTCATCTGCTGCCGCTTTTGCCCCGCCGCTGGTTCTTCCCAGCTACGAGGAGGTCGCCGGCGACAAGGCCACGTTCGCCGCCATGACGCGGGCGATTCACCAGGAAACGAACCCGTACAATGCCCGGCCATTGATCCAGCATTTCAGCCGGGAGGCCGTGGTGGTCAATCCACCGGCATTCCCGCTCGCGCAGGAAGAGATCGATCGCGTTTACGGCCTGCCGTTCACGCGGCGGCCGCACCCGAGCTATGGCCGGCAGCGAATTCCGGCCTTCGAGGTGGTGAAAGACTCGATCCAGATCGTGCGCGGCTGTTTCGGCGGCTGCGCGTTCTGCTCGATCACCATTCACGAGGGCCGCATCATCCAGAGTCGCAGCCAGGCGTCGATTTTGGAGGAGATTCAGCGCCTCGCCGAGAAGCCCGATTTCTCGGGCACGATCAGCGATCTCGGCGGTCCGACGGCCAACATGTACGAGATGAACTGCACGCAGCCGGAGGTCCGCGAGAAGTGCCGGCGGCTGAGCTGTCTCTGGCCGACGATGTGCCCCTTGCTGGGCACCGATCACGAACCGCTGCTACGCCTGCTGCGGGCGGCGCGGCAAGAGCCGGGGATCAAGCAGTCGCTGGTGGCCTCGGGCATTCGCATGGACCTGGCCCTACGCAGCCCCGCCTACATCGGCGAAGTGGCCCGCCATCATACCGGCGGCCTGTTGAAGGTGGCCCCCGAACACGCCGATGCCGAAGTGCTGCGGCGGATGCACAAACCGGCCATCGGCGATTTCGAAGCCTTCGCCCGGCAATTTGCCCAGGCGGCCGCGGCGGCGGGGAAGAAGGAATTCCTGGTGCCCTATTTCATTGCCGGGCATCCGGGCAGCGATTTGCGGGCGATGATCGAGCTGGCGCTGTATCTGAAGCGGCACGGCCTGAGGCCCGACAAGGTGCAGGACTTCATCCCCGGCCCGATGGATATCGCCACGTGCATGTACTACACGGGCCAGGACCCGATCAGTGGCGAACTGGTCTACGTGCCGCGCGGCGAGCGGGAGCGGCGGCTGCAACGATCGCTGTTGCAGTATTTCAAAGCGGAGAACTATGGCGACGTGCGGGAAGCCCTCAAACAGGCCGATCGGCTCGATCTGGTGGGCGATGGGCCGGAATGTTTGATTCCATCGCATTGGCCCAAGATGGCCGGCCGGAAATCAGGGCCGTCGCGCGCGAAGGGAAAACCGGCCTCCGGCTATCGGCCCCATCGCAAGACGTCCAAACGGAGGGGTACGTCTCGCCCGTTCCGCTCGGGAAAGTAATGGCCCATTGAGCCGCTACAGTCCCGTTCATTGACATTCGCCATAGTATTCGTTGCTGCCGTGTTTAGCCTTGCCGCGGCAACGTCGCAAATTCGGCATGCAGGCGTTCGACCAACGCACCCCGCCGAGGGAGACCCCTTTTTACCGGCGGCCGGCTTGGTGTATAAACATCAGATTCCCCTAAGGCTTTGCGGGCTCCATCATGAACGTTGAGTTTAAGCTCCCTGAACTCGGTGAAAACATCGAAAGCGGCGACGTGGTGCGCGTGCTGGTCCGCGAGGGCGACCAAATCGCCGGCAACGACGGTGTGATCGAGTTGGAGACCGAAAAGGCGGTCGTCGAGATTCCCTGTCCGATCGCCGGCAAGATTGCCAAGCTCTATGTCAGCAAGGGACAAACGATCAAGGTGGGCCAGCCCGTGCTCAGCGTCGAAACGGAGGAAGCCGGCCCGCCAGAAGCGGCCGCCGCAACCGTTTCCGCCGCGGAATCGGCCGAGCCCACTCCGCAGCCAAAGGAAAAAGGGGCGGGGCCAAAATCGAAAGCGGCCGAGCCAACCGCGGCCGTCATCCCCGCCGGGCCCGAGTCGCGGCGGCTGGCCCGCGAACTCAACGTTGACCTGTCGCAGATCCAGGGCAGCGGCAAGGGGGGACGGATTACCGCCGAAGACGTTCGCGCCGCGGCCGGCGCATCGGCCGCCGTCGCCCAGCGCCCCTCGGCCGCTCCTCCCGCGGCGGCAGCGGAGACACGGCCTGCCGCGGCTGGCCAGCCGGGGCAAGATGCCTTCGGTCCGGTCCGCCGCGAGCGGATGTCCAGAATCCGCCGCACCATCGCCGCGCAGATGTCGAAGTCGGCCAGCACGATTCCGCACGTGACCAATTTCGACGATGCCGACGTGACCGAACTGGAGCAGCTTCGCAAGACCATTCCTTCGGGCTCCGTGGCCCCCGGCATAAAGCTCACGACGACGTCGTTTGTCATTCGGGCCGTGGCGCTGGCCCTTCGCGAGCATCCCGTGCTCAATGCCAGCATCGACGACGCGAAAGAAGAAATCGTCTACAAGGATTACGTCAATTTGGGCGTGGCGGTCGATACGCCGCGTGGGCTGGTGGTGCCCGTGCTGCGCCGTGTCGATGGGATGGACATCGTGCAGATCGCCGGGGCGCTCGCGGGGCTGGCCGCCAGGGCACGCTCGGCCGAGTTCACCATCGACGAGTTGCGCGGCGGCACGTTCACGATCAGCAATCTGGGGGCTGTCGGCGGCACGTACAGCACGCCGATCATCAATCATCCGGAAGTGGCCATCCTGCTCTTGGGCCGCTCCCGCTGGCTAGTGGCCGCCCGCGGCGAAAACATCGAAAAGCGGCTGATGATGCCGTTGAGTCTCTCTTACGATCATCGCATTGTGGACGGGGCCGCCGCCGCGCGGTTCCTTAACGCCGTGATCGATTACCTCCAATCGCCAGGCAAATTGCTGCTGGCGAAGTGATGCCATGAACACTCAACTTTGTGTCCTCGGCGGGGGGCCGGGCGGCTATGCGGCCGCCTTCCTTGCTGCCGACCTCGGGCTGCAAGTCACGCTCGTGGAACTCGAATCCCGCCTGGGCGGCGTCTGCCTGCTGCGCGGCTGCATCCCCTCGAAAGCCCTGCTACACGTCGCCAAGACCATGGCCGAAGCCAGGCATCTGAGCGATTGGGGCGTGGCCTTTCCGCCGCCCCAGATCGACCTGGACGCCATGCGCGCCCGCAAGGAAAAGGTGCTGGCCACCCTGACCGGCGGACTGAAGCAGCTTAGCGAAAAACGCCGCGTCACGGTGATCCGTGCCCGGGCCACGTTCGAAAGCTCGCAAACGCTCAAGCTGGAAGCGGTCGACGGCAAACCGTTGGCGGACGATCGCGTCACTTTCGAACATTGCATCGTGGCCACGGGCTCCAGCCCCACGCGAATCCCGGCCTTCGATCTGCCCACGCCCCAGGTGATGGATTCCAGCGGCGCGTTGGAGCTGCCCGACGTGCCCGAGTCGCTGCTCGTCGTGGGCGGCGGATACATCGGGCTGGAAATGGGCACCGTCTATGCCGCGCTGGGGAGCAAGGTGTCGGTGGTCGAAGTGACCGACGGACTGCTGCCCGGCGTCGACCGCGATCTGGTTCGGCCGTTGCACAAGCGGCTGCAAGGCCAGTTCGAAGCCATCTATTTGAACGCTAAGGTCGTCAGCCTGGCCGACCAGAACGAGGCGATCGAAGTGACCTTCGAGGGCGACCTCCCGCAGAAGGTGCGGCGTTTTTCCCGCGTGCTCTTGAGCGTCGGCCGGCGGCCGAACAGTGCCGGCCTGGGTTTGGAAAAGACCAAAGTCGAAATCGACGGCCAGGGTTTCCTGGTGGTCGATCCCCAGCGCCGCACGGCCGATCCGCACATTCTGGCCATCGGCGACGTCGCCGGCCAGCCGATGCTGGCGCACAAGGCAAGCCATGAGGGGAAGATCGCGGTCGAGGCGCTCCTGGGGCAACCGGTCGCGTTCCAGCCGCGGGCAATTCCGGCCGTCGTGTTTACCGATCCCGAAATTGCTTGGGCAGGACTTACGGAGAACGAGGCCAAAAGCCAGGGCCGCAAGGTCGACGTGGCCCAATTCCCTTGGGCCGCCAGCGGGCGAGCTCAGGCCATCGGCCGCACCGAAGGAATGACCAAGTGGGTCGTCGATCCCGATACGCAACGAGTGCTGGGCTGCGGCATCGTCGGTTTCGCCGCCGGCGACTTGATCAGCGAGGCGGTCCTGGCGATTGAAATGGGCTGCTCGATCCGCGACGTGGTGGAGACGATTCATCCCCACCCCACGCTCGGCGAGACGCTCGGCGCCGCCGCCGAAGTCCAACTCGGCCTGGCCACGGATCTGTACCGGCCCAAAAAAAATAGGGAGAGAGGATGAACTTCCGGCGCTGACTCCCCGCCGGGGCGTTCATCCGCTCTCCCACCAATGTCTCTTGCCCTCTGTCAGGAACGCGCTTGACCCGGCGCGCCGCTGCGGACGCGCTTCTGCACGTCGGTTTCCAACACGCCGAAGGTCGCTTCGTGCCGTTGGATCGTCAAATTCAAGGCGTGCAGCATCCGCTTGGCCGTGAAGAAGTTGGTGATGATCCGTTGGGTGACCGGAATCGGATGGGCAGGCAAACCGAACGGTTGCGGATTCAAACCGAAGTCGATAATCAGCTCTTCCGGTGTGCCGGTAACACGGCAAAAGTTCGCGTACAGCGCCAGCGCCTTCGAGTCGTCGATTTCCACTTGCACTCGCTGCGCAGCGTTATGCGCGGCCTCGCCGCCGGCTTCCGGTGCGGGGGGGGTGAGATTGGTTTCAGGATTGTCAGGTGTTTTGGCCACGGAATACTCCTGTAGATCAGAGAGGAAGCCTTAAATGCCCCAAGACCACACAGACCAATTATAGCATCCGAAAGAGCGAGGATTTCCCCAACGTCGCGGCGTCGCGCCACCGCCGAACGCCAGAAACGGCTCCGCCGGCCCCTAAAATTGCTCGATCCGAACCAAAACAGCAAAGTCCGGCCACGACTTTGCCGATTATTCCGACGGCGTAATCTGAGTTGAGTTTACGGGTGTATTACGCAGAATACGAAGCTTCGCTAGGTTAACAGTCGCCAGTGGCCGACGGCTAACA